>Ga0075421_100005699_pt1 | contig 15081 bp, 19 predicted proteins | sample SoiMetdeltSBSDD5_FD_75292 | JGI IMG/M metagenome (GOLD analysis project Ga0075421, IMG submission 75292) | Bulk soil microbial communities from a Populus tree surrounding site in Tennessee, USA - Soil MetaG P. deltoides SBSDD5 | ecosystem: Environmental > Terrestrial > Soil > Tree plantation...
CCTGCGCGACGCCGGCGACCCGGTGGAGATCGCGGCGCGCTACGACGCGGAAGGCGCCGACGAACTGGCGTTCCTCGACATCACCGCGAGCTCCGACGGGCGCGACATCCTGCTGCACGTCATCGAGGCCGTGGCCGCCCAGGTGTTCATCCCGCTCACGGTGGGCGGCGGCGTGCGCCAGGTCGAGGACGTGCGGCGCCTGCTGAATGCGGGCGCCGACAAGGTGTCGATCAATACCGCGGCGGTGCAGAACCCGGGGCTGGTCGAGGAAGCGGCCGGCAAGGTCGGCAACCAGTGCATCGTGGTCGCCATCGACGCGAAGCGCAAAGGCGCGGGCGGCTGGGAGGTCTACACGCACGGCGGGCGCAAGGCCACCGGACTGGACGCGGTGGACTGGGCGCGGCGCATGGCGGCGAGCGGCGCGGGCGAGATCCTGCTCACCAGCATGGACCGCGACGGCACGCGCGACGGCTTCGATCTCGCGCTCACCCGCGCGGTGGCGGAGGCGGTCGGCGTGCCGGTGATCGCCTCCGGCGGCGTGGGCAGCCTGCAGCACCTCGCCGACGGGGTGCTCGAGGGCCGCGCCGACGCGGTGCTCGCCGCGAGCGTGTTCCATTTCGGCGATTTCACGGTGCGCGCGGCGAAGGCGCACATGCGCGACCGCGGCATCGAGGTGCGCCTGTGAATTACCTGGACGAGGTGCCCTGGAACGGCGAGGGCCTGATCAGCGCGGTGGCGCAGGACGCCGCCAGCGGCAAGGTGCTGATGGTGGCGTGGATGAACCGCGCGGCGCTCCAGGCGACGGTGGAGAAGGGCGAGGCGACCTACTGGTCGCGCTCGAGGAATCGCCTGTGGCGCAAGGGCGAGGAATCCGGCCACGTGCAGAAGGTGCTGGAAGTGCGCCTGGACTGCGACGCCGACGCGATCCTGCTGCAGGTCGAGCAGGCGGGCGGCATCGCCTGCCACACCGGGCGCGAGCGCTGTTTTTTCCGCAAACTCGAAGACGGGAGATGGGTGAGCACGGATCCGGTGCTGAAGGACCCGAAGCTCATCTACGACAAGCCATGAAACTCGGCCTGGCGCAGACGCTGGAACGCATCGCCGCGACCATCGAGGCGCGCAAGGGCGGCGACGCGAAGACCTCCTATGTCGCCGGGCTGCTCGGCGGCGCGGAAGACGCCGCGCTGAAGAAGATCGGCGAGGAGGCCGCGGAGACGATCCTCGCCGCGAAGGGCGGCGACAAGCTGCAGCTGGTGCGCGAGACCGCGGACCTCTGGTTCCACTGCATGATCGTGCTGGCGCGGCACGGCCTCGGGCCGCTCGACGTGCTCGCCGAGCTGCAGCGGCGCGAGGGCATCTCCGGCATCGACGAGAAAGCGGCGAGGAAGAAGCGTTGAACGACCCGAAGTGCCTGTTCTGCAGGATCGTGCGGGGCGAGATCCCGGCGAACAAACTCTACGAGGACGAGGACGTGCTCGCCTTCCACGACATCCGCCCGGCGGCGCCGGTGCACTTCCTCATCATCCCGAAGGCGCACGTGGCGACGCTGTACGAGGCGGGCATGGCGCAGCACCGGGCGCTGGGCAAGATGCTGGCGCTGGCCGGCGAGCTTGCGCGCAAGGAAGGGGCCGGCGACGGCTTCCGCAGCATCATCAACACCGGCCGGGTGGGGCATCAGGAGGTGTATCATGTCCACATGCACGTCATCGGTGGGCCGGAACCGCTCGGCCCGATGATCCTGAGACAAAGGTAGGAGGCACCCATGGGCTCGTTCAGCATCTGGCACTGGCTGATCGTCCTTGTCATCGTGATGCTGGTGTTCGGCACCAAGAAGCTGCGCAACATCGGCGCGGACCTCGGCGGTGCGGTGCGCGGCTTCAAGGACGGCATGCGCGAGGGCGACAAGGCGGCCGACGGCGCGCCGCAGGTCACCGGCAAGACGGTCGAGGGCGAGGTCAAGAGCAAGACCGAATCGAAGGCCTGAGCGGCCTTCGCCGAACTGCTGACGGGCGCCTGCGGGCGCCCTTTGTTTCTCCCGGGTCCCCATGTTCGACATCGGATTCTCTGAGCTGATGGTGATCGCGCTGGTGGCGCTGATCGTGATCGGCCCCGAGCGGCTGCCGCGCGTCGCGCGCACCCTCGGCCACCTCGCCGGGCGCCTGCAGCGCTACGTCTCCGACGTGAAGGCCGACATCAACCGCGAGGTCGAGCTGGAGGAGCTGCGCAAGATGCGCGATTCGATGCAGGAGGCGGCCTCAGGATTCGAGAGTTCGGTCAACAGCGAGTTGCAGAAGACCGAGAGCGAGCTGAATGCGGCGGCCGAGGGCCGAGTGGTGACGCCGGTTTCGACCCCTCCGCAAGCGGAGGGGTCGATCGAGGAAAAGCAAAAGCAATGAGCGTGCAGGAAACGTTCGTTTCCCATCTGATCGAGCTGCGCACGCGCGTGATGCACGCGCTGTTCGCGTTCGTCGCCGCCTTTGTCGTGCTGTTCCTGTGGCCCGGCTCCGGGCCGATCTACGATTTCCTCGCCGCGCCGCTGATGCAGGCGCTGCCCGAGGGCACGCGCATGATCGCCACCGGCGTGATCACGCCGTTCATGGTGCCGGTGAAGGTCACCGCGATGGTCGCCTTCATGCTGGCGCTGCCCTACCTGCTGTACCAGGCCTGGGCCTTCATCGCGCCGGGCCTGTACGAGCACGAGAAGAAGCTCGCGCTGCCGATCGTGGTGCTGTCGACCGTGCTGTTCCTCATCGGCGTGGCGTTCTGCTATTACTTCGTGTTCGGCAAGGTGTTCTCGTTCATCAACGATTTCGCGCCGAAATCGATCACGCCCGCGCCGGACATCGAGGCCTACTTCAGCTTCGTCATCACCATGTTCCTCGCCTTCGGCGCCACCTTCGAGACGCCGATCGTGGTGATCCTGCTGGTGCGCTTCGGCGTGGTGAGCGTGGAGAAGCTGAAGGAAGCGCGCCCCTACGTGATCGTCGGCGCCTTCATCGTGGCGGCGGTGGTGACGCCGCCCGACGTGCTGTCGCAGTTCATGCTCGCGCTGCCGATGTGCGTGCTGTACGAAGTGGGCCTGTTCCTCGCGCGCTTCGTGGGCCGGCGCGCCGCGGAGCCGAAGGCGCCGGAGGAAATGGCGCGGGAGTAGCGACGGCGCTCAGGCCTTGAGCTCCGCGGCGAGCATGCGCGCGGCGTTGTCGGCGGCGTCGTTGAACAGGTGCAGCACGCGCTCCACGCCCACGCGGCCGAGGGCCGCCGCATGCGCTTCGTCGCGCGCCACGCCGGCGACGCGGCCCCTGAACCCGGCGCCGCGCAGCGCGTGCAGGAACGCGCGGTTGGACTCCCACTGCGGCAGCGTCGTCACCACCCAGGGCACGTCGCGCATCGCCAGCGTCTCGAGGAAATCGGGGTTCTCGCCGTCGCCGAAGCGCACCGCCAGGCCCTGCCGGCGCAGCGCGCGCACCGCCTCCGGATCGAAGTCCACGCCGAGCGCGCGGATGCCGTGCCCCTGCAACTGCGACAGCAGGCGCGAGCCGTAGCGCCCCAGCCCGAAGACAATCACCTGCGGCACGCCTTCGGGGCGGCGCTGGCGCTCGACCGCCAGCTCGCGCAGCGGCCGGCGCCGCTCGAACGCGCCGAGCCAGGGCGACAGGCGCTCGTACAGCGGGTGCGCGTACAGGATCAGGTAGGTCGACAGCGTGAACGTGATCACGCCGACGAGGGTGATGAGGTTGAGCGTCGCCGGGCCGACATGGCCGAGCGTGACGCCCAGGGCGACGAACACGATCGAGAATTCGCTGATCTGCGCCATGGTCAGGCCGATGAACAGCCCGGAGCGCTTGCGATAGCCGAAGTAGCCCATGATCGCCATCACGATCAGCGGCTTGCCCGCCAGCACGAACGCCGAGAGCAGCGCCGCGGGCCACAGCGCATCGCCCAGCGTGCCGAGATCGAGCCGCGCGCCGAGCTCGATGAAGAAGAACAGCAGCAGGAAGTCGCGGATGCCGGCGAGGCGCGCCGACATCGCCTCGCGGTACGCGGTGGAGGCGAGCGTGAACCCGGCGATGAAGGCGCCCGCTTCGCGGCTGAAGCCCACCCATTCGCCGAGCGTCGCGAGCCCCGTGCCCCAGGCGATGGCGAACACCAGCAGCAGCTCCTGCGAGCGCGCCATGGCCCCCACCAGGCGCGGCAGCAGGTAGCGCATCAGCCCGTAGAGCAGCAGCGCGGCGGCGGCCACGCGCAGCCCGAGCGTGGCCGCGAGCTCGAGCGGCGGCGCCCCGCCCCCGCCGTGCAGCGCGCTCATCGCCAACATGGCGAGCACCACCGCGATGTCCTGCACGATCAGGATGCCGACCGCGATGCGGCCGTGCAGCGAATCGAGCTCGCGCTTGTCGGAGAGCAATTTGACGATGATGATGGTGCTGGAAAAGGTGAGCGCGACGCCGACATACAGCGCCTCCATCGCGCTGCGGCCCGACGGCAGGACGAGCGCAAAGGCGATGGCCGCGGTGGCGGCGATCTGCGCGACGCCCGCGGCGAGCGCCACCGGGCCGATCAGGCGCACGTGGTGCAGGTCGAGCCGCAGGCCGACGAGGAACAGCAGCACCGCGACGCCGATCTGCGCGAGCAGCGCGATCTGGTCGTGCGCCTCGACCAGGCCGAAGCCCGCGGGGCTGGCGGCGATGCCGACCACGATGTAGGCGATCAGCACCGGCTGGCGCAGGCGCACGGCGAGCGCGCCGGCGAGCGCCGAGATCACCAGCAGCAGGGCGAACTGGCCGAACAGGTTGTCCACCGGCACAGCTTAGCAGCGCCCCGCCGGCGCGGTGCAGCCTACCTCGAGCGCAGCTTGCCGACGATGCCGGCGGGGAAGTAGTACACGCACAGGATGAACAGCACGCCCAGCCACAGCAGCCAGCGGTCCGGGTGCAGCAGGCCGGGCAGCAGCGGGATGCCCTGCGTCGCGCCGCTCGCGAGCCGCATCAGGTCCTGCAGGTAGTTCTGCGCCACGACGAACAGCGCGGCGCCGATCACCGCGCCGTACATCGTGCCCATGCCGCCGATCACCACCATCAGCAGGATGTCGATCATGATGTTGAACGACAGCGTGGTGTCCGGCCCGGTGTAGCGCAGCCACACCGCGTACAGCACGCCGGCCACCGTCGCGCCCAGCGCGGCGAGGCAGTTGGCCACCGTGCGGTAGGTGACGATGCGGTAGCCCAGTGCCTCGGAGCGGAATTCGTTCTCGCGGATCGAGAGCAGGACGCGCCCGAACGGGGAGTTCACCACGCGCAGGAGGACGAGGAACAGCGCCAGCGCGACGCCGAGCACCGCGTAGTAGGCGGTGAGGCGGTCGCGCAGCAGCTCCGGCAGCCGGAAGGTGAGCCCGTCCTCGCCGCCGGTGAAGGCGGAGAGCTGCGAGGCGAGGATCTGGAAGAAGGCCGCCACCGCGAGGGTGATCATGGCGAAGAAGATCGCGCGCACGCGCAGGGACAGCAGCCCGATGGCGAGCGCGATGGCCAGGGACGCAAGGAGCGCCGCGACGATGCCCAGCGCGAGCGCGCCCCAGCCGCTGCCCAGCTTCGCCATGGCGATGCCCACGCCGTAGCCGCCGATGCCGAAGAACATGGTGTGCGCGAAGGACACGATGCCCGTGTAGCCGAGCAGCAGGTCGTAGCTCGCCACCAGCAGCACGAACACCGCGACCTTGGCGGCCACGTTCAGCGACTTGGTGCCCGGGAAGACGAAGGGCGCCAGCGCCAGGGCGACGAGGATCGCGACCAGCAGGACCGCGAGCACGGGGCTGCGCGGGGTGTCGTTGGAGAGCAGGCGCGCGAGCATCGGCCTCAGGCCTTGCCGATCGGAAACAGGCCGCGCGGGCGCCACAGCAGCACCAGCACCATCAGCAGGATGTTCGAGCCGAGCGCGAGCTTGGGCGCGAGGTAGCCCGTGTAGTTGGCCATCAGCCCCACCAGCAGCGCGCCGAGGAAGCACCCGCCGACCGAGCCCAGCCCGCCGATGATCACCACGATGAAGATCATCACCAGCACCTGGCCGCCCATCTGCGCGGTGACCTGCTCCTGGTACATGGCCCACATCGCGCCGCCCAGGCCCGCGAGCCCCGAGCCGGCGACGAACACGCCGACGAACAGGCGCCGGATGCGGTAGCCGAGCGATTCCACCATTTCCGGGTTCTCGACCCCGGCGCGCACCAGCAGCCCGATGCGCGTGCGGTTCAGCAGCAGCCACATCGCCGCGAACACGGCGAGCCCCACGATCACCGCGAGCACGCGGTAGCGCTCGATCGCGGCTTCGCCCAGGATGAACGAGCCGGTGATGGCGCTGGGCCGCGGCAGCGGGATCATGTCCGCGCCCCACACCACGTGGATCAGCTGCTCGAACACGATGAGGCCGCCCATGGTGATGAGGATCTGCTTCAGGTGGTCGCCGTACACCGGCCGGATGAGGACGCGCTCGAAGAACCAGCCGAGCAGGCCGGCGAGCGCGATCGCGGCCAGCACCGCGGGAATCATCGCCGAGAGGTCGGCGGCGAGGCTGCCGGCTTCCATCTGCGGCCGCATGCGCGTGAGCACCGTGGCCGCGCCGTAGGCGCCCACCGAGATGAAGATGCCGTGCGCGAAGTTCAGCACGTCCATCAGGCCGAACACCAGCGTGAGGCCGGAGGCCATCATGAAGATCATCATCCCCATGGCCAGGCCCGCCACCGTCAGCGTCACCCAGGTCGGCACGCTGCCGACCAGCGGCAGGGCCGCCAGCGCGAGCAGCGGGACGAGGGCGAGGGGCAGCCAGTCGGCCTTCACTGGTGCGAGTCCAGCGACAGGCCGAGCAGGCGCGTCTGCATCGCGGCGTCGGCGGCCAGCGCGTCCATGCGGCCCGTGTGCACGATGCGGCCGGAGTCCATCACCGCGACCGCGTCGCCGAGCGACCGGGCGAAGTGGAAGTTCTGCTCCACCACCAGGATCGTGGTATCGGTGCGCTTCAGTTCGCGGAACGCCTCGACCATGTTGGCGATGATCGCGGGCGCGAGGCCCTTGGTCGGCTCGTCCACCAGGAGGAGCTTGCGCGGCTCGACGATGGCGCGCGCGATGGCGAGCATCTGCTTCTGGCCGCCGGAAAGATTGCCGGCGAGCGAGCGCCGGAAGGTCTTCATCGCCGGAAACAGGCCGGTGATCCACGCCAGGCGCTTCGCCTCCGGCTCGCCGGCGCGCGCGGCGAGGCGCAGGTTCTCCTGCACCGTGAGGCCGGCGAAGATGCCCATGTTCTCCGGCACGTAGGCGATGCCCAGGCGCGCGCGGTCGGGCGTCGGCAACCGGGTGACGTCGCGGCCCTCGTAGCGGACCTCGCCCGCGGAGGCGCGCCACAGGCCCATGATGGTGCGCAGGCAGGTGGTCTTGCCGGCGCCGTTGCGGCCCAGGAGCATGGTCAGGGAATTGCGCTCCACCGCGAAGTCCACGCCGTGCAGGATGTGGTACTGCCCGATATGGGTGTTGACTCCCGACAGCGAGAGCATCGGTTCAGGCACGCGCCACTCCCAGGTAGGCTTCCTGAACGATCGGCGAGGCGATCACCTCGGCCGGGTCGCCGTCGGCCACCAGCGCGCCCTGGTGCAGCACGATGATGCGGTCGGCGAGCGAGCGCACCACGTCCATCTTGTGCTCGACCAGGAGCACCGTCTTGTCGCCCCCGGCCTTGATGTTCTCGATCAGCTCGAGGATCACCGGCACCTCGTCCACGCTCATGCCCGCGGTGGGTTCGTCGAACATGAACACCGCCGGCTCGAGCGCGAGCAGGATCGCCACCTCGAGCTTGCGCTGGTCGCCGTGCGGCAGCGCCGAGGCGACGGCCTCGCGCCGGTCGGCCAGGCCGACGCGCTGCAGCGTGTGCTCGGCCTTCTCGACGAGCTCCACGTGGCGGCCCCACATCGACCAGGCGTCGCGTCCCAGGCCGGCACGCGACTGCACCGCGAGCCGCACGTTCTCCAGCACCGTGAGGCGCGGGAACAGGTTGGTGAGCTGGAACGCGCGGCCGATGCCGCGGTGCGTGCGCTGCGGCGCGCCGAGCCGGCTGATGTCCTCGCCGTAGAGCGAGACGCGTCCCGCGCTCGCCTTCAGCTGTCCGGAGATCAGGTTGAAATACGTGGTCTTGCCCGCGCCGTTCGGCCCGACGATCGCGGTGAGGGTGCCCGGCGCGAAGGCGCAGGACACCGCATCCACCGCGACGTGCCCGCCGAAGCGGATCGTCAGGCCGTGCGTCTCCAGGACGGGGTGTGCCACCCCGGAGCCCTTACTTCCTGTTGCGGATCGGGATCGGCAGCTTCGCGGCCGGGATCTCGCTCACCAGCTCGAGCAGATCCCATTCGCCTTTCTGCGCCTTCTTGATGCGGAAGTGGTACATCGCCTGCAGCGCCTGGTGGTCTTCCTTGCGGAAGGTCATCGGGCCCTTGGGGGTGTCGAACGACAACCCTTCCATCGCCGCGATCAGTTTCTCGGTGTCGGTGCCGCCGGCCTTGCGGATGCCCGCCACGACCGCGCTCGCCGCCGCGAAGCCGCCCGCGGTGAAGAAGTCCGGCGGCGCGCCGAAGCGCTTCTGGTGCTCGGCGACCAGCCAGTCGTTCATCTTGTTCTTCGGGAAGCCGTAGTAGTAATAGATGGCGCCCTCGGTGCCGGCGAATTCCTTCCAGCCCTTCATCGCCGGCAGGATGTTGCCGCCGGGAGCCACCTCGATGCCGAAGCGCTCGGGCTTGAGGTCCATCAGCTTCGCCATCGGGTGCGCGCCCGCCCATACCACCACGATGATCCTGCGGCCCGGCTTGCCGCGCAGGGCCTCGAACAGGCGCTGCGCGGGCGCCGTGAAGTCGGTGGTGGCCTGCGGCGCGTACTCCTCGTGGATGATCTGCGCCTTGGAGCCGACGGCGGCGAGCGCATCCTTGAAGGCCTTGATGCCGTCGCGGCCGAAGGCGTAGTCCTGCGCCAGCGTGCCGATCACGGCGTCCTGCGGCAGCGCGGCGGCGCCGGCCACCGCGTCCTGCGTGGAATTGCGGCCGGTACGGAAGATGTACCGGTTCCACTTGTCGCCCGTGATCGAGTCCGCGACCGCGGGCTCCACCACCAGGATCTTCTTGTACTCCTCGGCCACCGGCAGCATGGCGAGGGCGACGCCCGAGCCCACCGGCCCGATGGCGATGTCCGCCTTGTCGTCGCCGAACGCGGCGGCGAGGGCGGCCTTGCCGATGTCGGGCTTCAGCTGCGAGTCCTTCTCGATGACCACGATCTTGCGGCCGAGCAGCTCCATCTTGCCGCCGGTGAGGTACTCCAGGCCCATCATCAGCCCGTTGCTGCTCTGCTTGGCGTAGGCCTCCAGCGGCCCGGTCTTGTCGTAGATGTGCGCGATCCTGATTTCCTTCGCCTGGGCGAAGGCGAGGCCGGCGGCCGCGGCCAGAACGGGCGCGACGAGCCAACGCGAAATGCATTTCATGCTCTCTCCTCGAAGAACGAAAATGGGGTCAGACCCCATTTTCTTCCATTTTCTACTCGCGCGGTTGCGGTTTCGGCCGGCGGCCCACGGTGATCGCCAGGTCGAGGGTCTGCGCCTGGCGCCGCAGCTTCATCTGCGCGCTCGCGCCCGGCTGCAGCGCGGCCACCTGGTTGAGCATGCTGGTCGGATCGCTGACCGGCGCGCCGTTGATCGCCGTGAGCACGTCGCCGGGCTTGACGCCCGCCTTGTCCGCCGGGCCGCCGCGCAGCACCCCGGCGATGATCGCGCCGCGCGGCTCGGGCAGCTTGAAGGATTCGGCCAGCGCCGGCGTGATCTCCTGCACTTCCACCCCGATCCAGCCGCGCGTCACCGAGCCGCTGCGGATGATCTGCTCCATCACCATCTTGGCCGTGGACACGGGAATCGCGAAGCCGATGCCCATCGAGCCGCCCGAGCGCGAGTAGATCGCGGTGTTGATGCCCACCAGGTTGCCGCGCCCGTCCACCAGGGCGCCGCCCGAGTTCCCCGGGTTGATGGCGGCGTCGGTCTGGATGAAATTCTCGAAGGTGTTGATGTGCAGGCCGCTGCGGCCCAGCGCGGAAACGATGCCCGAGGTCACCGTCTGGCCGACGCCGAATGGATTGCCGATTGCCAGCACCACGTCGCCGACGCGCAGCGCGTCGGATTGCCCGAGGGTGATCGCCGGCAGCTTGCCGGCGCTCACGCGCAGCACCGCGAGGTCGGTCTCCGGGTCGTTGCCCACCAGCTTGGCGAGCAGCTTCTTGCCGTCGGGCAGCGCGACCTCGATCTCGGCGGCGGCCTCGACCACGTGGTGGTTGGTGAGGATGTAGCCGGCGGAACTGACGATGACGCCCGAGCCCAGGCTGGCGGCGCGCTGCGCTTCGTCGCCGAACTGGTCGCCGAAGAAACGCCGGAACGTCGGATCGTTGAGCAGCGGGTTGCGCGGGGCTTCTTTCGACGTGAAGATGTTGACCACCGATGGCGTCGCGCGGACCACCGCGTCGTGGTACGAGGAGGCCGGCCGCGGCGCGGGGCCGGCGGTGGCGACCGCGGTCTGCACCGGCACGACGGTGGCGACCTGCGGCGCGGGGGAACCGGCCGGCAGCCACTCGGGCCGCAGCGTCGAAACGACGAACAGCACCGCCAGGCAGACGGTCGCGGCCTGCGCAAAAACCAACCAGAGGCGGCGCAGCATAGGGGGCGGCTAATTTAGCACAAAACCCTGAAAATTGAACCGCTTAGGCGGCAAATCGTGGACATTTCGACGCTCGATCGCTAGAATGGCGCCTCTTTCGCACACGCCAGCCTCGAATCAACTCCATGAGCGATAACCAGAAAGTCGACAAGACGCGCCGCAACCTCGTGGTCGCGACCTCGGTGGCGGGCGGCGCGGCCTCGGTCGGGGCGGCGGTCCCCTTCGTCGCCAGCATGTTTCCGTCGGAACGCGCCAAGGCGGCGGGCGCGCCGATCGACGTCGACATCTCGGCGATCGCGCCGGGCGAGCTGAAGGTGTTCGAGTGGCGCGGCAAGCCGGTGTGGGTGATCCGGCGCACCGAGGACATGCTGGCGGCGCTGAAGAAATCCGCCGGCCTCACGGATCCGGCGTCGAAGTCCTCGCAGCAGCCCGATTACGCGTCCAATGAATACCGCTCGCTCAAGCCGGAAGTGATGGTGATGGAAGGCGTGTGCACGCACCTGGGCTGCTCGCCGCAGATCCGCACCGCGGAAGCCAAAGCCGAGATGGGCGCCGACTGGCTGGGCGGTTTCTACTGCCCCTGCCACGGCTCCAAGTTCGACCTGGCCGGGCGCGTGTTCCGCGGCGCGCCGGCGCCGACCAACCTGCCGGTGCCGCCCTACCAGTTCCTGTCCGACAGCACGCTGCGGATCGGCGACGACAAGAAGGGAGCCTGAACGATGGCCTCCCGCCTGATGGCCCTGTGGGACTGGTTCGATGCGCGCATGCCCACGGTGGGCGAGGAGTGGCGCAAGCACGCCGCCGAGTACTACGCGCCGAAGAATTTCAACTTCTGGTACTACTTCGGCGCGCTGTCGCTGCTGGTGCTGGTGATCCAGATCGTCTCGGGCATCTTCCTGACCATGCACTACAAGCCCGACGCCGCGCTCGCCTTCGGCTCGGTCGAGTACATCATGCGCGACGTGCCCGGCGGCTGGCTGATCCGCTACATCCATACCACCGGAGCGTCGGCCTTCTTCATCGTGGTGTACCTGCACATGTTCCGCGCGCTGCTGTACGGCTCCTACAAGGAGCCGCGGGAGCTGGTGTGGATCTTCGGCGTGCTGATCTACCTCACGCTGATGGGCGAAGCCTTCTTCGGCTACCTCCTGCCCTGGGGCCAGATGTCCTACTGGGGCGCGCAGGTGATCGTGAACCTGTTCGGCACCGTTCCGTTCATCGGCGAGACGCTGGCGCTGTGGATCCGCGGCGACTACGTGGTGTCCGACGTGACCCTGAACCGCTTCTTCGCGCTGCACGTGATCGCGCTGCCGCTGGTGCTGCTCGGCCTGGTGGTGGCGCACATCCTCGCGCTGCACGACGTGGGCTCCAACAACCCCGACGGCGTCGAGATCAAGAAGAACAAGGATGCCAGCGGCAAGCCGGTGGACGGCATCCCCTTCCACCCCTACTACACGGTGAAGGACACCGTGGGCGCCATCGTGTTCCTCGCCGTGTTCTGCATCGTCATGTTCTTCATGCCGGAACTGGGCGGCTATTTCATCGAGCACAACAACTACATTCCGGCCGATCCGCTGAAGACGCCCGAGCACATCGCCCCGGTGTGGTACTTCACGCCCTACTACTCGATCCTGCGCGCGGTGCCGCCGCTGTTCAATTCGCAGTTCCCGGGCGTGGCGGCGATGGGCATCGCCACCATGATCCTGTTCCTGCTGCCCTGGCTCGACCGCTCGCCGGTGAAGTCGATCCGCTACCGCGGCGCCTACTGGAAGAGCGCGGTGGCGATCTTCGTGGTGGTGTTCCTGGTGCTGGGCTACCTCGGCGTGAAGCCGACCACGGTGTGGGGCCAGTTCGGCTTCGACGCGTTTTTCCTCGACACCAAGGACCGCGCCACCTGGGTAGCGCGCCTGTGCACGGTGCTGTATTTCGCCTTCTTCATCCTGATGCCCTGGTACACGGCCAGGGACAAGGTGAAGCCGGTCCCCGACCGGGTGACGATGTGAGGGCCGCCACCGTGAGAAAACTGCTGGCTGCCCTCCTGTTCGCCCCCGCCGCGCTGCTCGCCGCCGGCGACGGCGCGCCGCTGGAGCAGGCGCCGATCGAGCCGCGCGACCTGGTGAGCCTGCAGTCCGGGGCGCGCAGCTTCGTCAACTACTGCCTCGGTTGCCACGGCCTGCAGTACATGCGCTACAACCGCCTCACCGAGCTCGGCCTGACCGAGGCGCAGATCCGCGACAACCTGATGTTCAGCGCCGACAAGGTCGGCGAGACCATGAAGGTCGCCATGACGGCGAAGGACGGCAAGGCCTGGTTCGGCGTGCCGCCGCCCGACCTGTCGGTGATCGCGCGCTCGCGCGGCGCGGACTGGCTGTACGGCTACCTGCGCGGCTTCTACCGCGACGCGAAGTCCGCCCACGGCTGGAACAACAAGGTCTACCCCAACGCCGCCATGCCGCACGTGCTGTGGCAGGTGCAGGCCGAGTCCAGCGCCGTGCAGTACGACATCGCGGTGCGCGACCTGGTCAACTTCCTCGTCTACGTCGGCGAGCCCTCGGCGCAGTCGCGCAAGTCGATCGGCATCGTCGTGCTGTTCGTGCTCGGCGTGCTGTTCATCCTCGCGTATGCCATGAAGAAGGCATTCTGGAAGGACGTGCGCTAAGCCCGCGCAACACCAAACCAGGAGCCGGGCGCATTTTGCCGCCCGGCTTTTTCATCAGGACCTCCGCCCCATGATGCAACTGTATTCCGGCACCACGTGCCCCTTCAGCCACCGCTGCCGCTTCGTGCTCTACGAGAAGGGCATGGACTTCCAGGTCATCGACGTGGACATGTACAACAAGCCCGAGGACCTGGCGGTGATGAACCCGTACAACCGGCTGCCGGTGCTGGTGGAGCGCGACCTGATCCTGTACGAGTCCAACATCATCAACGAGTACATCGACGAGCGCTTTCCGCACCCGCAGCTGATGCCGGCGGACCCGGTGATGCGCGCCCGGGCGCGCCTCATGCTGTTCAACATGGAAGTGGAGCTGTTCAGCCAGGTCGAGGCGCTCGAATCGGGCAAGGAAAAGCCGATGGACAAGGCGCGCCAGCAGGTCACCGACCGGCTCACCGAGCTCTCGCCGGTGTTCACGCGCACCAAGCACATGCTGGGCGACGACTTCACCATGCTGGACGTGGCGATCGCGCCGCTGCTGTGGCGCCTGGACCACTACGGCATCAAGCTCGGCAAGCCGGCGGCGCCGCTGATGAAGTACGCCGAGCGCATCTTCTCGCGCCCGGCGTTCATCGAGGCGCTGACGCCCTCCGAGAAGGTGATGCGAAAGTAGCGCCGTGAGCGAGATCTCCACCAAGCCCTACCTGCTGCGCGCCCTGTACGAGTGGTGCGTGGACAACGGCTACACGCCGCATGTGGCGGTGAAGGTGGACTCCAAGACCCAGGTGCCCTCCGAATACGTGAAGAACGGCGAGATCACGCTCAACGTCGCGCCCTCGGCGGTGCACAAGCTGCAGATGGGCAACGAGCTGATCGAGTTCTCCGCGCGCTTCGCCGGCGTGGCGCGCCAGATCTCGGTGCCGGTGGGCAACGTCTACGCCGTGTACGCGCGCGAAACCGGGCACGGCATGACCTTCGACGTGGACAGCGCCAAGCCGGCGACGCAGGCGGTGGCGGAGGCCGAGCCGGCGGCGCCGAAGGACGCGCCGCCCGCCCTGCCGGCGCCGGCGAACTCCGCCGGCGAGCCGCCGAAGAAGCCCGGCGGCAAGCCGACGCTGCGCCGGGTCAAGTAGGAATCGCAACGCAACCCTGGAGCCATCATGAAACGCAAATCCGGCGCCGCGCGCGCCACCGAATCCCTCGCCGAGCAGCGCATGCGCGAGGCCGCCAAGGAAAAGGGCGACAACAGCTTCAACTTCGGCTCGTTCCTGAGAAAGGGCTCGCCGCAGCGCGGCAAGAAGCGCGGCCGCGTCTACCGCATCAAATAGCGGAAAATAGGGTCTGACCCTATTTTCGGGCCGGCTTAGCTCAGTTGGTAGAGCAGCGGTTTTGTAAACCGTTGGTCGGTGGTTCGATTCCTCCAGCCGGCACCACTTCCACCGCGCAGGGCAATTTGGCAGGCAGGGGCGCCGGCTTCTTCGGCGCCTTGACGTGGACGACGGGCGGCGGCAGGGCGAGGACGTGCTCGCCGGCCGCCTTCTGCCTTTCGTAGGGCCGCAGCTCCTGCGGCATGTCCTTCGCCACTTCCTGCAGCTGGCGCGCCGAGAGGTTTTCCAGGCGCTGCTGCTCGATGAGGCTCGCGCCGCGCAGGCGCGAGGCGAACTCCGCCGACTGCTGGTCGCGCTGCATAAGCGCCCGCTGGATCTCCTGC
>Ga0075421_100005700_pt1 | contig 15081 bp, 10 predicted proteins | sample SoiMetdeltSBSDD5_FD_75292 | JGI IMG/M metagenome (GOLD analysis project Ga0075421, IMG submission 75292) | Bulk soil microbial communities from a Populus tree surrounding site in Tennessee, USA - Soil MetaG P. deltoides SBSDD5 | ecosystem: Environmental > Terrestrial > Soil > Tree plantation...
GGCCCCAGCCCTCGCGCGCGCCACTCTCGCCCGTCGGCGCGGTCGAGTTCGGCGGGATCGGCCCCGTTGGGTAGCAAGGAGACGGGACGGCAAATCTGCTCGGCGAGCACGCTCGAAGCCACGGTCACCGTCTCAGCGCGCGCCAGCATCCTCCTCTGCACGTAGCGCGCCGCGGCATGACCGCCCGCGCGCGCGATCAGGCCGCTCTCCTCCTTCATCATCGCCACCAGGTCGTCGGCCAGGTCAAAATGCTTCCGGCACTCCACCCGGTCGAGCAGATGAACCTGCGGGAGGTTGTAGACCAGGAGCACGTCGATCTTCTGATCGGTGACGAAGCGCCTCACCTGGTCGGCCGACCCGACCGCGAGCATCCCCTTCTTGAGCATTTTGGTGTGGGGTATCGGCGCCCGCCAGAACGCGCGCAGCGCGCGCGAGGCGTAGAGCTCGCTGAGGACGAGGCCAGGCGGGAGCGCGGGCGTCATTGGCCCCTCGAGGTCGGTCGCGCTGATGTCCTTGAGCGCCATCGGCGGCGCCTTGAGAACGAAGACCTGGTGGCCCTGCAGGCAAAGCTGGCCGAGCAGCTGGTGGTAGCGACTGCGGTTCGCCGAACGCCACCGCGCCAGATAAGGGAAAAGAATTCTCATGGTTTAGCGGTCAGCAGTCAGCTCTTGGCTGTCAGCCAAACCAGGAGCCGAACCAGTAGCCCCCTTCAGGCTGACTGCTGACCGCTGATAGCTGATTGCTTTTTCACCTCCCCGCCCGGAGCCAGCCGCGGCGGATGGCGGCGAGACCGAGGCCGTGCAGCCACATGGCCGCGTACCGCGGGACCGCGAGCAGGTCGAGCAAGTAGCGGCGCCGGTCGTCGACGAATCCGGCCCCGGCCAGGTAATAGGCGGCGTCCATGGCCAACCCCATGAGCGCCGGCCCGCCCAGGCCGAGCAGGGCGGCGAGCAGTCTGAGCCCGATGAACAAAGTCTTCGGGCGCATCATGAGCAGGAGGAGGAGCACCCAGGCCCCAGGGCCGCCGCGCGCGAGCGCGCCGAGCAACTCGCGCGGGTAGCCGCGCAGGATCTGGAACTGACCTTGGAGCCAGCGCGCGCGCTGGCGCGCGGCCCCGCCCGACTGCTGCGGCTTGGGGTCATAGACCACGGCCTCGGGGACGAAGAGGACTCGCGCCCCACGCGCGGCGAGCAGGACGTCGAGCTCGAGGTCTTCCGCCAGGGTATGCAGCCGCGGGGCGAGCTCGGCGAGTAGCCCGGCGCGCAAAGCCATGCCGGTGCCGCGTAGCGGGACCGGCCAGCCGCAACGCCGGCGTGCCTCATCGTCGATGCGCTGCATGAGGACCTCCGACCAGCCGGCGAGCCGCCCGGCGCGGCCCACGGCGCGGGGCGCGACGAAAGCTTGCGCCGCATCCGCGCCGGCGCCGATCGTCCGCCCGAGCGCGGCCAGACTGCCCGGGGCCAGGCGGCTGTCGGCGTCGAGCACGACAACCGCGGCGCGGCCCTCCCACTCCGCGGGGTGCGCCTCGAGCCACCAGGCGATGACGGCGCCCTTGCCCAGACGCCCCTCCCGGCGGGCGACGACACGCGCGCCCGCGGCCGCGGCCTCGGCCGCGGTCTCATCCCGGCAGCGGTCGGCGATGACCCAGAGGCAACTCCCCGGCCACTCTTCCAACTGCGCTTTGAGCGCAGCGACCGTCGGGCCGATGACGCCGCCCTCGTCGTGCGCGGCGACCAGGACAAGGCTTCCGCCCGCCGCCGCCGCCCCGCCCCCGGCCGGCCGTGCCGGCGCGAGCACCCGCAGGCAGAGCAGCGCGAAGCGCAGGCAGCTATCGAGCACCAGCCATGTCCAGACCCACCATAACTCCCACATGAGTTAGAACTTTCGGCTCAAAAAATACGGCCGCGCGGGCCTCCCCCGGGGGAGAGCCGGCCGCGGCCCGCGTGTACTATACCCGCGGCGCGCTCAGTTTGACAAAGCCATGCGCCTGTGTTTGAATGCCGCCTCGAAGCGAGTCGGCGCAAGTAAGAATGCGGGATCACGCCGGCCGCTCGCCCCTCCCCACCCCTCGGGGAAGATTGACATTGGCCCTCACTCGACGCTGAAATTCACGCCAGACCGAAGTCATTTCATTCAGGAGGATTCATGCGGATCACCCTCAGCGGGGGTTCACTCAGGATGCTTGCGGCGCTGCTCTGCCTCGGCGCGGTCGCCGGGGCCGCGCGGGCGACGAGCGTCGTCGTCCCGAGCGACGACGAGATGATCATCGGCGCGCGCGCCATCGTCAGAGGTCAGGTCATCTCCGTCAAGAGCGACCTCGACCCGACGACTCAGGAAATCTTCACCTATGTCACGCTCCGCGTCTTCGAAGTCTTCAAGGGCCAGCTCCAGGCGCAAGAGGTCGTCGTCAAGGAGCCGGGGGGAGTAGCCGGCGGGCGCGGAAGTCTGATCTTCGGCACGCCCCGATTCGCGCCCGGCGAGCGCGTCCTGCTCTACCTGGACACCTGGGCGGACGGGAGCCTGCGGGTCTACCAGTTCTATCTCGGCAAGTATACGATCGTCGAGGAGGCGGGAACGGGCCAGGAGGTGGCAGTGCGCGCGGCCCCGGAGAGCGAGGTGACGGTTCTCGGCCGCTCGCCGGAGGGGCCGGCGACTGAGCGCATGGAGCTGCGGAGTTTCGGCGAGATGGTACGCCAGCGGGTGCAGGCCACGCGCGAGCGGTCGCTGCGGCATGAGGCGTTCTTCAACCGGGGCCGGGCGGTGCGCGTGCAGCCGCCGGAGTTCACGCCGCTGACCGGCGGCAGCGAGGGCATTGAGAACTTCACCTTTCTGGTCCCGAGCGTGCCGCCCCGCTGGTTCGAGCCCGACAACGCTCTCCCGGTCGTTTTCCGGATCAACCTCTCCGGCGCGCCCAGCGACCAGACCCAGGATGATGTCGTGGCGGCGATGGGGGCGTGGTCGTCAGTCGACGGCTCGTCGCTGCGGGTGACCCTCGGCGGGACGACCGGCGGCTGCGGCCTGAGGCAGGTCGACGGCGAGAACACGATCTCTTTCAACAACTGCGACGGGTACTTCCCCATCTCCTCGGGCTGCTCGGGCATCCTCGCCGCGGCTGGGATCGCGCAGTATGTCACCAGCCAGGCGCGCGTCATCAATGGGACGACCTTCTATCGGGCGCTCGAAGGCAACGTCTCGTTCAACCCTTACGCGAGCTGCTTTTTCACCGACCGCTGCCGGGTGCAAGAGGTCGCGACGCATGAGCTCGGCCACTCCCTCGGGCTGGGCCACTCCCCGGTCCCCGACGCCACCATGCGCGCCACGGCGCACTTCGACGGCCGGTGCGCCAGCCTGCGCGCCGACGACATCAACGGCATCCGGTACATCTACCCGCTGAGTGGCAGCAGCCCCCCGCCGCCGCCACCACCACCGCCACCTCCGCCGCCCCCCACCGGCACGCGTGCCTCGACCGGCGGGGTCTACCGGCCTACCGACGGCGGGCTCTACCTCCGGTTCACCAACGACACTGGCTACGCCGACGTCGCGGTCTTTTACGGCATTCCGGGCGACGTCGGGGTCGCCGGGGACTGGAACGGGGACGGGGTGGACACCATTGGCGTCTACCGCGGTGGGTCATTCCTGCTGCGCAATTCCAACACCGGCGGCTACGCCGATCTCGCATTCCCCTACGGCATCCCGAGTGACCTGCCCGTGGTCGGGGACTGGGACGGGGACGGGGTGACGACCGTCGGCGTCTTCCGCAACGGAGTTTTTTACCTCCGCAACAGCAACACGGCCGGGAACGCCGAGGTGGGGGCGGCCTTCGGCGCCGCCGGGGATCTGCCGGTCGCCGGCGACTGGAATGGTGACAGGGTAGCGACCATCGGGGTCTACCGCCGTGCGGCCGGCTTCTTCTATTTGCGGAATTCGAACAGCAGCGGCCCCCCCGAGATCGCGGCCCAGTTTGGCTCCGCAAGCCACCTGCCGGTGGTCGGCGACTGGAACGGCGACGGGGTGACGACCATTGGCGTCTTCCGCAGCGGGATTTTCAGCCTGCGCAATTCGAACACGGGCGGCCCGGCCGAGATCTCCTTCTGGCTCGGGAGCGTCGGCGACCTCCCGATCGCCGGGCGCTGGCGCTGATCAATCGTCCACGAAGGACACGAAGCGACACCAAGGATCTGCCTGATTTCGTGTTCCTTCGTGTCCTTCGTGGACGAATGTGCTTAAGGCGGCGGGATGCGGTGTGGCTCCAGCCGGAGCGCGGCGTGGCGGTGCGGCGCCCAGGTGACGCGCCACTTGGCCTCGTAGCGGCGGCGGTTCTCATCAAAAATCCGGTCGTAATCCCCGCTCTGGATGAGCTTGCCGAAGGCCGCCTGGCCGAAGTGGTGGACGAAGGCGTCGGCGGCGCAGATCACCCGGTAGCCGCGCTCCCGCACCCGCAGCGAGTAGTCGTCATCCTCGAACATGCCGATCCCGAATTGCTCGTCGAGCGGCCCGACCTCTGCCTGCACCTCGCGCCTCAGCGCGACACAGAACATGGCCAGCATATGAATCTCGCCCACCCGGCCCGCATGCGCCCAGGTGTAGTCCCGGGCGAAGGCCTCCATCTCCGCCCAGGTCCGGTAGGGCGCCTCGATCTTCGCCTCGTTGCCGACGGAGTTGGTCACCGGCCCGACGAGCCCCACCGCCGGGTCGCGCAGGTGCCAGAGGAGGCGGCTCAGCCAGCCGGGCGGGACGATGGTGTCGTTGTTGAGCAGGACCAGGTACTCGCCGGTCGCGCGCGAGATGCCTTGATTGTTCGCCCTCGCGAACCCGAAGTTCTCCTGATTGAAGATTACCGAGACGTGCGCCTGCTGGCGCGCCACCTCGCGGAGGTACTCCGGGGTGCCGTCCCGCGAGTCGTTATCGACGACGATCACCTCGTAGTTGAGGTACTGCGTATTCCTCATGACGCTCTCCAGGCAGAGCCGGTTGAGGGCCAGGTTGTTGTACGTCACGATGACCACGCTCGCGCGCGGGACCACGCCCGCGAGGCCCTCGATGATCTGCCGGTAGCGCGCCTCCCAGGTGTGCTGCCGTGCCAGCTCCCGGCGGTGCGCGGCCGGCCCGGGGCCATCCTCGGCGACGGCCAGGTCCAACTTGGCGATGAAGTCCTCGGCGCCGTCCGCTAGATAGACGTAGTCACCGTAGGGCTCGACTTCATGGAGCCGCGTCGCCACCACCGGCTTGCCCGCGCTCAGGTATTCGTAGAGCTTCACCGGGTCAGTCGCCTGGGTGATCGGGTTGAGCTTGAACGGGATGAGGCAGACGTCGAAGTGGAAGAGGTACTGCGGCATGGTCTCGTAGGGCTGCTGCCCGAGCAACCGCACGTTGGGCAGCGACCGCAGCCCCGAGACGTCGACGTCGAAGACGCCCCCCAGCAGCACAAAGCTGTAGTCCGGCCGCCGCCGGGCGGCCTCGGTCAGGAGCGCCACGTCGAACCAGTCGGCGATCGCGCCGAAGTAGCCGATGATCGGGCGCTTGACGCCCGCGAGCAGCTCATTGGGGCGGCAGCGCTCGGCGTAGAATTGATAATCCGCTGCGTTGCGCGCGAGCACCGCCGGCCGCCCCGCGGGCTGCCACTTGTCGAGCAGCCGCTGCGCGGTGACGACGAGCAGGTCGCAGGCCCCGACCAGCCGCGCCTCCATCTCCAACAGCGGGCGCCGGATCAGCGGGAAATTTTCCCACTCGTCCATACAGTCGTAGACCGCGCGCCAGCCCCAGCGTCGCCTCGCCTCGAGGGCCACGGCCCCCCAGGAGGGGATCATGACGTAGCCGATCACCTCGTCGAGATGGTAGGCGCGACGCAGCTCGTCGAGCCCCTCCAGCGCCAGCTCCAAGTCCTGCCCGTCGACGACCCGGCCGTAGATGTCGCGCGCCCCAATCGAGGCGAGCGTCACGTCGTAGACGTTCTCCTTGATCGGCCGCACCGCGAAACGCGGCTTGGCGTGGGCCGACCGGAACCGCGTCAGGTTGAGATAAAAGACGCGGTGCCCGTGCGCCGCGAACTGCGACATGAGCTGCTGCGGGCGCTGGTAGCGGAACGACCAGTCGATGATCGAAAAGCAGACCACATCGGCCCGCCGCCGGCGACCCTCCGACGTCCGCTCTTCGGGGAGCACGGCCCACTCGGCAGGGGAGGGCTTGGGCAGCAGGGTCAGCGCCGCATAGGCGTCGTCGGCGTCCTGGACACGGGCAGCGGCAGCTGCCCCGGCGCGATCCTGCCACCCCTGGATGACGTTCTTCACCCCGCGCCTGACCGGGGCCGGCACCCGGCGGCGGAGGTCCTCCGCCGCCCAGCTCCGCAGCCGCCAGTAAGTGCGACGCCGTTCCAGCCAGCGCACCGGGTGGCGCAGCGGGAAGGTCGCCCACACCAGGGCGCGCTCGCATGACTTGATCAGTCCCATACACCTCGTCGGCCGGATCAGGGGTACTCTACTGCGGCCAGTGAAAAATCATCAAACCAGACCACGCTCTCGCCGTCGCCGGTGACGCGCACGATCGCGAAGGCAGCGCCCGACGGGCTCGAGACGAACATCTCGTAGGGCGCCCACTCGCCGGTCACCTCGACCTCGCGCATATCGCCGGCGATGATTTGCCCTCGCGCATCCGACCAGTCCAGCCAGAAGCGCGCTTGCTGCCTCGGGTCGGGGGCGCGGGCGCGGAAGCGCAGCGAGTAGATTCCCGGCCCCGGCAGCGCGACCGTCTGCGCGAAGTGGCGCCCCACGCCCTCCGCCCGCACGGCGACGCGGCCGCCGTGGCTCTGCGCCCCGGTGTCGTCGACCAGCGGCCCCCCGCCCGACTCCCAGCCCGCGGGCGCGGCCCCGGCAAGCGACTCGAAGCCCGGGTTGACGAGCAGCTCCGGCCCGCGCGCCGGGGGCGACGGCTGCCCGGTCAGCTCGAAGAGCAGGAAGTGAGCGCGCGCGTAGAGGAGCTTGAAGTGCGCGGCGAAGAACTCGTCGCGCGGGAGATCTACGCGGCGCGGCAGGCCGTGGCCGACGAGCTGCATGTCGATGAGCAGATAGTTTACCCCGAGCCCACGCAGCTGCCTGTAGAGCTCCGGCCCGTCGGCGAGCCGGGCCGCCTCCCAGCCCCCCTCGAGCAGGCGCGAGTACTGCCACTCGCCGTAATAATCGCCGATAAACACCCCGTCGGCGAAATAGGCCATGTGCGGGTTGAAGAAGGCGTAGATCGTGTAATCGCGCCCCCGCGTCCGATTCAGCCCTTGGTAGAGGTGATAGGTGGGGAGGAGGCGTGTCAGATAGTCTTCGCGCTGCCCGGGCGTGACCGGGAAGCGCCCCTGGTCGCGGAGGCGTGTCACGGCGTAGAGCCACCCGGGGGCCGCCAGGATGGCGATGCCGGCGACCGTCACGACCCCGGCCCCGGCCCACCTTTTCAGGCCCGGGATCCGGCGCGCCACCTGGTCGAGCGCCTCGGCAGTCGCCAGGCTGAGTGCCGGCAGGGTCGGCACCAGGTAGCGGACGTCATGGACGGCCAGGAACCAGAGGAACAAGTAGAGGCCGGTGAACCCAAGCAGCCATCGGAGACGCCTGTCTCTCAGCCCGTAGAAGAGCAGTGCCGGGATCATGAAGAAGTAGAGCCGGGACACCCCGGCCGTCGCGTAAGGGATCGGGTACTCGAAGCTCAGCCGCCAGGGCAGCCGGAGCAGCGCCGAGAGGCCCGCCGGGTTGAGGTAATACCCCAGGTCGTCGAACGGCTCGCCGTAATACTCGGGCCTCCAATAAGCGGTGCGGAAAACTCGGCCGACGGTCCCGTGGAGCATGGGGTAGATCGGGTTGCCGGTGTAATAAAAGCTGCGCGCGAGCCACGGCAGCGCGACGAGCAGGGCGACCGCCCCGAAGATCAACGGCCAGGCGGGCCGGCGCTCGCGGAACCCGTGCAGCAGGACGACCAGGCCGCAGATGCCGAGGACCAGCAGCGCCGTCAGCTTGGTCCCGACCGCGAGCCCGCAAAAGACCCCTGCCAGGGTGAGCCAGATCGTCCGCCTCCGCTCGCGCCAGATCCAGAGGGAGTAGACCGTCATGACCGTATAGAGCGTCACCCCGATGTCGATCAGCGCGCAGGTCCCGACGTAGAGCAGGATCGGGCTCGCCGCCAGGCCGGCCGCCGCCCACCAGCCCGCGCGCGGCGAGAGGAAGCGCCGGCCGAACGCGACCACCGCCGCCATGACCGTCGCCGTCATGAGGAACTCGATGAGTTGCGCGAGCACGTCGTCGCCGACAAGCAGCGCGAGCGTGAAGAGCATCTGATTGGTCTGCGGCGAGACCGGGAAGCGGAGGTACGGGGTCAGCACCAGCCGGTGTTGCTCGATATAGATCTTGGCATACGGCAGGTGGTAGGCGGTGGCGTCGGCCTGGGTCGGCGGGTAGAGCGGGAGCAGGCAGAACGGCACCGCCAGGGCCGCGAGCGCGGCGATCAGGCACCAGACCGCGACGGGCTGGCTCCGCGCCGCCCCCTTGAGGTCGCCCCACGCCCGCGGCCACCGGCGGGGCCAGCCCGCCCAGACCGGCGCGCAGAGCAGGAAGCCGGCGCCGAGCAGGCCGAGCGCCACCGGACGGTAAAGCAGCCCGAGCAGCCCGAGCAGGAGGACCAGGTAGGCAATCAGCCCGAGCCCGAGCGCGAGCGCGAAGCATGTCTCCTCGAGCCGGGTCTGGTAGTCGAGCCGGCGTGTCAGACGTCTCCCGAAGGCGTAGGCCAGGACGGCGAGCAGACCGAGAGCCAGGTAGTGCGAGATGACGAACTTCAGCGTGAACATCAGAGGTGAGGATGACGGCGGCGGTTAATTATCCCCGATTGTGTCGGGGCAGGGCTTGTCCCTGCCCGTGATCCGTGACCGAGGGGCGGGCAGGGACCAGTCCTGCCCCGACATCTGCCTACCGCCCCTGATTTCTCTCCCGGTAATGTCGGAGCAGCGGCTCCGGATACCTGAGCGCGACCGGGTCGAGGTATTTGATGCGCCGGAACCGGTTCCAGTCGCCCGGCTCCGCAAGCCGGTGCGCCTCGACGTCCCAGAGGATCTTTTTGAACCAAGCGCGGTAAAAGACCGAAGAGGTCGTCACCTGCTCAAAGGCCAGCTCGCCCGCCTCGTGGAGAATCCAATCTCCGCCCTCCGCCTCACGCCAGAACGGATGCCAGACGAAGTCGCACCGGTGCGCCGTCGCGAACTCGACCAGCTTCTTGAGGCGCTCCGGCGCGTGCTCGTCGTCGTCGTCGAGGTGGGTGATAAAATCGCCCCGCGAGAGCTCGAGCGCGTGATTGATCGCCTGCGTCCCGGCGACCATCCACCGGCGCACGGGGTCGGCCGGGTAGGCGCCCCGCGCCGGCAGATTGACGAAGCGCAGGCGCGGGTCGTCGATCCGCGCCACCTCCGCTGCCGTCTCGTCCGTGCAGCCGTCCCCGACGACGATCAATTCGAGCCGCGCGTAGGTCTGGGAGAGCACCGAAGGGATGCTCCTCTCAATCAGTAAGCGCACCCGGTTGTAGGTCGGGATGCAAACGCTCACCAACGGCTGACCCGGGACCGGGTTGTGCGCCTTCCACGCCTGGAACTCGTCGATCAGCTCCCGCGGCACCTCGAGTCTCGACTTGAGCAGGTCGAACTCGACGCGCGGCGTCAGCCGGCTCTGCTCGGCGCGCAAGGCGCTTTCGAGGGCGGCGATCTTCGCCTCCAGTTCCGCCTGCAGCGCCGTGAAGCGCGACTCGGTCAGCCCCGTGCGCCGGTCGACCGCTGCCTGCAGCGCCGCCAGCCGGTCCTCGATCCAAGGCAGCCGGCGCAGCCCGATCAGTCGCCGGAGCTTGGTCGTTAGAGACATGATTTGACGGCCCCCGAGAGGCGCTCGCGGAGCGTCGGGGCGTGGGCGACCGCCGTCCTGATGATCCCGCAGACGGCCGCGACCTCCCCCGGCCCGACCGCGGTCCCGGTCGGGAGCAAGAGCACCCGCGCGCTCACCCGCTCGGTCACCGGGAGCCGGCACCCGGCCCCGGGGTCGAGCGTGCGGTATGGCTCCTGGCGGTGGCAGCCGGGGTAGAAGTATCTCCGGGCAATGACGTTCTCCGCCCAGAGGACACGCACCAACTGATCGCGCCCGATCCCGGCCCGCGCCTCGTCGACCTCGACCACGAGGTATTGGTAGTTGTTCCGCTCCGCCTCGTCGTAGGTGAGCACCTCGACCCCCGGCAGGGCGCGCAACTCTTCCCGGTACTGCCCGTGGTGGCGGCGGTTGGCGGCGATGAATTCGTCCATGCCCTCGAGCGAGGTCAGGCCCATGGCGGCCGCCACCTCGCTCATCTTGCCGTTGGTGCCGAGCTCGACCACCTGGTCGTAGCCGGCGAAGCCGAAGTTACGCATGAGGCCGATGCGCGCCGCCAGGGCGTCGTCGTCAGTGGCGACCGCCCCGCCCTCGAAGCTGTTGCAGAATTTGGTCGCGTGGAAGCTGAAGACTTCGGCGTCGCCGAAGCCGCCGACCGTGCGCCCGCGGCGGGAGCAGCCGAGCGCGTGGGCGGCGTCGAAGATGAGCCGCAGGCCGCGCCGGCCGGCGATCTCTCCGAGCGCCTCGACCTCGCACGGCCGGCCCCAGAGATGGACGCCGATGACCGCGGTCGTGCGCGGGGTGATGAGCACCTCGACCCGGGCCGGGTCAAGGTTGTGCGTGCGCGGGTCGATGTCAGCGAAGACCGGAGTCAGGCCCTGCCACCGGAGGGCGTGCGCGGTGGCGATGAAGGTGAAGGAGGGGAGGATCACCTCGCCGGCGAGCCCGAGGGCCCGGATCGCGATCTCCAGGCCGACCGTCGCGTTCGAGACCGCGAGGCAGTGCCTGACCCCGGCGAGGTCGGCCAGCCGCCGCTCGAACTCGCGCAGGTACGGGCCGTCGTTGGTCAGCCACCGCCGGTCGAGCAGGTCGTTGATCCGGGCGAGCAGCTTCCCCCGGTCGCCGAGGTTGGGGCGGCCGACGTGCAACGGCTCCGCGAAAGCAGGCTCCCCCCCGCAGACGGCGAGCTGATCTGGGTCTGTTTTCATCGACGCGTCACTCACGCTCGCGGGCGGGTCAGCGGGCCTGCGGGTCCGGCCGGCGGGACTTGGGGATGTAGCGCCCACCGGCGTCATAGAGCTCCCGGCGCAGTTGCGCTTCGAGCTCGAGCATCCGCTCGCGCGGGCGCGGCCGGAGGGCACGCGCCGGCGAGCCCACGTAAATCATCCACGGCTCACAGTCCCGGGTGACGAGCGAGTTGGCGCCGACCGCGACCCCCTCCCCGATGACCACGCCCGGGAGCACGACCGCGTTGGCCCCGAGCACCGCATGCCTCCCGATGCGCACGAAGGACCGGATCGGTATGCGGTAGGGCGGCGGCACCGTCGGCCCGGTCAAACTCCCCCCCAGGTAATCGTCGTTCCCGGTGTAGACCCTGACGCCGCTCGAGAGGCCGGCGAAATCGTCGAGCACCAGCTCGCCACCGCCGAGGACCGAGACGAACGAGGCGATATGCACAAAGCTACCGATGGTTGTCTTTTGCCCCCCCATGAGGAAGGCGTAATCATCGACGATCACCGAGTCCCCGACCGAGATCACCTCGGGCGAGACCACTTTGGCCAGCGGCCAGATGTGCACGTCCTGGCCGACTCGGGCCAGGCCGATGGAGTAGGCCAGATTCGTCTCTCTGTACGCGATCTTCTTCACCACGAGGGCGTTGGCTCTGCCGGGAGTGGTCGAGGCCGGTCGTAGTATCGCAGCAACGGGGCGTGACCGCAAGGCGCCATCGGCCCCGGCTGCGGCAGTGAGATTGACTATTGAGGCCCGGTGCCCTATAACGTCGTAGTTCTGACCCCCCTGGCAAGGAAAACTGTCGTCGCGGTCGCGGGCGTGATCAGTCCGGCTGACCGGCCGGCTTCAATCTGAGATCATGCTGACCTCTCATACCCGCAACCTGGATCATCCCGCACCACGACCCGATCAAACGCAAGCTCATGAGAGTTGGTGAGATGCAAGCGGAACAGTCACTCGCCAAACCGGTCTATGACTCGGCCGCGCGCCGCGCGCCGTGGGTCGAAGAGTTCTCGGCCCTGTGGCGCTACCGCGACCTGCTGGCGCAGCTCGTGGCGCGCAACATCAAGACGCGCTACAAGCGCTCGGTGCTGGGCATCGTCTGGACCATGCTCAACCCGCTGCTCATGATGCTCGTCCTGACCGGGGTCTTCTCGGGCATCTTCCGCTTCTCGCTCCAGTTCGAGTTCTACGCCGTCTACGCACTGGCCGGGCTGATCGTCTGGAATTTCTTCGCCCAGACGACGAGCCACGCCATGAGCGAGCTCCTCTGGGGGAGCAACCTGCTCCACCGCATCTACGTGCCGCGCGCGATCTTCGCCGCGACCGCGCTCGGGACGGGGCTCGTCAACCTGCTCCTCTCGCTCGTCCCGCTCCTGGTCGTCATGGTGATCACGGGCGTGCCGCTGCGGCCGTCGCTCCTCTTCCTCCCGGTGCCGATCCTGCTGACCGCCATGTTCGCGCTCGGGATGAGCCTCATCCTCTCGCGCCTGGCGGTCTATTTCGCCGACGTCCTGGAGATGTACCAGATTCTGCTGACGGTCTGGATGTACCTCACGCCGATCGTCTACCCCAAGGAGATCATCCCCGTGCAGCACCGCTGGCTCTTCAATTTGAACCCCATGTACCACCTCCTCGAGCTCTTCCGGGCGCCGATCTACGTCGGCTGGCTGGCCGGCCCGAAGACGGTGGCGGCGGCGGCGGCGGCGGCCGTGGTAACCCTGGCGGTCGGCTGGTGGACGTTTACAAGGAAGGCCGATGAACTCGCTTACCGCGTCTGAGCTGCGGGCCGAGGCAGGGGCCGGGGGGCCGGCGCCTGTCGCCGTCCGGCTGGAACGGGTCTCGGTCCGATACCGGGTCCCGCGCGAGCGGATCAATTCGATCAAGGAGTACGCCATCCGCAAGCTGCAGCGGCGCGTCAACCACGACGAGTTCGAGGCGCTGCGCGAGGTCAGCCTCGAGATCCGCGAAGGGGAGGTCTTCGGGATCATCGGCCGCAACGGCGCGGGCAAGAGCACGCTGCTCAAGCTGGTCTCGCGCATCCTCCCGCCGACCCGCGGCCGCGTGTGGGTGCGCGGGCGCGTCGCCCCGATGCTCGAGCTCGGCGCGGGATTCCACCCCGAGCTCTCGGGGCGCGAGAACGTCTTCCTCAACGGGACGCTGCTCGGCTTCACCCACCAGCGCATGCGGGAACTCTTCGACAAGATCGCCGACTTCGCCGAGCTGTGGGACTTCATCGACGCCCCGCTGCGCACCTACTCGAGCGGCATGACCGCCCGGCTCGGCTTCGCCGTCGCCACCGCGGAGCGGCCCGACATCCTGATCGTCGACGAGATCCTCTCGGTCGGCGACGAGGCCTTCCAGGAGAAGTGCCAGGCGCGCATGCTTGAGTTCCGCGAGAGCGGCACGACGACGCTGCTCGTGACGCACAGCATGCGGCTGGCAGAACAGATGTGCAACCGCGCGGCCTGGCTCGACCACGGGGCCGTGCGCGCCGTCGGCGAGACCTCCAAGGTGATCGAGCGCTACCACGGCGCATGACCCGGATATGGGGGGGCGCCGTGGATGATTTCACCCCTAAATCGAACCGGGAAGCTGGGGACACCTGTAGGGGCAGGGCTCGTCCCTGCCCGGATATCGTGGTGACGAAATCCGGGCAGGGACGAGCCCTGCCCCTACGTTCTTTCCAACGCCGTGTCCGAATCTTGCGCGGCCCGAAGTTGTCTTCGCCGCGCGACGGCTATAATATCTGGCACGAGGGAAGAGACCTTGCACAGAGCCGTAGATGAGGGACAGCATTCCGGCCTCCCGGCCCCGGCCGCCGGGGAGGTCGCCGGCGACGCCGAGGAGACGCCGGCGCAGGTCGCGGGGCTGGTCGGGGTGGGCAAGCGCGTGCTCGCGGTCGGGTGCGCCCCCGGGCCCCTGTGGCAGCTCCTGGGCCAGCGCGGCTGCCAGATCGTCAGCCTCGCGCGCGCTGATCAGGCGCCGGGCCCCGCCGCCGAATTCTGCGAGCGCGTCATCCGCGACGACCTCGACCCGTTCGACTCCGGCGCGGAGCTCGGCCACGAGCGCTTCGACGTGATCGTCGCCGCCGGGACGCTCGCGCAGCTCAGGGACCCGCTCGCGACCCTCGCGGCCCTCAGGCCGCTGCTCCGGCCCGAGGGCTACCTCGTGGCCTCACTCCCGAACATCGCCCACCTCAGCGTGCGCCTCGCGCTCCTCGGCGGCGAGTTCCCGTCGGGCGACCCGGGTCGCCCGGAGTATGCCCGCCTCCATCACTTCACGCGCCAGACCCTGGAACGGCTCTGCGAGGGGGCCGGGTTCGCCGTCGGCCGCCTGGAGCGCGTCGAGCGCGGCCCGGGCGCGGCGGGCGACGACCGGGCGGCGCCGCCCGGCGTCATCGAGATGCTCTCCCGGGACCCCGAGGCGCGCGCCTGGCAGTTCGTTTTCACCGCCTACCCTGAGGGCCGCCCCGAGTTCCGGCGCTTTGAGGAGCGTCTCCACGAGCTGATCCTGGCGAAGGCAGATGCCGAGGGCCGCGCCAGCGAGCTTGGGCAGGAGGTCGCCCGGCTGCGGCAGACGTTCGCCGAGCAGGAGGGTGACGTGCGCCTGCTCGAGGCGCAGGTGCGGGCCTCGCCCGCCCGCGAGGTCGACCTCCGGGCCATGCTCTTTGACGCGCACGACCAGCTGGTCCGGCGCGAGGAGGAAGCCATCCGGCTGCAGCGAGAGCTCGACACGCTCCTCTCTTCCAAGGCCTGGCGCCTGATCAATTCGTACTGGGGGTGGCGCCAGCGTGTCAGGCAACGCCTCGGCCGCTGAGCGACGTCAGGGAATGCCCACCTGCTCGATCATCATCCCGGTCTACAATCACGCGGCGCTCACGCGCCAGTGCCTGGACACGCTGCTCGCCCAGCCGCCCCGGGGCGTTGACTGCGAGATCATCGTCGTCGACGACGGCTCCCGCGACGCGACCCGGGGGCTG
>Ga0075421_100005701_pt1 | contig 15079 bp, 5 predicted proteins | sample SoiMetdeltSBSDD5_FD_75292 | JGI IMG/M metagenome (GOLD analysis project Ga0075421, IMG submission 75292) | Bulk soil microbial communities from a Populus tree surrounding site in Tennessee, USA - Soil MetaG P. deltoides SBSDD5 | ecosystem: Environmental > Terrestrial > Soil > Tree plantation...
TGCCAACGGCGCAGCTGGGTAGCTATGTATGGACGGGATAACCGCTGAAAGCATCTAAGCGGGAAGCCTCCCTCAAGATAAGATTTCATCGAGCCGTGGAAGACCACCACGTTGATAGGCCGGGTGTGGAAGCGCAGTAATGCGTGGAGCTAACCGGTCCTAATTGCTCTGTTCGCGCTTGAAGAATCCCACCATCATCGTCAGTCCTGTTGGACAGCCGATGGTGTCGGTTTTTTCAGCTAGATGATGCCCAAAACTACTTTGGTCGCACGATTTCTAGAATTTCTCGCTCGATGCGGGATCCCGTCAGAGTATTACTTTGACGGGTACCCATCCGCTGGCTTCATAGCTTGGTGGCCATAGCGTCTGTGACCCACCCGATCCCATCCCGAACTCGGCCGTGAAACCAGACAGCGCCGATGGTACTATTGCTTAAGCAATGGAAGAGTAGGTCGTCGCCAGGCTTTGTAGCCAGCGGATCGCGCGAGAACCCATTCATAATGTTGAAAACTGCCGCTGTCGGGGGATCCCTCGCGGCGGCGTTTTTGTCTGGGGCGCGTATTGCCCCGAACTGGTGACGCGGGGTGGAGCAGCCCGGTAGCTCGTCAGGCTCATAACCTGAAGGTCGCAGGTTCAAATCCTGCCCCCGCAACCAACAAGAAAGCCGCCTTCGGGCGGCTTTTTTTGTTGGTGCTGGGCGGCAGTTCGGACTCAAACCTTGTTCAACTGGTGCATTCGCAAGGTCGCATGAGCCCTGCCCCAGCGTCCGCAATCGGCAGAAAGCGGGCACTCATGCGGTTTCGCCATATGCGCCGGCCAGCCTTTCAGCGCTATTGTGCTGTCGGTCGATCCGGCGATTTCGAGCTTCGACGAATTCAATGCTGCGACGTCGATACCTCATATAGGTGTCCCCGTCCCTTGGGACTGACGGAGTATTGAAGTCATCGAATGGCATGAAGAAGTTGACCGCCGAGTAATCGTTGGTGACGAGGTCTTGCAGCAAAAAGAAGTCCACGTATCCCTTGAAGTCTTCGAACAGTTGGAAGAACTCATCATATCTCGACAGCGTCTCGGCCAGTGGGCTGCCCTGGCTCAAATAGTGCCGTCGGATGCATTCCAGGGTGAGATCGAACCGGTCCGCGATCTTTCTGTTGAACCCGCGCGCTCCGTTGATGGTTTGCCTGCCATCAATCCGGTTCGCGGGGAAAACCATCATCCCACCGATTGTGTAGCCGATGGTCCGGAAGGCTTCATTCTCCTCCTCGGGGAATAGTCCGACGATGTGTCCCAGCGATTTCCACCGCGCGAACGTTGGGACGACGGAGTCGCTGGACAGGATGAACTCACCTAGTTCGGACCGGTGATGGAGGTACGCGCCAAGCACCGTGTCATCCAGGTGGAAGGGTCGACCGCCTGGCAATGGCTTGCTCCATAGGAGCCGGTGGTACCGACGAAGGGTTGGGCTGAAAGCGTCAGGGTCCTTTCCGGCCGCGTCAGTCCTGAAGTCAAATGAGGTGTCGATCCGCATGCCTCTTTGTCCCAGATCCGGAGCCAATATCCGCAATGGGTCGAAGGCGGACATGACACAAACCTGGCCTGGAACCGCCGTCGGGCAGCTTCCTTATTGCCCTGCGGCCGACGGGTGATCCGCCTTCCACTGCATCGCCCGGCGAACGCGCGCTTCCACCGAGGGGTGATCGTAGAAGACGATTTCCTCCAGCTTGCCGGGCCGCGGATAGCGGTACTCGGCGGTCTTCACGAGCGCGCTGGAGAGGCCGTCCGGCCTGTTCTCCGTCTCCAGCGAATATCGGTCGGCCTGGGTCTCGATCACGCGCGCGAAGCTGTTCAGCACCGGCGATATCAGCAGCATGAACAATCCGGCGATGAACATCAGCACCGCAACGCCCCGCGGCTCGCCAATCGTCGCACTGCTGCCGAACGCGCGAGCGAAGCGCGGGAACAACCGGTCGGCGAGCCAAAACAACAGGATCGCCGCGACCGAGAAGAAGATGATCCCGTACCAGGTGTGCTGCAGCACATAATGGCCGATCTCATGGCCGGTGACCGCGCGGACTTCGTCGAGCGACGCGCTCTTCAATGCGACATCGGAAATGGCGACGCGCGCGGTGCTGCCGACGCCGCCGGCATTGGCGGTGAAATTGTTCGACTGGCGCGAGCCGTCATACATGAACACTTGGCTTGGCGGGACGCCGGCGCGGCCGGCCATTTCGACCACCGCATCGCGCACCTGGCCCGGCGGGACCGGCTCATATTTGTTGAACAGCGGCTCGATCAACACCGGCGACAGAAGGATGATGAAGGCCATTCCGGCCGCGAACAAGCCGCCCGACCAAAGCCACCATTTCTTGCCGGTCCGCCGGATCAGCCAGTAGACACCCATCATGAACAGCGCCGCGATCACCGAGGTGATCAGGGTCGACAGTCCCGCCTGTCCCAGGAAGTCGCCGATCGGCTGGCTGGTCCGGCCGTAGGCCGTTTCCCGATACCAGCTGGAATAGATGGTCCAGGGCAGGCTGATCACTGCCGACACCAGGAAGAAGGTCAGGCTGACGACGAAGGCGCGCAGACCGCGCCGGCGCTCGGCGATCCTCGCTTCGATCCGGTCGAGGAGGCCCGATTTGACGATCAGCCAGGTGACGAGCGCGGCGACCAGCAGGCCCCACAGCAGCATCCATTCCTTGCCGATGGTATAGTCATGCGCCTTTTGCAGGGCGGCTGGCCCCAGGCTGTCGATATATTGCGCAGTCGCGGCTTCGACGTTCATTCCAATGCCTCCCCCATTGAACCGACGTTACGCCAGCGTAGCAACGCTGGCGGCCGATACAATGGGGCCGAAGAAATCGAACAGTATCAGCGGCCGGCCGGGCTGACGCTCGCTGCCGCTATTGCGGTGGTCGGGATCAGCGGCTTGGCCCCGTCGCCAAGGATGATGAACGCCGCCCAATAGAAGGGATGCGAGGTCCTCGGATCGTCCATCAGCTCGACCTGCGCCTGTGCCAGCGCATCGGCCAGCGGCTGCCCCGGCCTCGCCCCGACGAGCCCCCCGATCAGCCGCTTGGTCGCGTCATAGTCGTCGGGCACCGGCCAGTGGCTGGCGACGACCGAGCGCGCGCCGGCGCCGACGAAGGCACGCACCAGGCCGTCGAGCGCATAGTTTCCGCCGGTGGCGATGCCCGCTTCCCGGCTGACCGCTGCGGTCGCCGAGCCTGCCGTGTCGCAGGCTGACAGGATGACCACGTCCGCATCGAGCTTGAGGTCGAAAATCTCGCGGAAGCTGAGCAGGCCGTCCGAGCCCTCGGCCGCGAAGCTGGTGACCAGCGCCGGTCGCGGCGGACAGTCGGGCCGCGGCGCCGTAACCAGGCCGTGCGTAGCGAAATGCAGCACGCGATAATGGTCGAGATTCTCGCTCGCCTGGAGCAGCGCCGTGTCGTTGAACGCCGCGCCTGTTACCAGGTCGGCCTGGGCGTCACCGAAGCGCGCTTCAGCGGCCCGGAGCTCCGCCGCCGAGATCGGCGCTTGCCACATGGCAATCGGCCAGTCGCATTCGTCGGCCACCGCCGTCACCGGCCGGGCGAAGGCCACCGCATTTTCGCCAAGGCCGAGATAGGCTTGCGGGGCGCGGCTCGGCGCGATCGCCCGCATGTCGAGGAAGCTGCGCGGGCTGACCGAGATAGAGATTTCGCGCCCGCGCCCGAGCCAGTCGACCCCGGTGAAATCGAACGGGTCGGAATCGGCCTTTGCTGCGCGCGCGCGGTAGGCGTCGACCCCGGCCTGCGTTGCCGGAAGCAGATTGGGCGGCAGCTGCAGCATCGGTCCGTCGGGCTCGAAAATCAGGTGTTTTGTCCCGCGCACCTCGGCATCGAGCGGCCCGAACAGCGTCAGGTACATCGCCCGGGCCCGCTGCGAGTCGAACGGCTCGGTCACCGCCTCGCCATTCTCGATCCGGACGATGCTGTTGCGCAGGGCCGTGACGTCCGATGCCATGGCGCTTGCCGTGGTACCCAGTTTCAGCGCCCGAGCGCCCGGCTGGCCAGCGGTCAGGGCGTAGACGTTATCGCCGACCACCATCAGCTTGTAGTAGCCTTCGCCGGCACGAAGCGCGGCTTGCAGCTCGCTGAGTTCGATCGTTTGCGGTGCCAGCACTTTATATCGCGGGAAATCGTTCAGGCGGGCCTGCAGCCGCACCTGGTCAGTCCTCAGCGCGTCGAGACTCGCCTTGCCGGCGCCCAGCGCCAGTTCCTGGCTCGGCGTTCGCTCGGCCAATGCCTCCAGCCGCTTGATCTCGGCATCCTGGCGGACAATTTCGCGCGTCCGCGCCACCGCCAGCCGGAACAGGGCGCTGCCCTCGTCATTGCCCGCCGCATATTGGCGGGCGAGGATCGCCTGCGTCTGGGCGACGCCTGGCCGCTGCAGCAGCTGCGAGGCGCGGAACATCGCCGCCGCCGCCTCGCCGCTGCCGTCCGCCGCCAGCAGGTCGAAATAGGGACCGAGCAGGTTCCTCAGCGCCGTGCCGCTGTCGGCAATGGCGATGCCGCCGGCGATGACCTCGTCAAACAGGGTTCGGCCGCCCGCAGCGTCGCCCGAACGCACCAGATAGCCAGCCTTGCGCGCCTTGGCGGCGAGCAGCGCCGGGCTTTCCGGATAGCTGTCGGCCAGCGCCGCGATGGCCGCGTCGAACGCTCCGAGCGCTCCGGGGCGATCGCCCCGCGCCTCTGCCACCAGCGCCCGCTCGACCTCGATTTCGGACAGCAGCCAGCGGGCCGAGTGGACCCGGCCCTCGCGCACCGCCAGGATGCGCCCGCGCGCATCGACCAGCCGCGCCTCGGCCTCGGCCAATTGACCCTGCTGGCGGAGGCTGATGCCGGTCAGTTCGGTCGCTTGCGCATCGAGGATGGCGGCGCGCTCAGCCGGGGTGAGGTTATTGGTGACCTCGGCCACTTCCTGATTGGTACCGCTTTCGCGATTGATCGCTTGGGCAAGCGGCGGCGTGATCAGTCCCTGGCGGATGCGTTCTGCGTCCTCGATCTCGGCAAGTGGCGCGACGGCCACTGACAGCGCCGTTATCGCCTCGGCCGGGCGCCGCTGGTTCAGCTGGTTGATTGCCCGATAATTGCGGATCAGCCGCTGCAATACGCCATCGCCGCGCGGGCTGGCCGCTTCGGCCTTGGCCAGCAACCGATCGGCAGCGCCGAAGTTGCCGAGGTTGGATTGCTGCAGGCCCTGGTTTGCCTGCGCCTCGGCCAGCGAGGCGGGTTCGCTCCCCGACCGGCCAGCCAGGCTTTCGAAGAATTCGGCGCTTTCGGCAAAGCGGCCGGCATTGTTGCGGAAATAGGCTTCGGTGCGCGCGCCGGCCGGGTCGAGCGCGCCGGCCTGCACGCGGGCGAATGCGGCAGGGTCGCTGACTTCGGTCGTCGCGACCGTCACGGCTCCGCTTTGCGGCCGGTCGGTCACTACCGATGCCAATGCCAGCTTCAATGCGGGGTCATATCCGGCAAGCCCTTCGGCCAGGTAGAAGGTCCGGCCCTTCTGAACCGCGTAGCGGCGATAATCGAGGCCCGCCGCCTCGTCGCGGCAGCTTAGGGATCGCACCGTTCCGACATGCTCGATCGAGACGCTCTCCTCGGCTTTGCACGTCAATGCGCCGACCGACAGCGCGCTTGGCGTCGAGGCAAGGTCGACCGCCTGGCGAACCGCAATGACGCTTCCGACCGGAGCCGCCGCGTCGCGGCAAGTCAGCTGGTAGCCGCGGTCGAAAATGCCGGTAAGCCGGGGGTCGGTCGGGCGCACTTGCGCGGTGCACAGGACACCCGCATCGCCGAGCCGGAAGCTGGAACGGATCGACAGCGGCGGCTCGGCGGCGTTCGCCATCGCGGGCATGATTGCGACGCCGGCCATAAGCAGCATCTGGAGAGCGCGGGTCATTGCTGCTTCTCCTCCTTACATGGCACCGTCGGCTGAGAACCGCCCGCCGGACAGGTTGCCGGTGTTTCCATCAGCGCCGGATTGCCGCTGCCGGACACCGGATCGTCGACGTCGCCCTGCCCGCCCAGCGCGCTGGTGTCGAACAGCGGGTTCGGCGGCTCGATCGGGCTGGTCGTGCCCTCATCGGTTGCCTCATTATTGTCGTCGATGACATCCTCATTGCCGAACTCCGGCGGCGGCAGGAGGCCGTCGTCGATCAAGGTGACCTCGTCCTGGATCCCTGGTGTCGGGGTGAAGCCGGGCGGGAAGGGACCCTCCCCACCGCCGCCCTGACACGGACCGGTCAGCAGGCAGCCGTTGATCATGCTGTTGGCGGTGAAGAAACCGAGATTGTTTTCGTCGATCAGGAAGTCACGGACGTCGACGCCGGTCAGCAGGCCGCCTTCGGTCATCAGCTGGCCGTTGATGATCATCTCGATCGGGCCGATCTGCCCTTCCGCGCCGGTCAGCAGGGGCTCGTCACCGAAGGTCAGGAAGCCGGCCGGCGTATCGGCCGTGCCGGTGTTCTGCACCAGTACCGCCAGCGGATTGTTGGAGAAGACCTCGATGCTGCCTGCACGGACCACGCCGTCGGGCCGCTGCACCTCGGCCGGGGCGTTGAGGTCTTCCTCATGGCCGTCATAGTTGGGGTTGGCGGCCAGTTGGTCGAGGATGGAGCTGCTGGCGACATGAACGCGATCAGCTGCGATGAATAGCTCGCCGCTCAAATCCGTGCCGTTGCTGGTAATCTCGAGCAGGCCCGTCTCCGCGTCCAGCTCGAAGCGGCCGGTGTGGAATTCAATGGAGTTGGTGTCGGTAAACCCGGTTCCGACTAGGTCGCCAGTGATGCGGATCACGCCGCCAATCGTCTCGGATTCAACATCGCCGGTTGCGAACACCAATGATCCGAATGGGTCTTCGATCGTGCTGCCGGCATTGGGGCCGGTGACGTCAAGGTCGCCGATCAGCATGTCGATTGCCGCCGAGGCATCGCTCCGCGCGGCAATCTGGACATTGCCTCCTGACAAGCGGCCGAACTCCGCGTTCGACAGCTGGTAACCGGTGCCGGCAAGCCCGTCGCCGATCAGCGCCTGGGTGGCGTTGGTCGAGAACAGCCGGATGGATCCGGTATTGCCGGCGTCGATCCCGCCAGCGGCGGCGATGTCGATGTCGTTCGAAAACAGCTCGACGTCGGGCGACTGCCACATGCCGTTCAATGTGGCGAGGCCGCCGGCAGTGGCATCGATCAATGCCGCATTCACTGCGCCAGTGGTGAAATTGCCGCCCGCATCGACCAGCAGGCTGCCGCCCACATTGGCGGTGCCGATGCTGACATTGCCGCCCGCCACGAACTCCGCGTTCGACGCAGCATTGACCGTACCGGTTGCGATGTTCGCACCGGCGTCCATTAGGATGTCGCTGTTGGCGGCCAACAGGTTGCCGGTCGTGATCGATCCGCCGCTGAAGGCGTCGATTCCCCCGGCGCCGGTCAGTGCACCGGTTGTCGTGCCGTCAGCGCTATCCAGGTAGATGCCAATCGGCGCGGTGATCGCACCGGTGGAGATCGACGCTGCCCCGACCTGGATCCGCCCAGTCGAGATCGGACCGGCCACGGTGTAGGAGCCGCCGCTCCGCACCGGGGTGGCACCGAACACCAGGCTCGGGTCGAAATTGTCCGGGCCGCCGGCATCGAGGAACATCTGCACATCGCCATGGTAGGTGCGCCCCGTGCCTGGTGTGGTGATCGAGGCAATCGTCGTATTGCCGCCGATCATGGTCAGCACATCTGTCCCGGCGTTGAGATCGCCGGCAACGAGGTTGCCCAGGGTGGCGAAGCCGATCGCTTCGTCGGCCTCGACGTCGCCCACACTGATCCCGGTTTCGGATGCGATGCCGACGGCGAAGCCGTCCTCCGTCGGTCCGCCCGCCTGCTGGATGCCGACCGAGATATTGCCCAAGGTGATCTGGCCGACAGCCGACCCGCCGACGAAGGTGCCGGCGATGATGTCGCCGCCATTGACGTCGCCACCGGCATCGAAGTCCAGGTCATCGGCGGTGGCATCGCCGAAGCCGATGTTGCCGAACGCGTCGAGGTTGATGAAGGTCGCCGCCGACAGCAAGCCGAGCGACAGGTCGCCGCCCGACGAGAAGATGTCGATGGATGAGCCGGCGTCGACATTGCCGAGCGTGATGTTGCCCGACGCGAAGGCATTGACGAAGCCGGCCGCGGTCTGGGCGCCGCCATCGATTGTCGTTCCCGCAAACAAGGTCAGGTCGCCGCCGCTGGTGGCATCCTCGATGTCGATCAGGCCCGGCGCTGACAGATTCAATGAACTGTTCGAAATGAGGTGCGCGTCGATGATCAGGTCCTGGCCGGTGGTGAAATTGAAGCTGTCGGCGCTGATCGTGCCGATGGTGGCCGGCGGCGGTCGGTCGGGATCATGGATGAAGTTGCTGGCCACAACCTCGAACGTGCCGGCGGTCAGCGAGCCATTGTCGGCATAGACCGAAGTGACCCCGCTGGTGATGAAGCTGAAGCCGCCGCTGACCTGCACATCGGCATTGATGATCTCAATCATGTCGGTGGCGAGGTCGGGTAGCTGGCTTTCCGCGAAGCTGTTGAAGCTGACCGAGCCGAGGTCGGCATCGCCGTTGATCACGAGGAAGCTGCTGCCGCCCTCCATTGTGCTGGTGCCATTCGTCGATCCGAAGCCGCCATTCGCGGCGACCGAGGCGCTGATCGTCCCCACATTCAGCGCGCCGCGCAGCGACGTATCGCCGACGCGATTGGTGACAATCACATTGGCCTCGTCGCTTTCCGCATCGCCGCCGGCACCGGCCAGCAAGCCGCTGCCGCCGTCACCGCCGGTAGCGATGGCGGCCAGCAGGACCAGGTTGGCGTTGACGGTCCCGCCGCGCGACGCGACCTGCGCGATGCCGCCCACGGCGTCGCCACCCGCGCCGCCATTGCCGTCACTGCCCGTAGTGCCGTTGGGGGTACCAAGACCCGCTGCGCCGCCGAAGCCGCCTGCGCCGCCGGTGCCACCGAAACCGCCGGCGACGGCCTCGACAAACGAGAAGTTGGCCGTCCCGTCGTTGATGCCGAGCGCCTGGTTGAGACCGGTTTCGACGCCCACCGGGGCGAATCCGCCAAAGCCTGCACCGCCTGTGCCGCCAACGCCGCCTGCGCCGCCGTTGCCGCCCGGTCCGGAATCGCCAGTGCCGCCGGCGCCGCCATTGCCGCCCGCTCCGCCGGCCCCACCGGTCCCGCTCGCCTCGACAAAGCCGAAAGCGACGTTCACCGTGCCGTTTCCGACCGATCCGGTGATCGCAGCAGTGCCGCCGGTGCCCGTGCCGCCGTTGCCGCCGGCTCCACCTGCGCCGCCATCGGTTCCGGTTGCGCCGCCCTGACCGTCAAGTCCGGCAATACCGTCACCGCCGGCGCCGCCGAAGCCGCTCGCGCTGACCAGGCCGGAGGATTCGACGCCCTGGATCGTGAGTGAGCTTGGGCTGACATTGCCATTCATCGCATGGAGCGAGGCCCAGCCGCCGGTTCCGTCACCGCCATCGCCACCGTTCGCGCCATTGCCGCCGGTGCCGTCGGAGAAAGCGGCCGCCGATCCGTCGATGATGATGTCGCCATTCTGGGCGACGATATGCGCGCCGCCGGTATTGGCGAGGGCATCGCCACCACCGATGCCGTCGCCGCCGTTCGTCCCGAAGCCTCCGGAGCCCGACGCATTGACGAATGCGGTCCCGTTGATGGTGATGTCGCCGCCGGCGGCCTGGATCCGAGCGATGTTGCCGGTGCCGTTGCCGCCGGTTCCGCTCTCGGTATTGCCGCCATTGCCGGTTCCATCGACAAACAAGCTGCCGAAGGTCGCGGTCCCGCCCAGGCCGAGGAAGCGCGCCGTCCCGGCGAGCCCGTTGCCGCCGGTGCCGCCCGTGCCCTGGACTTCGCCGCCAAACCCGCTGGCATCGAAGGCAGCGAAGCCGGCGACGGTCAGCGTGCCCCCGGTTGCAGCGACGAAGGCATCGACCAGGCCGCCCGTGCCATTGCCCGCCAATCCGCCATCGGTTTGCCAGCCGCCGTTGCCCGCAGCGTCGAGGAACAGGTCGCTCAGCAGATTGATCGTGGCACCGTCATGGACCCCCAGCCGGACGGTGCCGCCCTGGCCGTCGCCGCCCGGCCCTGCGAAACCGGAACTGCCGAAGCCGATCGCATTGGCGTTGAGCTCGCCGTCAACCGTCAACAGGGTCGTCGCTCCACCGAAGGCTTGGACGGTGGTCGTGCCGCCGGTGCCGTCGCCGCCGGTCCCGCCGCACTGGAAGCAATCGCCGAACGAGAAGCCGCCAATGCCGTCGGCATCCAGCTGGACCTCATTCGCAGCGTGGAGAGTCGCGCCGTTGCTGGCCTGGAAGAAGATGATGCCGCCGGTGCCGTTGCCGCCGGTCGAGCTGTCGCTCAAATAATTGCCGCCGCGGCCGGTGGTGTCCGCGGAGACGAAGCCGCTCAGCGTAACCGTTCCATTGTTGGTGGCGAATATGTCCGCCTGCCCTCCAAGGGCGTTGCCGCCGAGGGCGGAGGCAGTGTTGACGAAACCGCCCTGCGCGCCGGCCTCCAGGTCGATCGTGTTGTTCACCGTTAGTGTCGCACCGCTGGCGCTGGCGATGGCATAGCCGCCGGTGCCGTTGCCCCCGGCCGCGCCGCTGTTGCCGGCCCGGGTGGCGACCCCGGAACCGCCGAAGCCCTCGGCACTCAGCGAAAGGTCGTCGATTACCGCCGAGCCGCCCGCGGTCGACTGGACCCAGGCCCGGCCGCCAGTACCATCGCCGCCAGTGAAACCGCTGCCGCCGAAGCCATCGGCTGACCCACCGAGGAATGCAGCGGTCAAGGTACCGTTGCTGCTCGCCTGGAGGTTTACCCATCCGCCGGTGGCGTCGCCGCCGTCGACCCCGTCCCCGCCGAAGGCGCTGGCGTTGAAGTTGCTGGTGCCGAGCAGGTCGATGGTGCTGGCCGCGCCGCTGAAGGTGATGGTGGCGAACCCGCCGACGGCCGATCCGCCCTGCCCGCCGCTGACATCATTGTCCATGCCGAAGCCGCCCCAGCCGGTTACGTCGGCAACCAGGCTGCCGATCGTCATCGCGCCGGCATCTCCGCTGGTCAGCTGGATGGTGCCGCCGGTCCCGGTGCCCGCAGCTGTGTCGCCGGCCCCGCCCAGCCCCTGCGCCGTCAGGATGACGGCACCGTCGAGGTTTAGCTGGTTCCCCGTGCCGGTTAGCGCCTGCAGCATGATCGTGCCGCCGGTGCCGTCGCCGCCCGTCACATTGCAGGCTGAGCATTCGCCGGTTGTCCCGCCTTCGCCATTGGCCGAAACGTCGACCGCGCCGCCGACATGCAGCGACGAGCCGCTGCCGCCATTGGCGAGGATATGGGCGATGCCGCCAGTGCCGTCGCCCGCCGCGGCTCCGAATCCGAATTGGCCGCCGCCAAAGCCGTCGACGTCGATGTCGAGGTTGCCGGCGATGTCGATTGTCCCGCCCGAGCTGGTCTGGACGATGACCGTCCCACCGACGGCGTCGCCGGCATCGACGTCGGCATCCCCGGCACCGAACGCCTGCGCCGACAGAAAGGCGTTCCCGCCGATCGTCAGGGTCGACGCGCTGACAGTATGCAGCCGAAGCAAGTTCCCGGTCGTAAGCGGGCCCGTCCCGCCTTCGTCGAGGATAGCGGTCAGATCGCCGCCGATCGACAGAGCGTTGCCATTGTTGGCAGCGATGATGCTGTTCTCACCGGCGAACAGGGTCAGGTTTCGGCCGAAGCTGGTGTTGCCAGTGTCAGTGCCGATATCGACCGACCCGCTGACGTTGCCCAAAACATGGCTGCTGAAGTCCGAGCTGTCGATCCGAAGGTCGACGCGATTGTCCGCGTTGCTAACGATCGGCGTCCCGTCGATCACTCCGCCGCCCGACAGGATGACGACATTATTCTCGCCATTCTGGGCAGAGGTGGCCGTTTCGAAGCCGACCGAGCCGCCGTTCTGGACGAGCATGGTCACGGCATCATTCTTCGCCACCGCTACCAGATAAGCATAATGGCTGGTCCCCTCGGGCGTGTTGGGGTTGCGCGTGATCGTCCCCCCATCAACGGCCAGCCGGTCGCCGGTTTCGCTGCCTACCGTCACCGCAATGTCGAACAGTCCGTCGGGAGAAAAGGTGATCGTCGCTTCCTCAGCTGCGACCAGGGCGGCAGCCGTATCGGTGCGGATGACGCCGCTGTGCTGCACGATCGGCGCCACCAGCGCGACATAGCTGCCCGCCCCGAATGCGTTGATTGATCCGTCGATTGCCGCGTCGGTCCGGACGAAGCTGTTGGGATCGGTCGCCTGGCCGAAGCTGACTTGCGGGCTGGATGTGCCGAAGCCGCTCATCCAATTGCCCTGGCCGTCGTCGCCGATCGGCAGGGTGGTAAGACCCAATGAGCCGACGTTGATCGACGCATTCTGGCCGATGATGATCCCGTTGGGGCTGTAGAAGAAGACGGTCCCGCCAACCGTCTCGCCGATCAGCGAGGTGATGCTGCCGCCCATGAAGATGGCGCTGCCCGCGGTGCCCGGCGTGACCCGGTTCAGCACCGCGAAATTGGAGGATCCGGTGAAGGTGGCGGCGGTGCCTTCAGGCTGGAAGATGATGACATTGCTGTTCGGGCTGTTGGTCGCGGTCCAGTTGATGACAGCCTGGCTCTGCGTGACGGTGACATTGGTCTGTCCGGGGTTCGACTGGTCGACGGTCGCGCCCGTCGAACTGTCGACGCTGCCCTCGAAGCTCTGCGCCAGGGCCGGGGAGGGCCCGCCAACCAGGGCGACGGCGAGCGCGAGGGTCGATACCTTCGCTCGCACGGTGAGGTTACGCGCCATCAGTTACCTCCTACGGGAGAATCCGGCCGGTCAAGGTGACCAGCAGGCGGACGTCTCCCTTGCGATTGTCGAATCCGGTTTTCTCGAGCGGCACGGCGAGCGAGGTATCGAGCCGCAGCCGGTCGCTCAGTTCGGCACGGATACCGCCGCCGGCCGACGTCAAACGGTCGGAGCCGAGCCCGTCATTCTTATTCCACACCCAGGCGGCATCGCCGAACACATAAGGCTGCACGGTCAGCTTGGACCGCTTGATCGGCATCAGCCGCGGGCCGCGGATCTCGGCCGACAGGCCGACGCCGCTGTCGCCGCTCAGCGTCGAGGGGTCATAGCCCCGTCCGACGGTGTAGTTGCCGGCCGTGAACTCCTCGAACGCGAGCACAGGGTCGAAGGCGATCTGCGCGCGCGGGCTGACGGCGACGGAAATATCCCGGCCCAGCGCCAGCTCGCCCTGGCCGCCGACGCGGATGACGGTCGCGCTGGCATCCCCGTCCTCGCGGCTCGGCCCGATGGCCTCGTCGCCGTCGGTCGCGCCCAAGATGTCGAGCCCTTTGCGCAACTCGACAAAGGCGTTGGACTTCCATGCCGGCCGGCGGGAAGTGAGGTCGATCGCGTCCCAATCGCCGCGCAGCCAAAGCACTCGCAGCTTGTCGCGGCTCAGCGGCTCGAAGAAATGGACCTTCTGATCGACAAAGTCGAAGCCGATTCCGCCCCACAGGTTGGACGACTGACTACGGACGAACGGATAGCGCGCGCCCAGCGACCAGTAGAGCGTCCTGGCCTTGATGGCCGGCGTGATCGGGTCGTCATCGATGTCGGGTCTGGTCCAGGCGTAGGTGAACTGGCTGTCGATGGTCAGCCCTTCGCCGCCGGGGCGGAAGCTGTGCGCAGCTTGCAGGATTTTCTGCTCCTTGAAGTCCGGCGTCGAATAGAAGGCGAGGCTGGTGACGTCGCCGAGGCCGGTTAGGCCGTAGAGCTGGGCGCGGAGCTGCCCGCCCCAGCGGCCGGTCTCGTCGGCGGCAAGGTTCTGTACCGTGGCGTCAAGGGAGTAACGGCGCCTCAGCACAGCAACCTCGCCGACCAGCTCGCCCGGCCCGGTTCCGGCCGGTTTAAGGGTCAGTTGGACATTGTATCCGGGCAGGTCGCGCGCCAGCAGCAGGTAGCGCTCGGCCTTCTCCCGGTCGAAATACTCGTCTTCGGTGAGCTTGTTCAGATAGGCGGCAAGCTTGACCTCCGCCCCGTCGGTCTGGCCGCGGGCGCGGACCGTAGTGATCCGCGCGTAGAGCGTCTCCATCCGCACCACGCCATTTTCGATCCGCTGGGTCGGCACCTGGACCGCGGCGAGATAGCCCTTGTTGCGCAGCAGAGTCGCGGCCGCATCGCGGATCTCACACAGCACGGCGACGGGCTGCTCGCTTCCCGCGAACGGCGCCCAGGTTGAGCGCATTTCGTCCGGGCTAGCTCCCTTAAGGCCGTTGAACACCACCTCGCGGATGGTGACCTTGACGTCAGCGAAGCGCGGATCGGCCAGCGGGCAGGGCGAGCGCTCGACCCCGCCGACAATGTTGAGCGTCGGCCTTGCCTCCGGGGGCGGCGCGGTGATGCGGGTCAGCTCTTCGCGGCTAGGGGCGACGGATTGAGCGGCGGCCGGCACCGGAGCCAGAAGCGCCGCCGAGGCCAGGAGAAGCTTTGGATACTCTCGGCGCAACCTCATCGGCATTCGGTGCCCCCATCACACACGAACGGGGACCCGACCGGAATCACGAGCGCGCGCCCCCACGCATTAACTTTGGTTAAACCAAACTTAATGTGAGTCAATGTTTCTGCGCTGACGAGAGCTGCCTCGCCTAGGGATTGTAGGCGCGCTCGCCATGGTCGCTTAGGTCGAGGCCCTCGCGTTCCTCGTCCGCATCGCGCCGCAACGGGACGGCGAAGCGGGTCAGGCCGAAGCAAATCGCCGAACCGGCCGCCGACCAGCCGATGGCAAGCAGTACCGCGCCAAGCTGTCGAATGAGCTGCGCGCCAAGGGCATAATCCCCACCGCCATGGCCGCCGAGTGCGGGCAGGGCGACGATTGCTGTTCCCATCGAGCCGACGATCCCACCAAGGCCGTGGATGCCGAACACGTCAAGGCTGTCATCGAGCCGCAGCCGATGCTTGGCCAGGGCGATGAAACAGTAGCA
>Ga0075421_100005703_pt1 | contig 15078 bp, 14 predicted proteins | sample SoiMetdeltSBSDD5_FD_75292 | JGI IMG/M metagenome (GOLD analysis project Ga0075421, IMG submission 75292) | Bulk soil microbial communities from a Populus tree surrounding site in Tennessee, USA - Soil MetaG P. deltoides SBSDD5 | ecosystem: Environmental > Terrestrial > Soil > Tree plantation...
CCTGCCTGCTATCCTGCTTCATGACCGGCTCCTCTCGTGTGTAGCTCTGCGCGCCCTGGTCACACGGAGCGTAACCTACGGTTCGCGAGCTGTGAGTCGGTCATTCCATTGTGTCTACGAAGCACTCCTACGACGAGCGGGCCGGCACCCCGGCGATCAACGCCTCGGCCTCAGCCAGCACCTCATCCGCCGACTTGTCAAGGTCCACCGGCCGACCGAACGGCTGCGGGATGTCCTTATCCGTCGCCCAGTACACCTCGATCCTGTTCCCCTCGGGGTCCAGGAAGTAGATCGCGATCGCGATCCCGTGGGTGATCTCGCGCTCCACCGTCACCTCCTGCTCCTTCTGGAGCGTGCGGTGGAACTCCAACAGGTCTTCCAGGCTGTCCACGTGCCACGAGATCTGCTGCACCACCTTCGCATCATCCGGGCCAGTCCGGCCGCGCATGATCACGAACTCGTGGTGCTCCTCCTTCGGCCGCGAGCTCATGAAGACGAGCCCCCGGTCCAGGTCCTCGTCCGTGACCGTCAGGCCAAGGACGCGGGTGTAGAAGGCGCGCATCTTCTCCAGGTCGTGGACGTAGACGCCAGTGTGGCCGAGTCGCGTTACCCTGGGCATCGTGACCTCCTTCGGGAGGAGACAGGATACAGGAGACAGGAGGAGATTCGAAGCCCCTCCTGACTCCTGTATCCTGTCTCCTGTCTACTTCGAGGCGTACTTCCCGCCGGTCTGCGGCGTCGGGCTGTCGAACCCCTTGTCCTGGCGCTCCAGTCGAGTCTCCCGGGCCCACGTCCGCTTCAGATCGTCCCTGACGCTGAACGTCAGCCGCCCGAGCCCCTCCGTCTCGATCTCGATCTTGTCGCCGTCCATGAACGGGTTCAGGCCGCGATGGTTCGTCCCCGTCGCCAGGATGTCGCCGGCCTCCAGAGTGTGGATCGACGTCACCCACTCGATGCAGCGCGCGATCTTGTGCGCCATGTCGTCCGTGTTGAAGTTCTGCATCAACGTGCCGTTGTTCCAGAGCTTCACCTGGAGCTTCTGCGGGTCTTTGATCTCGTCCGCCGTCACCAGGTACGGCCCGATCGGCGCGAACGTCTCCCGCGACTTCATCTGGTAGAACGCCGGCACTCCTCGCGCCGAGCCGTCCACGAAGTTCGTGTAACCGAAGATGTACTCCATCGCGTCCGCGGCCTTGACGTTCGAGGCCCGCTTGCCGATGACCAGCGCCAGCTCCGCCTCACCCTCGAAGATCGTGGCCGGGATGTCGGTCAGCACCATCGTGTCGCCGTCGCCGATGATCGCGTTCGGCGACTTCTGGAAGGCGTTGATCGGAGCCGGCTCGGAGCGCGTCCCGTCTTCCATGTAGTTCACGGCCATGCAGACGATCGTGAACGGCTTCGGCACCGGCGGCCTGATCTTGACGCCGCTCTTTGGCACGCCCTGGCCCTTCTCGACCGCCGCCTCCAGCTTCGGCCGGTACTCGTCGAACCGCTCGATCAACCCGTTCAGCAGGTCGTGCGGTCCAAGATGCGGGATGTCCTCGACGACGCCTGAGACGTCGACGACCGCGTCCCCCTTGAGGACGCCCAGCTTGAAATCGTCGAAGAAGAGGAGCTTCACGGTTCCCTCCGGCACGCGACGGTGACATGCGTGGGTCGATGATAGTCCGTCCGGCAGCAGTGACGACAGCAACACGGCTGCAACCCCCCGGGCCCCGGCGGGTTCTCCTGCACCTCCAACTAACGCCTGGCCGATTGTTCGACAGCCAACAGTCGACCCCGAAACGGTGCAAAACGGTAGGCGCCGAATCTGGCGGACCGCATACTGGAGGTGGATCCACGGTCAATGGAGGTCGAGCATGTGGTCGCTCTTGACTGGCGGAAAGACGGGCAAGCAGTGGGTCGAGGAGTACGAAACCGGACACACCCACCCGGTCAATCGGGTCTGCCACGCCTTCGGCATCCCGATGATTTCGGCCTCGATCCCGTTGTTCCTCGCGGCCTATCTCCTCGGCCGATTCTGGCGCGTTCCGCTGACGCTGTTTGCTGTCGGCTGGGGGTTCCAGTTCGTCGGCCACGCCTTCGAGGGGAAGCCGCCGGAGTTCATGAAGGACCCACGCTTCCTCTTCGTCGGGCTGCGCTGGTGGCTCTCCGCCGTCCTGGGTCGGGCCTGACCGGCGTTCGTCGTCTCGTCAGGGCTCTGCACGGGCGCTCGACGTCACGCCGGGACGCTGACAGTGAGCGGCTCGTTGTACAATGCGTCCCGCGGTCCGTCACGAGCAGGCTGACCGCCCAGAGCAGCGCCAGCGGACACCGATCAGAATACGAGGTGCAGCGCGATGACGACGACCGTTCCGGAGCCGGCCGCTCTCGCGTCGACGCCCAGCGTCGAGCGATTGCGCGTAAAGATCTTTGCGGACGGTGCCAACCTTGAAGGCATGCTCGCGCTGTACCGCGATCCACGCATCTCCGGCTTCACCACCAACCCGACGCTGATGCGCCAGGTCGGCGTGACCGACTACCGTGCGTTCGCCCACGAGGTGATCGCCGCCATCCCGGACCGCTCGATCTCGTTCGAGGTCTTCTCCGACGAGCTCGAAGAGATGGAGCGCCAGGCGCGCGAGATCGCCTCCTGGGGCGAGCAGGTCTACGTCAAGATCCCGGTCTCCAACACCCGCGGCGAGACCACCGGCCCGCTGATCAAGTCGCTGAGCAAAGCCGGCGTCAAGGTCAACGTGACGGCGCTGATGACCCTCGACCAGGTCCGCGATGTCGCCGGCAACCTGGCTGGCGGCGCCCCCAGCTACATCTCCGTCTTCGCCGGCCGCGTCGCCGACACCGGGCGCGACCCGGTCCCGCTGATGGCCGCCTGTGTCGAGGCGCTGCGCCCGTTCCCCGAGTGCGAGCTGATCTGGGCGAGCCCGCGCGAGCTGCTCAACGTCTTCCAGGCGGACGCCATCGGCTGCCACATCATCACCGTCACCCATGACGTCCTGAAGAAGCTCTCGCTGGTCGGCAAGGACCTGGACACCTACTCGCTGGAGACGGTCAAGATGTTCCGGTCAGACGCGGTGGCGGCCGGCTTCACGCTGTAACTCATCGATGACTCCGCAGGCCCAACCCCCTCTCCCGCGTGCGGGAGAGGGGGCTTTGTTGCCGACGATCCCAGACGCCGAGCTTCGACGCGCGCCCTCCCGCGAGGCGCTGGCCGTGCTCTGCGCCGCGATCCAGCCCGGCAGTCGCGTCGCGAGCGTCCAACGGCTGCGCGGTGGCATCGCCTCGGGGATGCACGCCGTCAGGCTGGTCGGGCCGGGTGACCTTCACCGCTGGGTCGTCGTCCGGCGGTACGGGAAGTGGCGCGTCGAGCACCACCCCCGCGTCGCCGAACAGGAGTGGGCAACCCTGACCGCCCTCGCCCGCGTCGGCGCTCCGACCCCCCTGCCGATCTGGCTCGACCCCAGCGGCCGGGTCTTCGGCTGCCCGACGATCGTCACCAGCAGGGTCCCCGGGCGCGGCCTGCTCGCCCCGCGCGATCTCCAGGGCTGGGGCCGCCAGCTCGCCGAAGCGCTCGTGCAGGTCCACACGACGCCGCTCGACGACGACGTCCTGCGCCTCCTCCCCGACCAGCGCCAGGAGATCGACCGCCTGCTGGCACCCGAAACGCCGCCCTCCGCCCTGACCGGCAAGCCGTACGGCCCCGAAGTCTGGGCGGCGATGCGCCACTCCTGGCCACAGATCGTGTCGTCCAGACGCGGCCTGGTCCACGGCGACTTCTGGCCGGGCAACACGCTCTGGCTGCGCGGGCGCCTGAGCGGCCTGGTCGACTGGGAGCAGGCTCGATACGGCGATCCCGCCCAGGACGTCGCCTGCTGCCGGCTCGACCTCACGCTCCTGTTCGGGCCGGAGACCGCCGACCAGTTCTTGCATGCGTACCTGGCCGCCACGGAAGATCCCGTCCACCACCTCTTCTTCTGGGAGCTGTCCATCGCCGCGTCGGCGCTCGAAGACGTCGAGCACTGGGTGGACGGCTACCACGATCTCGGGCGGACCGACGTCGCGCCCGACGTCGCGCGCGATCGACTGGAGCGCTTTGCCGAGACGGCGTTGCGCATCGGCGCCGCCGTGCTGGGAGGCTGACCGATGGACGTCCTCTTCTTCGAGACCCCATCCGAGTTTCGAGCCTGGCTCGAGGCCAATCACGAGACCGCCACCGAGCTGTGGGTCGGGTTCCACAAGAAGAGCACCGGCCGGCCCAGCATGACCTGGCCCGAGGCGGTCGACCAGGCGCTCTGCTTCGGCTGGATCGACGGCATCCGCAAATCGGTCGACGAGCACAGCTACACCAACCGCTTCACCCCTCGGAAGCCGACCAGCAACTGGAGCAAGGTCAACATCGAGAAGGTCGCGAAGCTGACCGAGCAGGGGCTGATGATGCCGGCCGGCCTGCGCGCCTTCGCGCTGCGCGACGAGGCCAGAGACAGAGCCTACTCGTTCGAGGATCGCCCCACGGAGCTCCCGCCCGAGTACGCGGACCGCTTCCAGCAGCACGGTCCGTCCTGGGCGTTCTTCCAGGCCCAGCCGCCCGGCTACCGGCGCACTGCCATGCACTGGGTCCTGAGCGCGAAGCGCGAGGAGACCCGCCTCAAGCGCCTGGACACCCTGATCGAGGACTCTGCGAACGGCCGCCGGATCGGCCTGCTCGCGCGCCCGTCAAAGGGCTAACCCGTGGCCTTCCGGACCTTCCAGAGCTGCTCCATCGGCCAGTGCCGTGCCCACGACCACTACGCGCCGCCACAGCCCAGCTCCAGCACATCCTTGCCGCGCAACTCGCCGAGCACCTGAAGCTCCGGCGCCGGCCGGTGCCAGGGGCCCCAGCCGAGAAACGGCAGATCGAGGAGCGGAGCGTTCTTCCGCTGGTACTCGGCGCTGTTGGCGTCCCAGAGTACGCGGTTGCGCCGAACGTGCGCCGACGTCGGATCGCGATCGGTCGACATCGGGCAATCGTAGCCCGGACCGAATGCGCCCTCCAATGACTCGTCGCCGCGCACGAGGCCATCGGCCTAACCCATGTCACCAAGGCCGTGGAAAACCCGCGTCACCGGGGCCGTAGGTTGAAACCTACGTCTACCTTCGTCGGTCCCTACGGGACCGGGATGAACGATCTCGCCCGTACCCGTGCGTCCCGTAGGGACGCTGCGATGGTAGGCAGGGACTTTAGTTCCTGACAACCACCTTGACACTTTAACGTCATGCTATCATACTTGACGAAACCTCGACGGAGGCGCGGCCATGAGCGACCAACACGGTATCGGGATCGCCGAGCTCGCGCAGCGCGCCGGCGTCACCCCGCGCACGATCCGCTACTACGTCGCCGAAGGACTGCTGCCTCCGCCGGGCGGGCGCGGCCAGCGGCGCGCCTATACCCAGGAGCACCTCGACCGCCTCGCAGCGATCCGCGAGCTGAAGGCCGCGTACCTGCCACTCCACGAGATCCGCCGCCGCCTCGCCGCACCGTCAAATCCCCCTCTCCCATCCACTTCCCCTCCCTCGTCCAGTTCCCCTCCCCCGCGCACGGGGGAGGGGTTAGGGGTAGGGGCACCCATCGCCGCCGTCGCCAGCCAGCCACCGACCGGCTTCGGCGGCAGTCCGGGCGTCGGCCGGATCGAGATCTACGACCCGCCAGAGACCGTCTGGCGACGCCACACCCTGGCTCCGGGCGTCGAGCTGCACTACCGCGAGACCGCCGATCCAGACCTGGCCGCCGCGATCCGACGGCTGATCCGCGAAGCCGCCGCCATCCTCGACGGACGGTCAAGACCGAGAGGACCGTGACGGCGAAATCGACCTGGGCGCTCCGCCGTCAGCCCGCCCTCCTGAAGCTCGCCGCCGGGCAGGGCATCTCGGCGTTCGGATCGCAAATCACGCTGCTCGCGCTCCCGCTGACGGCCGTCGTCGCCCTCGGCGCCTCGCCGATCGAGATGGGCATCCTCGGCGCGGCCCAGCTCAGCCCGTTCCTGCTGCTCGGGCTGTTCGTCGGCGCCTGGGTCGATCGGACGCGCCGCCGCCCGATCGTGATCGCGGCCGACCTCGGTCGGGCACTCCTGCTGGCCTCAATCCCGCTCGCCATGCTCCTCGGCGCAGGCAGCGTGGCGTACCTCTGCGTCGTGGCGTTCCTGACCAGTTGCTTGAGCGTCCTGGCCGGCACGGCGTACCAGTCGTACCTGCCATCGCTGGTCCCGCGCGAGCGGCTCGTCGAGGCGAACGGCTCGCTCGAGGCGAGTCGCTCGCTCGCCCGGGTCGCTGGCCCGAGCCTCGGCGGCGGCCTGGTCCAGCTAGTCACGGCGCCGCTCGCGATCCTCTTCGACGCCCTCTCGTTCCTCGCGTCAGCCCTGCTGCTCTGGTCGATCCGCACCCCGGAGCCCGCCCCGACCCCGCGACCGCACAACGCCTCCCTCCGTGGCGAGATCGCCGAAGGACTGTGCCGGGTCCTGTCGAATCAGATCCTGCGTACGGTCGCCATCGGCACGGCGATCGGCGCCTTCTTCGACAGTATCCTGGTCGCCGTCTTCATGCTGCACCTGACCCACGAGCTTGCCCTCCAGCCCACGACCATCGGCATCCTCTTCGCGACCGGTGGAGGCGGCGCCGTGCTCGGCGCGTCCCTGGTCGGGCGGATCACGAAGCGGCTCGATCTCGGGAACACCATCGCGCTCGCGGCCGTCGCACTCGGTCTTGGCTATGCGGCGATCCCGCTCGCCGCCGCGCTACCCACAGCCTCGGTGGCCCTGCTGCTCCTGGCGGCCGGCCTGACCGGCTTCGGCGGCACGCTCTACAACGTCAGCCTGCTGAGCCTGCGCCAGGGCGCCGCCCCTGACCATCTGCTCGGCCGCGTCAACGGAACCATGCAGTTCCTGGTCTGGGGCGCGATGCCGATCGGCGCGCTGCTCGGCGGCACCCTGGCGGGCCTCGTCGGCCTGCGCGAGACGGTCACCATCGTGGCCCTCGGCGTCCAAGTCGCCGTCGCCTGGATCCTGCTCTCGCCGATCAGGACCGTGCGCGAACCAGCCCCGCACCTGCACGCCGCCCATTGACCGCTCGCCGACCGGCGCAGGTGACGAACCGGTCGCCCGCCGATTCCGAGTGATACGTCGGGTGCCGTTGACCGAGCTATCAGTCGGACGGTCCGGTCCGGCGCTCGTCGACCGGCTCCGCGGTCGCCTGCATGAGGCGATCGCGCGCTGAGAACATCCGACCCTGGGCTGGCACGAGCGGCGCGAAGCGGCCAAAACCGATCGGATTGGGCAAAGCGTCGTAGATCGCTTCGAACCCGCCTCGGCGGAGGTACACCTCGTGCCAGAACCCGGTGCCGCTTTCGCGAAGAAAATCCTGCCACCAGCGCTGGTGCGGCAGCGTCCGCGTCCACGCCTCGAGCGAGTCGAAGTCGCGCCAGTACTGGCGCATCCCAACGTGCGGCGGGAACAGCCCCCAGAGCAGGAAATCGTGCAGCAACAGGCCGTCCGGGCGGGCGTCGACGGAGCGCTGGATCTCGGGTCCGAGCTTGACGAGCCGCACGAGCCCGGACGGACGATTGATCCGCATCCCCAGGTAGATCACCACCAGGTCAGGATAGGCGCTCAGGTCTACCGTTTTTCGCTCGACACGCTTCGGCATGCTCCCTCCGGTTCAGCCCGATCCATGTCAACTGACGGCCTGCCGCTCCGCCCCGTACCGATGGTGCTCGCCCGTCTCCATGATCTCCCGCAGCGCCTGGATCGTCCGCCAGATCTCGTCGTACGTCGTGTAGAGCGGGATCGGCGCGACCCGGATCACGTTCGGCGGGCGGAAGTCCGGGATGATCCCGCGCGCCTTCAGCGCCTTGCAGACCTGGACCCCCTCCGGATGCTCCAGCGCGATGTGCCCGCCCCGCCGGTGCGGCTCGCGCGGCGACCCGACCACGAACCCGTACTCCGTCCCGGACAGCCACCGGTCCACCAGCTCGATCAGCCAGCGCGTCTGCTCCTCCGACTTCGCCCTGATCCGCTCGATCCCGGCCTCCTCCACGATCTTGAGGGCGCCGTAGAGCGACGCCGACCCGAGGATCGACGGCGTGCCGATCTGCCAGGCGCCAGCATCGCCGGCCGGCGTGAACTCGATCGACATGTCGAACTGGCGGTTCTTGTCCGAGCCCCACCACCCAGCCAGGGCCGGCGCCGTCCCGTGGTGCCGCTCGTGGACGAACAGCGCCGCGACCGAGCCCGGTCCGCCGCACAGGTACTTGTAGGTGCAGAAGACCGCCCAGTCCACGTCCCATTCGTGCAAGTCGTGGGGCAGCACCCCGACCGAGTGCGAGCAGTCCACGCCCAGCAGTGCGCCGCGCTTGTGGGCCACTTTCGCGAGCAGTTCTAGATTCAGGAGCTGGCCGCTCCGGTACAGCACGGACGGCACCACCACCAGCGCCGTCTGCTCGTCGATCGCCGCGATCACGGCGTCCTCGTCGATGGTCCGCCCATCGGATGACGGCACCAGCACCAGGTGCTCGGCCGGATCGAGCCCGCGCAGCCGGACCTGCGAGGCCAGCGCGTACAGATCGGACGGAAAGTTCAGCGTGTCGGCGACCAGCTTCGTGCGCCTGCCTGTCGGCCGGTAGAACGTGGCGGCCAGCGCGTGGATGTTGCCCGTGGTCGAGCCGGCCACCACCACCTCGCCGGTCCTGGCCCCCACCAGCCGGGCCAGCCGGGCACCCAGCTCCTCGCCGATCGTGAACCAGGGACGCTCCCCGTCGAGCCAGCCGTCGATCCCGTACCGCTTCCAATCCTCCAGGGCGGCCAGGACGCTCTCCTCGGCATCTCTAGAGGCCAGCCCGAGCGAATTGCCGTCCAGGTAGATCACATCCGGACGACGGTAGAAGCGCGATCGGAACGCGGCCAGCGGATCGCGAGCGTCACGCTCAGCCGCCTCACTTCGAGTGTCGTCGAATCGGCCTGTCACGCTGCACTCCGCATCGTCGTTCCTACAGGTACGCGTTCACGCACGTCGCGTTCGGTCGGCTAAGGATACCGAGTGCGAACGATTCCGACGAATTGAGCTACTCGAAGACCTGTGATCGACTTGTAAGCGAACGGACGTAACGTATGGTTTCAGGCCACTGTAGACTTAGCTGGCGCCGGTGCGACAGGACCGCCGTGTGCTTGACCACGTTGTGTGCACTATCATGCACCGGCGCGACAACGCGCTGGTCTGCGTGTGGCCGTCCCCCTCTCCCTGGGAGGATCTGAGCTGTTCCCGCGCCGCCGCCTCTCCATGTTTCTGGGCCTGCTGCTGGTCCTGGGCAGCCTCGGCACCGTCCGGGCGCTCGATCAGATCGTTGCGCCCGGCGGCGCGCCGGACCCGAAGAGCGGGCCGTTCAGACCGTCAGGCTTCGTCCGCGTCATCGACGGTGACACCTTCGAGGTGCTGATCGACGCCCGGCGAACCGGCATCGGGGTGCTCGGCATGGACGCGCCAGCGCTCGGCACGCCGTGCGGCAACGCCGCCCGCGCCGAGCTGCAGTCGCTCGTCAGACGGGGCGTCGCCCTCGAAGACGACCCGGCCAACAAGCTCGACGACCGGAAGCGCCGGATGTACCGCGTCAGCACACCAGACGGCCGCTCGGTGGCGACAGCCCTCGTCGCGGCCGGCCTCGCCCGCGCGACCGGCCTGGGGCCAGAGGCCTCCGCGCTGGCCGCTGCCGAGGCGAAGGCCCGCCAGGAGGAGGCCGGCTGCGTCTGGGGCGGCCCGCTGCCAACGGCGAGCGCCAGCGGCGGCGGCGCCTTTGTGGCGCAGGCCGCCGCGCACGTGCCGGACAACTTCCTGGACGACGTCATCGCCAGCAGCCTCAACTTCCCGACCGCGTTCGCCTTCCTGCCGGACGGCCGGGTCCTGGTGACGGAGAAGGAGGGGATCGTCAGACTGGTCACCAGCAGCGGCCTCCAGTCGACGCCGGTCCTCACCATCTCGTCGCGGGTCAACAACTTCTGGGACCGCGGCCTGATCGGGATCGCCGTCGATCCGGACTTCGCCTCGAACAGCCACTTCTACCTGCACTACGTCTACGAAAGCGACGTCGCGCAAGCTGACGGGCCCAAATCCAGCCAGATCGCCCGCTTCACCCTGCGCTCTGACGGCACCGCCGACCCGAACGCCGGCGTGGTGATCCTCGGCACGCAGCCTGGCCCGGGCTGCCCGACTCCCCCCTCCACCGCGGACTGCCTGCCCGTCGATAGCTGGTCGCACGCGGGCGGCGGGCTCGAGTTCGCGCCAGATGGGCACCTGTTCGTCTCAGTCGGCGACGGCGCCAACTTCAACGAGCCCGATCCCCGGGCCTACCGCGTCCAGAACCTTGACAGCCTGGCCGGCAAAATCCTGCGCGTCAACACGGACGGGAAAGGGCTCAACAGCAACCCGTACTGGAACGGGAACGCCGATCACCCGCGCTCCAAGGTCTGGGCCTCTGGCTTCCGCAACCCGTTCCGGATCAACGTCCGGCCGAGCAACGGCACCCTGTTCGTCGGCGACGTCGGGTGGGGCATCACCGAGGAGATCGAAGTCGCCCCGAGCACGATGAACGGCGGCTGGCCGTGCTACGAAGGCTCCTCCGTGCAATCCGGCTACGCCAGCGCTGATCAACCAGTCCAATCCCGCGCTCCAGGCTCGCCCGCCGCTGATCGAGTGGGGCCACACCGAACGGGGCGGCGCCTCCCTGATGGGCACGTTCTACTCCGGCGCGGCGTTCCCGAGCAGCTACTTCGGCGTGCTCTTCTACGGCGACTACGCGCAGGGCTGGATCAAGAGCGTCAAGCTCACGGCCAGGCGAGCTCAGCCTGGCGCGGCCCTCGTGAGCTTCACCGTCACCGACGACTGCGGCGCCTGGAAGACGTTCATCGGCAGCGGTTCGGCCACCGGGTTCTAGATGCAGAGAGCAGCGTATCCCTGGCGTCACAGGATCGCGGCATTACGCGGCATCATCTTTGTGCTCTGCAGCCTCGGCACCGTCAGCGCGCTCGATCAGCAGTCGGCACAGCCAGGCGGCGCGCCAGCGCCCAGGTCCGGGCCGTTCCAGCCGGCGGGCCTGGTCCGCGTCGTCGACGGCAGCACCCTGGAGGCCTCGATCGACGGCAAGCGCGCCGGCATCGGCATCGTCGGGATCGACGCGCCGGCGTACGGCACGCCGTGCGGCGACGCGGCCCGCGCCCAGCTGCAATCGCTGGTCGGGCGCGGCGCCGTCTTCCGCGACGTGCCCGGCATCGTCCTGGACAGCCGGAAGCGGCGGATGTACCAGGTCAGCACGCCAGGAGAAGACCGGCTGCGTCTGGGGCGGCAAGGTGCCATCCGCGTCGGCGAGTGCCGGCGAACGGGCGCTCGGGATCGCCCCGTCCTCGGCTGGGCGGCGGTCACAGCCGAATTCACTCGTCGGCGAGGCCAACTTCGGCGAAGAGATCGTGGTCAGCGGGCTCAGCTTCCCGACCGGCTTCGCCTTCCTGCCGGACGGCCGGCTCATGGTCATCGAGAAGGACGGCCGCGTGCGCCTCGTCACCAACGGCACCATCAACCCGACGCCGGTCCTCGACATCCGGAGCAACGTCAACAGCTACTGGGATCGCGGCCTGCTCGGCATCGCCGTCGACCCCAACTTCGCCTCCAACCGCTTCTTCTACCTGTTCTACGTCTACGAGCACGACAGCTCGTTCCGCGAAGGCCCCAAGAGCAGCCAGGTCGCCCGGTTCACGCTCAATGCCAACAACACCGCCGACTGGGGCTCGCGGCAGGTGATCCTCGGCACGGTCACAGGAGCGGGCTGCCCCACGGCGACACAAAGCCTGGACTGCCTGCCGTCCGACAGCCCGTCACACGCCGGCGGCGCGATGCACTTCGCACCGGACGGCTCGTTCTTTGTCTCCGTCGGCGACGGCGCGAGCTTCACGGTCGTCGATCCGCTGGCGTACCGGCCGCAGGACCTCAACAGCCTGTCTGGCAAGATCCTTCGGATCACCACCAGCGGTCAGGGACTGAGCAGCAACCCGTTCTGGGACGGCGACGCCGATCACGTTCGCTCGAAGATCTGGGCCTCTGGCTTCCGCAACCCGTTCCGGCTCGCGATCCGGCCCGGCACGCCCACCCGCCTCTACATCGGCGACGTCGGCTGGAGCGCCTGGGAGGAGCAGAGCGTCATCACGGCCGGCGACAACGGCGGCTGGCCGTGCTACGAGGGCGGCCACGTCCAGGTCGGCTACGCGCCCGACCCGATCTGCCAGCAGCTCTACAGCGCGGGGACCGCGACGGGGCCGCTGCTCGAGTGGGACCACGGAGCCGGCGATTCGGCCTCTCTCGGCGGCACCTTCTACACGGGCACGGCGTACCCCGCCGAGTACCAGGGTGCCTACTTCTACGCGGACTACACGCGCGGCTGGGTCAAGCGCATCCGCGTCAACCAGTCCGATCAGATCACGGATGGGCCGACGGATTTCGCCACCGTCCTGGCCGGACCGGTCCAGGTCGAGAGCGGGCCGGACGGCGCGATCTACTTCGTCACAATCGGCAACGGCGAGATCCGCCGGATCAAATACTTCGGCGACTACACGCCGCTGGACTGCCCTGCCGGCCAGTACCGGGCCGAATACTTCACCAACAAGACGCTGAACGGCGTCCCGACGATCCAGCGCTGCGAATCGAGCATCGTCCACGACTGGGGAGCCGGCAGTCCTGACCCCCTCATCCCGGTCGACGGATACTCAGCCCGCTGGACCGGACGATTCACGTTCGGCACGGACACCTACCAGTTCCGCGTGACCAGCGACGACGGCGCCCGGCTCTACGTCGACGACGTGCTCGTGATCGACGACTGGGTCGACAGCTCGGCGAACACCCTCACCGGCACGAAGACGCTGACGGACGGCGAGCACACGATCCGCGCCGAGTTCTACGAGAACACCCACGACGCCGTTTTCAAGCTCGGCTGGCAGCTCCAGCAGGCGACGCCAACCCCAACCCTGACCCCGACGCCGACCGCAACGACCACCGCCACGCCGACGGCGACCTCAACCACGACGGCCACGCCAACGGCGACCTCCACCGAGACCGCGACGCCGACGGCAACGTCAACCGCGACAGCCACCCCGACGCTGACTCAGGCACCGACCCAGACGCAGACTCCCATCCCGACCCTGACCCACACGCCGACGCCGACTGCCACGCAGACCCACACACCAACGCCGACCCCCACGCCGACCTTGTTCGTGAGCGTCTCGGCCTGCTCGCCGCGGCCGCGGGTCATCATCGAGGTCACGCCGATCGGCCCGGGCCGGCGCAGGGTAACAGTCAGCACGACCTCGAATCAGGGCTTCGGGGCCAATCCGCTCCACTCGATCCGCTTCGACCAGTTGCGCCTGGCCCAGATAGTGCTGCCGGGCCAGACCGTCAGCACGGTGCCGTTCACCCTGACCGCCCCGGCCGGCGCCACCCAGGCATCGTTCGTGATCCGACGGACGGGCCCCGGGCAGCTGATGACCCGGTTCACGGTGACGGATGGCTGCGGCTCCTGGCCCACGTTCGTGGGCGCTGGCTCCCACGCCGGCTGGTAACATCACCCATCACCCCGTGAGGTCGGCGACGTGGAGTACGACGACGTCATCGTGGGCGCCGGGTCGTCCGGCGCGGTCCTGGCCGCCCGCCTGAGCGAAGACCCTGACCGCTCGGTCCTGCTGCTCGAAGCCGGGCCAGACTACGTCAGCGTCGAGCAGACGCCGCGCGACCTGCTGAACAGTCGAGCCCTCTCCCTCGTCGATCACGACTGGATGCTCACCGCCGAGGCGGTGCCGGGCCGGACGATCCCGTACCCGCGCGGAAAGGTCACCGGCGGCTGCTCGGCGGTGAACGGCGTGATCGCACTGCGCGGGATGCCGGCCGACTACGACGAGTGGTCGGAGCTGGGCAACGAGGGGTGGAGCTGGGAGGAGGTGCTGCCGTACTTTCGGCGGCTCGAGGACGACCAGGACGCACCAGAAGACGGCGAGGGCAACCTGCACGGCCGCGGCGGGCCGATCCCGATCCGCCGCTGGAAGCCGGACGAGCTCGCACCGCTCTCGCGCGCCTTCCTGGAGGTCTGCAAAGAACGCGGCTTCGCCGAGGTGACGGACCACAACGATCCGGACCAGACCGGCGTCGGCACGCAGCCGACCAACGGCGCCGAGGGGATCCGCGTCTCGACGGCGATCGGCTACCTCTATCCCGCTCGGGGACGGCTGAACCTGATGGTGCGCGCACACTGCCTGGTCAACCGAGTCCTGTTCGACGGGTACCGGGCGGTCGGGGTCGAAGTCGAGAGCGGCGGTACGACCCAGCGCGTCTTCGGCAAGCGGATCACGCTCTCGGCCGGAGCGGTCGCTTCGCCGGCCATCCTGCTGCGCTCCGGGATCGGCCCGCGCGCGGACCTGGAGCGGCTCGGCATCGCGTCGCTGGTAGATCTGCCGGGCGTCGGCGCGGACCTGATCGACCACCCGCTGGTCCAGTTGATGTTCGTGCCGAAGCCGGGCGTCTTCGACCCCGAGATCCCGTTCACTCAGGCGTTCGTGCGCTACACGGCGACCGGATCGACCGAGCGCAACGACATGCAGCTCTATATCACCAACGGCTTCGACTTCTCGGCCGTGCCAGAGCTGGTGGCGGTGACCGGATCGCCGATCGTCTTCACCTTCACGGTCTCGCTGCAGCGCCCACGCTCCCGCGGCCGGCTGACGCTCGCCAGCACCGATCCTGCCGTCCAGCCGACGATCGCGCTCAACTTCCTGGCCGCCCCCGAGGACATGCGGCGGATGGTGGAAGGGGTTCGGCTCGGCTGGGAGATCGGGCGGTCACCGGCGATCCGGCAGTTCGCGGAGCGCCCGGTGATCCTGACCGACGAGATGATCGCCTCAGACACGGCCGTCGCAGGGTACGTGCGAGACACCGTCGGCACGATCTTCCACCCGGTCGGGACGGCGCGGATGGGGCCGGACGGCGACCGCATGGCGGTGCTCGATCAGCGGTGTCGAGTGCGCGGCGTCG
>Ga0075421_100005705_pt1 | contig 15077 bp, 11 predicted proteins | sample SoiMetdeltSBSDD5_FD_75292 | JGI IMG/M metagenome (GOLD analysis project Ga0075421, IMG submission 75292) | Bulk soil microbial communities from a Populus tree surrounding site in Tennessee, USA - Soil MetaG P. deltoides SBSDD5 | ecosystem: Environmental > Terrestrial > Soil > Tree plantation...
CCGTCTCCGAGGCCCGTCCCGACGTACATGGCCACACCGATGCCGTGGTCGTTCGTGACGACCTCGTAGGTGTCCGATCCGGGCTCGTCCATCTCGTGGCAGGAGACGTCGTTGGCGTTCATCGGATCAACCAGGGCCAGCCTCCCCGTGTCGATCGGCACCTGGCCGATCACCTGCCAATCGGACATTCCTGGCTCCTTTCGGGCGGTTTTCCCGTTGCGGCTCCCGGTGCCACTCACCGGCCTTCCCAGCGATTTCCGTGGGGGTTTTTCTCGCGGAGCCGGCTGAGTGCCACTCACCGGCCATCCCAGCGATCTCCGTGGGGGTTTTTCTCGCGGAGCCGGCTGAGTGGCACTCGGAGAGCGAGATGGAAAAAAACGGTCCTTCGCCCGATACAGAAGCGCGTCCCAACCTGCCGATTCCTCTGTAGGACGCACAACCTATGGAGGCGTGCGATGACGAGCGCCGACCTGTCCCCGAGCCTCTGCTCAGAGTGCGGCCACCCCGAGTTCGTCCATGCCAAGAACGGGCCATGCATGCATTCCGAATGCGACTGTCCACGATTTGTTTCTGAGGCAAAACCTCATGAGTTCGACCTGTCGCGGATCAGCATCACGATGGCGAAGGCGACGAACGCAGAGGCGACAGCTCCGGCGATCCACTCGGCCAGGCTCACGGCTTCCCCTCGATCCCCTCGGCCCACCGCGTGACCTCCTCGGATTCCCCGATGATGGAGACGCAGTTCAGGACATGCTCGGGACATTGCGAGTGTGGGCCACACCAACAGCGCGGGACGGGCAGGCCGGTCAGTTCGCAGCGGGTGTACAGGTCCTCGCTCATCGCTCCTCCTCGGCAGCAGCCTTCTCGATCAGCGCCTGGATCTCGGGAGGGGATGGGTGCTACAGACCGTTCGTCGGTGGTTGTACGTAGCGAGAAGCCCACGATCTCGATCTGGAGCAGATCATGGTCCTGCACGTCGACAGCGGCTCCTCGAGCCCACAGCGGTCGGTGTTGGCCGATGACGTCCTCGCCCACCTGGAACTCGGTCGGAAACCTCAGACGCTCCACATAACCGTGCGTCTCGGTCGTGTGCAGGCAGAGCAACGGGTGATCCCGTCGCCGTCGTTCGTACGGACCTTGCGGGAAGTGCTTGACCGGTACGAGCTCGTCATCTGGCCCTCGGAGCTTTCCGACGATCCAGCCGTTGATGAGTTCGTATGTCATACCCTCGGATTGCCGCCTTAAGGGTCTCATGGTGTGAACCGGTTCGCCTGGAAAGGCTCGAACCCGGTCGGGGAGCTCGAGCGTCCCCTTCAGCACCTCCGGTGCGTAGGAGGAACTGCTCGCATCCCAGCCGCCGGAAGATCTGGGGTGAGTCGCCGGAGTCACCGTAACTCCCGACCCCCAAGCGGCGTTCTCTAGGAGGGGAACGTCTGGAGGACGGGGCCGGGTCATGGGGGGAAACGCCGTGCGGGAGCGGGCCGCGAGGCGCGCCGTCTCGATCGCCGCGCTCTTCGCGGCGGGGCTGCTCGTGTTCGCGACGCCGACCGGCGCGATGACGAGGGATATCGACGGGACCGCCGGGGCCGACCACCTCACCGGGACCCCCACGTCCGACCTCATCTTCGGGCTGGAGGGCTCCGACGTGCTGCGCGGAAGGGCCGGCGACGATCGACTGGTCGGGGGACCGGGGGACGACCTGCTGAAGGGCGGACCGGGCCGGGATTCCTACGTCTGCGGCACCGGCTTCGACGTGGTCGTCTCCGACTTCTCCCGCCATCCCGACGAGAACGCCGGCGCCGGCTGTGAGACCGTCGTCTTCGAGGAGTAGCCGCTCGCGAGGATCGGTGATCCGCGTCGGTATCCTCCACCCGTGGTCTTCGACGAGCCCGTGCGAGGGTCCTTCGCCTATCTCGAGCAGCCCGGGCTGTTCTCGCTTCCGCCCGTCGATCAGCTTCGCCTGTTCATCGACACACGACTTCCCGCTCCGCCCCTGACGCATCTGGCCGGCCTGGTCATCGAAGACGTCTCCGAGGGTGCGTCGAGCTGGTCGATCCCCGCGAGTCCGTGGTGGGCGACGGCCGCCGGCGTCTTCGGGGGCGGCACGCTCGCCTTCGTCGCGGACGCGGCGCTCGCCGGAGCGGTGTTCACGAGGCTGACGAGCGGCACGATGCTTGCCTCCTCCGACCTGTCCATGAATTTCCTCGAACCGGCCTGGCCGTCGAGCGAACGCCTCGTCGCGAGGGGGACCGTCATCGACGTCGGCCGTCGGCAGGGTCTGTCCGAGGCTCGTGTCGAGGACGATCGGGGGACGCTCCTCGCGCATGCGACCTCCCGATGCGTGCTCCAGCCGCTTCCGTTCGAGCCGCCGGAGGCCCCCGAGGTTCTTCCGCCCGTCGACGCGCGCTCGGATCCGACACCCGACCCCTACCTCAGGCCCGTGGAGGGCGAGGTGGTCTCCCAGGGAGTCTGGGAAGAGATGACGGGGCTCGACCTCGTCCAGCTCTGGCAGAAGGGCGAACGCGCCCCGGCGCCGAGCTGTTCCCTGCTCGGCCTCGGGTTCTCGGATGCCGCCGAGGCGAGCGTGACGCTCTCGATGCCCGCCTCGCCGTGGTTCTGCTCCGCCTTCGGCACCTTCTACGGCGGCGCCCTCTCGGCCCTGGCCGACGCCGCGATCAACGCCGCGGTGATGACGACCCTCCCGCCGGCGAGCTCGTTCGCCACGCTCGACCTGAAGATGAACTTCCTCCGACCGGTCATGCCCGACGGGCGCGATCTCGTCGCGCGGGCGACCGTCGAGCAGCGGGGCCGAACGATCGCCGTCTCGACCGCCCGCATCGACGACGCCGACGGGAAACGCGTCGCGATGGCGACCGGGAGCGCGATGATCTCCGAGGGCCGCCCCTGGCCGAACCCGACCGGCAACTAGGTCTCGTTCGGTCGGCGCTCGCAGCGCTACGTGGGTGGGAACGTTTCGTCGACGCTGCCGGTCTGCTCCCCGAATTCCCAGAGGTCGATCAGCGGCGGCTCGACGCCGATCGTCGTCAGGACGGTGCAGATCTGGCTCCGATGGTCGGTCCCGTGTTGCAGCGCCTGCGCGAGCCGGATGTCGTACGGCGCCTGCGTCTGCGACCCGTCGTCCCACGTCCTGACGAGCACCTCGCTCGGATCGACGCCCCCCGTCAGGAGCTCGGACCAGCCCTTGCCGTCGCGCTCCATCACCGCCCTCAGCTCGCCGAGGTCCATGTGCTCCTCGTCGATGTTGGGGACGCGTTCGCGGCTCATCACGAACAGGTAGGAGGCGTCCGCCCCGACGAGGTGGCGGATCGTGTCGAGGATCGAGCCGTAGGTGCCGGGCGACGAGGCGGTGAGCTGTTCGGGGCTCAGCTTGTCGCACGCATCCAGTATCCGAAGGGTCGCCCACACATGGTGGGCGAACGCCTCGTCCAGCAGGGTCTTGGGCATCGGCTGGACCGTATCAGGTAGCTACGGAGGGGGCCCCCTCGGCTCGTAGACTCCGCGCGATGGCCACCTACGACGTCGCCGTGATCGGCGCGGGGGTGCACGGCGCGAGCGTCGCGTTCCACCTCGCGAGTCGCGGCGTCCGGACCGCGGTCGTCGAGAAGACGTCGCCGGCCGGAGGACCGACCGGCCGCTCGAGCGCGATCTGCCGGGCCTACTACACGAATGCCTTCCTCGCCGCGGTCGCCCGCGACTCGATCGCGATGTTCCGCGACTTCGAGGAGCACACCGGGCGCGACGCCGGGTTCCGCCAGACCGGCCTGCTCGTCCTGCATCCGGCCGGGGACGAGGCGACCGTCCGCGAGGTCGTGCCGCGGCTGAACGAGCAGGGCGTCCCCACCGATCTGCTCGAGCCGCAGCAGGTCGTCGCCGAGTGGCCGGACTTCGATCTCGACGGGATCGCGGTGGCGGCGTTCGAGCGCGACGCCGGACACGCCGACCCGGTGCTCACGACCCAGGGGCTGTTCGACCGGGCGCACGAGCTGGGCGCCGACGCGCTCCTCGACCGCCAGGTCACCGGGATCGAGCGCGACGGCGACGGTTGGACGATCCGGACGAGTGACGCGTCGATCGCCGCCGAACGCGTCCTGATCGCCGGCGGGCCCTGGACTCGGCCGCTGGCGGCGATGGTCGGCGCCGACCTGCCCCTCACGGTCGAACGCCACATCGTCGCGACCTTCGCGTGGGGCGGCGACGTCCGCGCACCCGCCCACGGCGACCTGCCGAACGGCTACTACTTCCGCCCAGAGGGCGAGGAGCTGTTCCTCGTCGGGCCGCTCCACCCCGAGCCCACCGTCGACCCCGACGACTTCGACGAGCGGGTCGGGAGCGACGAGGCCGAACGCCTCGGCGCGCGGGTCGTGCGGCGCGTCCCGGCGCTGCAGCACGCGACCTCGAGGGGCGGCTGGGCGAGCCTGTACGACGTCTCGCCCGACTGGCAGCCCGTGATCGGCGAGATCGCGCCGGGGGTGTTCGTCGATGCGGGGACGAGCGGCCACGGGTTCAAGCTCGCGCCGGCGCTCGGACGCCACCTCGCGGACCTCGTGATGGGCGGCGACGTCGACCCGGGGCTCGAGCAGTTCCACCCCCGCCGGTTCGAGCTCGCGACGGCGCTCGACGCCGGCTACGGGGACGCGAGGATCCTGGGCTGAACGGACGCCGCTCGGCGGCGCAGGCTCGGGGAGATCGTCCGTTCACAGCGGACGGTGAGCGGTCCTTCCAGTGTCACTGTACGGCACGCCCCGGGGCTTGCGGCAACCGGGGGGTCGTGCCGCATGATGGCCGGCTCGACCTCGACCACGACAGGAGTCATGGCATGACCGAGCACGCGGTGGTGATCGCGGGCGGGGGTCCGACGGGGATGATGCTGGCGGCCGAGCTCACGCTGGCGAACGTCGACGTCGCGATCGTCGAGCCGCGCGATCGGCGAGACCTCGACAGCTCCCGAGCCGGCGGGCTCCACGCGCGCACGATCGAGGTCTTCGACCAGCGGGGGATCGCCGACCGGTTCCTCTCGGAGGGACAGGAGGCCCAGGTCGTGGCCTTCGGCGGGACCGCCCTCGACATCGGCGACTTCCCCACCCGGCACCCGTACGGGCTCGCCCTGTGGCAGAAACACATCGAGCGCATCATGGCCGGTTGGGTCGACGAGTTGGAGGTGCCGATCAACCTCGGACGCGAGGTGACCGGGTTCGCGCAGGACGATGCCGGCGTCGACGTGACCCTGACCGACGGCCGATCGCTGCGGGCGACCTACCTGGTCGGGTGCGACGGCGGACGCAGCCTGGTCCGCAAGAGGGCCGGCATCGCGTTCCCCGGATCGGATCCGACGATCAGCTGGATGATCGCCGAGGTCCAGACGTCCGAGGAGCCCGAATGGGGCTTCAAGCACGACGCTCTCGGCACCCACGCGATCGGCAAGCGGGAGGGCGGCGGAGCCGGGATCGTGTTGACCGAGCGGCAGGTCGGAGCGGCCGACCAACCGACCCTTGGCGACCTCAAAGAGGCGCTCATCGGGATCTACGGGACCGACTTCGGCGTGCACGATCCCAACTGGATCTCCCGGTTCACCGACATGACCCGCCAGGCCGAGACGTACCGCGAGCGACGGGTCCTGCTCGCCGGCGACGCCGCACACATCCATCCACCGCTCGGTGGTCAGGGCCTCCAGATCGGCGTCCAGGACGCGGTGAACCTCGGATGGAAGCTGGCCCAGGTGATCAAGGGGACGTCGGCCGATCCCCTCTTGGACACCTACCAGGCCGAACGCCACCCGGTCGCCGCCCGCGTGCTGAAGAACACGATGGCGCAGGTCGCGTTGCGCCGAACGGACGATCGCACCAATGCCCTGGGCGAGTACGTGTCGCAGCTCCTCGGCATGGACGAGCCCCGCAGGGCCTTGGCCGCGGAGATGTCGGGTCTAGGCGTCCGTTACGACCTCGGCGAGGGGCACCCGCTCCTCGGGCGGCGCATGCCGGATCTCGACCTGATCACCACCGACGGCCAGCTGCGGGTCTACACCCTGCTGCACGATGCGCATCCGGTGCTGCTCAGCCTCGGCGAGCCAGGCCGGTTCGACATCGCGCCGTGGGCAGATCGGGTTCGGCTGGTCGACGCCGCGTTCGACGGACCATGGGAGCTTCCGGCGATCGGGAAGGTCCCCGCTCCGGACGCGGTCGTGATCCGGCCCGACGGCTACGTGGCGTGGGTGGGAGACGGAACCAACGAGGGGCTCGCCGATGCGCTTACCACGTGGTTCGGACCGCCTGCCGCCGCGTAGCGACAGCTAGCCGGGGCGCGAGAACAGGTTCCGGAGCGCGAGCAGCGAGTTCGCGACCGGCTTCTCGGCGATCCGGCGCATGAACCACGGGTACCAGTTCGATCCGTACGAGATCAGCGAGCGCGTCTCGTATCCCTCGCCCCGCATCCGCAGCACATCGCCCTGGCGGATCCCGAACAGCGTGTGGATCTCGAACCCGTCGCGGCTGCGCACGTCGGCCTCGATCTGCTTCACGAGCGCGACGTCGTGCGTCCCGAGCGCGAGCCGCCCGACCGGGCCCTTGCGCGCGAGGATCAGGAGCGCGAGCCGCCGGTAGGCCTCGTCGATCACCTCGCGCGAGCCGAACGCGATCTCGCGCGGCTCGCGGTACGCACCCTTCACGAGGCGGATCGTCGGGTCCAGCGGCATGAGCGAGTCGACGTCGTCGGCGGTGCGCTTGAGGTACGCCTGGAGGCAGACGCCGACGTTCGGATGGCCGGCGCGAAGCTTGCGGTAGAGCTCCAGCGTGGGCTCGACGTAGGCGTGCGACTCCATGTCGAGCCAGAGCCAGTTGTCGTGGTCGGCGGCGACGCCCGCGAGCTCGTCGAGGCGCGTGAACGTCGAGGCCGCATCGAGATCGAGCCCGAGGTGCGACGGCTTGACCGAGATCTCGGTCTGGAGCCCCGCATCCGAGATCCGCTGGTAGGCGACGCGGTAGTGCTCGGCAACGCCCTGCGCATCCGTCAGGTCGGTCACGTTCTCGCCGAGGTACGTGAACATCGTCGGCTGTCCCCGCTCGCGCAGGCCGGCCGCCGCCGCGATCGCGTCGTCGAGCGCCTCCCCGGGCATGAAGCGGGCGACGCTCCGCCGGACCCACCGGTACCGGGGCAGATGCTCCCGGAGCCACGGGTTGTCGACGGCCCACAGCGCCAGACCGCGTGCGAGACCCATGCCCCGAGCCTAGCGCGGACGGTCGAGCCCCCGTGCGCGGTGACTACAGCAGGCCGTTGGTGATCAGGAATCGTCTGGCTACGGTCGCCACGTCCTGCCCGTCGATGACGACCTGTCCCACGAGGTCCGTCAGCGCGTCATTGGAGAGTCGCGCGCTCACCGCGTCGAGTAGCCCCCGGATCTCGTCATTCAGCTTGTCGGACCGGATCACCGGCGTGATGTTCTCGGCGTCTTGGAGATGCCGGTCATCCACGAGTGGGACGAAGCCGCTCTCGCTGATGCGCGGATCCGTGGAGAACATCAGACCGACCTGCACGTCGTTGCTCGAGAGCGCGGCGATGGTCTCCGGCCCTCCCACGTCGAGCGGCACGAAGTCGTTGAAGACGATCCCGTAGACGCTCTTCAGCCCGGGAAGGCAGAAGGCCCGTTGTGGGCACTCGGGCGGAGCGCCCACGGTCAATTGGCTGGCCACGGGTGCCAGAGAGCTCATCGTGGTGAGGTTGAAACGCTCCGCGGTCTCCGCGTTCGCCACGAACTGGTTGGTGTCCTCCGCCGGCGACGGCGTGAGCAGGGTGACGCCGTTGGAGCGGAGCCGTTCCCCCAGCTGTTCGGCGACCTCGGCCGCATCTTCCGACGCCTGCGCGTTCCGGTCCACGAACAGCAGCAGCGACGAGAGGTACTCCGGCTTGAGGTCGATCCGGCCCGACTCCAAGGCGTTCTGCGAGCTCTCTCGCGACCGCAGATCCAACTCTCGCAGGACGGAGTAGCCGGCCTGCTCCAGGACCTGAGCGTACATCTCCGCCACGAGCTGATTCTCTGCGAAGGCGCCCGAAACACCGACGACGATCGTGTCGCCGCCTCGGGGGGGCGGCTGCCCTGGCGGGTCGAGGCCGAACGCACTGCACCCGACCAACCCGGAGCACGTGAACACGACGATCCACAGTCGGAGGAGGTGGCGGCGGGCTCGACCGATCCGCCCCCGGGGCGCCGGACTCGGGAGGCACGGCCGAGTGTCTCGGACCTTCGTGAGCATCAGTCGTGCCCAGGCGACGTGGTCTGTGCGATCGGGACGTCCGAGCGGCGGCCCATCAGGACGCGGACGGGTGTAGGCCCCTTGCCCTTCACGTCCATGATCTGCGTCGGCGCGAAGTCGAAGCGGTCGGCGAGCTGGCTGGCCGTCGATTCCGAGACCAGGACGTGTCCGGGCACCCCGTACTCCTCGAGCCTGCTCGCGAGGTTCACGGTGTCGCCCCACAGGTCGTACGCGAACTTGCGAACCCCGATCACCCCGGCGACGGCAGGCCCGGAGGCGACGCCGACCCGCACCTGGATCGGATCGCCCGACGGCCACCTGATCTCGCCGGCCTCCACGAGGATGTCGAGCGCCATGGCGACAGCAGCTTCAGCATGGTCCTCGATGGGGACCGGCGCTCCCGCGACCGCCATATACGCGTCCCCGATCGTCTTGATCTTCTCCAGGCCGTGCCGGTCACCGATCGTGTCGAACGTCCGAAACAGCTCATCCAGCGCGTCGGCGAACTCCTCAGGCGTGGATCGCGCGGCCTGCTCGGTGGAGCCGACCGCGTCGGCGAAGACCACGCTCACCTGATCGAACGCCTGCGCGACCCGCCCGCCGGGGGAGGTCTTGAGCTGCTCGATGATGGCCTGCGGCAGGATGTTCAGCAGCAGTCCGTCGGACCGCGCCCGTTCCTGGTCGAGCTGACGCTCGCGGAGGAACAGATCCCGGGTGAACCGCTCCATCCGATAGGCGGCCAGACCTCCCAGGATGCCGAACGAGACGAGGTAGAGCGTCGCCAGCACCGCGCTCACCTGGGCGATGTAGCTGGCCGTCAGGGCGTACGGCAGGTACGCGGCGATGCCGACGACCGTGATCAGCATGATGAGGACGAACCGGAGCCGCAGCAGCGCGTACGTGAACGCCGTGATCAGGATGACGCCGACGTATCCGTACTCCGCGGGCAACGTTTGCACCTGCGAGACGTAGAAGACCCACACCAGGAGCGTCGCGGTCGCGATGGCGACCGAGATCCATTCCCACGCACGTGCGAAGAACTGCGTGAAGGTGAGCGCGAACCCGACGGCCAGGATGGGGATGAAGAAGCCGAACCGGAGCAGCGCATCGAGCCTCAGGTCGGCGAGGGCAAGCATGTGGGGACGGAGCAGCAGCCCCCACTGGACCCACAGGAAGATCCCGGCCAGGAAGGCGAACCGGATGTTGCCGAGGTTGTGCCGGAACATGTCGGCGCGGAACGCGGACTCGAGGTACGGGTCGCCGAACCGCAGTCGCAGCCGACGAAGCCCGGTCGGCTGCGCCGAACGGCCCGCCGGCGTGGATCCATCTCTTTCGATCGCGTCCATCTCGCCTTCTTCAATCGACCTCGCGGCCCGGCGACGATGGATGCGCTTGCCGAACTGCCGCACCCGCGTCGCCTGAGGCCGGGATCCGCTTTCCCGGCAGGTCGAACGTAGCCCCCGACCCGCGTTTGATGACCGTGGAGGTGAGGGGATTTGAACCCCTGACCCCTGCCGTGCGAAGGCAGTGCTCTACCGGACTGAGCTACACCCCCGAACCGAGGAAGGGTAGCAGCGGACTCGATCCGGAACCGGCGCTCACCGGCAGGCGGCCGCGTACTCGAGGCCCGGAAGGAACAACCGCCATTCCGATGGGGTGAGGGTTCGATTCGCGACCAGGCACGCCTGCTCGGCCCAGCGGCGTGGGTCGAGGTCCCACCGGTAGAGCTTGCCGACGGCCGATATCGCCAAGACCTGATCCCTTCCGACCACCATCGCAGGTGCCCATTCGTTCTCGGGATGCGGCAGGTTGGACCCGATCTGCTTCAAGGTGTCGACGTCCCACAGCCGAACCGTTCCGTCGGTGCCGCCGGTGACGACCGTGGCACCGTCCGGGGTGAACCCCACCGTCAGGACGAAGCCGGCGTTCGCGTTCACGGGTTCGAGCCGGCGCACCCCGCTCGACGCGTCCCTCAGGATGAGGGCCCCGTCCTGCCAGCCGCCGAGCGCCACGACGTCCGAATCCGGTGACCACGCCGGCACGGTCATGAACTCGTCGCCCGTCCGCGTCCACAGCCGCCGCCCGGTCTCGACGTCGAGGACCGCGACCTCCTGTGACGCACCCAGGTTGCCCAGGCCGACCGCGAGACGTGTGCCGTCGGGGCTGACCACGGCACGCACCGGGGCGCCCACCCACGCAGCGCCGTCGGTCGGCTCCTCGAAGAACCGGTACTCCTCGCGCACGCGCTGGGAGTCCACATCCCACAGCACGACGCGTCCGTCGTCGTTCGCGGTCACGAGCGAACCGTCGGGGGCGAACGACACCCCGTTCACCCACCCGTGGCGGCTCCCGTTCCACCGAGCGATCTCGCGTCCCGTCGTAGCTTCGTACAGCACCACCTCACGGTTCTCTCCAGCAACGGCGAGCTGGTCGCGGTCCGGCGCGAACGCGATCTCGGTGACCCAGCCCTCCACCCCGTCCGCGAACCCTGGGTCCTCGGAGCCCAAGCGCTCGACCCGGGCATCGCTCCATGGGTCGACCTCCCAGAGGACCCGGCCCGTCCCGGGCTCGACGGCGATGACGTTCCCGGTCGCCGTGGTCGTCGCCACGATCGCCGCATCGGACCGGGCCGCGATCTGCAGCCCCATGAGCCCCGGGGGATCCAGTCGCTCACCCGATCCGATCGTGAGCGCTCGCCCGATCCGGCGCTCGCCGGCCAGGTCCCACGCGATCACCTTGCCGTCGAGACCCACGGTGTAGGCGGTCGAGCCATCGGCATCGAACACGGGCGGGGCGGCGATCCGACCGGCGTGGCCCCGCAGGATCTCGCGCAGCGCTCCGCTGTCGAGATCCCACACGTTGACCGCGAGATCGTCACCGGTGGACACGAGCGTCGAACCGTCGGGGGAGAACCCGACGCCCTGCACCGTCGCGTTGTGACGCCCCTCCAGCTCCTGGTCCTCACCCGTCGCCACGTCGACGAGTGTGACCGTGCCATCCTCGCCGCCGACCGCGAGCGTGCGCCCGTCGCCGGAGAGGGCGGTCGCGTGGAGGTCGTCGCGACGGAGGTCGCCTCGGACCGCCAGCGTGGCGGCGTCCAGGAACTGCGCACGCATGCCCCCTCCGTCGAAGCCGATCAGCGCGAGCACCCCGCCGTCGCCCGACATCTCGATCCGGTCGACCTCGAAGTCGACGCTCGGCAGCTCCGTCACCGAACGCTCGCTGCCCTCGATCGGATCGCGTCGCACCAGCACGACGCGACGCCCTTGCTCGCAGGGGCGGCACTCGAGCGTCACGAACGAGGAGCCATCAGCCTCGAAGGCCGTTGGGATCGCGAACGCAGCGAAGTCGGCTTCGTCGGGCAGGGGGACCCGAGTGACCTCACCCGAGTCGGCGTCGACGAGCGCGAGCACCGGCCCGTCCTCGAACGTGGCACCCGCGAGCGTGCCGCCATCGGGGCTGATGTCGAACCAGTACTGCTCCGGGAACCGCACGACTCGGTCGAGCTCGAGGTCCTCGGCGTCGTAGATCGCGACGCCGCCCGTGTTGTCGGTCGTCGCGAAGACGCGGCCGTCGGTCGATCCCTGGATCTGCAGCACGCGATCCCCCGTGCCCGAGAGCACGCCGATCGCGCCGGGCGCCTTCAGGATGCTCCCCAGGAGCGTGCTGCGCGTGTCCTCGGAGTCGTCGATCTCGTAGCCCTGTCGTGCCAGCAACAGCGACAGGTCGAGTTCGTCCTCGGTGACGGCCTGCGCGCCGAGGCGCTGTGCCGTCGCCTCCGTAGCGGCCCGTTCCGCCTTCCCGCGCTGGATGAGCGCGAGCCCCCCGGCGACCAGGGCCACGACGAGGAACACGGCGACACCGACGAGGAGTCCTCGCAGGCGTCGATTCGTCCGGCGTTGCCGCTGGATCTCGTCCGAGCTCGCATCGCGGCTGGCGCTCAGGAACTCGCGCTCCAGCTCGTTCAGTTCCAGCGTGTGCTCGGTCGTCCAGTCGATCGCTGAGGCGAGCCGCGCACCGCGGTAGAGCTCGCTCGGGTCTCGCTCGGCACCTGCCCAGCCCCGCGCTGCGTCCATGAGGTGCGCGTGCAGCACCCGACCGGCGCGGTCCTCCTCCAGCCAGTCGCGCAGCCGCGACCACTCCCGGAGCAACGCCTCGTGCGCGACCTCGACGACCCCTTCGGAGACCGTGAGCAGCCGGCGGTCGGTCAGGACCGCGACGACGTGCGCGACATCGGCGTTGCGCTCGGCGTCGAACTCGGCGAGCGGCACGCGTCTGCGCACCACCTCGTCCCCCTCTCCGGGAGCCGAGAGTCGGAGCATCACGGCGCGAGTCAGCGCCTGCTGCTCCGTGGTGAACCCGCCGTAGACCTCCTCGGCGAGGCGCGAAACCGCGCCGCGGACACCGCCGGTCTCGAGGTACGCCTCGAGCATGATCGACCGGCCCTCGCGTCGTTCCCACAGCTCCAGCAAGGCGGTCGAAAGGAGCGGGAGCGCACCCGGCTCCTCGCCCACCTCTCCGACGAGCGCCTCGGTCAGCGCGGGTTCGACGTGGACGCCGACGCGGAGCGCCGGCTGCTCGATCGCCCGCCGGTACTCGTCCGCCGTCATCGCGCCGACGAGGACGTGGTTCGAGCCGAGCAGAGCGGCCAGGTCCTGATGCTCCGCGCAGCGGCCGTAGAAGTCCGCACGGACCACGATCACCGCGCTCACCCGTCCCTCGGGCGCGCTCACCGCGTCGACGAGCGTGCCGAGGAACGTCGCCCGCTCTGACTCGTCGGCGCACGCGGTGAAGACCTCCTCGAACTGATCGACCACGACCACCATGCGTCGCGCGTCGCCGTTCGCGGCCGCGAGCCCCCGGAGATCGGAACGCATGGCTGCGAAAGCGGACGCTGCGCCGACGGCCCGCTCGAGCTCCCGGACCGGGTGCTCGCCGGGGCGCATCAGCACCACGGACCCCTCCTCGCTGCCCGGGAGGACGCCGCTCCGGAGGGCCGGGATCAGTCCCGCTCGTACGGATGACGACTTCCCGCTCCCGGACGGTCCCACGACGCCGAGGAGCGGCGCGCCGGCGAGCCGCGCGACCAGTTCGGCGACGAGGCGCTCACGCCCGAAGAACAGGTCCGCGTCGTCGACGTCGAAGGCCGCGAGCCCCTTGAACGGCGAGGCGGCGAGGTCCGGGGGCCTGTCGTCTCCGGGGTCGTACAGCCGAGTGCGTTCACGGATGTGCTGCAGGTCGACGACGTTGCCCGCGAGCTCGCTCTCGACGGAGCGGAGATCGCTCCGGCCCGCCGCCGCGCGCGATGCCATCGCGCCCAGCCGCCGGCTGGCTTCCGCGAATGCCCACTCGCTCACCTGCCGGTGGATCCGCCTCGGGACGCCGCCCGTCGATTCGAGGAGCGACGCCGGCAGCGCGCCCGCGGCATCACCGATGTACAACCCGGCGATCTCCCGGATGTCGCCGAGCCCCAACGATGTCGGCCGCACGACGCCGCCGTTCAGCCCCGCGACGAGGCTCCGCAGCTCGGGCGAGACCGACGAGTCGTCGACGGCGGCGACCACGAGCGCGCGCGTGCCGGAAACCGCCGTGCGGAGCGATGCGAAGGCCGCGACGGCCGCCTCGGACCGCTCGAGGTCGTCGAGGACCACGAGCGCCGGCTCGGTCACATCATCGAGCGCGGTCTGGGCAGGCGGAACATCTCGGAACGCCGTGTACGAGATCTTGGCGCCGTCGAATGCGGCCGAGGCCGCGAGCTCCGCGAGCAGCCGCGTCTTCCCGATCCCGGTGGGACCGAGGACGAGCAGCGACGAGCCCTGGCCTCGCCGCGCGAGGCGCCACGCCCACCGAAGGCGGTGGATCTCGCGTTCGCGTCCGACCATGGGCGTCGTCGAGTCGAGCCCGGGAGGGATCTCCGTCGGCGCCGGCGATGCGTTGTCGTCGAGCTCGGGCCGAGGGGCCGCAACCGCCGGGTCGGACCCGAACGGCACGACGCGCGAAACCCGAACGGGTTCGGGCAATCCCTTCATCTCGAACTCGCCCACGTCGTGGACGGCGAGGCCATCGATCTCCCCCGCGAGTTCGAGGACGCCCGCGCTCGCGAACACGTCGCCCGGCCCGGCCTTGCTGCACAGACGCGCCGCGAGGTTCAAGGCGCCGCCTCGGTACCCACCTTCGAGGGGAACGGCGGGGCCGGCATCGACCCCGATCCCCACCCGGAGCGGCATCTCGGGATGGAGCGCGACCTCGTCCGCGAACACGAGCTGCAGCTCGGCGGCGGCTCGGAGCGCGGGCTGCGCGGACCCGAAGACCGCGAGGGCCTCGTCGCCGCGCAGCTCGATGACGTCTCCGCCGTGGGCCTCCACGCCCTCCCGCGCGATCTCCGCGAACGCCTTCGCGAGGCTCGCGGCTGCCGCGTCGCCGTGAGACTGCGTGAACGACGTGTACCCGCGCACGTCGGCGATCAGGAACGTCAGCATCTCGGCGCGCGCGCCCGGGTTCCGCATCTCGGTCGCTATGCCACTTCCCCCCTTCGGTCCCGCCGACGCGCCGAGCGCGTCTGCGGGATGGTGGGCGGTCGGCCCGAACTGAGCAAGTGCTCCCGAGCGCAACCGGTCCCGGCTCCTCTGCTGCATCCAGCGTCAGCCGAACGGCCCCCTGGCACGGTGGGCGATGCGCTCCCTAGCATCGACGGGCCATCCAGCGCTCTGGCCGAGAGAGGGGGTGGGAACATGGAGCATCCGGGTGTGGCTCGCGCGCAAGCGTCCATCGATGCGTTCAATTCCGGGGACATGGACGCCCTCCGCGACTTCT
>Ga0075421_100005706_pt1 | contig 15076 bp, 11 predicted proteins | sample SoiMetdeltSBSDD5_FD_75292 | JGI IMG/M metagenome (GOLD analysis project Ga0075421, IMG submission 75292) | Bulk soil microbial communities from a Populus tree surrounding site in Tennessee, USA - Soil MetaG P. deltoides SBSDD5 | ecosystem: Environmental > Terrestrial > Soil > Tree plantation...
GCTTTACGAGCTCGACGCGATCGCCGCCGCCATCATCGGCGGCACGCTGCTCACCGGTGGCCGGGGCACGATCGTCGGCTCACTCATCGGTGTCGTCGTCTTCTCGACGATCACCAATCTCTTCGCGATCGCCAATCTCGCGACAGAGGTTCAGAACATGGTCAAGGGCGGCATCATCGTGCTCGCCGTGCTCGTCCAACACGGAGGTTTCCATGAATCGTCGCTTAGTGCTTGGCGGCGCCTTTATCGGCGCGGTAGCCGGCTTGAGCGCAGCCTGCACCAGCAATGAAACACCCAATACCGCGCAGACCAAGGGCGCGGATGGCAACAACCCCAACAGCCAACCGGGCAAGAAGGTCACCATCGGCTTCTCGGCCCCGGCCGCGGACCACGGGTGGATCGCGGCCATCACCAACAACGCCAAGGCGCAAGCCAACGCCTACTCGGATGTGACGCTCAAAACCGTCGAGGCGGGCAAGGACGCGGCGGCGCAGCGGGCCGCGCTCGAGACGCTCATCGCGGAGAAGCCTGACGTCATCGTGCTGCTCCCGCACGACGGCAAGGAACTCAACGCCTTCGGCCTCAAGGCGATGGAGGCCGGGATCCCGGTGATCAACCTCGACCGGGCCTTCCCCGACCCGCTGGCCTACCGCACCCAGATCAAGGGCGACAATTACGGCATGGGCGTGGCGGCCGGGCATTACATCGGCAAGGCCATGAAGGCCAAGGGCGTGTCCGCGCCGATCATCGGCGAGATCGCCGGCATGGACGAGCTGGAGCTGACGCAGGAGCGCAGCGCTGGTTTCAAGGCGGCGCTTGCCACCTACGGGTTCAGCGTGGCCAACCGGCGCGCCGCCCGTTTCACCGCCGACACCGGGCAGAAGGAGGCGCAGAACCTGCTGCAGGCGCTGCCCAGGATGGACGCCCTCTGGAACCACGACGACGACCAGGGCATCGGCGTGCTCGCGGCGATCACCGGCGCGAACCGCAGCGAGTTCCTGATGGTCGGCGGCGCCGGAAGCAGGAAGGCCATCGAGGACATCGCCGGTGACAAGACGGTGCTGAAGGCGACGGTCACTTACAGCCCGTCGATGGCGTCGTCGGCGATCTCGCTGGCACGGCTGATCGGGCAGAACAAGGGCATGGCCGATCTCGTGGAGCTCCAGGTGCCCAAAGAGATCATCCTTTCCTCGGAGACCATCACCAAGGACAACGCCGCCAACTACTTGAAACTAGGGTTCTGACAATGACATCTCGGCGGACTGATCTCCGGGTGGGCATGGTCGGGTACGCGTTCATGGGCGCCGCGCACTCCCAAGCCTGGCGCACCGTCAACCATTTCTTCGACCTGCCTTCGCGTGTACGCATGACGGCGATCTGCGGCCGCAACGCGGGCGCGGTCGAGGCGGCGGCGGCGAAACTGGGATGGGAAAGCGCCACAACGGATTGGCGCGAGCTCATCGCCCGCGACGACATCGACGTCATCGACATATGCACACCTGGAGACAGCCACGCCGAGATCGCGATCGCGGCGCTGCGTGCCGGAAAGCATGTGCTGTGCGAGAAGCCCTTGGCGAACACGGTCGAGGAGGCACAGGCCATGGTCGCGGTGCTGGAGGGTTCCGGTGCCACGGCGATGTGTGGCTTCAATTATCGGCGGGTACCCGCGGCCGCTTTGATGCGCCAGATGGTTGCCGACGGCCGGGTCGGCACCATCCGCCACGTGAGGGCGACGTACCTCCAGGATTGGATCGCCGACCCGCAGTTCCCCTTGGTGTGGCGGCTTCAGCGCGAGAAGGCCGGCTCGGGCGCGCTGGGCGACATCGGCGCGCACATCATCGACCTCACCCAGCACGTCACCGGCCGGCTCATCGAGGGCGTCAGCGCCATCACCGAGACGTTCGTCAAGCAGCGCCCGGGTGGGACGGTGACGGTCGACGACGCGGCGCTGTTCGTGGCGCGGCTGGACGGCGGAGCGCTTGCCACATATGAGGCTTCGCGCTTCGCCACCGGCCGCAAGAACGCGCTGCGGATCGAGATAAACGGGTCGCTGGGCTCGCTCGTGTTCGACCTGGAGCGGCTCAACGAGCTGCAGTTCTACGATGCGTCGCTCCCCGCGGCGGAGCAGGGGTTCAGCCGCATCCTGGTGACCGAGCCCGAGCACCCTTACATGTCGGCCTGGTGGCCGCCCGGTCACACCATCGGCTACGAACACTCCTTCACCCACCAGGCTCGCGACTTCGTGCGGGCCATCCACGACGGCACCGACCCTTCGCCGTCCTTTCGGGAGGCTCTCGGGGTACAGCTCGTCCTCGACGCCGTCCAGCGCTCAGCCGAGTCAGGCACGTATGTGGAAGTGAAATAGCGGAAGCGAAATAGAAGAAGTGAAATAGCGGAAAGTGAAATAGAGGAAGGGCCAGGAACTGCCATGCCACGACCCATCACCCTGTTCACCGGACAGTGGGCGGACCTGCCGTTCGAGCAGGTGTGCCGCCTCGCCTCGCAGTGGGGCTACGACGGTCTCGAAATCGCTTGCTGGGGCGACCATTTCGACGTCGCCGCCGCGCTATCGGACGAGTCCTATGTGGACGCCAAGCACGCGATGCTCGCCAAATACGGCCTGAAGGTGTGGGCCATCTCCAACCACCTTGCCGGGCAGGCGGTCTGCGACCACCCCATCGACGAGCGCCACAGGTCCATCCTTCCGGCGCGGCTATGGTCCGACGATCCGGAGGAGGTCAGGCGGCGAGCCGCTGCCGAGATGATGGACACCGCACGGGCCGCGGCGCGCCTCGGGGTCAACACGGTCGTCGGCTTCACCGGATCGTCAATCTGGCACACCGTGGCGATGTTCCCGCCCGTACCCGCCTCGATGATCGACGCGGGTTACCGGGACTTCGCGGACCGCTGGCACCCGATCCTTGACGTGTTCGACGAGGTCGGTGTCCGCTTCGCGCACGAGGTGCACCCCAGCGAGATCGCCTACGACTACTGGTCGACCAGGCGCACCCTTGAGGCGATCGGCCACCGTCCCGCCTTCGGCCTGAACTGGGACCCGTCACACATGGTCTGGCAGGGCATCGACCCGGCTGGCTTCATCCTCGACTTCGCCGATCGCATCTACCACGTGGACTGCAAGGACACCAAGGTGCGCATGGGCGACGGCCGCCGTGGCATCCTCTCCTCGCACCTGCCCTGGGCCGACCCGCGCCGCGGCTGGGACTTCGTGTCCTGCGGGCACGGCGACGTCGCTTGGGAGGACTGCTTCCGCGCCCTCAACGCGATCGGGTACGACGGTCCCATCTCCATCGAGTGGGAGGACGCCGGCATGGATCGGCTGACCGGCGCCCCCTCCGCGCTTTACTTCGTGCGTAGCCTCCTGTTCGACCCGCCCTCGTCCGCCTTCGACGCCGCCTTCGCCAGCCAGTGAAGGTCAGTGTGTGACGGTGGGGCGGACCTCGATGCAGGTGCCCAGCCGGATCGTCGGCCACTCGGAGGCCGTCTCGATCGCCTGCTCGATCGTGTCGGCCTCGATCACCATGAAGCCGCCGATCAGCTCCTTGATCTCGGTGTAGGGGCCGTCGGTCACGACCGTGCCGCCGGAGCCGTTGCGGCGGATGGTCCGCGCCGTCTCCGGACCCTGCAGCTCCTTGCCGCCGTCGACGTAGCGGCCGAGCTTCTCCCATTTCTCGACGTGGGCGAAGATCTCGTCGTAGGCCCGCTTCTGCTCCTGCTCGGTCAGGTCGTCGTAGTTGCTCGGGTCGTCGCAGATGAGCATCACGTACTTCATGGTCATCCTCCTGTAGGTGAGTGTGCTACAGGGGTGACGAATGGGCGAGCCCCGTTTTCGACAGAATGAGACCGTGAAGGAACTCGCCGGCGTGCTCGACCTGCTCGCCTGGTCTTCTTCGTGGACGTGGCGGAGGATCCAGATGCCCTCGCCTACATTGCCGGCTCGGAATTGCCGCGCTTCTTGGCGATGCTGCTGGGTCACCCGGGGTGGGTAGAGCAAACGTTGGATGGCGGCTACATCTTTCATATCGTCCAGAGTCGCCGGGCGTACCAAACGATCAGGCGCTGGCCAGGTCTATCGGAAAACCGATAGTGCCCGCAGGTCGATTCCTCCGATACCGTGAGTCACTTTTCTTCAGGGAGGGACGAGGCAGATGGTGACGCGCGCCCGCATCGCGGGGGGAGCAGCGACGCTTGTCCTATTAGGAGCGATGCTGGCTGCCGTGGGGACGAAGGCCCAGGCGGCGGTGCTGCCGGCCGGATTCGCCGAGCAGATTGTCTTCAGTGGACTGAGCCAGCCGACGAACATCGAGTTCGCACCGGACGGCAGGATCTTCGTGGCGGAGAAGGGCGGTGTCGTCAAATACTTCGACAATCTGGCCGATACGACACCCACTGTCTTCGCCAACCTGTCGGTCAACGTCCATAACCAGTGGGACCGGGGGCTTCTGGGCATGGCCCTGGCGCCGAACTTCCCCACCGATCCGTGGGTCTACCTGCTTTACACCTATGACGCGCCGCCCGGGCAGACCGCTCCGGTGTGGAACGACAACTGCAACTCGGTGCCCGGCGGGGCGAACGGTGGAAACTGCATCGTGCAGGGCAGGTTGTCGCGGATTCAAGCGGGCGGGGCCGAGCAGGTGCTGATCCAGGACTGGTGCCAGCAGTTCCCAAGCCACTCCATCGGCGATCTTCGCTTCGGCGCGGACGGCAAGCTCTACGTCTCCGGCGGTGACGGCGCGAGCTTCAACAACGTGGACTACGGCCAGTTCGGCAACCCGGCCAACCCGTGCGGCGATCCGGCCAGCGAGGGCGGCGCGCTGCGCTCGCAGGACATCCGCTCCAGCACGGACGCGACCCAGCTCGACGGCGCGGTGCTGCGGCTGGAGCCGTCGACCGGCGCGGCCGCCGTGGGCAACCCCAACATCTCATCACCGGACCTGAACGCCCGCCGGATCGTGGCGAGTGGACTGCGCAACCCGTTCCGGTTCACCATCCGCCCTGGTACCAATGAGGTGTGGCTCGGCGATGTCGGCTGGGGCACCTGGGAGGAGATCGACCGCCTCGTCAATCCCACCGCGCCGACGACCAACTTCGGCTGGCCGTGCTACGAGGGCAACGGCCGGATGCCCAGCTATGACAACGCAAACCTGCCCCTGTGCGAGACGCTCTACACCGGCGGCGGCGCGACGGCACCGTACTACACCTACAACCACTCCGGCGACATCGTGCCCGGCGAGGGCTGCGCCACCGGCGGCGACGCCATCTCCGGCCTGGCGTTCTACCCGGGCAGCGGACCTTACCCGGCGGCCTACCAGAACGCGCTGTTCTTCGCCGACTACTCGCGCGGCTGCATCTGGGCGATGAAACCCAACACCCCGGGCGGCCTGCCGGCCACAAACAACATCGGGATCTTCGTCAAGCAGGCGGCCGGACCGGTGGACCTGGCGATGGGCCCCGGCGGCGAGCTGTACTACGCCGACCTTGGCGGCACCGTGCGGCGGATCCGGTACACGCCGGGCAACCAGGCGCCGGTGGCGAGCATCGGTGCCTCGCAGACTAGCGGCCCGGCGCCGCTGACGGTCAACTTCAACGGCACGGGTTCGACCGACGCCGATCCCGCCGACGCCGGTCGCCTTACCTACCAATGGGATTTCACCAACGACGGCGTGTGGGACGCGACCACGGCGACGGCCTCGTTCACCTATAACGCTGCCGGTGTCTACACGGCGAAGCTGAGGGTCACCGACACGCTTGGCGCGTTCGGGGAGAGCACCATCCAGATCCAGCCGGGCAACGGCGCACCGACGGCGTTCATCGACACACCGGTCAACGGCACGACCTGGAAGGTCGGCGACACCATCAGCTTCAGCGGCCACGCCACCGACCCGCAGCAGGGCACCTTGCCCGCGAGCGCGCTCACGTGGGAGCTGCGGATGCAGCACTGCGCCAGCGTCGGCAACTGCCATACCCACATCGTGCAGACCTTCACTGGTGTCGAGAGTGGACAGTTCATCGCGCCCGACCACGAGTATCCGTCCTATCTGGAGCTTGAGCTGGTGGCGACCGACGCCCAGTCGCTGACGAACACCGTGGTGCGCCAGCTCAACCCGGAGACGGTGCAGCTGAGCTTCAACAGCAACCCCACTGGTCTCCAGCTCAGCGTCGGCTCCTTCACCGGCGCGGCGCCGTTCACCCGGGAGGTCATCAAAGGATCGACCAACACGGTGAGCGCGCCGACACCGCAAGGCGGACACACCTTCGAAAGCTGGTCGGACGGCGGGGCGCAGACCCACGTGATCACCGCGCCCAACGCGGCAGCGACCTACACGGCGACCTACGCATCCGGCGGTGGCGGATCGTGCGTAAGCTCCGCGGCGTATGCGTGCACCACGGCGCCAGCGCCGTTCGCCAGCGCCTCCAACCAGATCGGGCTCGGCGGCGACGACAATTACACGACGGCGACCCTGCCCTTCTCGATGCCGTTGTACGGCACCAGCTACAGCACGGCGTACATCGACACCAACGGTGTGATCAGTTTCGTCAACCCGGGCGAGTCCAAGCCGGCCAACGAGAACCTGCCGTCGGCCGCGCTGCCCAACGCCGCCGTCTACGCGTTCTGGGACGACCTCGTCGTCGACGGTTCGGCCAGCGTGCGCACCGAAGCGCTCGGCACCGCACCTAACCGCACGTTCGTGGTGGAATGGCGCAACGTGCACGTGTACGGCGGGACGGAACGGGTCACCTTCTCCGCCGTGCTCGGCGAGGACGGCTCGATCACCTTCCACTACTCGGGCATCGACGCCACCGAGTTTGACCGTGGCGGGTTCGCCACGGTCGGCATCGAGAACTCGGCCGGAAACACCGGGCTCGTCTACTCGCACCACCAGCAGCTGCTCGCGACCGGCACGGCGATCACCTACACGCCGCCGCTCGCGCCGCTGACCAACGTGGTCACGGGCGTCATCACGCAGACCGGCGCCGGCCCGGCGCCCGGCGTCACCGTCACCCTCAACCCCGGCAGCATGCAGACAACGACGGGAGCCGATGGAGGTTACTCCTTCAACCGCGTGCCCGCCGGAAGCTACACCGTGACGGCCAGCGGCGCTTGCGTGAACAGCGCCAGCGCCAACGTGGTCATGGACAGCGGCACCAAGACGGTCGATCTCACCGCCGTGTCGCGTTCGGATTCTTTTGGGTACCAGTGCGCCGCGACCACCGGCCTATTCGTTGCCGCCGCGAACGTCCTCGGGCTGTCCGGCGACGACAACGTCACCCAGATCACCCTGCCGTTCGCCGTGTCGCACTACGGAACCAGCTACACCACGGCCTGGGTCGACACCAACGGATACATCAGCTTCGCCAACCCCGGCGAGTCGCGGCCCATGAGCAGCGGCCTGCCCGGCACGGTCGCGCCCAACGCCGCCGTCTACGGCTTCTGGGACGACTTCGTCGTCGACGGGCAGGCGTCGATCCGCACCGAGACCCTCGGCGCGGCGCCCAACCGGCGGTTCGTTGTCGAATGGCGAAATGTTTACTTCTACAACACGTCCGACCGTGTCACCTTCTCGTTGGTCCTTGGCGAGGACGGATCGTTCACCACCTACTACAGCGGGATCGACAGCAGCCTGCGTGATCGGGGCGAGATGGGCACGGTCGGGATCGAGAACTCCGCCGGGACCGTCGCGCTGCAGTACTCCAACCACCAGATCCTGCTGGGGAATGGCTACATCATCCGCTTCTGGAGGCCCTGATCTCTGCAGGCCCTGATATCAGACCTATCTCCCCGCACCGGCCGCGGCAGGCACCCACAGGGCCTGCCGCGGCTCTTATACTTTGCGCTCCGGCGGCGGCAATGCTAGACGCAAGTTGTGTCGCGGTCTTGATAGATGTATCGATCGAGTTGCGCGGTGATGCTTTCCTGTTAGGTGCAGGGAGACAGATCCCGGCGGTGGGACTGGCGGCGGGCGGCGGGGCCTGCCGCCAGTTGTATTGCCGGGCTAACCTGTCGGAGTGAGCGACCCTGAACAACCGCCGTTCCCGCAAAAGGCATTCACAAAGATCCTGTTCATCTTCTTGACGCTGGGCTCGGTGTTCGCCCTGTGCGTCGCGGCCTGCTGGGTGCTCGGCCAATTTGCCAACGACACCCTGTGTGAGCTCAACTTCGAGGGGTGCTGACACCCCTTATTGACCGACGCGGCCGTCGATCCGCCCCTAACTCGCGGGTGGGCACCTTCTCGTCCTCTTCGCTGGTCATGACAGTGACCCTTGGCGATCAGGTGCCCGAGCCGCAAGACATTTTTCTGCTGGGGTTCAGCGGACCGTCAGGTTGTTAGGCAGGCCGGTGCCGCTGGCGTTGAAGCCGAAGTCCTCCTCCTGCCCGGGGTTGATGTCGCCGTTGAAGGCCGCGGGGGTGAACCTGTAGTGCTGGCCGGTCTGGGTCCGCACGCAGCTCCAGGAGTTCGAAACCGTTGCCCCCGAAGGCAGGTCGAATTCGACGGTCCAGGTGAGGGTCTGGACAGTGCAGTTGTTCTTGATGAAGACATCCATGCCGTACCCGTTGCTCCACACCGACGTCTGGACGGTGCGGACGGTGAGGCAGCCCGAGCCGGTGGGCGATGCGGTGGGGGATGCGGTGGGCGATGCGGTGGGGGATGCAGTGGGCGATTGGGTGGGCGAGGCTGACGGGGACGGCGTCGACGTCAGGCTCTTGAGGAAGATGCTCGGCCCGGCGAACGTCATCGACGCGTCGACGCCCTGCCCGCCGGTGTAGTCGCGGGTCTCGTTGGAGGCCCAGTCCGCGATCGGTGTGCCGCCAACGGACAGGTGCCGGTAAGCCGTGCCCGACCAGCCGAACTGGAACACCCGGCTCGTGTCGGCATAGTAGGCGCTGTACGGGCCGCCGCTTGTCGCCTGCTTGCTCATGGTGTTGCGGTAGAAGACATTGCGCGGGCCGGTCGCGCCCGACCACTTCACCGCCTTCTTCCCGGCACCCCACCAGATCGGGTACCAGGTGGAGCTGTCGGGCCCTCCTCCGCCCTCCTCGCCGCAGTTGGCGGTGCAGCTTCCCGATCGATGATCATATGGGACGGTTACCGTGTTGAGCTCGAACAGGTTGTGACGCTCCCACCCGCCGTGCAGGTTGAGGTCGGAGTCGAAGTCGTTGCCTATCACCACGTTTCCGCTCGCCGACCACTGGAAGGTGAAGTGGCGCAGGTTGCGTGAGGTGTTGCCGGCGTAGAGCGAATCCCATACGCGCGAGCCGCGGAAGTATCCGTTGCCGCCCTTGCCCTTGTTCCACGCGCCGTCGAGCTGGTTGCCGACGATCTGGAGGTGGTAGGCCTCCTCGGTCACGATGGGGTGCGAGCCGGTCATGTCGGCGCGGACGCCCCGGACCCAGGAGTCGGCCGCCCACTTGAAGACGATGCCGTGCATCTCATTGGCGGGGGACATGTTGCCGTAGTTGTGCACCGCGGCCGCTGGGTCGAGCGACGGCATGTCCTGGGTGAAGCTGAAGTTCTCGAAGCCGACGCCGACCACGGGGTCGACCAGGGGCGAGGCCTTGGAGTCGTAGACGGCACCGTTGATCGGCGCCGAGCCGTCCGAAGTGGACGTGACGGGCACGTCGAACTCCAGCGGTTTGTTAACGGTCACGGTGCGGTTGGTGGTGTCGACTGCGGCGATGGTGAAGATCTGCTGTCGCATGTGGATGTTCTGCAGCTCGAACGTTGTCGGCAGCGCCTGCTGCTGCTCGTAGAAGTTCATGCTGTTGGCGGCACGGATGTTCACCAGCCTGCCCGGGGCGAACGAGGCCATCGAGCCGCTGGTGGCCAGGTAGACGACGGTGTCGCCGGTGCGGGCGGCGAACCCGGTCTCGCCGGGCTTGGCACGCAGCTTCAGCCCGGCCTTCCAGTGCACGTTCACCGTTCCCTCGAACAGGTCCTTGCGGTTGGCCGGCGCCGCCGCGTACTCGCTGGCGTAGCTGGTGTGCACGGCGCGCGACTGCACCCGGAAAAGCCCGCGGCCCGGCCAGATCCAGCCGCCCTTCGCCGACCCGGACACCATCGCGTCCTCGTCCCAGTCGGAGCCGTCGGGGGTCAGCGTGTCGTAGCGGGTGTTGGCGTCGGGGCGGAACACGATCCGGGTCGCCGAAGCACCGGCGCCGCGGATCAGCAGGTAGTCGGCGTCGACACCGATCTGGCGGCTGACGTTGAGCGTGCCCGAGGGCAGGGTGATCAGGGAGAGCCGGTTGTAGGAGGCGGTGGGGGAGCAGTTGGTGCGCACGTGGTCGATGGCGGCCTGAAGGCCCGCGCTGTCGTCGAGCCCGTCGTCGGGCGTCACGCTCGGGGTAATGCGGCAGTTGGGGTTGATGTCGGCCTCGCCGGGCAGGTTGGCGCCGCCACGATATCCGGCCTTGGACCAGTCGTAGAGCCCGGCGATGGGTGCGCGCCGGTTAGCGGCGGACAGGTCCAATGTGGTCAGTGGCTGGGCTTGTGCGGCGCCCTGTGTGAGCGCGAAGGCCCCCGCGGCCAGCAGCGTGGCGGCTGCCGTGGCCACCGCGGCCAGCTGGGAGCGTCGTCGTCGAAGCATGTCGGAATCCTTATGGGGTAACGGTGATGTTGGTCAGGCCGCTGCGGGCGTTGGTGACAGTGTTGGAGGAGTACACGACGTTGGGGTTGGACGAGCACGCCGACGTCGAGGTGATCCGGATGGCGTAGGCGCCGACCCCGCCGAGGTCCGAGCGGTTGTCGCGCCACACGTTGCCGCAGCCGAAGCCCGAAACGGGGTTGTGCGTCTCGTATCCGTTGGCGAACGTGCCGGGCGGGCTGAAGGTGCCGACGTTCGCCTGGAGCAGGTAGTTGTTGCCCTTCACGTCGACCCAGGAGTCACCGGAGTTCTGCCCGGAGATGCCGGTGCCGTTGAAGGTGTTGCCGCGGATGACCCCGCCCTGCGTGCCCTCCTTGACGTCGATGTGCTCGGCCTTGACGAGCGGCCCGATGGTGTTGCCGATGACCTGGATACGGTCGGAGCGGTCGACACCGCCGGAATTGCCGTGGCACGACCAGTTGGAGTTGGCCGACCCGAGGTAGACACCCTCGCCGAAGCCCGGCTGCACCAGGCCGGTGTACTCGATGCGCGAGTTGCGGATGACGCCGTCGGCGGACGAGCGGCGGAAGTGGACCGCCTCGTCGTCGACGTGATGCACATACAGGCCGTCGATCACGACGTGGTGGGAGTTGTCCAGTACCACGCCCTTCTTCGACTCGGCGACGGTGAAGCCGGTCAGGTTCCAGTACGGTGCGTTCGCCAGCCACAGCCCGTAGCCCGGATCCCAGCCGGCGGTGGGTGTGGGGCAGGCCGGTGCGGTACCCGCCGGACCATCATTGATGAGAACCGCGTCGCGCGGCCCGGAAAGGGTGATGGGAGCGGAGGCCGTGCCGGCCCGTTGGGTGATGAACGATCCGTGGTAGACGCCGGGCGCGAGCTGGATGGTCTGTCCGGGTTGGACGGTGGACAGTGCGGAGCGCAGCTGTGTCGATGTTGACACGTTGATTACATCGACCGCACCGTCAATGCTGATCCTGTCGAGATTGGGTCCACCGTTGGAGGTCGTCGACGTCAGCCGGACGGTGTGCGTGCCCGATGCGATGCTGATCGGCACGGTCGCCGTCGCCCAGCTGGTCCAGGCGCCCGTGCCCGGCAAGTTGATGGAGCCCTGCGCGGTGCCGTCCTGCGAAGCCGCCATCGGCCGGTTGGTCGTGGTGCCGTTGGCGTAGCGCACGCTCAGCGAGGTGGCGGGACCGCTGACCGTGCACTGAACGTACGAGCCGGTGACGTTGTCGGTGTTGACGAACCCGGATCCGGTGTAGCCGGTGTGATTGGACTCCACGACCCCTTGAGAGATAAGGCAATTCTCAGCCTGATAGTCGGTGGCGGTTACGCCGACCATGTTGACATCCACGAGGGGGAGGTTCAGCAGGAGCAGGGTCGCGGCAAACTGCGGTGACATCGTCTTGCCTCCTGTATTCATAGCTGTTGGTCGCACAGTTTGCTGAACTGTTTCCAGCCGGTCAATAGATGTCCCTAATTTGGCATCGCATCCATGTATGAGGACACCCAAGACATGTATGTAGACTGGAAATTTCTATGTGACAGCCTCTTGCGATACTGGACGCCACATCGCTACGGTGGGCTTTCCGCGCAAAGAAGGAGGCCGGGCGTGCCCCCGGCCTCCCTATAAAGACCTCAGAGTGGCTGGTCGGTGATGCTGAACGCGCCTTGGGCAAGCACCCAGCGCGTCAGCCAGGCCTGGGCGGCGGTCACCGCCACCAGCTCCTCCCGGCCGCCAAACTTGTCCTCGTCCAGCCCGATGTAGGTGCGCCCGGTCGGCGGAACGCGCCTGCATCTGGCGGACTGCTGCGGTACAAGCGCCGCGCTGGCACCGGGCGGATCGAGCGCGCAGACCCCGTTCAGTCCCATGACGACGGTCGAGATCGACAGTATTCGAATCCACAATGCCCTCATGGGGTACCCAGCCTAGGCTCATCCAATGATCAAGCTCTCGAATCTCTCGCCCAGCCGGTAGGAGCGCGCCTTGCGCGATGGGTCGTGGATCTCCAGGAAGCCTGTGAGGGCCCATTGCCGGCAGAGAGCTGAGGCGGTGCGAGGGCTGAGTCGCAGATGCTGGGCGATCTCCGCCGTTGTCGCGACGGCGTGGTCGCGGAAGAGTTCCAGCACCCGTCGCTGCCGAGGGTCCAGCGAGCGCAGCGACGACGAGGCGTCGCGACCACCACGGGCCGCCGACCGGGCCGCTTCGGCTCTGACGGCACTGACGGCGTCGGCCATGCTGTCGCAGAAGTACTTGAGGAATCCAGTGATGTCGGCCTCCGCACGACCGAGATAGTAGTTGTGCGACGGTCCTACCGTGAGCGCCGAGTAATAGGCGTCGAGGTCACGCGCGTAATGCTCGTCAAGCGAGTAGATGCCTTTGAGCCCGTAGCCGGCGCGATGCAGCACCAGGGTGGTCAGCAACCGGGCCGTGCGACCGTTGCCGTCGTAGTAGGGATGGATGGTCGCGTATTGACAATGAGCGATCGCGCCGATCAGTGGTGCAGGAAGCTCGTTGGTCCTGAGCTGCGCCTCGATCCAGCCGAACAGGTCGGCCATGAGCGCGGGCACGTCCGCCGCTTCGGGCGGCATATAGACGATGCCGCCCGATCCTGACTCGCGTATAACGTTCTGACCGTCGCGATACGGCGATGGTGTCGCCTTGCCCGCCATCATCAGACCGTGGATCTTGCGGAGTTCCAGCTCCTGGATCCGATCGGTCTTGGCGGCAAGGGCCTCGACCCGCTCGAGGGCTCGATAGTAGTTGCGCACCTCGGCCTCATCGCGCTCCCGGCCTGGGAAGTGAGCTCCGGCAAGGGCTTCGATTACCTGAGCCTGAGTAAGGCGGTTCCCCTCGATCTGGGTCGAGTAGTGGGTTGCCGAAAGCCGGGCCGTATGCCGCAGATTCGCCAATACGGTGACGTCGATGGGGAGTTCCATGACCGCCTGGCGGTCCGACTCGATCGCCATCAGCGCCCTCGCGACGGGGGGCGAAATGGTAAATCTGGGCGCAAACACCCAGCAATCTTATCCCGGTCCGTCTTTAAATGTCGAATAAACGACGTATAAATGGCGGATAACTGCCCGTTAAAGCGCCTGGTCTTGTCTGGCTGCCTTGGGCGGAAGGCTCCAGACCAGGCGTATGCCCATGTCGTTGCCGGAGTAGTCGTCCTCTACCTCGAGCAGCTCGGCCATCCTCGCCTGCCAAGGGATGTTGGCCGGGTGGTCCTTGAGCGCGGCCCGCATCGCCTGGTAGTCCTCGACCTCCACCAGGTGGAACAGGTCGCGCCCGCTGCGCCAGATGCGCCACGAGTGCACCCCGGCCTCGCGCAGGGCGGTGTCCAGATCGGACGGTATGACGGCGTGCTCGCGCTCGTAGTCGAGTTCCTTGCCGGGCTTGAGCCGGGTGTGGACAGCGATGGTCTGCATGGCAACCTATCCTTCCGTCAGCCTTTGGTCGCCCCGCCGGTGAGGCCCTTGACGAACTGCTTCTGCAGCAGCAGGAAGAAGATGAGCACGGGCAGGGTGGCCAGGAACATGAAGGCGAACAGGGCGCCGAAATCCTGCTGGTACTGCCCGATCGAACGGTAGATGCCCGTGGTGATGGTGGTGCCGCGCCCAGGGCCAAGGATTATCAACGGGTTCAGGAAGTCGTTCCAGATCCACACGCCGAGGAAGATGAGCACGCTCGCGGTGGCCGGGCGCAGCAACGGAAAAACGATGCGCCAGAAGATCTGCATGCGCGTGGCGCCATCGATGGCGGCCGACTCCTCCAGCTCGACCGGGACCGAGCGGATGAAGCCGGTGAAGACGAAGACCCCGAACGGCACGTAGTAGCCGACGTTGAAGAGTATCAGTCCGGGCAGCGTGTTCATCAGCTCGACCGTGCGCAGCACGTCCACGATCGGCTTGAGGATCACCTGCGGCGGGATCATCAGTCCACTTAGGAGCAGCAGGGTGAGCCAGCGGTTCCAGCGGTTGTTGGTGCGCGCCAGGTAATGACCCAGCATCGCCGACAAAACCGTAAGAATGCCAATGGAAAGCGACGTCACGATGAGGCTGTTGGCAAGGCTGACCCAGAAAAGCTGGTCCGGCCGCTCCAGCACCGCCTGGATGTTGGCCAGGGTCGGCGGGATCGGCAGCGAGGCCGGCGACGGCGCGATCAGATGGCCCTGCTTGAAGACGTTGACCAGCGCCATGTAGAGCGGCACGAAGAACAGGCAACCGAGAAGGAAGGCAAGCACGCGTCTCACAGGTCGACCTCCCGCCGCTGCAACACTTTCAGGGCGACCGCTGACGCCGTCGCGATGATGATCAGCATGACGACGGCCTCCGCCGACGCGTAACCGGGCAGGTTGTTGACGAAAGCCTCCTCCAGCGCCAGGAAGGCGATGGTGCGCGTGGTGCCCGTGCCCGGCCCGCCGCCGTGCGTGAGGATCTGGACGTGGTCGAAGAC
>Ga0075421_100005707_pt1 | contig 15074 bp, 14 predicted proteins | sample SoiMetdeltSBSDD5_FD_75292 | JGI IMG/M metagenome (GOLD analysis project Ga0075421, IMG submission 75292) | Bulk soil microbial communities from a Populus tree surrounding site in Tennessee, USA - Soil MetaG P. deltoides SBSDD5 | ecosystem: Environmental > Terrestrial > Soil > Tree plantation...
GGCGTCGATGCGCGTGGCACCCTGAGGAACCGCGACGTTCGCGCCGACCTCGACGATCTTGCCATCCCGGATGAGCACGGTGCCGTTCTCGATGACGGGCCCGCTGACCGGGTGCACGCGTCCGCCGGTAATGGCGACGGTCTGCGCCCCGCCGACCGCGGGGAGGGCGAGAGAGAGCAGCATGCCTAACGTTGCGTGCCTCACTTGGCACCTCCATTAGGCACGTTGCCGAGCTCGAAGTCCGTCCGCCACCACGTCGCCGGATTCGCCCGGTCGTACGCCGGCGTGCCATCGATCCACACGCGGTCCACTCGCGAGTACACGCTGAACGGATTCCCCGACCAGAGCACAACATCGGCGTTCTTGCCCACCTCGATGGATCCGATCTTGTCGTCGAGCCCGATCGCCCACGCCGGGTTGATAGTCAGCCACTTGATCGCCTCATCCTCGGTCGTGTGAATGCCGATGCGCTCACCAGCCGCCATAGCCTTCGCGGCGTCGTGATTCAGCCGCTGCATCCCGGACGGGTCGTCCGAGTGCACGATGGAACGCGCACCCGCCGCGGCAACCATCGCGAGATTGGCTCGAATGCCGTCCATCGCCTCCATCTTGAACCCACCCCAGTCCGACCAGAGCGATGCCGAGATGCCTTCCTTCGCGAGGAGATCGGCGATCTTGTACGCTTCGACGCCATGGTGGAACGACCGGATCTTGTACCCGAATTCCTTCGCGATGTCGATCATCTGGGCCATCTCGTCCGCCCGATAACAATGGTTTTGGACGAGAATATTGCCGCGGAGGACTTCAGCGAGTGTCTCGAGACCGAGGTCTCGCGTTGGAGCGTCGCCTTGGTGGTCGGCGTTCCATTTATCCCAGCGGCGCCGGTACGCCTCGGCTTGAATCCACGCGGCGCGATAACCGGCGACGTTGCCCATGCGTGTCGACGGTCCACGCTGCGCATACACACGCTTCGGGTTCTCGCCGCACGCCATCTTCAGGCCGTAGCGAGCACCGGGGAACTTCATCCCCTGGACCGTTCGCGACGGAACCATCTTCAGAATCACACTGCGCCCGCCGATGAGGTTCGCCGATCCGGGAAGGATCTGCGCGGTCGTGACACCGCTCGCGAGGGCGCGCGGGAACTGTGGGTCCTGCGGCCAGACAGAATGTTCGGCCCAGACGTTGGCCGTCACCGGGTTCGTGGCCTCGTTCCCGTCCGACAATGCGTCGACGCCAGGCGCCGCGTAGACGCCGAGGTGTGAATGGCTGTCGATGATGCCCGGCGTGAGGAACTTGCCACGCCCATCCACGACGTCCGCATCGGCCGGCGCACTGACGGTCGTGCCCACGGCGGCGATCTTCCCGTCGCGGAGGAGCACGCTGCCATTGCGGATGGTCGGGCCGGCAGCTGTCATGATGGTTACGTCGCGGATCAGCGTCGGACGTGACGAGGCAGCTGCATAGGTGCTCGGAAACGGATCGGCGTTAGGCACGGAGAGCGCGCCGGCGCCGGGGCTCGGGCGCGCGCTGTCCGCGCGCGCGCCTGCAGGCGCGGCCGGACGGGGAGTGGGCGCCGTCGACGTCTGGGCCGGCGCGCACGCCGCGGCAAGCACGATCGCGGCGACGAGTCGAATACGCATGGTGGGGCGTGATCTCCTGCTGATGAGGTCCGGAATGGCGCTACGGCTGAGCGCAGCGAAGGTAGGCAGGGCTTCCGAAGTCCGCGAGGGCTCAGCACCGCCGCTGGTCCACGAGCCCGCGCATGAGCGCCGGGAGGTCGCTGCAGATGCCGTCGATACCCCAATCCATGAGGCGCTCGGCGACGGCGGGATCGTTGACCGTCCAGGCGATGACGCGACGGCCATCCTCGTGGACTCGCGTGATCAGCTCCGCATCGATGAGCTCCCACTGCTGCCAGAGGTCGCGCGCACCCGCATCGCGCATGGGACGAATCGGATCGATGGGGTAACTCGTCTGGAGAATGCCAGTCGGCACGTCGGGGCCGAGCTGGCAGACTCGATGTGCCACGCGATGGTCGAAGCTGTGCACGGCGCATCGGCGCCCAGACTGGCGGATGGCGTCGACGACCTCGCGTTCGATCCCTGACGCTTTCACCTCGACGTAGACGATGCCCGACTCGGGAGTCGAAGCGAGCACCTCGGCCAGTGTGGGAATCCGCTCGCCAGCGACGCTCACGGCGCGCAGATCAACGATCGTCGTCTCGGCGAGGGGTACGATTGCGCCCGAGTCGCCCGGCCTCGCGTTCGTCATTGGGTCGTGATGGACCACGACGACCCGATCCGATGTCGCGTGGACGTCGAGCTCAATACCGTCGGCGCCCGCCGCGAAGGCACGCGCGAAGGAGGGCAGGGTATTCTCGCGCGCGTCCCGCGGGGAGCCGCGGTGGCCGATCACTTCGGGCACGGACGGCCCGCGTTCAGCATCGTAAGCCATTGATCCGCGCGAACATAGAGGTATCGAGCTCGTGTGTCAACAGAGCCCGGGAATTGGGGTCAGACCCCAATTCCCGAGGCTTAACGTTGCGTGGCGAAAGGCGTCTCACGAGTTGAACCGCATGGGCCAGGACCGTGAGCCGAACGACGACTCCACCGATCTCGACCTCATTGCCCGGTGGAAAGCTGGCGACGAGCGCGCTGCCACCGCGTTGGTGGAGCGCCACGCGCCGGCGCTCGCGCGTTTCGCCGTCAGCCTCGGCCAGCGGAGCGATGTCGAGGAGGTCGTTCAGGACACCTTCGTGCGCGCGTTCGGCTCCATCGAGTCGTTTCGTGCCGACAGTTCTCTCAGGACGTGGCTGTTCACGATCGAACGTCGGCTGATTCTCGACCGCCGACGCGCGGAGCGTCGGCGACGCGATGATGCGGCGCTCGACGATGTGAATGCCGCGACCGAGTTCGATGCGCTCGACGGTATGGTGGCCGACGAAGCGCAAACGCGCGTCACCAAGGCCGTCGAGCGGTTATCGCGGTTGCAGCGCGAGGTGTTTCTGTTGCGGGTGAACCAGGGATTGTCGTACAAGGAGATTGCCGAGATCGTCGGGAGTACCGAGGGAGCGGCGCGTGTGCATTACCACAACGCGGTGCGGGCCGTGAAGGAGCTACTCTATGTTTGACTGCGCGAACGTCGAGATGCGGGAGCGATTGCCGGAGCTCGCGGCTGGCGCGCTGGACGCGGCAACGCGCGCGCGTGTCGAAGCGCACGTGGCTGCCTGCGCGGATTGTGCGGCGGAGCTCGAGACATTGCGCCTCGTTCGCGCGGCCTACACGAACGCGCCAGTGGTGGACGTCCGGCGCATTGTCTCCGCGTTGCCGCACCCACCGGCTGTGTCGCGAACAGCTAGTCACGCGGGACCACCGGTGCGTCGCTGGATGGATTGGCGCATTGCGGCGGCACTGACGATGATCACGGTCGGTGGACTCTCGGTCGCTGTCGCACGACGTGCGGGTTCCCCGGGCGCCGTCGACTCCGCTGGGGCGCAAACAAACCGCGACTCGGTGGTGATCGCGTCGACAGCACCGTCTGGCGCGGGCAATAGCGGGCCGGCCGAGACAGTTCATGTGCGGCGGCCTTTAGCGCCGACTCGGGCATCCTCGCAGAAGGCACAACTCTCGTTCGGCGGCGGCGTGGACGACCTCGACCGCGCGACGATCGAGGCGCTGATGGGTGCGCTCGACGAGATCGATCGCGCACCCGTCGCCCCGTCGGCCGAGCCGGACCGCACCCCAGTTCTGCCGATCATTAGTGAGGGTACCCGATGAAGACTGGTCGCGCACTGGTGCTGGGCGCCGTCGCGTCGATTGCGTTTGGCGCGATGGATGTCGGGGCACAGCAGCTCGATCGCCGCCCGGGTCGTCCGGCTGACCAGGCGCCAGGGCCCGGCCTCGAGCAGCAGTTTCGCGAGCGTCTCGCGCGGGTGGTCCGAAACCAGCTCAACCTCGATGATGCGCAGATGGAGCGCCTTCGTCAGGTGAACACGCGGATGGAGCGCCAGCGGACGCAGCTGCTTCGAGAGGAGCGGCAAGTGCGGATGTCGCTCCGCAGGGAAGTGCTCGCGAGCGATTCGGCTGACCAAGCGAAGGTGTCGCAATTGCTGAGTGACGCGCTGCGCATTCAGCGGCGTCGCCTCGATCTCGTCGAGGAGGAGCAGCGCGCATTGTCGGAGTTCATGACACCGGTGCAGCGGGCGAAATACTTCGCGATTCAGGATGAGCTCCGGCGCCGACTCGAGGACATTCGACAGCAGCGGCAACAGCGCCGGCCAGGCGGGCCGCCGCCTGGCGGTCCACGTATTCCGCTGCAGGAGTAACAGCAGACTCGAGACGTCGCGTTGAGCGGCGTCGCCCGGCCGACTACATTGCGAGTGCGCCCGGGTGGCGGAATTGGTAGACGCAGGGGACTCAAAATCCCCCGGCCTTCGGGCCTTACGAGTTCGAGTCTCGTCCCGGGTATCGGCACTCGCTGAGAGAACGTTCGAGCGGCGACACGACGATCGCAGTCGTGTCGCCGCTTTGTCGTTGGAGTGCCCTTGAGCTGCGTGGGGAAGGACAACTCCTGGTTGGCGTCTCGTTGCCGCGAGCGAAGGCGCGGCAATGCCGCGCCGGAGCCCGGCTCTCTCATCCTTCGGTCGGCAGGGTATGATACCTCCAAGGAGGTATATTACCCCGCCCGACCGCATAGACTTCACCGCCTAACAAAGTCACCAACCACACGCCCCGATGGCGTAATGGGAATGTTCGTTGTACTTTCGGGTCGAGTGGCGTCGGTCTATTGGCGTTAGGATGCGTTAGGGGGCGTTAGGTCGGACGCCGAACGCCACCGAAGGCAGGAGCTTCGGATGGAATCGTCACCCACGTTCGAGCGAGATCGCGGGGAGCTGCCGCAGGACGGGCTCCCCTTGCCGCCTCCTCGCTCACGGGACCGCGACGGCCTCAGCGCCCTCGAGCGCAAGGCCCTCTATCGCGTCCACACCGAGCTGCCGGCAATGCCGGCGTCCCTCGTCGTCCAGATTCTGCTCTGGCCCGAGAAGATCACCGACTGGGCCCGCGACGAGAACGTGACTCCCGCGCTCGTCTACAACATGCTCGGCGGCTTCAAGCCGTATCATGGACTCCGCCAGCGGCTCGCAGATCGCTTGGGCGTGACCAAGGGGGCGGTCGATCACCTCATCGACGCCCGCCGCCAGCAGCCCTCGTCCCGGCGGATTCCCGAGCCCCCACCGGAATACTCCCCGGATGATGTCGCGCTGGCGCCTGCGAGTCCGCGTGGCGAGCAGCCTCGACCGTCGCCAGCTGCCGAGCCGCCTGACGAGTTTCCCGAAAGGAAGGACGACCGGCAGATCACGCTCGACTTCTGATTTTCGCGAGGCAACGCGCCGGCCCACACGGTTCGCCCGAGTTTCGCACGGTTGCGGCCTCTATCCTGCGACTGGGCATGACTGGCGCGTGAGCGTACTCGACTTTGCGCTTTCGGGTGCGCAACTTCACGCGCCGTCCAACGCCGTGACACAGCCCGCCACATCGGTCATGCGTCCACTTCGTATCGCGCAGGTTACCGAGTACTACTACCCGCATCTCGGTGGCATCTGCGAGCACGTCCACTTTCTCGCGCGCGAAGCACGGCTCCGTGGGCACCACGTCGACATCATCACGTCGCACATGGACGGGGCGCGCGACGGGCCGAACGTCTTTCGCATCGGTCGGAGTGTCCCCCTGTACTGCAACGGGTCGCTCGCGCGATTCACGGTTGGTCGATCGATCCGGCGCCGGATGCGCGAGTTGCTCACAGAAGGCCGGTACGACATCGTGCACGTGCACGCCCCGCTGACGCCGACCCTTCCGTTGCTCGCCATTGACGAGGCAGCGTGTCCCGTCGTCGGGACCTTTCACGCAGACCTGGATTTTTCGGTGGCCTACGCCGTTGGTGGTCGCTTCTTCCAGCGCTGGCTCGCGCGTCTCGCAGCGACGATTGCCGTTTCGCGGACGGTGATTCAGGGGCATGGCCGCTACTTCGACACCGATTGGACGCTCATCCCGAACGGCGTCGATACCCAGCTCTTCGTCCCGGATGCGCCGCGACCCGCGCCGATTCGCGCGGATGCTCCGGCAGTGCTCTTCCTCGGTCGATTCGATCCGCGGAACGGGCTCGGCTCACTCATCGAGGCGTTCAAGCGCGTACGCGGACCGCGGAGACGCGCGCAACTCATCGTCGTAGGTGATGGGCCCCTACGCCCGTACTACCGCCGGCTGGCCAACGGTGATGCCGACATCGCGTTCGTCGGCGCGGTGCTCGACGAGCGCCCGGGGTATTACGCGAACAGCGCCGTGTATGCGTGTCCGACGACCACCGGTTCGTTCGGCATCACGCTACTCGAAGCGATGGCGTGTGGAACGCCGATCGTCTGCTCCGACATCGATGGTTTCCAAAACGTCGTGGCGCACGAACGGGAAGCGCTCATGTTTGCCGCCGGCGACACCGGTGCGCTGGCCGACGGCCTCGTACGCGTGCTCGATGACGATGGGCTGCAAACGCGGCTGGGCAATGCCGGACGCCAACGCGCCATGGCGTATGGATGGCCGCGGGTGAGCGAGATGGTCCTCGGGCTCTACGCCTCTGTGCTGGGCGAGCGCCGCATCGCGGCGTAGGCGTGGAGGAGTCCGTAAGCGACGGGAGAGCCGCGAGGCTCGGGCCGCGTCGATGGCTCGACGCGCTCCTCATCGTCACCACCGTTGTACTCCTGGTCGTCTTCGCGCGGCACGTCGACTGGCCATCGACACTGGGCGCGGTGCGGCGCGCCGACCTCACACTCCTCGCGCTCGCCGTCGCAGCCGACCTCACGTCGATCGTCGTGAAGGGGCTGCGGTGGGTCACCTTGCTGAACGCCGTTGGGGCACGCGGTGCGCTGGCAGGCATCCGCGACACGATCGTGGGCGCCGCGCTCAACAACCTCCTCATCGCGAACGGCGGCGATGCCGCGCGGGCGGCGATCGCGGCTCGCCGGTCTCGCACACCGAGCGCGGATGTGCTGGCCGTGCTCGCAGTCGACCGGTTCTGCGACGTGGCCGTCTACGTCGCACTCTTCGGCGCGCTCGCCCTGGCCGTCACGCTGCCCGGCCCATTTGCCCGCTGGAGCATACCTGCGATCGTCGCACTCATGGGCGTGGCGGTCCTGTCGGCATCGCTGGTCGCGCGACGCGCACCCGTCACCGCTGTTCGGCATGCCACTCCTCATGCGGATCTGTTCGGCGCACGGGGCAGCGCAACACCGGGAATCATCACGCGCACCGTGCGAGGCGGCTCTCGATATTTGGGTCGCCTCAGGAGGTCCACCGCGTCAGTCGCGGCTGGGCGGCGACTCGCGCTCGCGCTCGTGTTGTCGGGACTCATATGGGGCGGCCAGTGGGCGACGTTTCACCTGACCGCACGTGCGGCGGCATTGCCGATCTCGCAAACGGGTTCACTGCTCGCGCTGCTTGCCGTGAACGCGAGCTTCGTCGTTCGGGTGACGCCGGGCAACGTTGGAGTTTTTCAACTGCTGTACGTCCTTGCAGCGACGGCGGCGGGAGTCGACCGAAACCGCGCCCTCGCCGTTGGGCTTCTCGTCCAGCTCGTTCAGTACATTCCGGTCACGGGAATCGGGCTCCTGCTCGCGCCGGGATTCATGCGCGACAGTTGGCGCGGCCCGCGGCCCCCGTTGATGGCGCCGCCCGGCGAGCTTCCTCCGAGCTGACTCGATCCTTGACGCAATAGCGCGCGCTTGCCCGGGCGCCCGGGCGGTCCATAGGTTACGCGCCACTTTGCCCTCACGTACTCACGCAATGCCTCCCACTTTCGCCCTACGCGACGGCGACGCAGCGGACATCGACACCCCGTTGCTCGGCGTCCTGCTACAGGCTGGAACAGATCTCCCTCCCGAGCTGCGGAAGCTCGATGATTCGCTTGGCGGCGCCCTCACGCGCAGCCTCGAGCGTGGCGACTTCAAGGGTGCTCGCGACGAGTCGCTGCATCTCGACGGCGCTGGAGGACGGGCCGACCGCCTCCTGCTCGTTGGCCTCGGCACGCCCGCTGAACCAGCTGCCGCGTATCGCCGCGGCGGGTCGTTGCTCGGACGTCAGGCGCAACGAACCGGTGCGGGGACTCTCGCGGTCGTCGCGCCCGGCGCCGACTCGGCCCTCATCGAGTCGATCGGGCTAGGCGTCGCAATGGGCGCATGGCAGTATGAAGACCTGAAATCACCGCCGCCCGAAACCGAACGAAAGAAGCCGCTGACCAAGGTCACGATCGTCGCGGAGAGCACCGGAGGTGCGAAGAGCGCGCTCGCAAACGGGGACGCGATCGCCGGGGGATACGACGTCGCGCGCCGTCTCGCACAGATGCCTGGCAACCTGTGCACGCCCGAGTTTCTCGCGAAGACCGCTACCGACATCGGGCGGCGGCACAAACTCAAGGTGACCGTGCTCGGTCGGCGGGAGATGGAGCGGCAGAAGATGGGGTCGTTCCTCTGTGTCGCACAGGGAACCCCGCAGGACCCGAAGCTCGTGACGATGGAGTACCGCAAAGGGAAGCGAGGAGCCGCCCCGGTCGTGCTGGTCGGGAAGGGGCTCTGCTTCGACACTGGGGGCATCTCCATCAAGCCGGCGGACCGGATGGAGCTCATGAAGTTCGACATGTGCGGGGCCGCCGGCGTCCTCGGCGCGATGGAGGCAATCGCACGCCTCAAGCTTCGAGTGAACGTGGTCGGCATGTTTGGCGCGACGACAAACCTGCCGTCGGGCACAGCGGTGAAGCCGGGCGACGTCGTCATCAGTCACCTCGGGAAATCCATCGAGATCATCAATACCGACGCCGAAGGCCGACTGGTTCTCGCCGATCTCCTGTCCTACGCGCGCCGCTTCAAGCCGGCGGCCGTGATCGATGCGGCGACGCTCACCGGCGCGTGCGTCATCGCCCTGGGACACACCGCGACTGGCGTGCTCGGTTCCGATCAGGCGCTCGTGGATGAGGTGCTCGCCGCGGCGAAACGCGCTGCGGAGCCGGGGTGGCAGCTCCCGCTGTGGGACGACTACAAGGAGCTCATCAAGTCGGACGTCGCCGACATGAAGAACACCGGCGGGCGCGCGGCGGGTACCATTACCGCGGCTATGTTCCTGAAGGAGTTCGCCGAGGAGTATCCGTGGGTCCACCTCGACATCGCCGGAACGGCTTATTCGGAGACGGACCTCGTGGCGATCCCGCGCGGCCCGACCGGCGTGCCAACCGGTACGTTCGTCGAGTTCGTGCGGGGGAGGACGGGCTGAGACGGTTCGCCTCGACAATCGGATCGCGAGTATGCCGCGGCGGTAGCGCCCTGATAGCCGCCGCGGTCTTTCTTTGCGCTTCGTCCGAGACGGTCGACGCCCAGGTGCGCGACACGTTGCGAACGCGGCGTGACTCGCTCCGTGCCGACTCGCTGCGCGCCCGCGGGGACACGCTCCGCCGCGGCCCCGACTCCGTCTCGGTCGCCGTACCGGCGCCGACTGACTCCGCCCGTGCCGATTCGGTGCGGAGGCGGCAGGTCGCCGACAGTGTTCGTGCCGCCCGGCTCGCGCGCCGCGCCGCAGACAGCGTGAAAGCGCCGTTGGCGCGTGCCGAGGTTCCCCCGTCGACCGACATCGCTGCTGCCTATCGCTGGAACCGCGATCAGCTCTTTTCGAGTGGCGCCCTGACGTTAGGCGAGCTGCTGGGACGCCTGCCGGGGATTACTGGATTCAGCTCCGGCTGGATCACGACGCCGCACACGAACGCGTACCTCGGCGATTTCGCTCGCATCCGCGTGTTCTTCGATGGCATCGAGTTGGACCCGCTCGATGTGCGCATGGGACGGCGGACGATCTGTCCCGAGGGCCGCGAGTGCAGGGCGAATTCGGCAATGTTCGACTTCGCCTCGATTCCGATCTGGACCCTCGAGGACCTCACCATCGAGCGCGCGGGGGAGGAGATCAGGGTCCACATGCGAAGCTGGCGTGTGGATCGGACCACGCCGGTAACGCGCGCGGACATTTCCACCGGCGACCTCGCCACGAATAGCTATCGCGGGTTCTTCGGACGACGGTTCGCCAACGGAGGAGCGCTCCAAGTCGGCGCGCAGCAGTACAGCACCGAGGATCCGCGAGCTGGTGGCGACGGCGACAATCTCGACTTCCTCGTGAGGCTCGGCTGGGCGAAGAAGCGGTGGAGTGTCGATGCCGTGGGGCTGCGGACCCGACGCAGCCGAACGGAGCAGCTGAGTTGCAGCGGCATAGAGGGGAGCGATTGTTCGATCCTGTACCCCCAGGGCGGCGGAGAGAACGCGAGCATTCCGAACGTTCCCGGACTCGATGCCACGCGTTCCGATGCGTACCTGCGCGTCTCGTACGGCGACGTGGAGCGAACGCATTGGCTCCAGCTCCTCGCGTCGACGAGCCGGTTCGCGGAGACGAACGAGAAGACCACGACCACGACTCCCACCGATCCGAACGCGCCAATTGCAGGCGATACGGTCGATACAACCGCCACCCGAACGCAGTACGTCGCCACTGGCGGCTTGCGCCTGGCCAGAGCGACACTGAGCGCGGCTGCACGCCTTCGGGTCTTCAACAATGCCTGGTATCTGTCTCCCTCGGGGCGAATCGCGTGGGAGCGGGGAATCCTCGCGCTGAGCGGGTTCGCCGAGCATCGCGTCGAAGACTCGACGTTCTTGGTGGACGTATCGGCGCGCGTGTCGCCGTTCCGTTTCCTGAGTATCGCGGGCTCAATTGGGCGAAGCTCTCCCACGCGCACTGCCGAACGGCCCACGACGCTCGCCTATCGCGGAGAGGCCGGCGTGCGCCTCGGCCAAACGTGGCTGAGCGCGGGCGTGCTGTCCATCGACACGACCCGTGTGCCCGCACCCATCGTCTACGACACGACGTTCCTGTCCGTCGATGCCGGGCGTCGCACCGGCACGTTCGTTCAGGTGAGGGGACCCGTCTGGGAAGCTGTCGGCCTCGATGTAACGGCGACGCGATGGTCGCAAAAAGATCAGCCGTACCTGCCCGAACTGCAGGTGAGGAGCGAGGTCTATTTCAGGACCAGCTGGTTGAGCAAGTTCCCTCAGGGCAATTTCGGGATCCTCGCGTCGGTCGCCTACGAATACCGGTCGCGCGTCTGGTTCCCGCGGGCGGACACTCCAGCCCCGACGGACTTCTCGTCGCAGTACCAGACCGTTTCGACGCTCCTCGAGCTCCGGCTCTACGACGCGTGGCTCTCATGGCAGTATCGGAACGTGACCGGAGAGATCTACTCGGTCGTGCCCGGTTTCCAGATGCCTCGCCTCATCAACTTTTACGGCGTACGCTGGAACTTCTTCAATTGACAAGGTCGTTGCCAGCTCATAACTTGCGCGACTATTCATGATCCGGAGCATGACGGGGTTCGGGGCCGCCGAGGGTATGGTCGGCGGATCGCGCGTAAGCGTGGAGCTGAGAACCGTCAACCATCGATTCTTCTCGCCGAGCATCAAGCTCCCGGGCGAGCTGTCTCGTTGGGAACCGGACGTGCGCGAGGCGCTGCGACGTCGGATCGCGCGGGGACACATCACGGTGCAGGCGCGAACCGAACGCGCGGGTGTCGCGGGCGTCATCGACGAAGCGCGGTTCGCGGGCTACGTCGCGATGCTGCGGGATCTGCGGGATCGGCATGGTCTCGAGGGACCGATTGACGTTGGCACGGTGCTTCGATTGCCGGACGTCCTTTCGTCGAGCACCGATGAGTCGGGGGGTACGTCAACGCAGCTGACGGCGATCGTCGACGCCGCGATCGAGTCGCTGACGAAGTCGCGGAGTGAGGAAGGCAAGCGGTTGGCGGGTTACCTGCTCGACCGGCTCGCGATCGTCGAGGCGGCATTGTCGCGGATCGCCGTGCGCGCGCCAGAGCGAGTTCTCGCCCAGCGTGACCGCTTACGCGAATCGGTGCGGACGCTGACGGAAGGGGCGGCAGTAGACGAAGTGCGGGTCGCGCAGGAAATCGCGATCCTCGCTGACAAGCTGGATGTACAGGAAGAGTTGCAGCGCTTCGCGTCGCACATCGCGGCGTTTCGCGGGGCGGTCGAAACAAGCGGCGGCGAACCCGTCGGAAAGCGGCTTGGCTTTCTGCTTCAGGAGATGCTGCGCGAAGCGAATACGACGGGAAGCAAGGCGAACGACGCGGCGATGCTGCACGACGTCGTGGCAATCAAGGAGGAGCTGGAGCGGATTCGTGAGCAGGTGGAAAACCTCGAATGAATCCGTTCCCGTTGATCCTGTCGTCTCCCTCGGGGGGCGGCAAGACGACCATTGCGCGAATGCTCCTCGAACGGCGCACGGACGTCGGCTACTCCGTGTCGTGTACGACGCGGGCGCCCCGGCCGGGAGAGCAGGACGGAACGGACTATCACTTTCTGACGCGGATCGAGTTCGAGGCGGCGCGCGCACGCGGCGAGTTTGCCGAATGCGCCGTCGTGCACGACAACCTGTACGGCACGCTCCGCTCGGAAGTGGATAAGGTGTTGGGATCGGGGCGGCACGCGATCATGGACATCGACGTGCAGGGGGCGCGTCAGTTCGCGAGCGCGTTCCCCGAGTCGGTGCTCGTGTTCTTGCTGCCGCCGTCGACGGACGTGCTCATCGAGCGGCTGCGCAGTCGGCAGACGGAGGACGCAGCGAAGCTGCTCGTACGCTTGCGGTCTGCACGTGAAGAGCTGCGGGAAGTGGGAATGTATCAGTACGTGGTCGTCAACGATGATCTGGAGCGAGCGTATGCGCAGGTGTCCGGCATCGTCGACGCCGAAACGGTGAGGCACCGGCGGCTGCCGTTGCTCGAAGAGCGCGTGTCCGATCTCATCGGGGCGCTCGATCGTCAGATTCACGAATACTCAACGAACAGGACGCGATAGCACATGCGAGTGTACACACCGGGCGAAGTCGCGAAGCACGCGGGCAACAAGTATCTGGGCGTTCTCGTTGCGGCGAAGTTCGCGCGGGTGCTCAACGAGTTCCCACGCGACCGTTCGTCGTCGCGCGAGAAGAAGCTGACGACACGTTCCCTCGAGGAGCTCTCGAGCGGGGAGATTCAGTACCGCGTGGTTCCGAAGCGGAGAACCGAGGGGTGACCTGGAGGCCTGGGTCCGCGTGACTCGGCCTTTCGACGGGCGCCACATCCTGCTTGGCGTTACTGGTGGGATCGCGGCGTACAAGTCGGCGTGGATCGCCCGCCTGCTCACTCAGGCGGGCGCCGCGGTGAATGTGGTGCTGACGCGCTCTGCGTCGGAGTTCATCGGCCCCATCACGTTTGAAGCGTTGACCGGACGCGCCGTCTATACGGCGCTCATTGCCGAAGGCCACGCACTCGATCACATCAAACTCGCACGCGCGGCGGACGCCGTGGTGGTCGCGCCGGCCACCGCGGATTTCATCGCCCGCGCCGCGAGTGGTCAGGCGGATGAGTTGCTGACGGCGTGCCTCCTTGCCGCAACGGCACCGGTGCTGGTCGTGCCGGCGATGAACGATCGCATGTGGGCACATCGACAGACCCGCGCGAACGTCGCACACCTCCGCGAGATCGGCTACATCGTGCTCGACCCGGATGAAGGTGCGCTCGCGGTGGGCGAGGGGGCTGGACCGGGCCGACTGCCGGAGCCCGAGGCCATCGTCTCCCATGTAGCGCGACTGATCGAACCGCCTAACGGGCTACGAGGCAAGCGTGTGGTCGTGACGGCCGGGCCGACACGTGAGCCGGTGGATCCGGTACGTTTCATCTCCAACCGCAGCAGCGGAAAGATGGGCGTCGCCATCGCGGCAGCCGCGTGGCGTCGCGGCGCCGACGTCACCCTCGTCGCAGGCCCGCTGGCAGTGGCTCCGCCGACCGGGCCCGCGATCGTCGCGGTGGAAACCACCGAGGAGATGCGAGCGGCCGTCGAACGTGCGATACGCGACGCAGACGCACTGATCATGGCCGCTGCACCGGCAGACTTCCGTCCGGCCATGCCCGCGGACCAGAAGATCAAGAAGTCGTCGGCGCCGTCCGCGATCCAGCTCGCACCCACGGCCGACATCCTGGCGACCACCATCGCCTCGCGCCCCGAGCGACTCGTGACCGTTGGCTTTGCGCTGGAAACGAATTCCGCGCTCGAACACGGTCGCGCGAAGCTCACCGCGAAGCAGCTCGACCTGATCGTCGTGAACGACGCCACGGAGGCGGGTGCCGGCTTCGGGACCGACACCAACCGCGTGACGTTCGTCGGACGCGATGGGCACGTGGAAGAACAGCCGTTGTTGCAGAAAGGCGACGTCGCCGACCTGATTCTGGACCGCGTCGAGCGGTTGATGCATGGACGCTAGAGAGCAACTCCGCCGGTATCTCGAGCAACGCCGTGAGATGGGCGAGCGTGAGCTCGTGCTCGACGGGATGTCCGTCGAGGAAGTCATGCGTATCCTCGGCGCGAGAAATGCGGCCGCGCCGACGCGCGAACCACGAGCCGAGTCTCGTGCGCCGAAGCGAGAGGCAGATCCGGGTGGCGGCGTCGACGCAGCCGACTGGCGTGAGGTGCTTCGCGCGGCGGGAAGCGCCCCGCCGCCGAAGTCGGGCGAAAGCCCAGGCCCTCCGCCCGCGCCGGCTGCCTCGCCTGCGGCACCGGCGCCGCCACCGAATGTCGATCGGCCATCGAGCGCAGACCCGGTGGCGCGACCAACACCGCCGCGCGTGGAGTCATCGCCGACGAGCCGACCGGCTGACGCCGCGCCGGGGATCGTCGTCGGCACCCCGAGCCGCGACCTGTTCGGTGGGCCGCTCGCCAACGTGCAGACAGTGGATGAGATCGCGGCGACGGTCGCGAAGTGCACGCGATGTCCGCTGTACAAGACCGCGCTCAACCCAGTGCCGGGCGAAGGTAGCGCGACGGCCGAGCTGGTGTGCGTCGGTGAGGCACCGGGCCAAACCGAGGACGAGACCGGCCGTCCGTTCGTCGGCGCCGCCGGTCAACTCCTGACGAAGATTCTCGCCGCCATTAACTTGCGCCGGGAGGATGT
>Ga0075421_100005708_pt1 | contig 15073 bp, 10 predicted proteins | sample SoiMetdeltSBSDD5_FD_75292 | JGI IMG/M metagenome (GOLD analysis project Ga0075421, IMG submission 75292) | Bulk soil microbial communities from a Populus tree surrounding site in Tennessee, USA - Soil MetaG P. deltoides SBSDD5 | ecosystem: Environmental > Terrestrial > Soil > Tree plantation...
ATCGCCTCGTACGTCCGGGTCTGCTCGTCCTCGTCAGGCGCCGTCCGTCGGTCCATGAACAGGAACTCCGTGCGGAGCAGTCCGACGCCCTCGCCGCCAACCTCGACCACGCGCGCGGCTTCGTGCTCGCCACCGATGTTCGCCACGACTTCCACGCGGTGCCCATCACGGGTCGTTGCCGGCTCGGCCGCGACGGCCAGCGCATCGGCGCGTTGGCGCTCCGCCGCAGCCTGGCGTTCTCGGGCGACCGCTTCCTGGTCGGCGTTAGGCGCCGGGTTCAGCGTTCCCTGGTTCCCATCGAGGATGACGCGCGTGCCGGGCGCGAGCTCGAGGACGCGCGGGTCTGCGCCCGCGATGGCTGGCATGCCCAGCCCACGCGCCAGGATCGCGACGTGGGACGTCGCACTGCCCATGGTCGTGCAGAGCCCGACCACGCGCGTTCGATCGAGCGACGCCGTGTCCGACGGCGTGAGGTCCTCGGCGACGACGACCGAACCCGTCGGAATCTCGAGACTCGTTTCCGCGCGGCCCACGAGCAGGTGCAGCACGCGCCGGCCGATGTCGCGCAGGTCCGTGGCGCGCCCGGCGAGCACGGCGTTCTGGAGCTTGAGCAGTCGCTCCGCTTGGGAGGTATACGCCTCACGCCATGCGAACGGGGCCGACGCGCCGGCTCGAATCCGACTCGCCGCACGATCGAGCACCTCGGGGTCTTCCAGTAGCTCCTGGTGCGCCGCGAAGATCGCCGCGCGCGAGGCGTCGGCCTCGGCCGAGAGGCGCTGCTGCAGCGTCTCCAATTGCTGGTGCGCGGTGGCAATCGCGTTGTCGAGCGCGCGCTGCTCGAGTGCCGGATCCGCGCCGCGGTCCTCGATGACCACGTCGTCCTGCTGGAGGCGAAAGACCTGTCCGACCGCAATGCCCGGCGAGGCCGGGACACCGGCGAGCAGCCCGTCGGCGCGGCGCTCGCGCGGCGGCGCAGTCGGCACGACTGGAGCGGACGCCGGAGCGGCTGGAGCAGCGGCGCCGTGTGCGGCGTCGAGATCGGTTGCGAGCTTCTCGCTGATGGCCGCGACGGCGGCCGCAGCGTCGGGGCCGCGTGCGACGATCGTGACAGGATCACCACCCGCCACCTCGAGCGACATGACCGACACGACGCTCCGCGCGTTTGCCTCGCGGCCATCCTTCACGAGGCGCACGTCCGCCGAGAATTTGCGCGCGGTCGTCGCGATCACCGCGGCGGGACGAGCGTGGAGGCCTGTCTCCGATGCGACCGCGATGGGCGCGGAGGTCACCACGTCACCGCTCGTGCGTTCGTCGGCTGAAGATGGCTTGGCCTCGTCGGCATGCTCGCGGAGCGACACCTCGAGCGCTACGTCTCGCGCGGCAACCACGCGACCCTCGCGAGGCCGCAGCGCCGAGACGGCGTCCATGTTGGTGATGAGGATCTCGGTGAGCAGGCTGCGGGCGCGGCGCGCGACGAGGTCGGTGTCGAAGCGGATGAGCGGATCGCCTACGCGGACCGACTCGCCGCCCTTTACGAGCGGCGTGAACCCCTCGCCCTTCAGGCCCACGGTGTCGAGCCCGACGTGGATGATGATCTCGAGGCCGTGGACTACGAGGGTCACCGCGTGGCCGGCTCGATGGACGTGGCGCACCTCGGCGTCACAGGGGGAGACGATGGTATCGCCTAACGGGTCGATCGACACCCCGTCGCCCGCGAGACGCTGCGCAAACGCGGGGTCGGGGACCTCGTCCAGCGGAACGAGCACGCCCGATACCGGCGCCAGGAGCGCGAACGTGCGCGGCTTGGCGGACGTGGCGACGGCGGATGTCAGGACACTGGACATGCACTCCCCGGGTGACGGCTCGTCGATCGCACGGTCATCCTCGCGAAGGTGGCGCGTTTGCCCTGCTACCGCTACCCCCAGAGTCGTCGCGTGTCTTGTAGCGCTCGATTGGACTTTCGTGGTATCGCCGGCTCGGGAAGTCGATCACAACCGACGTGGTGGGACGCTTCCCGACCCAGAAGGTTGGAAGGGGTGGTTACAACGATCGAACGGAAACGGCAGAAACGGCCGGATAGGCGAAACGGCGAAACGGCAACACCGGATGGACGGGATGAAGCAGAATGACGGCCTGCGTGGCTCACGTCCTACGCCGGAACCATGAACACGGGGGAACGACCTACCGGGCGAGTGGCGTCCCGGGCGACCGTTCCCCTTATCCATTGGCTCGTTGCGCGCGGAGGCGTCAGCGCCGAGCCGTCATCCCGTTGATCCTGTCCTGCCGTTCGCCGTTACGCTCATCCGGCCGTTTCCGGTGTTCCCGTTCCAATCGTTGTAACCACCCTTCCAACGGTGCGGATCGCGAAGCGTCCATCTGCGCACAGGAGCCAGACGCAACAAGCCGATGCGTTAGGACTCTGACCCCTTAGAATGTCAGACGCAGCGTCAGGTCGAGGCTGCGCGGAGCGAGGATGATGTAGCGCGGGACGCCGTCTCCGCTCACGTCTCCCGTCGGGTACGCGTGCCGATCGAGGAGATTCCGCGCCTGGGCGGCGATCGAGTACCGGCCGATTGTCACGACGGCACCGCCGTCGAGCACATAGAACGGTGGGGCCACGAGTCGGTCGTCGCCCGTTGGCGCGAGATAGCTCCGGGACTGATACCGGCCGTCGGCGGTGAGCAGGAACGACGGTGTTGCGCGCCAGGTGAACCGGTGAGCGCCGACGAACGCTGGCGTCAGGATCGGCGGGATGTCCGTGTACTCAGTTCCTGTCGCCTCATCACGATAGCGCTCGATCCGACTGCGATTGAAGGCGGCGGTGGCGCCGATGTCGAACGACGACGAGATCGCCCACGATCCGTCGAGCTCCACGCCTCGCCGGTAGCTCTTGCCGACATTGGCGCGCAGATCGTAACCCAGCGGCGTCGTCGCACCCGTGCGGGCGATCTCGTCGCGGAAGCGCATGTCGTACGCGTTGATCGTCACGCTGACCGGGCCGCGGTCGATCGTCGCCCCCAGCTCGAAATCGTTCACGTGCTCGGGGCGTACACGGTCGAGCGGAAGAAGGGCGGGCGCGTCGTCCGGCGTAACGTCATCGGCGCCGGCGAACAGGTCGGAGCGAGTCGGCTCCCGACCCGTCGCTCCGTAGGACGCGAACAGCGTCATCCCCTGCCCCGCGCGCACCGTGACGCCAACTTTCGGGTTCAGGAAGCTCCACCGCTCGCTCGCCTCAGACAGGCCGTACCCTTTTGTCGGCGTGTAGCGGAACTCCGCCGTGCGAACCTGCAGATCACCGAACAGCGTGACCGAGCCTAACGCGAGGGCGGCCTTGCCGAACGCGCTCGCCTCGTTCTTGTGGCCAGTATTCTCGTACGCTGGGTAGCCGAGCTCCTCGTGTCCGTCGAAGATGTGGTCCTTCGAATACAGCGACGCATGGGCACCGCCGTCGAGCGTGAGGGTGACCCCGTCGGGCCGCTCGCGCGTGGCGTGCGCGGCGGCAATGAGCCCGCCCCAGCGCGATTCGGACCGGTAGCGCAGCGGCGGCGCATCGGTGCCGGATGGGTAATCGTAGTACCCCGTCGTGTGAAACCCGTACGCTGTCAGCCCCACGGAAGCGGCGGCGGAGACGAGGCGGGTGTAGTTCAGCGTCGCGAAGCTCTCACGGTAGTGGTCTCCCACCCCGTCGAGCGGGTTGGAGCGGGGGTCGCGGCGCAGCGTACTGTCGGGCACGGCGGTGTACGCCTGGCCGTTGCGCTCCAGCCCCGTCGAAGCCGTGAGCTTCACGATGTCGCGGCCGCCGAAGTAGCCACCGCTCACGAATGCCCCGTTCGCCGCCGATGTCGCGCCGCGGCGATAGCCGTCGGAGCGGAGGCCTGACAGGCGGCCGTAGAACGCCATCCCGTTAGGCATCTGCCCAGTCTGGGTCTCGACGGTGGCCCGCGCCGTCCCGAAGGATCCGCCGCCGAGCTGAAGGCGCGATTCGCGTTGGGATCCGGCGAGCGAGGGCGACGCAAAGTTCACGGACCCACCGAACGCTGCCTGGCCATAGGTGCTCGTCCCTACACCTCGCTGCACCTGCGCGCTCTGAATAGAGCTCGCCAGGTCCGGAAAATCCGAGAAGTACACCTGCTGATCTTCCGGCTCGTTCAGCGGGACACCGTCGAGGGTGATGTTGATGCGCGACTGGTCGATGCCCCGCAGCCGGATGTACGAGTAGTTGAGGAGCGACCCGCTCTCCGAGAAGGCCGTGACGGCCGGCACCTGTCGGAGCAGCAGAGGCACATCCTGTCCGGCGTAGTCGCGCTGGAGCCGTTCGCGATCGAGTGTGGTCTTCGCGACCGGAGCTTCCGCGCCGGCTCGCACCGCCGTGATCGTCAGTGCCTCGAGCGCCTGGGCGGCGCGCTTCGGTGACGTGCTCGTGTCCGTCGAACGCTTGCTGCTCGAGGAATCCGCGCGTGCCTGCGCGGGGAGTACGCGGGTCGGGGCGATCACAGTCGCCATCGCCAACGCCGCGAGTGGAAGGGGCCGACGCATGTGGTCCACCAGGTCGAGGGATGGAACGGCCGCCTAACGGGCGGCATCGACCGGGGTGCCCACTGCCCCCGACTTGCTCACGACTCCCTACGCCGGTGCGAACCGGATCAGGTTCTACGGGACTCTCTCAGCCACGCGCGAATCATCGGCGCGGGCACCCCGGTCGAGTGTTCGAATCGTAAGGGGCGCGCGCCGGTAGAGGCAAGGGTCGTTGAAACATCCACCGCCGCGACAGACTTGCCGGGCACAGACTGACGGGCGAAGTTGCCGTGGCGCATCTCCCCCACGGTAACGCGAGACACCCACGTCCACGTGGAACGACGCACGAGACCTCCCGCGACCACTGCACCCACGGCGGTCACCCGTCGCCTCGCGGAAGTTCTCGCATCGGCCACCTACGCTGACCTCCCGTCCACCGCTCGAGAGGAAGCCAAGCGCGCGACGCTCGACTGGCTCGGCTCTGCGCTCGCGGGGGCCCTCGAGCCACCCGCACGAATGGCGCAGCGTGTCGCTCACACGCTCGGCACCTCGAACGAATCGACGATGTTCGGTGCTCGCCGCGCGTCCGCAGGTGCCGCCGCGCTCGCGAACGGCGTCGCGTCGCACATCCTCGAGCTCGACGACGTCCACAAGGGCTCGACGCTGCACGCCGCCGCGCCGGTCATCCCCGCCGCGTTGGCGGTCGCGGAGCGCGAACACGCGAGCGGACAGGACTTCATCCTAGCCGTCGTGCTCGGTTATGAGGCGGCGTTGCGCATCGGCGAGGCCGTGAACCCGAGCCACTACCGATACTGGCATCCCACCGGTACGGCCGCGACGTTCGGCGCCGCCGCGGCTGCAGCGTCGCTGATGAAGCTGAGTCCCACGCAAACGCTCGACGCGCTCGGCACCGCTGGCACCCAGGCCGCTGGACTCTGGGAGTTCAACGCCGACGGCGCGATGAGCAAGCACCTCCATCCCGGCAAGGCGGCGCTGAACGGAATCCTCGCCGCCGACCTAGCTCGCGAGGGATTCACCGGCGCGTCCCGCATTCTCGAGGGAGAGCGCGGATTCTTTCGCGCGACATCCACGTCACACGACCCGTCGCGTATCACCAATGGGCTCGGCGAACGGTGGAAGATCTCCGAGAACTGTTACAAGTTGCACGCGTGCTGTGGACATACGCACAGCGCGATCGACGTAGCCCTCGACATCCGCGAACGCCTCGGGTTGTCCGACCCCACTGCGCTCGACGCAATCCGCTGCGTGGAGATTCAGACGTACGGCCCCGGATACGAGATCGTGAAGGATCCGAGTCCGGGAACACCATATCGCGCGAAGTTCAGCATCGCCTACTGCGTTGCCGTTGCCCTGCTCGAGGGCCGCGTTGGGCTCGAGCAGTTCACGCCGGATCGTTTCGATGGCGAACGGGTCACTGCCGAATCGATCGCCTCACTCCTCGAGCGAACGCGCGTGAGCGTCCACGACGATCTCACGTCCCGCTATCCGGCCGAGTGGCCAACGCGGGTGAGCGTCACGGCGCGAGATGGCGTGGAGCAGCGCGGCGCGAGCGGCTTTCCGCGCGGCAACCCCGAAAATCCGGTCTCCACGCCGCTTCTCGAGGAGAAGTTCCTCGGCCTTCTAACGCCTCGTCTGGGACCGGCCGTCGCCGAACGTGCGCTTGACGGCGTGCGCGGCCTTGTTGACTGCGACGACGTTCACACGCTCTTCGCCGACCTGGAGGTGCCCGATGTCGTTCGTCGATGACGTTAGGTTCGCCGCGCGAAGCCTCGTGCGTCGCCCAACGCTGCTCGCGGTCACCACGATCACGCTGAGCATCGGCATCTCGGCGAACGCGATCATGTTCGGCGTCGTCGATCAGTTACTCCTGCGGGCTCCGGCGCACGTCACCGATCCTGACCGCGTCAAACGCATCCATTTCCGTAGGGTGGATGGAGCGGAGGAGTACATCGGTTCGACGACGACCTACGTTGTACTGCCGGCGCTGCGGGCGGGCGCGCCGGGCTTTTCGGAGCTAGCTGGCTATGGAGGCAGCAATAGTTACAGTCTCGGCCGCGGCCCGGGTGCGCGGGACGTCTCTGCGCAGCTCGTGTCGGGTAACTTCTTCCGCCTGCTCGGGGTGCGTGCGGCGCTCGGGCGTCTGTTCACCGATGACGACGACCGCGTGCCGGATGGCGAGCCCGTCGCCGTCGTCAGTCACGGTCTGTGGCAGGAGCTCGGCGGCAACGCGAGTGTCCTCGGCCGAACTCTGCTCCTCCAGGGACACACGTTCACGATCGTGGGCGTGGCTCCGCGAGGCTTCTCCGGCATCGATCGCAAAAAGATCGATGTCTGGCTTCCGGTCAGCGCTGTGGCGAAGGAGCACGTCGGACCCGGGTGGTATAACACGACGAACAACTGGTGGCTGTCCATCATCGGCCGCGTGCGCGCCGGGGTGGATCCCCTGGTCGCCGAGGAGCAGGCCACGGCCGCGTACAGGGCGAATGCCCGCGCGTGGCCGAAGCTGGCACGCGACTCGCTGGGTTCCGTCATCCTTTCGTCGGTCATCGGGACGCGCGACCCGCGCGGCATCAGTGGCGTGAGCAAGGTCTCGCTCTGGCTCACGGGGGTCTCGGCGATCGTGCTGCTCATCGCGTGCGCGAACGTCGCGAACCTCCTCGTCGCCCGCGCGATCGAGCGACGGCGCGAGCTCGCCGTTCGGGTGGCCCTGGGAGCAACGCGAGGGCGGCTCGCTCGCCTGCTCGCCGGAGAGGCCGCCCTTCTGGCGCTCATCGGATCGGGCGTGGCGCTCCTGGTCGCGATGGGAGCGAGCCGCATGGTGCAACGGACGTTCATGCCTAACGTCGTCTGGAGCGAGTCGGTGCTCGATGCGCGGGTCTTCGCGTTCACGCTCGGCGTAACGATCTTCTGCATCGTGCTCGCCGGCCTCGCTCCGGCACTTCAAGGCATGAGTACGAGCGTCTCCGAGGGGCTCAAGGCGTCGGCGCGCCAGGTGGCCGGCGGTCGAGGACGCCTACGTTTCGCGCTGTTGCTGACACAGGCCGCGCTGTCCGTGGTCCTGCTCGTCGGCGCCGGACTGTTTATTCGCAGCCTGCATAGCGTCGCGTCGCGCCAGGTCGGGATCGATCGTGACCGCGTGTTTCGCGTGATGATGCCCCTGGATCGCTTCGGCTTCGATTCCGTGCAGATCGAGGACGTGTATCGCCGCAGCGTCGAACGACTGCGTGCCTTGCCTGGAGTGGCGGGGGTGGCGTTGGCCGGTCTTACCGTGCCGATGGCAAGCGCAAGCGCCTTCGGCTTCGCGGTACCCGGCGTGAAGGATCCGACGCTCGACGGCGGCGGTCCCTACAACGGCGCGGTGACATCGGGGTTTTTTGCGACCATCGGCACGCCGTTAGTGCGCGGGCGCGAGTTCACGGCGGCGGAGGAGAGCAGCGGCGCGCGAGTCCTGATCATCAATGAGGCGCTCGCCGACGCGTACTGGCCTAACGTCGATCCAATTGGGCGATGCGCGATGTTCGGTAGTGACAGCTCGTGCAGTGAGGTGGTTGGCGTCGTGCGGACCGTGCTGCAGTTCAACCTCATACGCGACGACCGCGCCATTGTCTATGCACCGCGCCGTCACCCCGGCAACTCGCGCCGTCTTCCGGACGCGATGCTCGTTCGCGTGTCCGGCGATCCGCCGGCGATCGTGCCGGCCATGCGGCGAGAGCTGCAGGCGCTCGCGCCCACCATGCCGTTCGTGCGGATCCAGTCGTACGAGGAGCTCGTTGCCCCACAACTGCAGCCGTGGCGATTGGGCGCGACGATGTTCGCGCTCTTCGGCGTGATCGCGCTCGTGATCGCCGCGGTGGGCCTCTACAGCGTCATGGCCTACTGGGTGTCGCAGCGGACACAGGAGATCGGTGTGCGCATGGCATTGGGCGCACAGCGCGCTGACGTCGTGCGACTCGTGGCGGCGCAATCGTCGCGCGCGATCGTGGCCGGACTCGTGATCGGTGGTGTGGCGTCGCTGATCGCTGCGCCGCTCATCGGCGACCTGCTCTACGAGACGTCGCCACGCGACCCGGCCGTTTATGGTGCGGCGGCACTCGTGCTGACACTCGCGGCACTGGTCGCGAGCATCGTCCCGGCGCGCCGGTCCACAGCGGTGAGTCCCGCGCAGGCGATGCGAACCGAGTAGTGGCGACAATAGCCGGCCCGGGTCAGACCCCATTGGAAACCGCAATGGGGTCTGACCCCACTGATCACGCGTGCGCTAGCTCGACACCTCCGTGCGCTCGTTCGAGCGCCGCGATGTCCAGCTTCTTCATCTTGAGCATCGCCTCCATCGCCCGCTTCGCGCCCGGCGATTCCTCATCCTTGAAGAGCTCCTCCATGTTCTCGGGTACGACCTGCCATGAGAGGCCGTATCGGTCCTTCAGCCAGCCGCAGACCTGCGCCTTCGGATCACCGCCGGCGGAGAGTTTGTCCCAGTAGTAGTCGATCTCGTCCTGCGTCGCGCAGAAGATCTGCAGGGAAATTGCTTCGTTGAACTTGAACTCCGGTCCGCCGTTGAGGGCGGTAAACGCCTCCCCGTCGAGCTCGAATTCCACCGTCATCACCGAGCCCGCAGGGCGATGATGTGTCTCGAAGCCCGCCGTCCCGTAACGGGTGATCGTACGGATGCGCGAATTCCTGAAGATCCCCGTATAGAATCGCGCGGCGTCCTCAGCCTCGTTGTTGAACCACAAGCAGGGGGCTATCCGTGGTTTGGACATCTGTTCCTCTAGCCGGTGGGCTGGTTAGGGGTAGATCGGTGCGTGGATGCAAGGAATCCGCCGCGACGCCGCCCGACGGCCGCTTAATCGACCGCCGAAACGCCGCTGGCGCCGGCTGGAATGCGCTGCCCGCAACCTGGCATTCGGCGTCATCGCGCTTGCCGTGCGGAGCCGACCTCAGGCAATTTGGCGGTCCCTTCACCGCAGCGCGGATAGCAGCCCTCATGCCATCGCAACGACCCAACCGCCCACGCGCCTAACGTGACGGTGGACATCAACCCTCATGCGGCCCGACACGCGGAGTACCGCGAGTCGGTGCGAGCGCTTTGCCGAGAGTTCGGGAGCGATTACTGGCAACGCGTCGAAGCCGAGAACGGCTACCCAGAGGAGTTCGTGCAGGCGCTCACCGACGCCGGCTGGCTCTCGGTGCTCATCCCGCCCGAGTATGGCGGCGGTGGGCTAGGCGTGACCGAAGCCTCGGTGATCCTCGAGGAGATCAACCGGTCCGGTGCGAACTCCGGCGCGTGTCACGCGCAGATGTACATCATGGGCACGCTGCTCCGGCATGGTTCCGAGGAGCAGAAGCGTCGATATCTTCCACGCATCGCGTCGGGTGAGCTCAGGCTCCAGTCGTTCGCCGTAACCGAGCCGACGACCGGAACGGACACGACTCGCATCCGCACGGTCGCGCGACGCCAGGGCGACCGATACGTCGTGACGGGGCAGAAAGTGTGGATCTCGCGCGTACAGCACTCCGACCTCATGCTGCTGCTCGCGCGCACGACGCCGCTCGCGGACGTGAAGAAGAAGTCGGAGGGCCTCTCCGTCTTCCTCATCGAGCTCGACGGCGCCGATCAGAAAGGCATGACGGTGCGCCCGATTCGCAACATGGTCGGGCACGAGACGAACGAGGTCTTCTTCGACGAGCTCGAGATCCCCGCTGAGAATCTCATCGGCGAGGAGGGCAAGGGCTTTCGCTACATCCTCGATGGCATGAACGCCGAGCGGATCCTCATTGCGGCTGAGTGCATCGGCGACGGGTACTGGTTCGTCGACCGAGCGCGCACATACGCGTCCTCGCGCGTCGTGTTCGACCGTCCCATCGGGCAGAACCAGGGGATCCAGTTTCCGATCGCGACGGCATACGCTCACGTCCGCGCTGCGGATCTCATGCGTTACGAGGCTGCGCGCCTGTTCGACAACGGCGAGCCGTGTGGGGGTGAGGCCAATATGGCGAAGATGTTGGCGGCCGACGCGTCGTGGGAGGCGGCGAACGTGTGCCTGCAGACGCACGGCGGCTTCGGCTTCGCGGCGGAGTACGACGTGGAGCGGAAGTTCCGTGAGACGCGACTCTACCAGGTGGCGCCGGTGTCCACGAACCTGATTCTCTCCTACATCGGCGAGCACATTCTCGGCATGCCGAGGTCGTTCTGAGCCACACCTGTCATCCCGAGCGAGCCCGCAGGGCGAGTCGAGGGATCTTCTTTCCGTACTTCGTGGCAGGCCACAGGTGACGCACGCTAGATCCCTCGACTCGCTGACGCTCGCTCGGGATGACAGCGGCTTGCCGTTGTCGGGCGTGCGCGTCGTGGCGCTCGAGCAGGCCGTCGCGGCGCCGTTCGCGTCGCGCCAGCTCGCCGATCTCGGCGCCGACGTCATCAAAGTCGAGCGCCCCGACGGCGGCGACTCCGCGCGTGCGTACGACGGCGCGATGAACGGTGTGTCGGCGTATTTCGCCTGGCTGAATCGCGGGAAGCGGAGTGTCGTGCTCGACCTGAAGGTCAGACGCGATCACGAAGTTTGCGCGAAGCTGCTCGAGCGCGCCGACGTGTTCATCCACAACCTCGCGCCGGGCGCCGTCGAGCGGCTGCGGTTCGGCTACGATGATCTCGCGGCCCGGAATGCGGGGATCGTCTGGTGCGGCATCTCAGGGTATGGACCTGACGGACCACTCCGTGACAAGAAGGCGTACGACATGCTCGTGCAGGCCGAGTCCGGTGTAGTGTCGGTGACCGGCACGGCCGACTCGCCCGCGAAAGTAGGCATCTCGATCGGTGATATCTCGGCCGGGATGTATGCGTACTCGTCGATCCTCGCCGCCCTGCTGCGCCGCGTACGAACCGGCCGGGGCGACCGCATCGACATCTCGATGCTCGAGTGCCTCACGGAGTGGATGACGCCGGCGCTCTACGTGTGGCAGGGCACGGGCGCCGTGCCCGCGCGGGTCGGCGTCAGGCATAACATGATCGTCCCGTACGGCGCGTACGCGTGTGCCGACGGGGTTGCCCTGTTCGCGATTCAGACGGACCGCGAATGGCGCCGGTTCTGTGCCCAGGTCATGCAAGCGCCATCGCTCGCCGGTGACACACGCTTCGCCACGAACGCGGATCGCTTGCGCCATCGCTCGGAGCTGGAGTCGTTGATCGAGGACCGCTTTCGCCACCACTCGCGGGCCGACGTGATCACGTGGCTCGAGGCGGCAGACATTCCGACCGGCAATCTCAACGACGTTCCGAGAGTCGCTGAGCACCCGCAGCTCGTGGCGCGCGGCCGCTGGACGACCGTCGAGTCGCCTGGGGGCGCTATCCCGGCACTCGTGCCGCCACACAACATCGATGGCGCCCCACCACGCATGGTAGGGGTGCCGGCGTTAGGCGAGCACACCCACGCCGTGTTCGCCGAGCTCGGCTACGAGACCGACACAGGAGACACCCCATGACGGAAGACGCCGGCGCCGTCGGACGCTGCTACGAGGACTTCGAGGTGGGGCTCGTCATGCGGCACCCGCTCGGCCGCACGGTCACGGCCACGGACAACACGTGGTTCGCGCTGATGACGGTGAATACGAACCCCATCCACTTCGATGCGCACTACTCGGCGCAGACGGAGTTCGGCCGGCCGCTGATGAACTCCGCGTTCACCATCGCGCTCGTGACCGGTTTGACGGTCGCCGATGTATCGCGAAACGCGGTGAACCTCGGATGGGACGAGGTCCGCATGCCGGCGCCGCTCTTCGAGGGCGATACGGTCTACGCGCAGTCGGAGGTGCTCGCGAAGCGCGAGTCGAAGTCACGACCGAACATGGGCATCGTCGAGATCGCGACAACCGGCTACAAGCAGGACGGTACGGTGGTGATGACGTTCAGGCGAACGATTCTCGTGTACAAACGTGGGCGCGGGCCGGCCGTGCCGGCCCCGACGCCTAACGTTTGACGGCTCACCAAGCGCGATCTCAGCCCGCCTTCTTCCTCTGCGGTAATGGCGAAACCCCATCCGGATTGACCGTGAGGTATGGTCCGACCACTCCGGCCTTCGCATAGGCACTCGGCGGCACCGCGTGGTGGAAGCGGGCGAAATCAAATCCGATCCCGCGTTTGCCCTCCGACACCGACCCTTCGACCTGGAACACGGGAAAGAGGTGGCTCTGTCGCATGAATGCCGGCAACGCCAGGTACGCAAACTCCAAGCGGGTAATCCGAATCTTGTGGCCGGCGCGTCGATAGAGGCTGAGCTCCGGATCGCTGAGCAACCCAACACCAAGCGCCTGCTCCAACGATGGCACCTTGACGCCTGCTGCTGACCCGAGCGTGCGCCACACGTGAAAGACGCCGGTGATGCGCGGCGTGTTTGGTGCAGGGTCGGCAAAGGCAAGTGTTTTCGCGCCCGCGCCGCGCACCCCTAATCCCTCGACCGCGTAGGCGAACTTGATCGTCGCCCGACCAGCCCCGTAGCTGACTTCTCTTCCCTTGTTGTCCAGGCGAGCGACCTGCTGCAACTGGACTGTCCCCGACGTCGTTTGCTTGCCAAGCAGTCCGATGGGCTCCAGCAGTTCCCGCGTCTGTCCGATCAGTCGCTTCGCCGCATCCGGACTGAGGGTCATCCGGTTGCCACCATTGCCCGAGTCGACCACACCTTCCCACTTCCGCAACTCGTTCCGCTGGCCGCGGTCGGCCGTTGCATCGCGCGCGAGCACGGCACCGGATGCATGAAAGTAGTGGATGTCGCCCCGGGGGCTCGCCATCACAGTAGCATGCTCGAGCTCTGCCGCTCGCAGCTCACCGAGCTCGAGGTACTTGCCCATGCGGTCCACGGCAGCTCGCCGATCGCCGAATGACGGCGCCGATAGCGCGAACACGGGAACAGACCTCGGCAGCTGAGGAGGCCGGGCAGTCAGCTCGAGGTCGGTCATCTTCAGTGACATCGTATCCTCCGCTCAGCAGGATCCGTGAGCCGTCCAGAACGACCGGTTGACCGTCGGGTCGGTCGGCTCGCCGGTCGTGAGGCGCTCGTTGTAGGTGTTCGCACCGTCGCCGGTCGCGCGCAGATATGCCCACTCGACGTCGGATCCCTCCACCAGCATGTTGGCCGTCGCCCATGCCTCCCTCACAGTGTACTGCGGGAAGAACGGAATTACGGCGTGTAGCCAGGCTGCGTACATGGCGAAGTAGGTCCCGCGAGCGTTCTGGCCACCACCACTGTATGAGCTGTTATGGAAGCCGCACATGTAATGCAGGCGATCGAAGGCGGGGCACCAGCGACCAACGGAGTTGGTCGACGTATGCTCGAGGAGCGCACAGGCGTGAGTGGCAAAGATCTCGAGATCGGACTTCCCGAATCGGATCGTGTCGGACGTCGAGACTGACCCGTCCGAGACGGAGAATTCGTTCGGGTTGCCGTGTGAGGACATCTGGAGCGCATCGACCTCGTCCGCCTTCTCGGTGTATCTCGCGGTCTCGACGAAGTCCTTCTCGAGGACCGCGGAATCACCGTGGTCTTGCGTCCAGTCAAACCCTGAGAGTGTGTCAAGCAGCGAGGCGAAGCCCTGGGCCTCGATGCGACGGCCGTCGATCCCGTCCTTGATCCACCACGACCCGATTCGTCTTGCCATGGAGTCACCCCTTGGTTGCCGTTCCGCTATCACTCATGGACGGACATCCTCGGTGAGTTCCTCCCTTCCGGGAGGACGACACGATGGCGCGCAGGCCGCGATACCCGGGCGCCTCGGCGCAACCATCGGCGAGAGATCCGCGATGCCTTGGACGCTTGTAAGCACATCGACGCCGTTGACGACTGCGTCCGCAGTGTCGATATCCTCAGAGCCGACATCCGACTCGGATCCGTCATGCCACCTGAGCCGTACCAGTTGGTGAGCTAGACGGGCCCGGCCGCCAGATTCTGGCGTGACGAATGCACCCGAGTCCGGTGGTAGACAGATCGAGACTCATCCATATAAGGAGGGCGAATGCGCAAAGATCTGTTACGCGTAATCGTAGCCCTTTCGGTGGCCGCAGCCGGATGCGGCGGCGACGGTGGCGGTTACGGGTCGGGACCTAACGGGAACGCCGGCCCCAGCACATCCACCTCGGTGACGGTGCGCAACAACATCTTCGAGCCGGCCTCGACGACCGTCAGCGTGGGAGCGACCGTGACGTGGACGTGGGCCCAGGGCGCCGTGGAGCACAACGTCACGTTCGACGATGGTCCCAAGTCCGCAACGCAGTCGACGGGCGGCTACACGCGCCAGTTCGGGACGGCAGGCAGCTACCCCTATCACTGCACGATTCACCCGTCGATGACCGGGAGCGTGACGGTCCGGTGAAATTGGGGTCAGACTCGAATTAGCGATTACTGGAAATTGGGGTCAGACACCAATTACCCAATGAGTCAGAGTTCCCGAGTAGCGTTGGGGTAATTGGTGTCTGACCCCAATTTCTGACCCCAATTTCGCGGTTTCCGATGGAGTCTGACCCCATTGACGAATTTGAGGTAGTTTCGCG
>Ga0075421_100005710_pt1 | contig 15073 bp, 10 predicted proteins | sample SoiMetdeltSBSDD5_FD_75292 | JGI IMG/M metagenome (GOLD analysis project Ga0075421, IMG submission 75292) | Bulk soil microbial communities from a Populus tree surrounding site in Tennessee, USA - Soil MetaG P. deltoides SBSDD5 | ecosystem: Environmental > Terrestrial > Soil > Tree plantation...
GCGAGCAGAGCCAGTCCGCCGGTGAGTGCGAGCACATTCAGCAACCAGTTCTTGTTGTAGACGTCGCCCATCCAGCCCACTGCTACACGCGACGGAATATTGATTATCAAAGAAAGGCTGAGCGCCGCAGTGGCCAGCACCGGATCCACACCTCGGGCGAGCATGTGCGGCATCTGGTGGACCTGGGTAATCCCCATGCCGACATAGCGCAGGAAGATGGCGCCCGTGAACAGCCAAAACGTGGTGTGGCGCAGCGCCTCGGCGAGAGTGAAGTCCCGCGCGGCAGGCGCAGTGTGCCTGGGCAACGGAAGCCACCGGAGCAGGCTGGAAAAAGGCCTCGTTCGCGCAGGCTCCGGGGCCGAACGGTCTTCACGCTCGAATTCATGCTGCGTCGGCCTGTGCCGCATGAAAGGAGCGACCATCGCCGTGAGCAGCAACGTGGTTGCACCGAGACTCGCAGCACCCACCCTCCAGCCATACATCCCGGTGAGCGCGCCCATGATCGGGATCAACGCGAGGCCTGCACCTCCGGAACCGGTGAAGTAAACACCCAGCGCGAGCGATCGGCGGAGTTTGAACCACTGCGCAATCGCAGCCGACCCGGTAGACGGTCCGAGCGCGCCGTTGATTCCGGTGCCCACCAGAAACACGAAATACGCAACGAAAGGCCAGTACTCGTGAGCGGTGGCTATCAGAAGCCAGCCGGCACCGCCGCATATGCCGCCGATGACGACAAGGGATCTGGAGCCATAACGATCGAACCATCGTCCGAACCATGGCGCCAACAGCAGCCCCCAGGTCAGCGACAACGCCCACGCGACCGTGATGCTTGTACGGCTCCAGCCGAACTCCTCCGACAACGGCTTGACGAATACCGTGAAGCCCCACGTGAAGGCGGCCTGGTTCAGCATATACATGATCCACGCACCGGCGACGATCACCCATCCGTGGTAGAAGCCGCGCTTCTGCGGCCCGCGATGAGCATTGTTCATGCGTGAACCAGTGGAGTCGGGCTCGATGTTGCCGTGCTACGCCTACATCAGGCTGAAGCCTCTTTCTCGTTCGGCAGCAGCATGACGATCACGGCTTTCACAGCTGCGACGCCGGCCATTATCCAGAGCGCCGTAGCGAAGCCGACCTCCTTGACGAGCGGACCCAGAAGCCATACCGCCAGCGAGCTGATGCCGAACGCCACCGTAAGACGCATGCCGGCTACGCGGGAGCGCAGGCGATCGTCGACGTAGCGCACGATCATCGCATCGGTGAACGGGATCGAGCCGAAGACGAGAATCATCACGATCAGCAGTGCGCCGAACAGCCACCAGGCCTCCATGTGCGCGGCGACAATGAGCGGCGGGATCTGCGCGACCGACATCCAGAACTGCAAAGGCTTGAACGGCATGCGGTCGATGAGATGGCCCACGACGATCTGCGCGAACGACGCGACGGTGTAGATGAGCGCGAGCAGCGCGCCCAGGATCGCGGGATCCTCGAGCACGCCGCGGAAGCGCTCGAACATGAGTTGCGAGTTGCCGTTCGTCGTGAAGTTGAAGAGGAGACTGCTCGTGACCGCGGCTGCGGTCATCACGGTAAACGTGCGCACGAGCATCGCCGGCGAAAGCTCCACCCTGGCCTTGCCGCCTTTGCGCTTCGAAGGCGCCTCCGTCTCCCTCGGGCAGACCAGGGCGAAGAGTATCCCGCATGCAATCGCGATCATCCCCGGCACGGCGAACGCGGCGCGCCACCCGAGCACCTTCACGAGCAAACCCGTCACGAGCGCGGCGACGGCGATGCCCAGGTTTCCCGCCAGGCCGTTCACGCCGATCACGACGCCCGGATTCGGCACGTTCTGCACGAGCATCGGAATGCCGACAGGGTGATAGATCGACGCGAACGTTCCGATCAGCGTAAGCCCGGCAGCGAGCTGCCAGGCGTTCTGTGCCATCGCAGTCAGGATCGAGGCGCCGCCGATGCCGACGAAGAAAATGATCATCATCACCCGCCGGCCCCAGAGATCGCCAAGGCGCCCCGCCGGCAGCGCACCCAGACCGAAGAGCGCGAAAGCGCCCAGCGCGTACGGCATGAGGTCCTGCCACGTCGCGTAGCCGAAGTCGGCTGCGACGGCGCCCACGGCAGTCGCGAAGATCAGCAGGAACATGTGGTCGATGCCGTGAGCAAAGTTCAGCAGCAGGCTCACGATCCGTGGGTGGGCGCGCGTCTCTGCCTTCGAGATCGCCGGGGCGGTAGTGGATTGGCTCATGGTCAGGAACCCCAGTCTGCCTGAGCTAAATTCGTCCTGCTTTCGAGCTTTTCGGGCAAACTTTCGAGAAATGGACACGCCCACGACCCGCTTTCCCGAGCACGCCCTCTCTCATCGCCGCGGTGCACACCGAAACGGACGTTGGTGCGCGAGAGTCGTCACCGTTCCCACGGATTCGCCGCCTCCGCATCGACCGAATAGCGCTGAATAGCCTCTTCGACCCTCTCCGCGGGCACGCGCTCCTCCTCCGCCAGCGCCTTCAACGCCGACACGACAATCGCCTTTCGATCGACTTCGAAGAAACGCCGCAGTGCTTCACGCGTATCGCTGCGGCCGTAGCCATCCGTGCCGAGCGTCACGTATCGCCGTGGCACCCACGTGCGGATGAGGTCAGGTAACGCGCGCACGTAATCGCTCGCAGCGATGACGGGACCATTCGTCGGCCCAAGACACTGGTCGACATAGCTCGTCCGCGCCTGTGCCGTCGGGTGTAACGTGTTCCAGCGCTCGATCGCCATGCCGTCGCGCCGCAGCTCGGTATAGCTCGTGACGCTCCACACGTCGGCGGCGATACCGAAGTCGCGCTCGAGCATTTCCGCCGCCGCGATCACTTCGTGCAGTATCGTTCCGGAGCCGAGGAGCTGCACCTGCGCGTTCTCTGCATGCACGATGCGGTGCATCCCCCGGAGGATCCCGTCTTCGGAACCTTCGGGCATCGCGGCGTGCCTGTAGTTCTCGTTCATCACCGTGATGTAGTAGAAAATATCCTCGTGCGCTTCGAGCATGCGGCGCATGCCTTCACGCACGATCACCGCAAGCTCATAGCCGAAGCATGGGTCGTAGGCGCAGCAGCTCGGGATCGTCGCTGCAATGACGTGGCTGGAGCCATCCTCGTGCTGGAGGCCTTCGCCGGAGAGCGTGGTGCGGCCGGCGGTCGCGCCGATCAAAAAGCCCCGGGCGCGTGAATCGGCTGCCGCCCAGATGAAGTCGCCGACGCGCTGGAACCCGAAGATCGAATAGAAAATGTAGAACGGCAGCATCGGGACGCCGTGCGTGCTGTACGACGTGCCTGCCGCGACCCAGGACGAGATCGCTGCTGCCTCGTTGATGCCTTCCTCGATGATCTGGCCGTCCCGCGCTTCCTTGTAATAGAGCAGCTCTTCGCGGTCCTCGGGGTCGTAGAGCTGGCCGACCGGCGAGTAGATTGCAACCTGCCTGAAGAGCGATTGCATGCCGAAGGTCCGCGCCTCGTCCGCAACGATCGGCACGATGCGTTTGCCGACCGCGCGATCTTTGAGAAGCTGCGAGAGCATGCGCACGAACACCATCGTGGTCGATTCCTCGCGCTCGCCCGAGCCTTCGAGGATCCGGCCGAAGCTCGCAAGCGGCGGCACTTCCAGAGACGCGGCCGAAGCATTGCGCGCGGGCATATAACCGCCGAGCTTCTCGCGACGCGCATGCAGGTACCGCATTTCAGGACTGTCATCCGCCGGCTTGTAGAACCGCAGCGCCTGTACGTCGTCGTCCGAGAGCGGCACGGAAAACCGGTCGCGGAACGCGAGCAGCGCGTCGTCTTCGAGCTTTTTCGCCTGATGGGCGCCCATGCGTCCCTGTCCCCAGTGACCCATGCCGTACCCCTTCTTGGTCTGCGCGAGGATCACCGTAGGTCGGCCTTCGTAATTCACCGCGGCGTAATAGGCTGCGTAGATCTTGATCGGGTCGTGACCTCCGCGGCGCAGCCGGTCGATGTCTTCATCCGAGAGATGCGCGACGATTTTCTGGAGCTCGGGATATTTGTTGAAGAAATGCTCCCGATTGAAGCGCCCGTCCGTCGCTGCGTACTTCTGAAACTCGCCGTCGACCGTCTCGTGCAGCCGCCGGATGATGACGTTCTCTTCGTCGCGCGCAAAAAGCGGGTCCCAGTCCGAGCCCCAGAGGAGCTTCACCACGTTCCATCCGGCGCCCGCGAAAAGGCCTTCGAGCTCCTGCACGATCGAGCCGTTACCGCGCACGGGCCCGTCGAGGCGCTGCAGGTTGCAATTGACCACGAAAATGAGATTGTCGAGGCCCTCGCGTGCCGCGGCCGAGAGCCCCGCGAGCGATTCGGGCTCGTCCATTTCGCCGTCGCCGACGAATGCCCACACCTTCCTGCCCGCGGTCTCGAGAATGCCGCGATGCTCGAGATACCGGAGAAAACGCGCCTGGTAGATCGCCGTGATCGGCCCCGTGCCCATCGACGCGTTCGGGAACTGCCAGTACTGCGGCATGAGATACGGATGGCAGTATGAAGAGAGTCCCCCGCCCGCGGTCTCGCGGCGGTAATGCGCAAGCTGCGCCTCGGTCAGGCGTCCTTCGAGGAAGGAGCGCGCGTAAACGCCCGGAGCGGCGTGCGGCTGAAAGTAGACGAGGTCGCCCTGCTGGCCGGCGCGGAAGAAATGATTCAAGCCGACTTCGAAGAGATCGGCGATCGACGCATACGTCGCGATGTGGCCGCCCAGCTCCGGATGCTCGCGATTTGCCCGCACCACCATCGCGAGCGCGTTCCAGCGCACGATCGAGCCTATACGCTGCTCGAGCTCGAGGTTGCCGGGATACTGCGGCTGCTCCGCGAGCGGGATCGAGTTGCAGTAGGGAGTATTCAGGACGGGCGGAAGCACGACGCGCCGCTCACGCGCGCGATCGAGAAGCTTGCGCAGTATGAACGTTGCGCGATCCGCGCCTTCGCGCTGGATCAGCGCATCGAATGCTTCGAGCCATTCGGCCGTTTCAGGCGCGTCGATGTCCTTCTGCAGGACGCGCCAGTATGCCGACGATGAAAGCTCTGAAAGATCAGCCATGCGGGACTCCTTGGAGGGACCCCTGAAGTATGGGACAGTCCGCGACTGCAGGCTACGGACGCGCCAATCCTGTGATGCGGTTGCGCCTTTCGTGTCCGTTCAAGTCCACGGGAGGGCCGATCGTGGGAAGCGGGCATTGCCGGCGACGTCGGACTTGCGACCGGCTACGTGCTCAGAGGGAGCGTCACTGACGCACCGCAATCGCGCCGCGGGGTCTCAGCCACCCTACGGCTTTTGACCCGTCGAGTCAGCGTTTCGTCGTCTGCAGCGCTGCGTTGAGCGCGCGACGGTATTCAAGAATCTGACGCGACTTTTCGGTCCCGGACACCTGCGGATCGTCACGCAGCGCCGTGCAGTACGCCGAGAACATCATCTGCTCGAGGTACAGGCGATCGGCCCCGGGCAGCTTGCCCATAAGGTCCTGCGTTGCGGATCGGACTCTCGTCTCGAGCTGCGCGCCGCGGACGACACCGATACGTCCGACTTCCGCCTTCACTTCATTGTCCCAGTCCTTGCGGCTCTGAACCGGTGGCGCGGGGCATTCCATCGCGAGGGCCGCTGACGCGGTGCATGCGAGCTCGAGCACCATTATCAGCGCAGTCCACCGGCGGTGTTCGAAACGCTTCATTTCGAGTCCTTTTGGCCCAGCAGTGCGAGGATGCGCACTCTGTCTTCGCCTTTCAATTCAGCCGCATGTGCCATGATCGAGCGCCTGTCCTCATCGAAGACATCAATGCGCGCACCTCGCTGGATCAGCAGCCGCGCAGTATCGACATTGCCGCGCATCACGGCGAGCATCAAAGCCGTCCGGCCGCGCTGCGTCCTGGTTTCGAGCTGCGCGCCCGCATCGAGGAGCAAGCGCACGATCGCAGACTGATCGCCCTCGGCAGCCCACATGAGCGCAGTCGTGCCGTTGTTCGCTTGCGCGTTGACGTCGGCACCGGCCGACACCAATAACTTCACCATCTCGTGGTGTCGGAACGCGGCATGCATCAGCGCCGTTTCACCCTTGCTGTTACGCGCCTTGTTGACGTCCGCTCCCCTCGCAAGCAAGAGCTTGATCACCGGCGTATGTCCTGCATCGGCGGCGACGATAAGTGGCGTGCCCCCATTGCTCGGCGCGTCCACCGCCGCGCCGGCGTCGAGCAGGCGTTGCACCAACTTCCCGTCACCTTTGTAGCTTGCCAGCGTGAGCGCCGTGTGGCCACCGCCCAGGATTGCCCGGCAGTCGCAATGCAGATTGACGTCAGCACCCGCTTGGAGCAGCAAGTCGACCAGCGCTATATCGCCGTTCAATGCCGCGCTCATGAGTGCCGTCTGATCACTTCCCGTCCGGGCGTCGCCGCTACGCGTATCCACCGGCCAGCCTCGCTGCAGCAGGATATTCAGAATCTCCGCCAGCTGGGCCGCTCTGGTCCGCGGCACGAGCGAGAGCATGTGCGCCGTCGCTCCCTCGTCCGCCCGAGGGTTTGCGCCCTGATCGAGCATGAGGCGCATCGCATCGACATGGCCTCGGCGGAGCGCTGCCAGGAACGCGTCATCGAACGATTCCTTGGACGCACCGGCCTTCAGCAACAGCTGCATAGCGCGAATCTGCCCATTGCCCGCAGCCCAGCTGAGCGCAGTGCCCCCACCGCGCGTGCGCGCGTTCACCGCGGCACCGCCTTTCAGCAGCATTTCCAGCATTGTCAGGTCACCACGATCGGCCGCATGCATGAGCGCCGTGATGCCACTGCGGTCGCCCGCGTTGGGATCCATGCCCGCCTGAAGGAACAGCCGGACCACGGCTGCCTTCCCTTCTTCCGCACTCTTGATGAATGCCGCTGGTGTGTACTCTACCGGCAGTCGCGCAAGCTCGGCGCGCGCCGCATCGCGCGGATCGACTTTGGGCGCGGGCTGCGGATTGGGCGGGTTGAGCATCGCGCGCAGCTCGCGGTTGTAGGCCTGGATGCGCGCGTTGCGCTCGGCTTCCGTGAGTGCGGCGTTATCCCGCAACGAGCTGCAGTAGGTCGCGTACATCATCTGCTCGAGATAGACACGGTCCGCGCGCGGCAGGCGCTGCATCAGATCCTTCGTAACGGTACGGGTTTGTGTCTGTAGTTGCGCGCCGGACGCTTTTCCGAGCTGGCCGACCGCGATACCGACGGCTACATCGATATCACGTTGCGACTGTTGGGGCATCGCGGGACATTCGAGCGCGGATCCCTCCACAGACCAGGCGAGGAGCGCCGCGACTAAGGCATGCGTGTGCGCCTGGACTCTTTTTCTCAGCGCGTCTGCACTCATGACGTCAATGCCTGCTTCCATGGCTCACGGCAATAATGGAGTGCCGTATCGCGCGGCGTCAAGATAGCGTGTTGTCCGACCTCGTACGCAGCCGTCGCAGGCTCCGAAACACCGCTTTCAGCCCTCGCCAGAGCTTTGGCAACAACCAGATCATCAGCAGAATGAAGATCGCGAGCGCCACGAGGAAGGCAAGCGGGTACTGAAAAGCGAACCAGATTCCGCCGAGCACGAGCGCATCTTCGGTGAATGACGCGCCCCAGTTCGTGAACGGTTCCGGTGATGTGTTGATGAGGCCGCGCCCGGCGGCTTTCGTGAGATGCGTCCCGGCGGTGATCGACCCGCCCAATAATCCCGCTGCCACCGTGAGCGCCGAAAGTGTGTCGCCCGTTGCGCCCGCCGCAAGCAGCGCACCGGCCGGAATCCGGATGAACGTGTGGATCGCGTCCCAGGCACTGTCGAGCGCCGGTACTTTGTCAACGAGAAATTCCATGACGAGCATCACCCCCGCCGCGCCCAGGACCCATGGATGCTGCAGCACCTTCAGTGCCTCCGGCAGCTCGATGTAACCCAGATAACCGGCGAGCCCCACCGCGAAGACAGTGAGGTACAAGCGGATCCCGCTCGCCCACGCAAGCAGTGAAGCGAGCGCGACGATCTGCAGAACCTGCCAGTCACTCATCGCGTCACTCGAGCTTGAGCCCGGTGTCGCGCACGAACTTCGCCCAGCGCTGCAGCTCTCCGTGGAATACTCGCGTGAACTCGTCGGGCGGCATGCCTACGGTCTCGGTGCCCATGGCGGCAAAGCGCGATTGAACCTCAGGGGCGGCGAGGGCGGTACGAAACTCCTCGTACAGTCGCTGAATGATGACGCGAGGCGTTTTCGCGGGTGCGAAGAAACCATACCAGATGCGCAGATCGTAACCCGGCAGGCCGGCTTCTGCGACCGTCGGCACGTCCGGGAGCAATGGAGTGCGATTCTTCGAGGCGACGCCCAGCACTTTGACTTTGCCCGCCTTGATCATGCCGAGCGAGCCCGTCGGCGTATCGATGTACATCGAGACTTCGCCGCCAAGCAGCGCCGCGGCGGCCGGCGCGCCGCCTTTGTACGGCACGTGCACCATCTGCAGACCCGCCATGTGATTCAAAAGCTCGCCTGCGAGATGAGGCACGGTGCCGTTGCCGCCGGAGCTGAACTTGAATTGACCCGGCCGGGCTTTTACGTGCGCGATGAGCTCCTTCACGGAGTTAGCGGGCACGGACGGATGCACCATCACGAGCTGCGGCGCAGCCGCGACCATGCTGATCGGCGCGAGATCTTTCACTGGATCGAACGCGAGGTTCTTGTACGCGTTCGGAACGATCGTCAGCGTGGTGCTGTTGATGAGCAGCGTATGCCCGTCGGGCGTGGATTTGGCAACGATATCGGTGCCGATAGTCCCCGCGGCGCCGGGGCGGTTGTCGACGACGACCTGCTGATGCAGCCGTTCCGACAATTTCGGTCCGAGCAGGCGCGCGGTGATGTCGTTCGGGCTCGCCCCCGGTGGGAAAGGCACGACGATGCGGATCGGACGATTGGGATAGCTGTCGGCTTTTGCGGCTCTGTCGCGCTCGGCGGCGGAGGCGGTGAAGGACAGTGTGAGAGCGACGACGGCGAGGGGAAGTAATCTCATGGAAACTCCGTTTCGCTATGGTTCGTGCGCTACGCGAACGACGCGCGCCTGCGCGGGCCACACGCCTCGCGTGATTACTCGTGAGCCGTCGAAGACGAGATAGCTTTGCGCGCCGTAGTGCGGTAGCGCGCGTGAGATCGCGCCGAGCGATGCTGCGTCGCGTGCCGAGACGACCGCGATCGGCGCACCTTTCCCGGCCTGCTCGATCGTCCACACTTCAGCCGAACCGCGGCCCTCGAACACCGTCGGTCGTGGCGGCAAGCCGTGCGATGCGAGCAAGGCATCGACTTCGTGGTGCAGGCCCGCGATGAGCACCGGGTCCTGCGATTCGATGAGCGTCGCCACGCTCACTTCGCGAGGTGCCGACTCGAAGAAAGTCCGCGCGACGTTGTGAGCCGCGACCCACACGTCGCGTCCCGCCGCAGCAATTACGAGGCGTGGGGCGCGCGCGACGATCCACTGTCGCAGGATCGGCGGCAACTCGGCCCGGTCCAGCATGCGCCAGACGCGCAGCTCCGGGTCAACGCGTATGCCCTCAGGCACGTCGTTCAGCTGCAGCGTTACGACCTGGCGCTCGCGATGGATACTGACGGTCCGCATTTCGCTTTTCCCCGCATACAGAACCTCGATCGGCAACTGCAGCGTATAAGCCGGCCTGCTCTGAACGACGCCGACGCTGAGGGCCACCCCGCCGCCGCTGCGTCTTGCGCGGGCCTCGATCACGTTCACGCGCGGACCGCCCGCGCGCTGAATCCATTGCTCGAAAAACGCACCGAGCGGCTGTCCCGCCGCTTGTTCGAACGTCGTGCGCAGATCGGCCCAGGACGCCGTCCGGAAGCGATATTTGTCCCAGAACGAACGTATGCCGCGCTCGTAACGTTCGCTCCCGATCGCATCGCGCAGCATGAAGAACACCATCGCGGCTTTTCCATATCCGACCGCGGCTTCGGCAGCGCCGTGCGATCGCGACCTGAACGCGGTGAGCGGACGATGTGCATCCGGGGGCACGGCCGCGAAATCGCGCAACCACGACTGGCGCATCTCACGCGCCGCGGCAGCGGACTCCTGTTCCTTGTAGAAATAGTCCGCCATGAACGTGGTGAGGCCTTCGGACCAGTTGCCGCGCGCATAGTCGGCATACACGCCGTTGCCCCACCAGTTGTGGAGCACTTCATGGCCGAGCGAAGTCGCGCGAATGAACGGGAGCTTGAGCACCGTCGCCCCGATGTAGGTGAGCGTTGGCATGCCGAATCCCGTCGGCAGCGGACTGGCAACGATCGAGAACATCTCGAATGGATACGCCCCGATCTGCTTCGAATAAAGCTCGAGGTAGCGTGCAGTGTCGGTAAGATAACCGTCCGCGAGAGGGTCAAGGTCATGGAAGAAATACGTGCGCAGCCGCACGGGCTTTCCGGCGCCGCCTTCCAGCCATTGCTCCCTGACCACGTAAGGTCCAGCCATGAGATCGATGCCCTCGGTGGGCGCGTCGAAATCGAAACGCGCGACGTAGCGCGACTCCGGACTGTCCGGTAAGCGCTCCTCCGCGAGGTGGCCCGGCACGATGCCGCGCTGCGAGGCGGGAAGCGACAGTGTCACCGAATACGTGAAAAGGCCGCGCGGCTGCGGATACCAGTGACTTGATGCAGGTAGGAACGTGCCGGCACTCGAAGCCATCGGCGCGAGCTGTTTCAACACGCCGCGGTGGTCGATCCGGGAGTCGAGGGCGGGTAAGGTGCCGCCGTATTCGATCTGCACCGCTGCACCACGGCCCGACCTGATGCGCCATTCGCGCACCCGCCCGTTCCCGGAGGCGCTGGCATTCACCGCCTGGCCATCGACAGTAGCGCTACGGACTGCGAGCGATTCATGTAGCGCGAATACCAGATCGCCATCCGTCTGCAGCTCGGCGATCGCCTCGAAGCGGCGAGATTCCGGCTCGAGCTGCACGTCCAGCGTGAGCTGCGCGCCGCGCGCTGCGAACGGCAGCGTCAATCCGATCAACGCCGCCCATACGTATATCGCGCTGCTTCGCAGCACGTGCGTCATGACTTCGGTGGGAACTTGACGATCAGATCGATATTGTTCTCGCCGCGGCGGACCTGGAGAGGCAGCCACGTGCCGGGCAAGGCGCCGCGCACCGCGGCGATCACAGCGCTTACTGCGGGCGCCGGGCTTCCCGCGACCGAAACGATGCGGTCTCCCGCTTTTACGCCCGTCTGGTCAGCCAGGCTGCCGGCGTCAACCGAGACGACGCGCACCGCGCCGTCCGCAAGCTCCAGCTGCACGCCGAGACGCGGCGGCGGGGCCTGTTCCGCGACCGCGGAAGGTACTGCGAACACCGCATCGGCATAGCCCCGCTTCAACTCGCTGCAGTCCGCATGACCGTCGGCAGGCAACAGCGTGCCCACGTTGGCGATGCCGAGATCGCGAAGCTGGTGGATCACGCCGTATCCATGCCGCACGTGGCCGGTGCCCATGATGCCGACCACGAGAGGCGTCGCACCGGAGGCGGGTTTTGCGCGTGACCCGATCGCCTCCGCCATCGCGCGGTCCCACGTCGTCTGCGATTGCACGAAGTATCTGAACGCCGAGTCGTTCCGGCTTGGAGTGCCTTTGCCAGCGCCGGCGTGCTGCTTGTAAACGTCGAAGAGATAGTTTTCGTACGCCGAGGACGGTGCGGCCGGGCGCGATACGCCTTCCCTGCGCTCGGCTGGGACTGCATCCCATCCCTGTTTGCCGACGGACGACGTGAGCGTGCGATCCACGTTCAGCGCGATCATCGGTATCCGGTTCAATCGCGCGAACTCGAAAAGCGGCATGTAGAGCTCGGGCGGCATGCTCCAGACTTTGTCCCACTCGGCGCGCTCGAGAAACTGTTTCGCCGTGAGCTGTCCCGCGACCCACTGGTCGAGAACCGGTTGCACCCTGCGTGGAAACGCTTCGAAGCCGATCACCATCTGGGGACGCAGCAGCGCGAGTGCGGCAAGTGTCTGCAGCTGCCAGCGATGATGATCGGCGTTGTCGTGATGCTCTCCAAGCAGCACGACGTCGCGTCGTGCGGCGTCGCCGAGAACCGTCTGTGCGGCCACGCTCGTCGGGGAACGCTCGCCAAGCGTGTACCACTGGCCGGGCGAGAGACACGTCTGCGCTGCTGCGCAGGCCGCGAGCGGCGTCACCGTCAAGATCGGAATCAAAAGCTTCAACGCAAAGGACTCAAAGGAAAACCAAGGTATAGACCCTATGAACCGCATTCTGTTTCCGGTCCTTCGCGTTCCATTCGTGACGTTCGTGCCCTGCGTGTTAAGGCTGTTCACTCGGTAATTCGGCTTTCCTTCAGCTTCTCCACATTCGGTTTGAGCCCGAGGCCCGGTGCCGCAGGAATGCGAACGATGTTGTTGTCCGGCCGCGGCGGATCGACGAATACCTGCTCGCCGACCGACTGCATATCGAGATGGAACTCGACGCGCCACCCGTTCATGAGCCCCGCCATCGTGTGCATGTTGTGAAGCGGCCAGCCGCCTCCGTTTGCGATCGGCAGGTTGTACATCTGCGCCATGTGCGCGACTTTCTGTGCTTCGGTATATCCGCCGCAGTAGCAGACGTTCGGCTGGATGATGTCGACCGCCTGGCGATCCATGAGCTCGCGAAGGCGCCAGCGATGTCCTTCCATCTGACCCGCCGCGAGGGGAATGCGAGTCGAGTGCCGCAAGTCCGCCATTGCACGCGCATCGTTCGAATACATGGGCTCTTCGAACCATGTGATGTTGCAGTCCTCGATCTCTCTGCACAGCATCTTCGCTTCGACCGGCTGGAACTTGTAGTTCGCGTCGATCATGATCTCGATATCGGAACCGACGGCATCGCGGACGAGCTGCACGCGTTTCGCATCCTCTTTCCAGCCGCCTTTGTCCACACCGACGACGAGCTTGAGCCGCTTGTGTCCTTCTCCGAGCCGGTCTTTCGCCGCCTGTACGAGCGTTTCCCGATCATATTCGGGGAAGCCGAACGTGCAGTAGGTCGGCGCCCAGTCACGCGCGCCGCCGAGCAACTGCGCGATGGAGCGGCCGGTCACCTTCCCGTGAATGTCCCAGCATGCAATGTCTACACAGGAGAGCGCGCTGGAAATCACGCCCGTCATCGAGCGCTGGTTCATTTTCCACCACACTTTTTCGTGTATCGCTTCGGTGTCCCGCGGGTCCATGTCTTTGAGGACAGGCAGGAACTCCTTATTGAGCGCGGTCGTGACCGCCCACGGAAGGTAAGCGCCTCCCGTGAGCCCGTAGCCTGTGTAACCGTCATCGGTCTCGACTTCGCAAAAGACGATCCTGCGGCGCAGCGGATGTTTCAGCAGCGGCACTTCCGCGAAAATCTGGTGGACGTTCGCCTTGATCGACTTGATCTTCATGAGGTGCTCCTCCGTTTCGTCTCAAGAGTATAACTGTCCATGCCCTGTGGGCGCGGGACGTGCTGGAAGCGGCGAGCGCCATGGGCCTGAGCCTTCGACAGGCTCAGGACATGCTTATGGAAAAGGCGAACCGCTCCGTCCAGCGCTTCAAGAAAGGAAGGACTCCGAATGCTTCCAGCTGAATTCTTGCGTGTCGTTCTCGTGCTCATATTTTTCGTCGCAGCCGCTGCCTGCGGCGCCGAAACAAGGTCGGTCCGCTCGGAGAAGCACAACTTCAACGTCGTGAAGCTCGTCGAAGGACTGCAGAATCCGTGGTCGATCGCATGGTTGCCGGACGGCCGCATGCTCGTGACGGAGCGTCCGGGCCGCCTGCGGATCGTGTCGAAGGACTTCAGGCTGGACCCGAAGCCGATCGAGGGACTGCCGAAAATCGTCGTGGGAGGACAAGGCGGGCTCTTCGAAGTGGCCGTCCCGCCGAATTACCAGGAAAGCCGCTGGATCTACATCTCATATAGCGGTGCCGGAGATGGAGGCCACGGAACCGAGCTCCTGCGCGCGAAGCTCGACGGTTACCGCCTCGTGGATACGCAGGTGCTCTTCCGACTTCAGCCGAAATCCGGCACGAGCCATCACTTCGGCGGGCGGATCGTGTTCGATGCCAAAGGACACGTCTTCCTGACGCTTGGGGATCGCGGGGAAATGGAGCGCGCGCAAAGGCTCGACGATCATGCGGGCTCCGTCATTCGCCTGAACGAAGACGGCAGCGTACCGAAGGACAATCCATTCGTCAGTCGCAACGGCGCAAAACCCGAGCTCTTCACGAAAGGCAACCGTAACATTCAGGGCGCCGCATTGCACCCGCGCACAGGAGAGCTCTGGATCCACGAGCACGGGCCGCAAGGTGGAGACGAAATCAACATCATCCGCGCCGGCCGCAACTACGGCTGGCCGGTCGTCACCTATGGCGTGAACTACGGAATCGGCACGAAGATCGGCGAAGGCACGCAGAAGCAGGGCATGGAACCGCCGCTTCATTACTGGGTGCCTTCGATCGCGCCTTCCGGCATGGCGTTTTATCAGGGCGACAGGTTCCCGAACTGGCGCGGCAATCTGCTGGTGGGCGCTTTGCGCGACGAGATGCTCGTGCGGCTCGAGCTCGACGGCGAAAAAGTTGTCAAAGAAGAACGCATGATGCGGGATACGATCGGCCGCATACGTGACGTGCGCGTCGGGCCGGACGGATACGTTTATCTGCTCACCGACGAGCGTCGGGGGATCCTTGCTCGCCTGGAGCCGGGCCGGTAACGATTACGCCCTGGACGATCGCCTGCCACGCGGGGTGAGCTGCAATAACCTGCAGCGCGCGCGGGAGGAGCGTCTTTCCGGGCTGGACGTGTTGCCACGTCGACGCGCCGGAAGGATGCGGCAGCGGCGCGAGATCGAACGTGCGGTTTCGATACCGGATGCGATGAAGTCGTCCGACCACCGCGTCCAGCCTGTCCACCGGTATGAAGCGCTGAATCGCAAGCTTGCCTGCGGCAATGACGAGCGTCGGCCGCAATAGCGCGAGCTCCGCGTCGAGCCATTCCGAGCAGTTCTCGATTTCGTCCGGATC
>Ga0075421_100005711_pt1 | contig 15072 bp, 17 predicted proteins | sample SoiMetdeltSBSDD5_FD_75292 | JGI IMG/M metagenome (GOLD analysis project Ga0075421, IMG submission 75292) | Bulk soil microbial communities from a Populus tree surrounding site in Tennessee, USA - Soil MetaG P. deltoides SBSDD5 | ecosystem: Environmental > Terrestrial > Soil > Tree plantation...
AGTCGAGAGTCCAGCATCTAGGGTTTTTTGTTTGCGAACGGCTGACTAATCCGAGACGCTAGAGCCAAGATAACTAGGCGGCGATTGACCTAGAACCACCGCGCGCGATAGGAAACAGTGAGAGAATCTGAGGGAGACACAGATGAGCAAAATCGCCGTCGTAACGGGAGGGGCCGGAGGGATCGGCCAAGCCGTAGCCAAACGCTTCGCCAAGGACGAATACAAGTTAGTTTTGATCGATCTGGACGATCAAGCCGGGCAACAGCTTGCCGGCGAATGGCGCAGGCGCGGCGTCGAGCCGTCGTTTTTTCCAGCCGACCTGACCAAAGAAGCCGCGGTCGATGCGACCTTTGAAAAAATCATCACCGCGCACGGCCGCGTCGACGCCCTCGTCAACGTCGCAGGCGGCAGCCTGCATCGCCACCAACTGGAAGACTTCCCCCTCGCGCACTGGCAAGCCGTCATCGACGCAAACCTCACCTCCACGTTTCTTTGCTGCCGTGCAGTGGTCGGTGTCATGAAACAGCAAAAAAATGGCGCCATCGTGAACATCTCATCCGATATCGGCTTCAGCGGCGACGCCGGGCGCTCCGCCTACGCCGCGGCTAAAGCCGGCATTCTCGGTCTGACCCGATCGCTAGCGCTCGAATTGGCGACCTGCGGCGTGCGCGTCAACACCGTCGCACCGGGACGGATCGCAACGCCGCGGGTCCGAGCAAGTTACACCGACACCGAATGGGAAGCCGCAGCGAAGAGAATTCCGATCGGCCATGCCGGCGCGCCGGAAGATGTCGCCGAAGCCGTCGCCTTTCTCGCCAGCGACGCAGCCAAACACATGACGGGACAAACGATCCATGTGAACGGCGGCAGGATCATGACGTAAGCGAATCTTTCGGAGACGAGCGCAAAAATCACCGCGCCAATAAAAAGCCGGAAGTGCGAGTGACACTTCCGGCTTCTTCTAGGTATGGAACGAATGTTTTAATCGCGCGCCCTACCTCGCCGCCTTGCGCGCCGCAATGACTTCGAGCATCTTGTCGTCGCTGATGTATTTGAAGTCCCAGGTTTTGCGCGCGCGGGCTTCTTCTTGTTCGGCGCTTTCGAGCCGTTCGATATCTTCTTTGGTCACTACTGAAGCGCCTTTTTTGTGCAGCAGCTCGATCAGCGCTTCGATTTTCGCTTCCATGTCGCCGCTCGAAAGGCCCTCTTTGCTTGCGAGGTACTGGTTTACGACCTTCATGCCGCGCTCGGCGTCTTGCTTGGCGACGCCGACCAGGCCGACGCTCGCGTTGCGCGACCAGCCCGCGACAAAAATGCCGTCGAGCGCTTTCTTGGTTTCCGGATCGTACGGCTGATACGCCGCGGGATTGGGATCGCCGGCAAGCTTTTCCGGGTTGGTCACGAACGCCCCCCGTGAAAACGGCAAACCGAGCGCCGCGTCGACCTGATCGCCGATCGCGTAGATTACGCAGTCGACTTCGATCCGGCGGGTCTTGCCGGTGCCCTTGGCCACCGTCCGACCGTCCTGAAGAATCATTTCGTTTTCTTCGGCCTCGAGCGCAGCGACACGGCCTTGGTCGTTGGCGATGACCTTTGTCGGCGAGCAGAGATAGCGAAACGTCAGCCGGCGGCCTTCGGCAGGGTCGCCCTGCTTGACAAATTTTTTCATGATTTCGTCGACGTTTTGTCCGACGGCTGCGAGATGCGGCGCGATCCGTTCGATTTCTTGCTTCATGTCGACATTGTCGAGGTACGGTTCGATATATTCGAACTCGTTGTCGTCATAAGCCTTTTCGAGTGGTCCACGGCGCGCCACGACGACAACCTGATCGATCTTTTTGAGATTGAGCAGCCAATTGGCGATATCGACCATGACGTTGCCCATGCCGATAATCGCGACCCGCCGGCCGATCTCGAAAGTCCTCTGGCTAAACGGCGGCAGAGAATTATAGTGATAGACGACGTCCTTCGCGTGATACACGCCGAGTGTATCTTCGCCTTCGATGCCTAATTTCTTTGTGCCCTGCGCGCCGGCGGTTACGACGATGACGCCGAAACCGATCGTTCTTAGCTCGTCCAATGTCAACGCTTGGTCTTGTCCGACGGTCACGTGGCCGAGATAAAAAACCTTCGGATCCGCGAGAATTTTCTTAAACTGCTTGCGCAGTCCTGTTTTCATCTTCTCTTTTTCTACATAAATGCCGTATTCGGCCAAGCCGCCGGGTTTGATATCGCGATTGAGCAGAACGACGCGATGGCCCGCCTCGGCGAGTTTCCGCGCCCCGTAAATCCCTGCGGGTCCCGCGCCCACGACAGCGACCAAATGTTGCTCCGGCATCCGCGTTACCTCAACGCCAAAAATACCAATAGGCTCTCGACTTTGAGAGGTTTCTCGACCAAAACAGAACGACAAGGAAAGATGGAAGGTGTTTTACTGAAGCTCCCTTTTGCCTTCGTATTCCAACTCTGTGCCCCGGGAGTCCTTGTGCGTAAATGAGACCAAGTCCCAAGAACCGTCTTCCAAGGGACCCTTCAGGATGTAGGAGTTTTCGTCGCTCCCGAGAACGCGAAAATAACATGCCTGCTCGCCGTGCCAGCGATCCACGCACGCTTCGACTTGAATGATTCGCGTTCCGAGCGTAAAGCGGGTAGGGCTTTCTTGTCCCTTAGAGTCGGATTGAGATTCAACCTTCACCTTCATGAGCGACTCGCTTTTCCTTTGAAATAAAAACGGACGAACGTAATATAGCGTAAAAATTGCCAATTTCAAAGGAGGAGTGCCATGGACACGCTCAAGCTCTTAAAACAGGACGTCGTCAGCGCCTGTCTAATCCTCGCGCAGCAAAAACTGGTCGAGGGCTTTGGCCACGTCAGCGCGCGCCTGCCGGATACGGATCTCTTCCTCATGACACCGCGCATCAGTCTCGCCCTGCTCCAGGAAACCGACCTTCTCACCTTGAATCTGCGCGGTGAAATTGTCGAAGGCATCCATCCAGCGCCCTTCGAAGCTTGGCTGCATACGGCGATCATGAAAGCTAAGCCGCGCGTGCATGCGATTACGCGCATCCATGCGCGTATGGCGAATATCTTCTCGGTGACCGACCGCAAACTCGAACCGGTGCACAATCACGGCAGCTTTTTCGCCGGCGGCGTGCCTGTGTTCAAAACACCGGACCTGATATCGACGGCCCAACTCGGTGACGAAGTGGCTCACGCCCTCGGCGACAAACCGGCTATCCTTCTGCGCGGCAACGGTCAAGTAACCGTCGGCAGAACGATCCCCGAAGCAGTCATGATGGCAATCTATCTGGAAGAAGCGGCGGCGATCCTTCACGGCGCGTTGCAAATCGGCACACCGATTCCTCTGGCACTCGATGAAGCGAAGCAGCGGCAAGTCGAAGCGCTACCGCCGGTGGATTTGGAGCGGGCGTGGAATTTTTTTAAAAATCGGGTGGAGAACAGATAGGTCTGTGCCAGCAGAGCAGAGCCACGCGTCTGCAAACTAAAAAAAGCGCGGCGCCCAAAACCGGGCGCCGCGCATTAGACGAATAAACCGCGATTATTTGCCGGCGATTTCGAAGTTGACCTTTGCCTCTTCTTTCGCCTTGACAGTAACTTTCTGGCTGCTCTTGCCGAGCTTCTCCTGCCAAACTTCCACATTGTAGGTTCCCGCCGGCACGTCGGTGAGCTTGAAACTGCCGGAGTTATCGGTCACGGCAAAGTATGGATTCTCGGTCGCGACCAGCCAGCCATGCATCCAGCCGTGCACGTCACACTTGACCTCGATCATTTCCGGTTTTTCGATTTTCACTTCCAGAGTTTTTTTGAACTTCGGTTGAGCCTGGTTAAAGGGACTGTTGACCTTGCTGTAGGAGTGAACGTTGTGAAGAATTCCATCCGGGTTGAGGATTTCAACCGTAGAACCTGCCGGGAACGCCAAAACGTGCGGATGATATTCGCACTCCTTTTGATCCAGGGTCACTTTTTTGACCTCGATCTTTTTGCCCTTCTGAATGTCGGTAATTGTGATTACCGCGTTGACTAGATTGCCGTTGTTGACGATTAAAGTCGGATCGGTTTTGGCCGTCTTGCCACAGACTTCCTTGTCCTTGCTCACATCCAGCTTCTTCGGCGCCGGAGCGGTGCCTTTGAATTTCACCGTTCCGGAAATCGTCCCGCCGTCTTTTACATCGCCGCCCTGATAGGCCGCCATGCCGCTGACCGGCAAACTCAAAAGAGCCATCGATAAGATCACTGAGCCCAATTTTTTCATACCTTCCTCCTTCAGTTTAAACCTGACTATTCCTTTGACGAACTTCGAGGTTCAGCTATTCACTATTTTCCCGGCTTCGCCTTTGCGACTGAAGCTGGAGCCGCCGGCGCGGGAGCAGCAGCGCCGCGACCGAGGCTCATCAGATAATCGCGCAGCGCCTCGATCTGTAAATCTTCCTTGCCACCGAGAATATTATCCGGTCCGCCGGGATAAAAAGACGGCATTTTGGTCCCGGGTTGAACTTTTTGCGGGTCTTTCAACCACTTCAGAATCCAGTTTGGATTGAGCCGTTGACGGGCCAAAGTCAGATCCGGCGCCCAGCCGTCAACCGGACCTTCGGGCTTCTTGTCGCCCTGTTGGTGACAGCTGAAACAATTGAAGTAGTCTTTAGAAACGAGCTGCTTTGCGGCGTCGATATAATCGGCTGGGATCGTCTTATCATCGAAGTACACATAGGGGATTTCGACTTTGGCAAGCCCGTTGAAAAAACTGACCAATTGATTCGCGTGTTCATCGGAGAAACCGAACGTCGGCATGCGCAGTTCAAGCCAGGGACGAATCGGCACCGGCGCTTTCAAGAAGCTGAAAAGCCAATTCGATTGAACCTTCTCGCCTTCACCGTTGAGAACCGGCGGCGCCAGAGTTGGATTCTCTTGATAATACTTCCTAATGTATCCGCCTTGCTTTTCGATCTCATGACAGCCTACACAATTGTACTGTTGCATCAAGCGGCGTCCTTCGACGACCTGCTGGACGCGCAACCCTTGATCCGCCTGATAGCGTTGACTGACTCGGCGCTCGCGGAATCCGCCCAGCAAAATGCGTAACGCCTTGATATCCTCGTCGGCGAGATCAAATTGGGGCATCAACTGCTCGATCCGCTCGGTCGCGTAAATTCGCGGCGTCTTGAGCTTATTGTAAGTCCAGTCGTCCCAAGTTTCTTTAATGTCGGTCCGATTGCCAAAAAAAAGCTCTTCTTTCGCCTTGGAGCCGAAGGTCGTGAGCTCGGCGCCGATCCGGGACTCTTTTTCCATGCCCTTGATCTCGTGACAGCCGAAGCAACCCCACTTGCGCACGAGCGATTCGCCTTTTTTGATGTTAGCGGCATCAGCGAGTTTTTCTTGAATCCCCGGCATGGGGTCGCTCTTTGCGCCGAGCGTGGTCAAGTATGTCGTTATCGATAGCGCTTCATCGTCAGATAAGCGGAGGCTCGGCATGCGCGTGTCCGGCGAAAAGCCGCGCGGATTTTTAATCCAATGGTAAAGCCACTGCGCGCCGACTTTAGTTGAAATATCTTTTAAGTTCGGCACTAGGTCCTTGGATTTGCCGAGCGGAGTGGTAAATTGGCCGTCGGCAAAACCATGGCATCCTTTGCAGCCGATGGTTTCAACCAGTTTTTGGCCTTTGGCAGCGGCGTTCGCGTCGCCCTGGCGCAATCCTGCGGGAGCAGGGTGCTCTTGCGTCCACTTATCGCCTTCCGCCTTGGACTGGGACCAAATGTAGGAAGCGATCGCGATGGCGTCGTCCTCTTTGAGATCAAAGTTCGGCATGCGCGTGCGCGGACGAAATTTATGCGGATTCTCGATCCAGCGCACCATCCAGCTCGGATCGACCTTCGCGCTGATTTTCAATAGACTGGGCGCGATTTTTGGAATATTCTCGTAGCCTTTAACTAAATGGCAACCGGTGCAGCCGACTTCCTCGAAAAGCCTCTGACCTTCCACCAGCAGTGGCGCGTCGTCTGCGAATTTCTGCACATCCAGATGACATGAAGTGCAGCTCGATTGCGCCTTAGCACCGCGCAGCAGCGGAAATTCCCACAGATGAACTTCACCGTGGGCTTGATTGACGCTATTGACGGCCACGCCCTGGCCGTCGTGGCAACTGGTGCAACCAAACTTATCCGGCGGATGAGCATTATCGGCCAATAGCACTTCGCGCCGCGGGTGGCTCTTAAAAGGGTGGGCTTCCTTTTCGAAACCGGGTCGATTGATCGCCATGTGGCAAGTTTGGCAGCGATCGACGCGCGCCACCGGCTGATCGAAACGGTTACGGTCAAACTCTTCGAGAGACACCTGTTGAATCTTGGGAATCTTGTAGGGCCGCAGCGGGCCGAGCTGGAAGGTGTCGTTTTCCATCACCCGGACCCATTTGTCCCGTTCGGTGCTCATTTTGGTGAGTTCGTCTTCGATCTCCTTGGCGCCCAACTGGATCTTTTTTATTTCTTCTTTTAGCTGGTTGCGTCGGTCGCGCGCGGGATCCAGCTCCTTATCCAACTGGGTTCTTCTTTTTTCGAGCTCGCCGATAAGTTCCACGTAAGGTTTGGGATCCCGTTTTTGTTGGACCGCGTGATCGTGCTCATACCAGGCTTCTTCGAGCTCGCTTTTGACATCTTTAACTTTTTGATCGGCTTCTTGGAACTTGACGGTCGCTCGGGCCTCCTCGCTTTGCAGCGCCTTCAATTTCTTGCCGAGCTCGCCGCCCGCCAGACTCGCCTGATACGCCGCGAGCTTTTTCGAGAGCTCTTGATACTTGGCGTCCTCCTTAAGCTTCTTGTCCTCTTCATCGTAGGCCGCTTGAGCCTTGCTGTAATCGAGACGGTAGAAGTGTGCCTGCACAGCCTTCCACGGACGACGGGTAAAGTTGTCATCCCAATACGCCCATAAAGACAACGCCACCAAAAGAGCGATGCCGATTACAAAGACGCTGCCATAGGATTTTTTCTCTTCTTTTAGATCGACCCCTCGCTCCGCCATCCCGACTCCCTTATGCTACCTTACGTTCGAGCACGCGTCCCAAGGAAAACACCCCGAGACCGATTAACGACAGCACGATTTCTTCAGCCATTGAAGAATTTCTCATGACCCCAACGAACAGGGCATAGCCCATATCGGCGAGGCCCAAAGCCTGGAGAATCTTCGCCACGTAAAACATTTAGATATTGATCCAAGGCGTGACTAGCACATATTTGACGTTGAACAGCAGCCGCAAGGCCATCTTCGCGGGGAGCGAAAGCATGAGGGCAACGAGCGCCGCGGTGATCGAAAAACGAACCATGCCCCAGCGCTCGATAAACTCTTTGCCTTTGACCTTCAAAACAAAAAAGTAGAACAGAGCGATCGTTGCGACGAAATAGCCGCCGATCACGACGAGGCTGAACACCGCCGACCACCAATAATCTCGAAAGCCGACCAGGTACGGCAGATCGACGTTGGTCAGAGCGACGACTTTGTGCAGATCCCATTTCTGCCACGGCCAAAAAAGATTCCAGCCCGGACCGCGGAAAAAAGTTCCGATTATGATCATGGTAATCCACAAGATGTGAAAACCGAAAAAAAAGGTCAGGATCTCCCACTTTCGATCTTTGAAACAGTAGTAGCCGTTGCCCTTCGGATTGATGTCGATATAGGGAATGACCATCAAGCCGACGATAATCAGGCTCGGCAAAACGACGCCGGCATTCCACGGATCGAAGTAAACCAACATCTCCTGGAGCCCAAGAAAGTACCACGGAGCTTTGGACGGATTGGGCGTGCGCGTGGGGTTCGCCGGCTCTTCCAGCGGCGCATCGACGGTCAAGGCCCATAGCGTCAACGCCCCGAGGATAAATAGCGCGACGAGAAACTCCATGCGCACCAAGTGCGGCCAAGTATGGACCTTATCATCAACGGGAAGCTTTCTTTCGCGGGTAGCCTCTGCCATTTGCGTGCCTCGATTCTGAAATTCTTATAGAGACGGACCAGAGAAGCCGTCACGGCGAATACGCCAGAAGTGCACGGCCATCAGGATGCTGGCGACCAGCGGAATGAAGATACAGTGCAAAATATAAAAACGCAGCAGCGTGTGCGGGCCGATCTCGCCGCCGCCGAATAAAAAGGCGCGAGCATCGTAGATCGGGTTGGCGCCGACAAAATCCGCGAAGGGCCCCTCGTAACCGAGAAGCGGCGTCGCGCGCGCCATATTGGAGCCGACCGTCACGGCCCAGATAGCGAGCTGGTCCCACGGCAATAAATAACCGGTAAAACTCAAAAGGAGCGTCATAACCAAGAGCAAAACGCCGACGATCCAGTTAAACTCGCGCGGCGGTTTATACGACCCGGTTAAAAAGACCCGGAACATGTGCAGCCAGACGAAGACGATCATCGCATGCGCCGCCCAACGGTGCATATTGCGCATGAGCATGCCGAAGGGCATGTCGTTGTCCAGATACTTCATGTCCGCATAAGCGTATTCGGCCACCGGACGATAATAGAACATCAAGTAAACGCCCGTTATCACGGTGATCAAAAACATCAGGAAGGTCAGTCCGCCCATGCACCAGGTAAAGCGCATGCGCACGGCATGGCGCCGCACCTTGGCCGGATGGAGGTGCAGAAACACGTTGGCGGTCACCATCATGACACGGTTGCGGGGCGTGTCTTCGTAACCGTGGCGAAAGATGGATTTCCAAACGTGGCTTTCCACGATGTCGCTTTTGATTTTATCTAAAAGGCTCATGATTCTATCCGTTAAACTTTGAGAACACTGTCGGCAAATTGCTCATCGGGCTCGGCCCCGGGCCCCATTTTGAAAACTTTGCTTTTATCGACGACTAACTGGCCATCGTCGCCGACAGAAATTTTAAAGCGGTCTAGCGGCCGCGGCGCCGGTCCCTCGAAATTCAGGCCACTCTTGAAAAAGCCGCTACCGTGACAAGGGCATTTGAATTTGTTTTCCGCGGCCAGCCAGCGCGGTGTGCAGCCGAGGTGTGTGCATTTGGCGAAGATCGCATAGATCCCGGTATCCTCGCGCACGATCCAAACGCGTTGGTCTTGCTTGTATTTCTCGCTCACCTCGCCCATGGCGTAGTCATTCGGCGATCCAGCTTTAAAAGTTGCCGGCGGTTGAAACAACACCCGAGGAAACGCCGAGCGCAGAAATCCCAAAAGACTCAGGCCACCGAAAATGCCAAACCCGCCCCATCCCAACCGAGTAAAAAAGTCTCTGCGCGACCAGATACCGCGCTTTTCCTTCTCCTGTTCCGCCATACTCTTCTATCCTTTAATCCAACTGATCAAGGCACCCCAAACTATAAAAATTACGCCGCCGAGCATTAAAAGCAGCCCAACGGGTCCGAACACGAACGACAATCCCGCTCCCAAAACGAAAATCAATACTCCGGTTCCCAGCGGGTTGAAAGGTGCCGGAGTGGTTCCTGCCGCGCTCGCCTGATCATCAGCCTTATGGATGAACTCCTCGCGGATGAGGGCGAACGCCAGCTCCTTGAGATCTTCGCGTCGCTCAGGATCGGCGTCCTGAATCAGACGGCCCAGCTCTTGAGCTAACCTTTCGATCTCTTGTTCACGCGCTTCGGGCGCTAGATTGGCAGGATCAGATGTCACCTGAGATTAGAGTTGTTGATTATTATAGAAATAATTATTTGTCAACAAATCCGCCCATCACAGCGGCGCTAACGAGTCACCAGTACCAGCGCTGTCGCAGCCATTCCTTTGCCTTGACCCGCCCAGCCGAGTTTTTCCGTGGTCGTGGCTTTGATGCTTATTCTCTCTTCGGCAACCCGGCACAATCCGGCGACGTTCTTGCGCATCCGGCTATAGTGCGGCGCGAGCTTCGGCTCCTGCGCCACCACGGTGACGTCGACGTTCACCAGCTTGAAACGCTTGCGGCGCATGATCTCGAGCGCCCGTGCGAGCAATTCGCTGCTCGCCATACCTTTGAAACGGCTATCGCTATCGGGGAAATGGGTCCCGATATCGCCTTCGCCGATCGCGCCAAAGATCGCGTTGACCAAAGCATGGAGCACGACGTCAGCGTCGGAATGGCCCTTGAGCCCCTTGGTGTGGGGGATCTCGACACCACCGATCATGAGTCTGCGTCCGCGCACCAAGCGGTGTACATCGAAGCCGTGTCCAATGCGACTCTCTTTGGCCATGTCTGATAGCTTACCCCCGCCCACCCACAGCGCATCATCACTCGAAGCCGCGAAACATTCAATCAGCCGCTTTCCCCGTCGTATAAATTGGCCTCCCGGCGGTGTCTGGAGTTGACGCGGTCGCTGGGCTATACTCGCGTCCACATAATAAAAGATCGATGCGATCGCGAATGCTATTAATCTGCTTGCTCGTCTTCGTCGCCCTGCCTCTTTACACCGTACTGTCCGGACAGGCGCCACTGGGTCGTGATTTTCGTACCGCCGATCGTTCCAGCGCCGGCATCGCGCCGACTCCTGAGACCACACCGGAAGCAGTCGTGCAAGTTTATTCGGCGCGCGCGCTCAATTGGCGCGGCATTTTCGGCGTCCACACCTGGATTGCCACCAAGCCCGAGAACGCCCCCGAGTACACCATCCATCAAGTGATCGGCTGGCGTGCCTACCGCGGTCTTCCCGTGGTCGTCTCCGCACCGGGCATTCCCGATGGGCGCTGGTTTGGCAACGAACCGACGCTGATCGGCGGGCTCAGTGGCAGCGCCGCTGCAGAGGCCATCCCAAAGATACTTGAAGCGGTGGCCAATTATCCTTACGCCAACGAGTACCAACTGTGGCCGGGTCCCAACAGCAACACGTTTATGGCCTATATCGGCCGCAAAGTCCCAGAGCTGCAAATGGATCTGCCGGCAACAGCCATCGGCAAGGACTATCCGATCAATGGCTCGATGCTCGATCGCACTCCGAGCGGCACCGGCTACCAAGTTTCCATGCTGGGCCTGCTCGGCGTGTCCGTCGGACGCGAAGAAGGATTCGAACTAAACTTGCTCGGCTTAAATTTCGGCATCGACTTCTTCAGACCCGCGCTCAAGCTGCCCTTCATCGGTCGGCTCGGCGTAGGCGAGCGTTGAGGAAATCTCCCCAATTTCATCGCGCCTCACTCGAATGGCGGCACGCCAATCGTCTCTGACCCGCTACCGCCTGCTGGTCTTCTCAGCCACAGCATGGGCGTTGGCCTCGGGGATTTTTCTATTCGACAACAACTTATTTTCTCAGCGCGAGAAATTCCAAGAATCTGATTTCATCATGACTTTCTATGTGGCGGGTCGCTTGGCTCTGACCGGCCGCGCGAACGAGCTCTATCCGCCGTCGGACGCCCGTTCCTTTATCGATACGCCATTCGATAGGGCGACGCACGAGCTTTTACCGCATCTACCGAAGGCATCCACCGGCGCTTACATGTACATTCCGCTCATCGCCGGCTTCTTCGCGCCATTTAGCCTGGTCGATCCGAATTTGTCTTTGTTTCTATGGCAGCTAATGTCGGTTCTAGCCCTGGCTTTGTCCGTGACGATTTTGTCCCGCGTGAGCGCGATAAAAATTAGCGAGCTGTTTTTTCTGTCGTTCTTGTACGGTCCCGTCTTTCTGACATTGTGGGCGGGGCAACTGGGTCTCGGATTCGGCTTGCTGCCGCTCTGTATCGGCTATTTTCTACTCCTGCGACAAATGCCTTTTGCGGCAGGAATCGTCTGGTCGTTTCTTCTACTCAAACCCCAATATTTTTTTGCGCCAGCGTTTGTGGCGCTGGTGAACGCCCTGACGGGACGTTATCGAACCCTTACAGGAATGAGCGTGGGCGTTGTTTGTCTTCTGGTCTTGACCGCCGCCGCGTTTTCGACGCCGTTGACCATTCAATGGTTGCTCAGTCACCGGGTGAGCGATGCTTATTTTTTTTCCGGTCTACAAGGCATCCCAAGCCATCTGCTAACCGGTTTGCCGGCTAATCTCTTGGTTCTTTTCCCGATCAATCAACGAGAGGTCGTCAAACTGCCGCTCTACGCCGCCGCCGCCGCCATGTGGCTATTTGGCCTTTGGTTTTGCTCTAGATTTAAGAAACTGCAGATGGCGGAATCAGCGCAAATTTCAGTTACGTTCGTGGTCGGAATCGTGCTGAGCTCGCTCACTTTGCCGCACCTGCTCTACTACGATCTTTGTATTCTCTTGCCCGCCGGGGTTCTTCTACTCGCGCGAGACGGGCCTTTGCCCAAACAGTCTGGATTGCAAGCAATCGGTGTGAGCGGGTGGATCGTCGTGAGCGGCTTCCTGCCGCTTTTGCTGCTCTTCGCCAATCAAAAACTGGCTCCGCTCCTTCTCGAATTGATTCTATTGACCCTGTTTGTCTGGCTATTGAAGCAGCTGAATCAGTTTTGCAAACTCATACCGCGCGCATAACAGCGCGTCGAAGGCTCATCTGAATTCATCTTTAGACGCCGGCCATAAACTGATGACAGCGCCGGCGAAAGCAATCGCCGCCGCGATCAGATAAGCGCACCGGTACCCGTACAAGAAAGCAGTGAGAACCAGCCTGTCGGCGTCGCCCCCAGCGTCACGGCCGAGATTCTGCAGTGACGTTTCACCGGTCGATGCCAACAAAAAATGACTGACGATGGCCGCTGCCAGCGTCGCGCCGAGAGAATAGCCGAGACTGCGCACGATCGATAAAACCGACGAGCCGATGCCGAGACGAGGGCGCGGCAGCGCGCTCATGAGCAGATTATTGTTCGGCGTTTGAAATATTCCCATGCCGACGCCGAGCAGAGCCAAGCCAAAGATCACTTCGGTTGCGCTCGCGCCGGGCGCAAGGAAACTCAAAAAGACCAAAGCTGCACCGTTCACGGCCAAGCCTAAGGCACAGAGCCGCTCCGGCACAAATCGTTCCGACATCCAGCCCGTGAAAGGCGCCAGCAGCGCCATCGCCAGCGGCGTTGGCGCCACCAAGAATCCGGCGCGCAGCGGATCCAATCCCATCACCAGTTGCAAGAAAAACGGCATCAGCAAATTGCTGACGCTCATCGTGATAAAACTGAACCATCGGGTGGTGTTGCCTAGGCTGAACGCGGCGATGCGAAAAATGTCCAGATCGAGCAGCGGCGATCGAGTCCGCTTTTCCCACCAGACAAAGAAGCCGAGCACACCGACTCCACCGAGCGCCGTCAAACTGATGATGGGATCGCGCCATTGCCCCTTCTGCGCGAGCGCCAGAGCAAACAACAGTGACGAAATACCGATAGCGAAGGAGACGGCGCCGGCGAAGTCGAACGGCTCTTTTTTCTCGCCGCTGCCTTTGAAACTCTCCGCCGGCAAGAGCGCCCGCGCAGCGCCGAAACCGACCATGGCTAGGAAAGCAGATAGGTAGAAATTTGAGCGCCAACCGAAGGCGTGGGTCAGCAGCCCACCCAAGACCGGCCCAAGGGTATAGCCGAGGGCCGATATCGTGCCGCCGGCGATGCCCATGGCGCGGCCGCGTTCTTCACGCGGGAAGAGGGCCGTGACCAAAGCAAAATTATTGGCCATGATGAGCGCGCTGCCCGCCGCTTGTAAGGCTCGGAAAAAAATCAATTGGCCGGCTCCTTGCGCCGCGCCGGCGGCCAGTGAGCTGATCGAATACAAGACAAAACCGGCAAGAAAAAGTTTACCGACACCGAGCAGATCCGCCATCCTGCCGCAAGGCAGATAGAGCGACGCCGTGATCAAGGCATAAACCAGCGCAATCCAACTGGCCAGTGCCAAGTCTGCGTGCAGATCTTTAATGATCAAAGGCAGGGCGATACTGAGCTGCCCCGAGTCTGCCGTTACGATCAGAGTCGCCAGCGAAGCGACCGCCAGGGACCACCAGCGCTTTTGTGGCGGCGAAGATTGAGTCTGGACGACCATGACGGGATCAGGAAGATTAGCGAATGGCGTCAATGGGGGGCGATCACTTGACGATAGGCCAGTAACGTCCCTTCTGTTTCATAACGGTTAAAGAGACTCCGTAGAGATCCTTCAACACATCCCGATCGAGTACGCGCCGAGTGTCGCCGGCGTAAAGCACCCTGCCGTCGCGCAGAACCAAGGTGTGACGAAACAGCGGCAGGATTTCCTCGACATGGTGCGTCACATAGATCAACGCGGGAAGTTTTCTTTGCGCGCCGACCCGGCGCAGTGAAGCGAGAAAATTTTCTCGCGCTCCGGGATCCATGCCGGCACAGGGTTCGTCGAGGATAATTAAATAGGGTTTGGTCATCCGCGCTCGCGCGATGAGAACTTTCTGTTGCTCGCCCTGCGACAAGGTGCCGAAGGCCTGTTCGCCCAATTGAAGGCAGCCGAGTTCTTTTAGATAGCGCCGCGCGCACGCATAGTCGTAGCGGCTCGCCTCACCCCACTGCCCGCCGAGATAACCGATTTGGGCAAATTTCCCGGAAACAACTGTGTTCAGGGCTCTCTCCTGCCTCGGGATCTCGCTCGCGAGCGACGCCGTCACCCAACCGATGCTTTGTCGCAGTTCGGGAAGATAAGACAACGCTTCGCCTCTGCGAAACACTTCACCGCCGCCGTTCGGCCAAAGATAGCCGCTCGCGATCTTGAGGAGCGTCGTCTTGCCCGAGCCGTTGGGGCCAAGAATCGCCCAGTGTTCGCTAGGCCATACCTTCCAATTGATGGTATCGAGAATTTTCTTGCCGCCGGTCAGATACGAGACGTCTCGAAGCTCAAGTGCGGGGATTCGTGTCACTCTGGAATTGAGTCCTTCATGCGGTTCACTACTCTTAAACCAAAAGAGCTATGGAATAAAGTTTTCGTGAAAGAGAGTCAGTCAGTTTTTCTGTGGAGCGAATGGGATGAGGGGACTAAAGGAGCCTCTAAGCCGGAGAAGGATGAGGTAGAACTGTCACAGTGCACGGAAGCGCAAATCTACATATCACACGGCTTACGTCGATTTCGATGACGTTACGAAACGGTCTGTCCTGCTTTAATCGATTCAACGACGGTTTGTCTTTGTAGATCGATTACCGCCACCTCGTCCGTGCTTTCACAACCGACGAACGCGCACTCA
>Ga0075421_100005714_pt1 | contig 15066 bp, 13 predicted proteins | sample SoiMetdeltSBSDD5_FD_75292 | JGI IMG/M metagenome (GOLD analysis project Ga0075421, IMG submission 75292) | Bulk soil microbial communities from a Populus tree surrounding site in Tennessee, USA - Soil MetaG P. deltoides SBSDD5 | ecosystem: Environmental > Terrestrial > Soil > Tree plantation...
GCAGGCGTTGGCCTGCGGCTGGTGACCGCGCTGTTGCTCGCCATCATGTTCGCGCTGGTGAAGCTGGCGGCGACGCGGGGCGTGAACATCGTCGAGACCCTGTTCTACCGCCAGTGCGGCTCGGCGCTGTGCGCGGTCGGTATGGTCGCCGCGGGTCCGGGCTTCAAATCGCTCCACAGCAAGCGGGTCGGGGCGCATGTTGGGCGGATGGCGCTCGGCATGGCGGCGATGGCGCTCAACTTCGCGGCGATGATCATGCTGCCGCTGGCCGAAGCGACGGTGATCGGCTTCTCGGTGCCGATCTTCTCGACCGTGCTGGCCGCGCTCGTCCTCGGCGAGCCGACCGGGAGGTGGCGCTGGGGCGCGGTCGCGGCAGGGTTCCTCGGCGTGCTGCTGATCGTCCAACCCGGCACGGGCGAGGTGCCTCTGCTGGGGGCTTCGGTGGCGCTGGTCGCCGCGCTGCTCACCGCCTCCGTCACTATCGTCATCCGCCGGTTAGGCGCGACCGAGCGCGCGTCGACCACGGTCTTCTGGTTCGCGGCCAGCTCGCTGGTTCCGCTCGGCCTGCTGATGATGTGGTTCGCGCGGGGCCACGATCCGATGACCTGGGCGATCCTCGCCGGACTGGCGCTGGCTGGCGGACTCGCGCAGCTGACCTTGACGGGTGCGCTCAGGCTTGCCCCCGTGGCGCTGGTCATGCCGATGGACTACACCAGCCTGATCTGGGCATTGATCCTCGGCATATGGATATTCGGCGAAATGCCGACGCCATGGATCTGGGCCGGAGCACCAATCATTATCGCGAGCGGCCTCACCATTGTCTGGCGCGAGCATCGGCTGGCGCGCCGTGCGGCATTGTCGGCGGCCACCGCTTCGCCCAATTAGGAGCCTCATGCCCCGCAAAACCTCCCAAGGCCTGCCGACCCGCAAGCAGATCCTCGACTTCATCGAGCAGTCCGGCCAGCCGGCAGGGAAGCGCGAGATTGCGCGGGCCTTTGGGCTCCACAGCCATGACAAGATCCTGCTGAAGGCCCTGCTAAAGGACATGGCCGACGAGGGGCTGATCGATGGCTCGCCCGGCCGTGCCTTCCACAAGGCGGGCGGGGTGCCGCGGGTCACGGTGCTGCGCGTAGTGTCGGTCGATGACGGCCAGGTCTGGGCCCAACCCGAAAGCTGGCACGCCGACACTCCGCCGCCCCGCCTGCGGGTGATCGAGCGCGGACGGCGCTCGGCGCTGGCCCTCAACGACCGAATCCTCGCCCGCACGGAAGAAGCAGGGAAGGGCTTTGTCGCTCACCCGATGAAGAAGCTCGCGCGCTCCGCCGAGCTGGTGCTCGGCGTGGTGCGCAAGGAGGGCGACCGGCATTACCTGACGCCGGTCGACAAGAAGGAGCGGCGTGAGCTTCCTATTTCAGAATTGAAGGACGCGCAGGAAGGCGACCTGGTACTGGCCGAGCCGTCGGGCCGCCCGCCGCGGGTCACCGCCCGGGTGGACGCGATCCTCGGCGATCCCTTCGCTCCGCGCAGCTTCAGCCTGATCGCGATCCACAAATATGGCCTCCGCGATGAATTCCGCACCGAGGCGGTGGTCGAGGCCAAGCATGCCGCCAAGCAGAAGTTGGGCGAGGATCGCGAGGACCTCACGCATTTGCCAATCGTCGCCATCGATCCCGAGGATGCGCGCGACCATGACGACGCTATCTGGGCGAGCCCGCGCGCCGACGGCGACGGCTGGGACGCGATCGTCGCCATCGCCGACGTCAGCTACTATGTCCGCCCCGGCAGCGAGCTCGATCGCGAAGCGCGGGCGCGGGGCAACAGCGTCTACTTTCCCGATCGGGTCGTGCCGATGCTCCCCCACGAACTGTCGTCGGACATCTGTTCGCTGAAGCAGGGTGAGGTCCGCGCGGCAATCGCTTGTCACCTGCACGTCGGCAAGGACGGGGCGCTGCAAAGCTGGAGATTCTCACGTGCCAAGATTTGTGTAGTCGCAAATATTGCATATGAGAATGCACAGGCCGCGATGGATGAAGTCGGGCAGGAGGCCACGGAAGTTACGTCATCGCCCTGCTCGATGCCCGACCTGCTCCCCGGCGAAGGCCGGGGCCCAGGAGCGCGAAGCGCTTCCCAGGAGCGGGGCCTGGACCCCGGCCTCCGCCGGGGAACAAGTGGGGTCGATCCCGACTTGGTCGACCAAGCACTGAAGCCGCTGTGGGCTTGCTGGCGTGCTTTGCTGGCCGCCCGAAATAAGCGCGAACCGCTTGAACTGGACCTGCCCGAACGCCGTGTGATGCTCGACGAGAAGGGCCGCATCCTGTCGGTCGCGCCGCGCGAGCGCCTGGATGCCCACCGGCTGGTCGAGGACTATATGATTGCGGCCAATGTCGCCGCGGCCAGGGCGCTGGAGAAGAGGAAGGCACCGGTCATGTACCGGATCCACGAGGCGCCGGGGCGCGAGAAGCTGGTCGCGCTGAAGGACTATCTCGCAACATTCGACCTGGAGTTCGCGCTCGGCCAGGTGGTCCGACCGGCAACCTTCAACCGCATCATCGAACGGATCGGGCCAGACCACGACGCGCGGCCCGAGATTATGGAACAGGTTCTGAGGACCCAGATGCAGGCGCGCTACGGGCCCGAACCGCTCGGCCATTTCGGCCTGGCACTGGGCAGCTACGCTCATTTCACCTCGCCGATCCGCCGCTACGCCGACTTGCTCGTCCACCGTGCACTGGTCAGCTCGAACAAGCTGGGCGAAGGCGGACTGCCGCCGGCCGAGGCCGAACAATTCACCGAGATCGGCGAGCATATCTCGATGCTCGAGCGCCGCGCGATGGAGGCGGAACGGGAAACGATCGACCGCTATGTCGCCGCCTTCCTCGCCGACAAGGTGGGCCAGATCCTTCGCTGCCGGATCACCGGCGTCCAATCGTTCGGCTTTTTCGCCACGGTCGAGGACCTGGGCGGCGACGGGCTGGTCCCGGCCGCGATCCTCGGCAACGAGTATTTTCGCTACGACGAGGCGGCTCGGGCGCTGGTCGGCGACGAAACCGGCGAAACCTACCGCGTCGGCCAGCATTTGGAGCTTAAGCTGGTTGAGGCCAATCTGGCGTCCGGCGCGCTGCGATTCGAGTTGCCTGAGGGCAAGTTCGCAGGGGCGCCGCGGGTCAGTCAGCGCCGCGACCGGGTCCGTACCGGCAAGCGCGGCCGGCCGGCCAATATCCGCCACCAGGGAAGGCGGCGTTAGAAAGGCAGCAGAGCCAAGGAGGCAATCATGGCCGTTTACAAGATCGCGATCATCGCCGGTTCGCTCCGCGAGGGCAGCATCAACCGAAAAATCGCCCGCTCGATCTGCGCCATCCGCGGCGACAACCTTGACTGCTCGATCATCGATATCGGCAAGCTGCCGCTCTACAACCAGGACCTGGATGACAATCCGCCGGCCGAATGGGTCGAGTTCCGGGAAAAAATCAGCGCGGTTGACGGCGTCCTGTTTTGCACGCCCGAATATAACCGCGGCGTCCCCGGGGTCCTCAAGAATGCGGTCGACGTCGGATCGCGCCCATATGGCGAAAGCGTCTGGCACAAGAAGCCGGCCGCCATCGTCAGCGCCTCGCCCGGGTCGATCGGCGGCTTCGGCGCCAACCATCAGCTACGCCAGGCCTGCGTCTTCCTCGACATGCCGGTGATGCAGCATCCGGAGGCCTATCTCGGCCACGTCAGCGACGACAGTTTCGACGAGAATGGCAAGCTCAAGGAAGGGCCGCTGCTGGGCCTTGTCGAGAAGCTGGCGCAGGCATTTCACGACTGGGTCGACGTCATCATCCGTGCACGGGCCGCGCTGGCTTGAGCCGGCTGTTATAATCCGTCACTGCTCACAATGACATTTACAGCTTCGGTAAGGTCACGCCCCGCTGGCCCATATATTTGCCGGCGCGGTCGGCGTAGCTGGTCTCGCAGCGCTCATTTCCCTTGAGGAACAGGAACTGGCAGGCGCCTTCATTGGCGTAGATCTTGGCCGGGAGTGGCGTCGTATTGCTGAACTCCAGCGTGACATGCCCCTCCCAGCCCGGCTCCAATGGCGTGACATTCACGATGATCCCGCAGCGGGCGTAGGTCGATTTGCCCAGGCAGATCACCAGCACATCCTCCGGCACGCGGAAATATTCGACCGTGCGGGCGAGCGCGAAGCTGTTGGGCGGGATGATGCAGACGTCGGTCTGGCGGTCGACAAAGCTGTTCGCGGCGAAATCCTTGGGGTCGACGGTGGCTGAATCGACGTTGGTGAAAATCTTGAACTCGTCGGCAACGCGTGCGTCGTACCCATACGAAGAAAGACCGTAAGAAATGCAGCCCTCGCGCCGCTGTGCCTCGACGAACGGTTCGATCATGCCATGCTCGAGGGCCTGTTCGCGAATCCAGCGGTCCGATTGAATGGTCATGGTGTGTGGCTAGCGAGGCACTATCGCGCCATCAATTCCGCTGCGATCTTTTTCTGTGGACGAGGCAGGCAGGCTATAACTGGGAGTCCCGCGCAAGGGGCCCGCGTTTCGGCTCACATCTTATCCACAGTCGTGCTACATTTGTTCTCGGTACCGCCCCTTGCTGGAATGCGCATAGACCAACCCATGGCCGAAGTTGTTCGAATCGATGGCGGGGCCGACCTCCCCGCAACACCCTCGCTCCCCCAGAATATCGAGGCGGAGGCGGCGCTGCTTGGCGCGATGATGATCGACAATCGGCTGGTCGAAGACATCCAGCTGCGGCTGAAGCCGCACCATTTCTTCGAGCCGCTGCACGGGCGGATCTACGAAGCCATCCTCCGGATGACCGACAAGAATATGGTCGCCAACCCGGTCACCCTGAAGCCGATTTTCGACGGCGACGAGGTGATGAAGGAGGTCGGCGGGCCGGCCTATCTCGCCCAGCTGACCGGATCGGGCGCGGCGGTGATCGGTGCGCGCGATTTCGCCGCGCAAATCTATGATCTGGCCCTCTTGCGGGCCCTGGTCGGTGTCGGGCGCGATATGGTGGAGGGCGCGCTCGACACCTCCGAGGAAGTGGCGCCCCTAAGCCAGATCGAGCGGGCCGAGAGCGAGCTTTATCGCGTCGCCGAAGAGGGCGGCACCGCCAATTCGGTCAAGAGCTTCGGCGAAGCCACTCGCCTCGCGCTCGAACAGGCCGAAAAGGCGCTCAACAGCGGCGGCCATCTGTCGGGCATCACCACCGGTCTCGACGGGGTCAACACCAAGGTCGGCGGCCTCCACAAGAGCGACCTCGTCATCCTCGCCGGCCGCCCAGGCATGGGCAAGACTTCGCTCGCGACCAATATGGCGTTCAGCGCTGCAAGGCGTTTTCTTCAAGATAAAGAGAATGACATCGCTCCGGAGAAGAGCGCCGGCGCGCCTGTCGCCTTCTTCAGCCTGGAAATGTCAGCCGACCAGCTGGCGACCCGCATTTTGGCGGAACAATCTGGAATTCAATCTGAGAAACTACGCACAGGTAGAATTACGCAGCAGGAGTTTCGCTCCTTGGCTCGCGCAGCAGGCGAGCTCTCAACCCTGCCGCTTTACATCGACGACACTGCGGGTTTGACAATCGCCGCGCTCCGCGCCCGCGCCCGCCGCCTGAAGCGGCAGAAGGGCATCGGCATGATCGTGGTCGACTATCTCCAGCTGCTCCAAGGTACGGGCAAAAACAGCAATGATAATCGCGTCCAGGAAATCTCCGAGATCAGCCGCGGTTTGAAGCAGCTCGCCAAAGAACTCGACGTGCCGGTGCTCGCCCTTTCGCAGTTGAGCCGCGCTGTTGAGCAGCGCGAGGACAAACGGCCGCAGCTGTCGGACCTCAGAGAGTCAGGCTCGATTGAGCAGGACGCGGACATGGTCTGGTTCGTTTTCAGAGAGGACTATTACCTCGCGTCTCATGAACCACGAGGTGGCGAGGACGCCGATGCCAAAGCGATTCAGGAAATACAGGAATTCCAAGAGAAGATGGCCAAAGTCCACGGTTGGGCGGACCTCATTATCGCCAAACAGCGCCATGGTGCGACGGGCGTTGTTCGCATGAGGTTTGACGCCAGGATTACCAAATTCAGCGACCCGGTGGATGGCGAGTATCTGCCGGAGATGCGCAGCTAGAGGGCCGACAGGGCGATGGACTGGATCGACGCATCGCCGCTGCACCGCTCGTAGATGGTCGCGACCGAGGCGACGTCCTGGAGGCCGGTCCCGGTCGAATCGAAGATGATGATTTGATCGGGCGAGCCGCGGCCGGCTCTGGCGCCGATGACCAGCTCGGCCAATTCCGCGTGAACGTCCGCTGCGGTCATCACCCCGGCTTCGATCGCATGTCGGAGGTCGCCCATTTCGGAACATTGCGCGGTGACATCGGTCACAACCGTCGCAGCGGCCATCAGGGCGGGCGCGATCTCGCTTTTCGACGCATTGTCGGTTCCGACCGCGGCGATGAAGGTGCCGGGCGCCACAATCGAGGCGTCAAGGAGCGGCTCGCGCGACGGCGTACAGGTGGCGATGACGTCGGCTGACCTTGCCGCCGCGTTCAAATCCACGATCGCAACGGCGTCGATCTGGCCGGCCAGCCGCTCGGATCGTTCGCGGTCGCGGTCCCACAGCATGATGCGCTCGATCGGCAGGACCGCGCGGAGGTGTTCGACATGGGCGCGGCCCTGTTCGCCGCATCCGCAGACCAGCAGGGTGCGAGAGTCCAGCCGTGCCAGATATTTCGCGGCCAGGGCGCTGGCGGCCGCCGTCCGCTGGATCGATACCTCGATTGAGTCGAGGATGGCGAGCAATGAGCCGTTGCTTCCGTCAAAGAACAGGATCGCCCCCTGGATGGTGGGCAGGCCCAGCTCGGCTGGATTGCCGGGGAAATTGCCATTGACCTTAATCGCCACAAAGTCGCGGCCGGCCGAAATGCTGGCGCCTTTGCCGTGGAAGGTGCCGCGCGCGACGTCCAAGTGCATCGGCATCGGCGAACTCGCCTTGCCAGTGGCGGCGGCCCGGAAGGCCTGCTCCACGGCACTCAAATAGTCGGCAGGCTTCATCGCCCGGACAATATCTTGCCGGGTGATGACCAGCGTGTGGGGAGGCTGAGGCCCGGTCACGTTGCGCTGCTCCCGAACAGTGTCCCGAACAGTGCCGACCCGAGCACGACCACGATGACGTTGAGCTTGGACTTCCACAGGTAGAGCAGCGCGAGGGCGACAGCGAAGATCGACAGCCCGATAGCGGCCGAGGGCAGCGAGCGTACCACACCCCAGCCAAGCTGCACGGCGGTGACCGCGATCAGCCCGACGACGCCGGCGGCGACACCCTCGAGCAGCCTGTGCAATCGCTCATCCTCGATCACCCGCTCCAGCCGGTCGTAGAACAGCAGCGCGAAACCGAAGGCGGGAAGGAAGATGCCGGCAGTGATCGCCAGCGCGCCCCCCATGCCGCCGGCGAGATAGCCGACGAACGTGGCGAAAATGATCAGTGGGGCAGGGATGATCCCGCCGAGCGCGAGGCTGTCGAGGAATTGGCCCTGGCTGATCCATCCACGCCCGACCGCATCGCCTCGGACGAACGGAATAGCGGTATAGGCGCCACCGAAGGTCAAAAGGCCGGCCTTGAGTCCGGAAAAGAAGAGTGCGCCCGCACCAATGGAACCGGCGGCTGCCAAATTCCCGGTGGTGGCAACGGGTGCCGACAAAGCCGGGGCCGGCATGGTCCAGGCGGCCAGCGCCGCGCCCAGCACGCCGATCGCTGTCGCCAGTGCCGTCCGGTCCGACGCCGCGGCTGCGTAGAACAGGCCGGCTGCCGGAAGCACGATCCAAAAGCTGACCCCCAGCCAGGCGGCTACCGCGCTCGTCGCGCCGACTGCCCACAGCCATTTGTCGACCAGCACGTGCTCGCCGATGCGGTGCACGGCGCGGACGATGAGCGCGATGACGCCGATCTGGATGCCGAGGAAGACCGACGCGATCATCGGATGATGCAAATCCAGGCGCTGGTACATCCAGGCGAGAGCGAGGATCAGCAAGAACCCGGGAAGCATGAAGCCGAGGCCGGCGAGCAACCCGCCCAGCCGGCCGCGCTTCATCATGCCGAGGTGAACGCAAAGCTCATGCGCTTCGGGACCGGGGAGTACCTGGTAGACTGCCAGCAGCCGGTTGAATCGCTCCGGCGTCAACCATTTCTCTTCCTCGACCAGTTCGCGCTTGATCATCGCGATCTGTGCGACCGGCCCGCCCCAGGCGAGCAGGCCGAAGCGCAGGAAGCGCGCGAAGATCGCGGCCAGGCTCGGCACTGGAGCGGCCACTTATGCGGTCACTGTTTCGCGTGTGCGCCTGGGCTTGTGCGACACCCAGTCATGGGTTTCCTCGACCGCGTCCCGGCACCAGCGATAGAAGGCGTCGTACAGCGGCATTCCGGCCTCGAGCTGCTCCAGATCGTCGGAATACATGCGCGACAGGCCGAGCGATGCCGCCAGTAACCCTGCCGCTTGCGGCGCGATCTCCGGATGCGCGGTGTCGGCACCGCGGACGATGACGGCCAGCCGCGCCAGCGCGCCGATCGAACCCAGCCCGAACTCCTCGACCATCGTGTCGAAGCTGCATTGGTCGCCGCGGTGGCTCCAGAACACTCCATCGACATCGAACGGCGTCGCGCCGAAGCGCTCCGCGACACCGGCAACGTCGGTCGGCGAGACGAAAAGGAAGAGTGCTGACGGATCGACGAAGCGGCGGATCAACCAGGGGCAGGCGATGCGGTCGACCTTGGGCCGAGAGCGTGTGACCCAGACAGTGCGGCCGGCTTCATCGCGGTTCGGCAGCTTGGCGGAGTCGATGATCGGCAGCCCGGCAGTGCGCCAGGCCTCGAAGCCGCCCTCCAATGTTTCGGCGTCGATGCCTTGGGTGCGGAGGATGGCGGCCACTCCGGCAGCGCGTTCATGCCCATGAACGCAACTGACCACCACCTTGTGGCCGATGAACGCGCGGCCCCAATCGGCGACACCCTCCGCCGGACGCCGCACGGACGCCGGCAAGAGTTGATCGCCGTCGGGCCTGACGTCGATGATGGTTGGGCAATGTGGAGTTCCGACCAGGCGGAAAAGCTTGTCGGGGCTGATGCTATTTGTCGCAGACATGATGCGTCCCTTTCGATGCTAGGACGCGATACTTCAGCATGTCGCCTCATGGGGCGATCGCATGCCCCATGCGGCCATTAGAATACGGGCCCCAGATCGAGTCAAGCGAGGCGCTCTCAGCGTCGCCTATTTCTCCGGCGCATAGGCATCGCGAAGGCCTTCATTGATTACCGCACGGGTTACATCTGCTTCAACGCTTGTTACCGGATAGGCACAATAGTCCGCAGTGTAGAAGGCACTGGGCCGATGGTTGCCGCTGAACCCCACGCCGCCGAACGGCGCGTTGGAGGGTGCGCCGTTGGTCGGCTTGTTCCAATTGATCACACCGGAGCGGACATTGGCCCAGAATTTGTCGTAGAGCGCGGGGTCCTTGGTCAATATGCTGGCCGCCAGGCCGAAGCGGGTGTTGTTGGCTTCGTCGATCGCCGCATCGAAATCCTTGACCCGGATCAGCTGCAGTACCGGCCCGAACAATTCCTCGTCGAGGCGATCCTTGACGCCGGTCATGTCGATCAGCGCGGGCGTCAGGTAGGGGCGCTCGTCATGCGGGCGTTCGAGGCGGCGGATCGGTTTGCCGCCTTTCATCATCAGCCCCATGTATCGGTCTTGGAGGATGTCGGCGGTGATGAGGTCGATCACCGGCCCCATAAACGGCTGCGGATCGGCCATTGGGTGGTCGACGATGATCCGGTCGATGAGCTTGCAAATCTCCTCGACCAGCTCCTCATGCTTGCCGTCCTCGACGATCAGGCGCCGTGCCGCCGTGCAGCGCTGGCCGGCCGAGAGGAAGGCCGACTGGACGATGATCGTGGCGGCTGCGGGCAGGTCCGGGGCGTCCCACACTACGATCGGGTTGTTGCCGCCAAGCTCGAGCGCCAGAATCTTGTTCGGTGTTTCGGCGAACTGATGGTGGAGCGCCATACCCGCCCCAACCGATCCGGTAAAAAGCAGTCCATCGATTCCCGCCTGTGCGGCGAGTGATTTGCCTTCGGCGGGTCCACCGATGAGCAGGCGCAACACGCCCTCGGGCACGCCGGCCTCATGAAAGCACCGGACCAGATACTCGCCCGTGGCCGGCGTCTTCTCCGACGGCTTGAACACCACCGCATTGCCGGCGATCAGCGCCGGGACGATGTGGCCGTTGGGCAGGTGCGCCGGGAAATTATAGGGGCCGAGAACGGCCAGGACGCCGTGCGGCTTGTGGCGCACCGCGACCTTGTTGCCGAGCGCCGCCTCCAGCCGGTTGGTCGGCGTTCGCTCGGAAAAGGCGTTGATCGAAATATCGACCTTGGCGATGACCGAATTGACCTCGGTCTTCGCTTCCCAGAAGGGCTTGCCCGTTTCGCGCGCGATGAGCTCGGCGAATTCTTCCTCGCGGGCGCGGACGACATTGGCGAAGCGGCGCAATGCTTCCATCCGGAAGGTGACCGAGTGGGCCGCCCATTCCGGCCAGGCGGCGCGCGCGGCGGCAACTTCGGCAGCGGCATCGCCGAGGGGACCGGACCAGAGTTCCGCGCCGGTTGCCGGCTCGGTCGAGACGAGAGTTTCAGTCATTAATTTTTTAACACCCGCGGGCGCGTTCCCATGCCGCGCATCGCCGGTCAACCCACCGCATCTGACGTCATGGCGTCGCCGAACCGGCGAATTGCCTCGATTTTGGACTCGAAGGCCGACCAGTCGTCATGCTCGGCGATCGCAGACCAAATGGCTTCCACTTCATCGATCAGCATCGAACAGGGGGAAGAGTCGGACCAAAAGGGATGAGCCATCGGCCGTTGGCGACCATCAAGCCGGGCGCGCAGCTCTACGAAATCTGCCGCCTGATAGACTTTGTCGGACGGGATCCTTCCGCCTCGCCAGTCAAAGAAGAAAGCATCGATGCCGACGACGCGGGACCTAAGTCCATTGATCATTGCCGAAACGAGCTGCCGGTCCTCCGCAACGTCACGCCTGTCGACACCGAGCCGCGCGATCATCCGGTCGAGAAGCGCCGCCTGGAAGCGATCGGGCCAGCGGGCGAGCAGGTCGGACAGGGCCGGCGCCTCGCCGATCCTCGCCAGGCAGCCGGCCAGCTGCGCCACGTCCCAATGGATCGCCTCGGGCTGGCGGCCGAAGGCGTAGAGTCCGATCTCGTCGAAATAGGCGGCGACGAATTCTTCGTCCCACTCGGGCGCAAACCGCCATGGGCCATAGTCGAAACTCTCGCCGGTGATGTTGATATTGTCACTGTTGAGCACACCATGGACGAAGCCCGCGGCAATGTAGCTGGCGGCGAGATTTGCCGTTTCCGAGCAGACGCGGTCGAGCAGGCGCGCCGCATTGTCGACATTGTCGCCGACCGGTTCATCCAGCAGCTGCTCAAGGCAATAGCGTGTGAGCTTTGCGATACTTTCGGCATCGTCGAAGAAGGCGAAGCGCTGGAAATTGCCGATCCGAATGTGGCCGTGGCTGAGCCGGGTCAGCACCGAGGAGCGCGTGGGGGAGGGTTCGTCGCCGCGCCAAAGCTCTTCACCGGTCTCAAACAGGGCGAAGCTCTTCGACGTGTTGACACCGAGCGCCTCCAGCATTTCGGTCGCCAGCACTTCGCGCACGCCGCCCTTGAGCGTCAGCCGCCCGTCGCCGCGGCGGCTATAGGGTGTTTGGCCGCTACCCTTGGTGCCGAGGTCGAGCAGGCGGCCGTCCCGCGCCCGAAGTTGGGCGAAAAGGAACCCCCGGCCATCGCCGATGTCGGGGTTGTACACGCGGAACTGGTGGCCGTGGTACCGCAGCGCCAAGGGCTCCCTAAGATTTCCCGGCAGCGGCTCGAACCGGCAAAAATGCTGCGCCCAAGCTTGGTCATCGAGATCGCCCAATTCGACCTGTTCGGCCCAGCGTCGATTGAGGAATCGCGGCGTGCACTGGGGGAAAGCCGCGGGCCGAACCGCGTCAAAGAAATTCTCACCTAGTTCCAGGATCGGCACGGGTTGCGGAGCAGCCATTGCCCCGCGATAGAAGAGGCTGGAAGCCGGGGGAAGTAATGCCGAGTTGGACGGACCGTTTCTGGTACAGTGCCGAAGGACTTCGCCTCCACTATCGCGACTATGAGGGCCCGCGCGACAAGCCGCCGATCCTTTGCATTCCCGGCCTGACCCGCAATGCCCGCGACTTCGAACCGGTTGCCGAGCGCTACGCCGGTGACTGGCGAGTGATTTGCATCGAATTGCGGGGGCGGGGCGCGAGCGACAATGATCCCGATCCAAGCCGCTATACGCCGCATTATTATGTCGCCGACATTTTGAAGCTGCTCGACCAGCTGGGGATCGCCGACGCGGTCTTTTTCGGCACGTCGCTGGGCGCGATTTGCACCATGCTCCTCGCCTCGACCGACGCCGACCGGATTGCCGGGGCGATGCTGAACGACATTGGGCCGGAGATCGACCAGGCCGGGATCGACCGCATCGGCGGCTATGTCGGACGGGAAGTCGTGTTCGACGACTGGGATCAGGCGATCACCGTCCTGACCGAACGCAACCGCGAAGTCTTCCCCAAATGGGGCCCAGGCGAATGGGACCGTTTCACAAGGCGGATCATGTACGAGACACCCGAAGGCATCCGCTTCCAGTATGACATGCGAATCGCCGATAATTTCCGCGCCGCCACCGAAGGCCCGCAGGGCGCCAATTGGCACCTCTACGAGGCGCTCGCCGGCCGGCCGATCTTGATCTTGCGCGGCGGCCGGTCGGACCTGCTGTCGGCGGAAATCGCAGAACAGATGGTGGCAAGGCTGAAGGGCGACGCCGAGCTGGTCCTCGTGCCCGATGTCGGCCACGCGCCCAGCCTGGAGGAACCCGAGGCGCAGGCGGCGATGGACCGGCTGCTCGAGCGGGTCATGGCCCGCGAGGAGTGATCAGGCAGTAATCCGCTTGAGCTTGTCGAGCGCGACCTGGTCGCCTTCCTCGGGCGACAGGGTGGCGACGAATTGGCCGTTTTTGTCGAGCAGCATCACCGAGGCGGTGTGGTCGACGCTATAGCCTCCGCCCGGCTGTTCGACCTTTCGCGAGTAGATGCCGAACTGCTTCTTGACCTGTTCGATCTGCGCCGTGGTGCCGGTCAGTCCGATCACCGGCGTGTTGAACAAAGTCAGGTAATTGGCGAGCTCGGCGGGCGTGTCGCGTTCGGGATCGACGCTGACAAAGACGATGGACATCGCATCCTCGCCCTGGCCCAGCTGGTGCCTCAGTCTCGCCAGCCGCGCCAGGGTCGTCGGGCAGACATCGGGGCAATGGGTGAAGCCGAAAAAGATCGCAGCCGGCCTGCCGTTGAGCTTGGAGCTGGGAAAGGGCTGCCCGTCGCTGGCGGTCAGGGTGAACGGCCCGCCGATCGTGCCGAGCGCTGTCGAAGCGGCCTGCTGCGGCTCCGACCGCTGCCAGATCAGGACCACCATGCCGAGCGCGACGAGCCCGACCACGAGCCAGAGGGCAAGTCGCAGTCGCGACAGGCTCACAGCTGTTCCGCCTTGGTCACGTCGACCGTTACCTTGCGGTCACCGCTCTTTTGGAACTTCAGGACGAGTTCGAAGCTATCGCCGGTCTTGAGCGGGGCCCTTAGGCCTTCAAGCATGACGTGGGTGCCGCCGGGCACCATCTCGATCCGGCTTCCGGCAGGGATATTGATCTCGCCGGCCATCCGCATGGTTGCAACACCATCCGCCAGCTCGCTCTGGTGGACCATCGCCATCGCCGCATGATCGGTGAAGGCGCCAGTCAGCCGATCGTCGGCTTCGCCCTTGTTGTTGATCGCGACATAGACTGCGGCCGGAGCGTCGCCGCGAGTCGGCCGTGCCCAGGCATTGCCAAGCTGGATGTCGGGTTCGCCGTTTTGGCCGCAAGAAGCGAGGAGGAGAAGGCCGCAAAGCAGAATATGTCGCAACATGGGTGTCGACCTACGGACTGAAACATCGCGGCGCAATGCGTGACGCTATTCAGACGGCGCAATGGAGCTATAGAGCCGCCGACAGTATCATGCACCATCAGGGCCTACAGCAGATCTTTGAGGAGAATAGGGAGCCCTTGCTTCGCTATCTCCGAGCCCATGGTGCCGGCGACTCAGCCGAGGATTTGCTGCAGGAATTGTGGCTGAAGATTGCGGCGACGGTGTCCGGGCCGATCGCCGCCCCGCGCAACTACCTGTTCCGGGCCGCGACCAATCTCATGATCGATCGCCGCCGCTCCGAAGCGCAGGCACAGCGGCGGGATGTCGAATGGTCCGGTCTGGCCGACCGGTTGCCCGGCTCCGCTGCGAACGACCCCAGCCCGGAACGGGAGCTCGATGGAAGGCGACGCCTGGCGCTGGTCGAGGCGGAGTTGGCCAAACTCCCTCCTCGGGCGCTTTCGATTTTCCGCCAGCACCGCATCGACGGCTGCACTCAGCGCGAAATCGCCGCCGCTATGGGTCTTAGCGCCAGCACGATCGAGAGCGATCTGCGCCTGGTCTACCGCTTGCTCGCCGAGCTTAGGGAGAAGCTCGATGAGGCATAGCCGGGTCGACTCCGTCATGGAGGGCATGAGGTGGCAATGACGCATGACTCCGACCGGCGCGAGGCAGCGCTCGACTGGCTCGTCCGGACCAACGATCCGGAGTTCGCCGGCTGGGCCGAATTCACGGCCTGGCTCGAAGAGAGCGCGGCCAATGCCGACGCCTATCATGCGCTCGCCGGCTACGAGGCCGAGATGCTGCCCCTGGTGGAGGCGGTTCCTGCCGCGGCGGAGCCGACGCGCCAGCCCCAGCGCCGCCGCCTGGCGCTGGTCGCCGGTGTCGTGGCGTTTGCGGCAGCGGCGACGGCGATCGTCGCTCCCCGCATGATGCCGGTCGATTATTCGACCGGCCCGGGCGAAGTCCGGATTGTCTCGCTCGGAGGCCAGGACCAGCTGGTCATGAACG
>Ga0075421_100005715_pt1 | contig 15065 bp, 16 predicted proteins | sample SoiMetdeltSBSDD5_FD_75292 | JGI IMG/M metagenome (GOLD analysis project Ga0075421, IMG submission 75292) | Bulk soil microbial communities from a Populus tree surrounding site in Tennessee, USA - Soil MetaG P. deltoides SBSDD5 | ecosystem: Environmental > Terrestrial > Soil > Tree plantation...
AATGTCGACGCCATCTTCATTCCCGCCCAGGTCAACTATCCGGACCTGATGGCGGTCCAGCAGGCAGCCGGCATCCGGGTGATCGGATTCTCCAACGACCTGGTCGAGAAGACGCTCTCGACCATGCCCGGCCTCGTGAAGAGCAAGATCCCCAAGGGACTCTATGGTGTGGTCGAGCAGGACCTGGCCTCACCCGGGTTCCTGCAGCAGCTCATCGTCGACGCCGGCCTCTCCGACGAGCTGGTCTACCGGATCACCAAGCTCTGGTGGGAGAAGATCAAGGACATTCACGAGGTGGCGCCCGGGCTCGACCAGGCCAACGTGAAGATGGCGATGGAGCACGCCACCATCCCGTTCCACCCCGGGGCGATCCGCTACTACAAGGAAATCGGCGTCGCAAGGTAGATCGTGGCGGTGACGGTCTCCGACCCAGAGATCGTCGTCGGGCCGTCGGCGGTGGACTGGCTGCTCGGCCGCCGCCGCGGCCCGCAGACCGCGCTGGCAGCGGCCATCGTCGTCCTGTCGATGGCGCTCTGTCTCTTCCACTTCTACTCGACGTACTACGGCCAGGCCGAGGTGCACACGCACCGTTCGACGCACCTGGCCTTCATGCTGATCCTCGCCTTCCTCTTCTTCCCGTTCCGGCGGCGGCACTTCGCCGACCCGCTCGGCTGGCCGTTCCTGGTGGATGCCGCCTGCCTCGGCGTGGCGCTGGGCGCCCAGATCTACACGTTCGTGCACCTCGACCGCTTCGTCGATCCGGGCTACAGCGTGACCACCGGCGACGTGGTGGTGGGAACGCTCCTCATCGTGGCCGTGCTGGAGGCGACCCGCCGCACGGTCGGCTGGGGCCTCACGCTCACCGCGATGATCGTCCTCCTGCAAACCTGGCAGGCCGACAAGTTCGTGTGGATCTTCTATGGCCCGCCCACGTCGTGGACGGCGATGGTCGAGAGCTTCTTCGGCAAGGAGGAAGGGCTCTACGGCATCCCCGTCGGCATCATGAGCTCGGTGCTGATCCTCTTCATCATCTTCGCCGCCTTCATCGCGACCACGGGCATCGGCGACTTCTTCGTTCGCCTGGCCACGGCGCTCGCGGGGCGGTTGACGGGCGGGCCGGCCAAAGTGTCGGTCTTCTCCAGCGCACTGCTCGGCACCATCTCCGGGAGCGGCGTGGCGAACGTGATGATGGACGGCGTGTTCACGATCCCGATGATGAAGCGCATCGGCTACGGCGCCACCTTCGCGGCCGCGGTCGAGGCCGTCGCCTCCATCGGGGGCCAGATCATGCCGCCCATCATGGCCGCCGCCGCCTTCATCATGGCCGACTTCGTCGGAGTTCCGTTCCGGCAGGTGGCGCTCGCCGCCACCATCCCCGCGCTGCTCTACTTCTTCTGCGTGTTCGTCACCGTCCACCTCGAGGCCAAGCGGCTCGGGCTTCGCAGAGTGCCGCGCGAGGAGATGCCGCACCTCGGCCTCACGCTCAAGGCCGACGGTTATCTCCTGCTGCCGATCGCCGCCCTCGTCTGGTACCTCTACCAGGGCTTCAGCGAGGAGATGGCGGCACTGATGGCGGTCGGCACGACCTTCCTCGTGTCGTTCGTCCGCAAGCGCTCGGCGCTCGGGCCCGTGCGCCTGCTCAAGGCCTTCGAGAGCGGCGCGCGCGCCGGCGTGACGGTGGCCATGGCCGTGGCCGCGGCCGGGCTGATCATCGGCGCGCTGTTCCTGTCGGGCATCGGCATGAAGTTCTCCTACATGCTGATGACGCTCTCGGGCGGTCAGCTCTGGCTGGCGCTGGTCTACACGACGTTCGCCGCCTTCATCCTGGGTCTCTCGCTGCCGACCACCGCGGTGTACCTCACGCTCGCCATCATCGTGGCGCCCGGCCTCGTGCAGATGGGCGTGCCGAAGATGGCCGCCCACATGTTCATCTTCTACATGGGCGTGACGTCCGACCTCACGCCCCCCACGTGCCTCTCCCCGTTCGCGGCGGCCGCCATCGCCGGCTCGCCGCCGATGGCCACCGCGTGGCAGGCGATGCGGCTCGGCGCCGTGCTCTTCATCGTGCCGTTCATGTTCGTCTACCAGCCGGCGCTGCTCATGATGGGCCCGTGGCCCCAGATCCTGCTCGCGGCCGGCACCGCCGCACTCGGCGTCATCTGCCTGGCCGCCGCGCTGCAGGGGTGGCTGCGCACGCGCGTCACGTTCGTGGAGCGCGTGATCTTGCTTGCCGCCGGCTCGCTGTTCGTGGCGCCGTGGCTGCTGGGCGATTTCATCGCCCTCGTGCTCCTCGGCGGCGTGCTCGCCCTGCAGACGCTGCGTCGTCCACCGGAGATGGCCCCTGCGCCCGCTGCTTCGCTGGATTAGCCTGCTCGCCGACGTCGCGCTCCTCTGGGTGCTCGGCGCGGCCGGCCTGCATCAGAAGCACTTCGTGCTGTTCCTCACGGCGGTCCTCGTCGCCGCCGCGTCCACGATCGCCGTCTTCGTCGCCACCAGCGCCACGAGCGATGCCGCGGACGCCTAGCGTGGGGCGCGGGGGGCGGGCGGTTCTTCGCGGGCTCGGCGATGGTTTCCTTCGCTCGCGGCGGCCGGGTCTCAGATCATTCGCAGCTGTCGCGCCATGGCCAGCCGTCGCTCGGCCAGGCGATCGGCCGCCAGCCACGTCGGAATCGCTTCGCGTTTCGCGATGTCGATGAGCTCGGTCATCCGCTCGCGGATGCGCGAGACGTTCGCCCAGGCGCGCTCGCGGTTGAAGCCGCCTTTCTGCGCGATGCGATCGGTGTCGAAGATGGTGCCGCCGGCGTTGGCGATGTAGTCGGGCGCGTAGAGAATGCCCTTGTCGTGGAGCAGCGTGCCGTGCCGCTCCTCGGCCAGCTGGTTGTTGGCGCTCCCGCAGACGATCCGGCAGCGCAGCGCGGGCAGCGTCCGGTCGTTGATGACGGCGCCCAGCGCGTACGGCGCGTAGATGTCGCAGGGCTCGGCGTGGATGCCCGCCGGGTCCGCGGCCTTCACGCCGAACTCCTTCTTCGCGCGCTCGACCTTGGCCGCGTCGATGTCGGCGACGACGACGGTCGCGCCTTCCTGCACCAGGCCCTCCAGCGCCGGCCAGCCGACGGCGCCGAGGCCCTGCAGCGCGATCGTGCGCCCCTGGAGACGATCGGAGCCCCAGACCTCCTGCGCGCACGCCTTCATGGCTTGCTGCACGCCAAAGGCGGTGGCCGGCCCAATGTTGCCGGCGCCGCCGCAGTACTCGGGCAGCGTGATCACGTGCTCCGTCTCCTGGTAGAGGACCTCCATGTCGTCGAGGGTGGTCCCGACGTCCTCGCCGGTCTTGTACTCGCCGTTCTGCGACTGGATGAAGCGCCCCATGGCACGGATGAGCGCCTCGGTCTTCTGCGTCTTCGGATCGCCGATGATGACGGCCTTGCCGCCGCCGAGGTTGACGCCGGCGGCCGCGTACTTGTACGTCATGCCGCGCCCGAGGCGGAGCGCGTCCATGATCGCCTCGTTCTCGTTCGCGTAGGTCCACATCCGGAGACCGCCGCAGGCCGGGCCGAGGGCGGTGGAGTGGATGGCGATGACGGCCTTCAGCCCGACGTCGGCGTTGTGACAGAGGACCACCTTGCGGAAGTCGTATTTCTGCAGGTAGTCGAAGATCATGCCGCCGTCCAGCCGCCGTCCACCATGAGGATCTGTCCCGTCACGTACGACGATGCATCGGAGGCCAGGAACACGACAGGGCCGACGAGCTCCTCGACGCGACCGCGGCGTCCCATCGGCGTCCACTCGCGGATGTGCCGCTCCTTGTCCTCGTTGTGGATGTTCTCGGCGCCCTGCATGACGTTCTCGAAGTACGCCGGCGCGAACACGTTCACGCGCACGCCGTCCCGCGCCCACTCGACGGCGAGCGTGCGGGTGAGCTGGTTCACGCCGCCCTTCGCCGACGCGTACGGGACCAGCCACTTCACGCCGATGGAGCCGGCGATGGAGGAGTTCATGACGATGCTGCCGTGCCGCTGGCGAATCATCTGCCGGCCCACCGCCTGCGCGCACAGGAAGTAGCCCTTGAGGTTGATGTCGAGGACCTGATCCCACTCCGTCTCGGTGTAGTCGACGGCCGGCTTGATGATGTCGATGCCGGCGTTGTTGACGAGGATGTCGATCCGGCCCCAGGTCTCCACCGTCCGCGCGACCATCCGGTCGACGTCGGCCTTCACCGAGGTATCGACCTTGAGCGCGAGGGCCTTGCGTCCGAGGCCGGTCACCTCCGCCGCCAGCTTCTCCACCTCGGTCAGCGTGCGGCTGACGGCGACGATGTCGGCGCCATGCTGCGCCAGACCGAGCGCGATCGTCCGGCCGAGCCCGCGCCCGGCGCCGGTGACGACGGCGACTTTCCCTGAGAGATCGAACAGCGTGCTCATGGTTCGCTCCCTTTCGTGTGCCGACCACGGCCGGGCTCTCGCGCGAGCGCCGTCCGGCCGCCGGGATTCCGAAGATAGACGGTTCGGACGATCAGGCCAAGCCCGGTTCTTTGACACGACGGGCGCCTCGGATACACTGGGACGCGACAGAGGGGAGTCGATCGCCCCACGGTCCGGTTGGTCGTCAATACGGCTGCTCGCACGCAGCCCGGCCACCGGCGGATCCGCCCGGGTCCGGATCAAGACCTCTTGTGGCTAAACCACGCCGCGAGAGGCGCCTTCCTGCACCCTCGCGGCCTCACACGGGTGCCAACGCATGGACACGCGACGATGGCCGGGACGCGCAGGGAGGCTCGGAGTGCGCGCGCTGCGCACCCTGGCCGCGGCTGCGACCCGCGCGCTGCTGTTGCTGCTCCTCTCGGTCTGTCCGGAGCTGGCGGCCCCCCCGGTGTCCGTGGCCGAGGCGCTCGAAGGCGGCGAGACCTCTGTCGAGGAGGTCGCCCGGCCCCGCGCACGGCGGCTGACTCGTGTCGTCCGCGGCGCCCCGGGCCCCGCGCCGCAGCCGAGTCCCGTCGTGGTCGCGCCGCGGCCGCAGCCGGCGCCCCGGCCGCTCGGCCGATCGGCCACGCCGGCACCACGCAAGCTCCCGTCCGCCGTCACCGACGCTCCGTCCGCTCCCGACGCCGACTGACTCCTCGCTCGCCGTCCTGATGTCCGACGCCACCGTCCGGCGTGCCGCGCGCGCTGTCTGCACCGACGCGCGCGCGCATGTCGCGACTGCGCCTCGACACCGGTGCGTTGTGAGGAGACAGCCATGCTTTTCACCGAGAAAGGTGATGATCGCGCTCGTTCGTTCGTGACCCGCGTGCTCCTGGTGCTGCACGGCGCCGAAGCGGCCGGCTGGCCGACGGAGGCGTGTCGCGTGCTTGCGACCTGGCGCAATCCGTACCTGCGCGTCCTCGTCGTTCCGATCGTCCCCTCCCCGTCGTTCACGTCGATGCTGCCGGCCGCGCGTCGCCGCTACGCCGGCGCTCGCCGGGCCTGGCATCAACAGGAGGAGGCGCGCATCCTGGTCGCGCTCGATCGCATCCTGCCGGCCCTGCCGCGCGGTGTGGAGGTCACGCGCGCGCGCTGGTCGGACACGGATTGCGTCGAGACGATCGATCAGCACGCGCGTGATTGCTCGGCCGACGTCGTTGTCATCGGCGCGCCGGCGCCTGGATTCCGCTCGTGGCTCTGGCCGGGCCCGGTCCACGAGCACGTGCTCCGGCGCGTCGGCTGTGCCGTGCTCGTCGTGCGGGCGCCCGCCCCGGCGCCGACAGCCGTCCGCCTGATTCCCGGCTCCGAGCCCGCGCGGCCGCAGCCGGGCGTCGCCCACGGATCGGTGTGACGTCGATGCCGGCGCTCTTTCCGATCACCGACTACTGGTGGATGTACCTCGGCTTCACCGCAGCCGTGCTCGCGCTGCTGGTGCTCGACGTCGCCGTGCTGCATCGTCGGGCGCGCGAGGTCCGGTTCCGCGAGGCGGCCGCGTGGTGCGCGATATGGGTCAGCCTGGCGCTCGTCTTCAACGCCGCGCTGTACGGCTATGCCCGCTGGCAGTTCGCGCGCGATCCGCGCCTCACGGCCACGCCGGGCTTCGACCCGACGGCGGCCGCCGCGCAGGTCGCCCTCGAGTTCCTCACCGGGTATCTCGTCGAGTACTCGCTGTCCGTCGACAACATCTTCGTGTTCGTGCTGGTCTTCGGCTACTTCGGCGTGCCGGCCCGCTACCAGCGCCGCGTGCTCTTCTACGGCATCCTGGGCGCGCTCGTCTTCCGGGCGCTGTTCATCGCGCTCGGCTCGGTGCTCATGCAGTTCCACTGGGTGGTCTGGCTGTTCGGCGCCTTCCTCGTCGTCACCGGCATCCGGATGGCCTTCACCTCCGAGCAATCCGTGGATCCCGAGCGCAACGTGCTGATCCGCGCGGTCCGCTGGCTACTGCCGGTGACGCGGCGGATGCGAGGCCAGCGATTCTTCGTCCGGCAGGATGGCCGGCTGCACGCCACGCCGCTGTTCGTGGCCCTGCTGTCGCTCGAGGCCACCGATATCATCTTCGCCATCGATTCGGTTCCGGCCATCTACGCGCTCACCCGCGAGCCGTTCATCGTCTTCGCCTCGAACATCTTCGCGATCCTGGGCCTGCGCTCGATGTACTTCATGCTCAGCGGGGCCGTGGAGAAATTTCACCTCCTCCGCTACGGGCTGGCCCTGGTGCTCGTCTTCGTGGGTCTCAAGATGACGTTGCTGGATGCGTGGTTCGGCGGGAAGTTCCCGATCGAGATATCGCTCGGCATCATCGCCTCCACCCTGGCGGGCTCCGTAGTCCTGTCGCTGCTGACCGCCAGACCCGGCGTGCCGGCGACGGCCGACCGCTCCCCCCGCGACGCCGTGAGCGAGCGGCCGTCCAAGACGGCATGACGGCTCGGGGTCGCCGCGCGGCGGGCATGCCCGCCGCCGCGCGGCGGTCCAGGACGTCACGTGCGCACGTGCGCCGGCGCCACCCGCGGCCGGGTGCGGCCGCCGAGCTTCCGCAGATAGACGGTCAGCACGATGAGACCGAGGCCGATGACGATCTGACGGAGCGCGGCCAGCCGCGGCGCGTCCAGCCCGGGCATGACGTCCTTGGCGAAGCGCGTGCCCTCGAGCACCACGAAGAGGACGGCCGTGCCCCAGACGGCGCCACGCATCGAGCCCGGTCCCCCGATGATCATCGCCATCCACGTATAGAAGGTGATCTCCGGCGTGAACTGGTCCGGCACGACATACGTCACGTAGTGGGCCCAGAGGCTGCCGGCGACGGCGGCCAGCGCGGCGCCCCAGCCGAGGGCAGTGAGCCGGAAGCGCAGGACGTCCTTGCCGAGGGCCATGGCCGCCTGGTCGTCGTCGCGGATCGCGCGCAGCGTGCGACCGAGCGGGCTGCGCGCGAGAATTTCGCTGAGGACGAACGCGATCGCGACCGCGGCGAGCACGAGGCCGAGGTAGGCGACGTGGTCCGGCACGCCGGACACCGCCCGCCACGGGCGAGGGATGCCGGGGATGCCGAGGGCGCCGCGGGTGAGATCCCGGACGTTGAGGAGCAGCAGGCGCAGCAGCTCCGAGAATCCGAGCGTGAGGATGGCAAAGTAGTCCTCGCGTAACCGCAGCGTGGCGGTGCCGACGAGCAGGCTGGCCGCCACCGCCAGCACGACGCCGGCGCCCATCGCAACCATGAACGGGACGCCGGCCAGCGTGAGCAATGCGGAGGCGTAAGCGCCCAGCGCGTAGAACGCCACGTGACCGAAGTTCACCAGGCCCGTGATCCCGTAGTGCAGTGTGAGGCCGAGCGTCAGCAGCACCTGGATGCCGATGATCGTCGCGAGCGCGATGAGGTAGTCGGTCACGCGCCGCCCCACAGGCCGCGAGGGCGGAACATCAGGCACAGTGCCATCGCGCCGAAGGCGATGGCTTCCTTGTACGAGGCGGGGATGAGGAGCGTCGACCACTCCTGGGCAAGACCGATCACCAGCGCACCGCCCATGGCGCCGTACGGATTGCCGATGCCGCCGACGATCGCCGCCGAGAAGATCGGGATCACGAGGTCCCAGCCCATGTTCGGCTGGATGACCAGGTTGAGCCCGAAGAGAACGCCGCCGGTGGCGGCCAGCAACACGGCGATGAACCACATGGCCAGCCGCGCGCGCCCGACGTCGGCGCCGGCGATCTCGGTGAGCACCGCGTTGTCGGCGATGGCTCGCAGCACGCGGCCGAGCTTGGTGCGCGACAGCAGCAGATGCACGGCGAGGACGAGCACGGCCGCCACCGCCAGGGTGAGAAGCTGGTAGGGCGTGAGGCGCACCGGGCCCCAGACGTACGGCCGCTGCAGCGGCACCGAGAACTGCAGCAGGCTGCTGCCGAACGCGAAAAGGACGGCGTGGCGCAGGATGAACGAGACGCCGATGGAGATGACGAGCAGCTGCACGGTGCCGGTCACGGGGAGCTTGTCGTAGGCGAGTCGCGCCACCGGCACCCCGACCAGCAGCGCGGCGCCGATGCCGAGCAGCGCCGCCCACCAGAACGGTACGCCGACGAGCGCGTTGAAGGCGAACGTGGCGTAGGCCCCGAGCATCATGAAGTCGGGGTGCGCCACGTTCGCGAAGCGCGCGACGCCGAACGTCAGCGAGAGCCCGACCGCCCCCAGCGCGAGGAGGCTCGCGACGAGAATGCCGGTGACGGTCAGATGGACGAGCTCGCCGATCAGCTGGCCGACACCTCCGTGTACTTGATCACGCGGTCCAGTGCCCACTTGCCGGACTTGATCCGGTACACGCCGAAATCGGTCTTGGCGTCGCCGTTCTCGTCGAAGTCGACGGCGCTCGAGGCGCCCTCGTAGTTGACCTTTTCGCCGGCGTTCACCGGCCCTGCCGCGTCGGCCCAGCTGCCCACGACCTTGCCCGGGGGATTCGACACCTTGCGGATGTTCGCCTTCAGCGCGTCGCCCGCCGTGTCGCCCTTGGCGGCGAGGGCGGCCAGGGCCAGGATCATCAGATGGTCGTAGGCCATCGCCGCGAAGAAATCGGCCTCGTCCTTGTGCGCGGCGCTGAAGAGCTTGTTGGCGTTCTTGTACGCCGAGGACGTGAGGTTCGGCGCGCCCTCGACGACGATGATGCCTTCCGCGGCCTGCGCGCCGATGCCCTGCACGAACTTCTGGTCGAACGCGAATCCCGGCCCCATCCACGTGCCGCCCAGACCGAGCTGGAACCACTCCTTGAAGACCTGGATCCCGTCGGGCGTGTAGCCGCCGAACAGGATGACGTCCGGCTTGCCGGCCAGCGCCTGCTGGATCTCCGAGCGGTAGCTCGACTGGTTCGGGTTGTAGATGACCTTGCCCGTGACCTTGCCGCCCGCCTTCTCGAACCGGGCGGGGAAGCTGTCGCCGAGGCCGATGCCGTACGGATTGTTGAGGATCAGCAAGGCGGCCGTCTTGTAGCCGAGCTTCTGCGCCGTCGTCGCATAGACGCTGCTGATGACCGCCTGCGAGTACGCCGTGCGATAGAGGAAGTCGTCGTCCTTGAACGTCGAGATGGCCGGCGAGCTGGAGACGCAGAAGTGCGGGATCCGCGCCTGCACCGCCACCGGCGCCACCGCGAGCGTGACCGCGCTCGACCACGTGCCGACGATGGCGTGGACCTTGTTGACGTCGACCAGCTTGCGCGCCCCGCGCACGCCCGCGTCCGGGTTGGTCTGGGCGTCCTCGGTGAACAGCTGGATCGGCTTGCCGGCGATGCCGCCGGCCTTGTTGATCTCATCCGCGAGCAGCGTGTACATGCGTGACATCGTCGTGCCGTAGACGGCGCCGCCGCCGGTGAGCGGCGTGAGGACGCCGATGCGGAGCGCCTCCGACTGCGCGTGAGCGAGGCGGCCGCCGACGAGCGCGGCGGTACCGCCCGCGAGACCCGTGGCGAGGAACTGGCGTCGATTGAGCGTCATCGTCTATCTCCTTGGAATGGCAGCGGTGGCCGGCCGGATTGCACCATAGATGCCGGGGCGGATCAACCGCCGAGGTAGAGGCGCGCCACGTCCGGGTTCTCGAGCAGCGCCGGACCCGGGCCTTCCAGCCGCACCTGCCCCCCGGCCAGCAGGTAGCCGCGATGCGAGCGCCGCAGCGCCTCCCGCGCGCTCTGCTCCACGAGCAGGATGGCGACGCCGGCGCGGTTGATCGTCTCGATCTTCTCGAAGACCGTGTCCACGAGCACGGGCGACAGGCCGGCCGACGGCTCGTCGAGCAGGAGGAGGCGCGGGTCGAGCATCAGCGCGCGCCCCATCGCCACCATCTGCCGCTCACCGCCCGACAGCCCGCCCGCCTTCAGCCGCCGCTTCGCGCGCAGGGTCGGAAAGAGCTGGAGCACCTCTTCGAGGCGCGGCCGCACGTCGTCCTCTCGCACGACGGCGCCCATCTCGAGGTTTTCCTCGACGGTGAGCGACGGGAAGACGTTGTCCACCTGCGGCACGTAGGAGATCCCGCGGCGCACGAGCGCGCTCGGCGCGAGCCCGGTGATGTCGGTGTCCTCGAACCGGATCGCGCCGCGGCGCGGGCGCAGCAGCCCGAACGCCGTCTTCATGAGGGTCGACTTGCCGGCGCCGTTCGGCCCGATCAGCGTCACGATCTCGCCGGCCCGGACCTCGATGGAGACGTCGTGCAGGATCTCCATCTGCTCGTAGCCGGCGCTCACCCCCGCGACGGTGAGGACGCTCACGGCGTGGTCTGATGCCTGGCACCGAGGTACGCGGCCAGCACGCGCGGATCGCGGCGGACGGTGTCGGGCGGCCCCTCCACGAGCGGCCGCCCTTCGCTCAGCACGATCACGGGATTGCACACGCTCATGACCAGGTCCATGTCGTGCTCGATCAGCAAGATGGTCATGCCGCGCTCGGCGGCCAGCCACTGGATGTAGCGCGTCAGCTCCTTCATCTGCGTGGGATTCACGCCGGCGCCCGGCTCGTCGAGCATGAGCAGCTTCGGATCGGCCATCAGCGTGCGCGCCAGCTCCAGCAGCTTCTTCTGACCGCCGGACAGCGTCCACGCGGGATCGCCGGCGACGCGCGTGAGGCCGACCTGCTCCAGCACGCGCTCGGCGTGCTCGCGCAGGGCCGTCTCTTCGCGGCGGATCCGTCCCGGGGTGAGCCACGTCGCCCACAGCCGCTCGCCCGTCTGGTACGGCGGCACGACGAGGAGGTTTTCGAGCACGGTGAGGTCCTTGAACTCCCGCGGGATCTGGAACGTGCGACAGATGCCGCGGCGGAACACCTGGTAGGGCGCCATGCCCGTGATGTCGTCGCCGCGGAACACGATGCGCCCGCTGTCCGGGCGGTGGAAGCCGGTCAGCACGTTGAACAGTGTCGTCTTGCCGGCACCGTTCGGGCCGATCAGCCCGGTGATCGCGCCCTCACGGACCTCCAGCGAGCAGCGGTCGACGGCGCGCACGCCGCCGAACGACTTGGTGAGCTGGTGCACGGCGAGGAAGGCTGGCATGGGCTGATCGGCGAGAGCATACAGGAAGAGGACGGGGGCGGGATTTTCTTCCGAGGCCTTCACCCAAAGGTGTAGCATCGTTCCGTGAGCGCGCCCGCCCCGCCGGCACACGCGCCGACCAAGCCTACGCTCGCGGGCCGTACAGTGCTCGTCATCGAGGATCATCCTGATTCGCGGCAGCTGCTCGTGGACGTGCTCCAGTCGCTCCGTGCGCATGTCATGACGGCCGCGAGCTGCGACGAGGCAGAGCGCCACCTGAGCGTGCACCGGGTTCACCTGGTCATCGCCGACATGAAGCTGCCTGACGGCACCGGCCTCCAGCTCATCGACTGGATCCGCAAGCAGCACAAGGCCATCCGGAGCATCCCATGCATCGCCGTGACCGGATACGAGCAGCAGTTTCCGCCGGACGCCGCGCACGGGTTCAATGCGTACATGCGCAAGCCGATCAACGTCGATCGGTTCTGCGACGTCGCCATCGCGCTCGCTCGCGGCTAGATGCGGACGCCCCCGATGCCCATCGTCCTGGTGGTGGAGGACCACGCGGATACGCTCGATCTCATCGCCGAGATGCTCGGGCGATTGGGCTACCAGGTCCGGACGGCCGTGACCGCGGCGCAGGCGTTGCGCAGAGTTGCCGTCGACAGACCGGACGCGATTCTGCTCGATGTGAAGCTTCCCGATGCGGCGGGCGTGGCCGGCCTCGAGCAACTGCGAAGGGTGCTGCCGGCCGTGCCGATCATCATGCTCACGGCGAATACCGACGCGGCCGTTGCACGCGAGACGCTGAAGCGCGGCGCCTTCGACTACATCACCAAGCCGTTCGACGTTGACCGCGTCAGGAGTGTGCTGGAAACGGCGCTCGCGACCAGCGGAAGCTGAGACCGGCGCCGGCGACCGCGGTCGACGGGCGCGCCGCCTCAACGCGTCCGCTGGCGGAGGAGATGCCGGCCACGCCCCGGCCGGCTCAGGAGCTCGCCGTTCCGCGCGATGATCTCCCCGCGCGACATCGTGAGGACAGGAACGCCGGTGATGGTGAAGGCGTGGAACGGGTCGTAGCCCGCGCGCGAATGCAGGCGGCGCTCGTCGATCGTCTCGACCTTGCGCGGATCAAAGAGGACAAGGTCCGCGTCGCTGCCGACGGCGACGGTGCCTTTCCTCGGATAAAGGCCAAAAATCCTGGCCGGGTTCGTGGCGAAGGCGGCCACGAAGGTCTGGAGCGAGATTCGCCCGCGTGACACGCCCTCGGAGTAGATCACGCGCATCTCCGTCTCGAGGCCGGGGACGCCGTAGGGCACGCGGCGGAAATCGCGAACGCCTTCCGCCTTTTGATCGACCGTCCAGGACGTGTTGTCGCTCCCGATGGTCTGGAGATCGCCGGAGCGCAGCGCGTCCCAGAGCGCGGCCTGATCGGGTAGCGCGCGGAGCGGCGGGGCGCCGATGACCTTCGCCGCTTCGAGGCCGCCCGGGTTGTAGCGCTCGCTCGTGAGACCGAGATAGATCGGGCGCGTTTCGCCCCATACACGCACGCCGCGTTTGCGCGCGGCCCGCACGGCGTCGACGGCGCCCTCGCAGGACATGTGGACGATGTAAACCTCGGCCTCCGTGAGCTCCGCGTAGTCGATGACCCGCCGCGTGGCCTCCGCCTCTGCCAGAGCCGGCCGGCTTTCCGCATAGAACCGTGGATCGAGGCGGCCGGCCGCCAGCATGTCCTTTTCGGCGAGGTCGAGCATCTCGCTGTTCTCGCAGTGCACGTTGACGACGGCGCCGGCCGCGCGCCCGGCGCGAAGGACGCGGAGCAGCGCCTCGTCGCCGATGCCGAACTCGCGAATGGTGAAGACCTTGAAGCTCGGGTAGCCGGCCTCGACGATGGCGGGGATCTCGGCGATGCGCGCGTCGGTGGCGTCGGACAGGATGATGTGGAATCCGTAGTCGATGTGCGCGCGATCCTTGGCCTTGGCCGACCATCTGGCGATCGTGTCGGCGAGGCTCTGACCCTGTGCCTGCCACGCGTAGTCGCAGATGGTCGTGATGCCGCCGCAGGCGGCGGCCGCGGTGCCGGACTCGAAGTCGTCGGCGGTGCGGGTGCCGCCGAGGTCGAGATCGAGATGCGTGTGGACGTCCACGCCGCCCGGCAGGACGTGCAGGCCGCGGGCGTCGATCTCGCTGGCCCCGGGCTCGACGCTCTCGGCGATGGTCGCGATGCGGCCGTTTCGGATCCCGAGGTCGGCCGCGAACGTATCCGTCGCGGTGGCGATGAGGCCACCGCGGATCACGAGGTCGTGGGACATGAGACTAGCTCCTTCCCGCCGACGGCGCCGGGACGCACTCGGCGAAGCTCCGGGCGATCGCGCCGCTCGTCGTCAGCCAGATGTCCTGGCGGTGGGCCACGATGTGCTCGAACGCCCCACGCAGGTGGCGCAGCCGATACGGCTGGCCGACGAGGAACGCGTGCAGGGCGATCCCGAAGACGAGCGGCTGGCGGCGCGATTGCTCCAGCATCTCGTCGAAGTTGTCGATGATCATCTCGGCAAAGGCCGGCGCGGTGCCGTGGTGGATGGCGATCATCGGGATGTCGTTGACCTCGTGCGGGTAGGGGACGCTGAGGATGCGTCCGCGGCGGGTCTTCATCCACACGGGCTGATCGTCCATCGGCCAGTCGAGCAGATAGGTGTACCCCGCTTCCTGTAGCAGGTCCGGTGTCATCGCGCTCGGGTTGACGCCCGGGCTCAGCCAGCCGCGCGGCGGCTGTCCCTCGAACCGCGTGATGGCCGTCGTCACGTCGCGGATGAGCGTAGCCTCGCCGGTCTCGTCGAAGTGGTTCTGGTGCTCGGAGTTCGTGCGGCCGTGCCCGAGCACCTCGTCTCCGCGCTGGCGAAACGCGGCCACCACCTCGGGACAGTGGTCGTAGACCTCGGAGTTGAGGAGCAAGGAGACCGGCAGGTGAAGCCGATCGAAGAGCTCGAGCAGGCGCCACACGCCCACGCGGTTGCCGTACTCCCGCCACGCCCAGTTGTAGGTGTTCGGATGCGGGATCCCCGGGGAATAGGAGATGCCGAGCCCCTCGCCGTAGGCGAAGTGCTCCAGGTTCAGCGCGATGTACACCGCCAGCCCCCGGCCCTCCGGCCAGCGAAAGGCCGGTCGATTGACGATCGCCGAGTAGTCGAACCGTCCGTGGTGCGCGAGCATGCGCGTCCTCCTGGATGGCCTCGTCAGCTCCGGAAGAAGCGGAGCGGGCCGAAGACGAGAATCGGGAACGCGATCGTGAGGGCCAGGCCGATGAGCTGCAGGGCGACGAACGGGATCACGCCGCGGTAGATGTCCATCGTCTTCACCTCGGGCGGCGCGACGCCGCGAAGGAAAAACAGCGAGAAGCCGAACGGCGGCGTGAGGAAGGACGTCTGGAGATTGACGCTGATCGCGATGGCCAGCCACAGGGCATCGAAGCCGAAATGATCCACGAGCACGGGCACCAGGATCGGCACGTGGATGAAGCAGATCTCGTAATAGTCGATGAAGAAGCCGAGGAGGAAGATGACGAACATGACGAGGGCCAGCACGCCGTACGGGCCGAAGGGCAGCGACTTGAGGAA
>Ga0075421_100005716_pt1 | contig 15063 bp, 10 predicted proteins | sample SoiMetdeltSBSDD5_FD_75292 | JGI IMG/M metagenome (GOLD analysis project Ga0075421, IMG submission 75292) | Bulk soil microbial communities from a Populus tree surrounding site in Tennessee, USA - Soil MetaG P. deltoides SBSDD5 | ecosystem: Environmental > Terrestrial > Soil > Tree plantation...
GCGTTCGGTGAAAGCGAGCGTCACGAGATTTCACTGTTCGGCAGGAATCTCACGAGCGAGCAGTACTGCGTCGAGATTCAGGACCTGCGCGGCGTGTCGGGCTCGTTCTACTGCGTACCGAACGAGGGTGAGGCGCAGTACGGCCTGCAGGCGAAGTTCCGCTTCTGAGCGGCATGGATGCGCGAGCCATCTTGAACTGGAGAGCATCATGCCCGAAGCACCCGGCACCGAGTTCTGGCGCACGATCAAACCGATCACGAACGTGTTTCGCACGGGAGCATTGCCAGAGGTGTACCTGTCGAAGGTAGCCGACGGCGACGAGCGTTACTTCGTGCCGTTCAGCGAGACTGTGTCATCGAAACCGTTGTGGATCTCTCCTCAGCGAAACATGTGGGCCGATGTGCTGATGTCGAAGGCGGCTGGCCTAGTGAACCGGCACTATCATCCGCATCAAGTATTCGCGTACACGATCTCCGGCAAGTGGGGTTATCTGGAGCATGAGTGGACTGCGACAGCGGGGGATTTCATCTACGAGCCGCCGGGAGAGAGCCATACGCTAGTGGCGTACGACAGCGGCGAACCGATGCGTGTGTTCTTCGTGGTGCAGGGGCCGTTAATTTGGTTGGATGAGAATGGAAGCGGTGTGGGTCAGTACGATGTGTTCGATTACATCGCCGCCGCGAGGGCGCATTACGACAAGGTGGGAATTGGGGCGAGGTATGTGGATGCGCTGGTGAGGTAGCGCCACGTACTAGCCGCCGGATTGCGATGTCGCCGGCTTCGCATTGCTCTGCCGAGCTGTGGCTGAAGTACCACCGCTACCAGCCTGCAACAACGTGTTCAACTTCTGCGCTTGCCCCAGCGCATTGTAGAACTTCGTAACCCGTTCACGCGCGATGCGTCTACTGTCTGAATCAGCGCCCGGATCTGCATTCAAGTCCTTATAGCTTTCGACTAGATATTGCTCCGCTTCGTCGTTTCGCCCCTGTCCTTGTAAAGCTTCGCCGAGTGCACTGGCTGACCGCGCGGAACGCCAGATGGGAGCGCCGGTACGCTTCCAGCGCTCCATGGCTGCGAGCAGTACGGGCTCCGCTTCGCGGTACTTGCCCTGCGCGAGCAAAGCCTCACCGAGATAGTGTTCTGCAGACGCAACATACTGATGATCATCTCGCACGTTCTTGCTGTAAAGAACGAGAGTGTCCCGAAGAGTCCGCTCGGACTCGGTGAACCGCCCTTGTTTCATCTGCACCGTGGCCAGCATTGTTTGCAAATAGCCGATCTGCAGATGTGCAGTACTTCCGGACTCCGCATGAGCTGCGAGCGCCTGACGAATCAGCTTCTCAGCATCCTTCAGATTGCCTTGGCCAATACGCACCTGAGCTAATGCGGATCGAGTATCGGCGGCGGCGCGACTGGTCGGGCCATATAAGCGAAGCTGTGCCGCAAGAGCCCGTTCGAATTGCTTCGCGGCGTCATCGAGATGACCGCGATAAAACAGGATATCAGCCAGATAGTAATCTGCCATGACGCGATCGGGATGATCGGGCGGCACAACCTGATAGATCTCCACGGCTGCGCGCGCGGCCTCTTCGGCGCCCTGCAAATCGTCAGACCAGATCTTGACGTTGGACATCTCGCCGAGAATGGCGCCCACATCTGGGTCTCGATCGCCCTTAAGACTGCGCGTCAGCCTCAATGCCTGCTCAAGGTGCTGGAGAGATTGCTTAGGATGGCTACGCATTTTTTCCAGGCGGCCCAAATCGACCAGCAATTTTGCGTGCACGACTGAATGCTGGTCCTTCGAGTGACGTGAAATCTGCAGTGCCTCGCTGAAGTAACCATCAGATTCTTCCATGCGTCCTTGGTCGCGCAATGCGATCGCAATCTCCGTCACTATCGAGCCGAGATTCGCATCATCGTTCTGCGGCAGCTGACGCTGGATGCGGAGCGAATCCTGTAGATAAGCAACCGCACGGTCGGGTTGACCCATGCGGCGATAGGAACGCCCGATTGCTTCAAGCAGACGGGCGCGCACTTCGGGCTGCTGGCTCAAATCGCTTTGGATATTGCGTGCAGCTTGGTCGAGAAGGATGCGCGCGGTCGGCTCACGTCCAAAGTTCGTAAACGGGTCGGCGGCGCTAAAAACATCAAGCATGAACTGCGAAACCTTCTCCGCGCGCTCGCGATCGTGCGTGGCGCGCTCCAGTGCTGCAGCGATGCTTTGCCGCTGTATCGACATGACAATCGCGACAGCAGTCAGGAAGATCAAGAAGCCAACGCTCGCAACCACAGCGGTCGTATGTCGGCGCACGAACCGCTGGGTGTAGTAGACCCAGTTTCCCTGGCGCGCCTGGACCGGCTCATTCTCGAGGTAGTGACGGATGTCCGCCACCAATCGTTCTACTGAACTGTAGCGATGCTGCGGCTCCTTGCGCAGCGCGCGCATGACGATCGCATCGATGTCACCAACGAGCCGACGTCGCAGCCGTTCCGGCGAAATACTCCGTGCGAACGCGAGCGCAGCAATTGCCTGCTCACCCTGCACCGGCTCCGAATGCATTGCGCGCTGCACGTTCGCGCTGGGTCTCGGCGGATCGGCGACGCAGATCGAGCGCTCCATTTCGAGCTGACTCGTTGCGCCTGATAGATCGTAGGGTCGCAAGCCGGTCAGCAATCGATATAGAACAATGCCAAGCGAGTAGACATCGCTGGCGGTGGTAACAGCCCCACCGATGATCTGCTCGGGACTCGCGTACTCCGGTGTAAGCAGACGCTCGTTCATCCGCGTGAGCTCGGATATTGTGTTGCTGCTGTTGCCGTGGTTAAGCAACTTCGCGATGCCGAAGTCGAGCAGCTTTACCGTGCCGTCCGCGGTGACGAGAATGTTTGCGGGCTTGAGGTCGCGATGAATGATCAGATTCTGGTGGGCATACTGAACGGCAGCGCAGATGTCGATGAACAACGTAAGTCGCTTTCGTAAGTCGAGCTTCCGTTCGTCGCAGTATTGATCCAGCTGCTGACCTTCGACGTACTCCATGACCAAGTACGGTTGGCCGTCTTCTGTTTCGCCCGCGTCGATAAGTCTCGCGATGTTTGGATGATTGAGGCTCGCGAGAATCTGTCGCTCCGCGCGGAAGCGCATGCCGAGATCAGCAGCAGCCGATCTATCGACTACTTTGACGGCAACCTTTCCCGAGAACTGCCGATCGGCTCGCTCACCAAGGAAAACCGTGCCGGCGCCGCCGCGGCCGAGCACTGACACCAACTGATACTTCGCGACGACGCGGCCAACGAGTAAGCGTTCATCGCGAGGAGCAAGTGCGAGTCCACCACCCAACGTGCGTGTCGGTGGACCTAATTTTCTTTCGTCGCCACGCTCGAGTAGCGCGAGCACCTCGCGCTCGAGGTCTGGCTCACCTTGTGTCTCACGTGCGATGAATGCTTGTCGCTCGGCGCCTTGCAGTCGAGCAGCGTGGAAGAACAGCTCGTTGAGCCGTTGCCAGCGTGGATGGATCTTTGCTGGGATCGGGCCAGTCACAGCGAATCACCCGGACAGCCGGGCACGAGGGGCGACCGTAGCGCCCTCTGCAGCCGCTCAACGGCGGCAACACCCGTATTAATAGGTGACGGTTTTAGCATCCCCAGCCGGCCGGTCAGGCCGCCTGCCCCAAATCCGGAAAAACCCGGAATTCCGACCAATTGCGGCGAATTCTGCCCTCCCAGACCGATATGGCCTGAGACCTAGCCTCCAATCTTGGCAAACAGACGACCCGTATTACGTTAAGTCTGTGCTGGGTCCTTCCCTTACGTTCCACTTGAGCAATCCCCTGATTCTGCATTGACCGCACAACATAAGTAGTTGCCTGTGAACTGCGTCACAGGTAGCGTGACTTATGTCAACGACCAGATTAAGTCCAAGACCGGTCTTCTATCACTTTTTAGCGGGGAGAAAGTTGTCATGCGTAGCATTTTTGTCGCAGCCCTGGCCGCTGCGAGCGTCCTGTTGGCGGGTGCGGTGTCTGCCGAGGGATGCAATTCCTCGAGAAGGCCTTTGGTGACGGTCGCTCCTACTCCTGTGGAGTCGGTACCCAACGAATTAGTCGTCGACGCCAACTGAGCTGGAGGAACTAGTCATGAAGAAGCAGTTGTCAATCATCGTTGGCGTCCTTCTCACTCTGGGCACCGCGGTATCCGCGACGCTGAACAGCGAAGCACAGCCTGCGCAGCCCGTAGTGACAGCCGAATCCGGTGCGGCGAAGCAGAGCGTGCAAATCGTGGCCCTGTGGAAGACTCACGCGACTTCGTCCGGTTCGGTTCCGCTGGCGCGTCCGCTCTAAGCTAGACGCCTTACTTTCTCCCCGCGCTCGCTGCTCTATGCAGCGAGCCGCCCTCTTGCCTGCTCAAGTGCAGGCGCCCTGTACGTTAGTGCAAACCTCGGTCAATCCTGCTGGACCGGTTGGCTTCCAATTGAGCAAGCTTTACGGTATCCACTAGAACTCGCACGTGTGAGATAGGGAAGTTATTGGTCGGGTAAGCGTCGACACACGGAGGCTGGCGGTCGTGTCATCACCACCACACGTTCAAGAAGCGGAGGAGGAGGATCTTTTTGCGGCAGCGCTGGCTCTGCCCGCGACCGAGCGCGACGTCTATCTCGCGCGCGCCTGTGGCGACAACATCGACTTGCTTGGGCGCCTGCGCGACCTAGTTAGGGCCTACCTTGATGCCAAGTCGTTTCTGCGCGAAGACGCACGAATCACAGGACACGTTGATCGAATTGGCCCGTACCAGGTGCTACGGGAACTCGGCGAGGGAGGTTGCGGGATTGCGTATCTAGTTGAGCAGACGGCGCCCGTCAAACGGCAAGTTGCATTGAAGGTCATCAAACCAGGGATGGACACGAAGGCAGTGATCAAGCGCTTCGAAGCCGAGCGGCAAGCACTCGCCATTCTGGATCACCCGAACATCGCAAGAGTATTCGACGCCGGCACAACGCCGGAAGGCCGTCCGTACTTCGTTATGGAGCTGGTCCGCGGAATCAAGATCACAGAGTACTGTGCCCAGAGTCGACTGACCGTTTCAGAACGACTGTCACTCTTCATGCAGGTTTGTCATGCGATTCAGCATGCACACCAGAAGGGAATCATTCATCGCGACATCAAGCCATCCAATGTCCTGGTCACGATGCATGATGGCCTGCCTCTCACAAAAGTCATCGACTTTGGAATCGCTAAAGCCATTCAAGGAAAGCTGATCGATCAGACGCTTCATACAGAGATCGACCAGATAATGGGTACGCCGGCGTACATCAGTCCGGAACAGACACGGTCCACTCATGTGGCGGTTGACACACGCAGCGATATCTACAGCCTCGGTGTACTGCTGTATGAGCTATTGACTAGCTGTACTCCATTCGACGCTGATTCGCTTGCAGAAGCAACAATTGAACAATTGCGACACCGAATCTGCACAGAGGAGCCAGTTCGACCATCACGTCGATTGACATCATTCGACCCTAAGTTGCTAGCTCGAGTCGCGACTAGCAATGCCACGACCGCGACGAAGCTAGTAGGTCAGATTCGAGACGATCTCGATTGGATCGTAATGCAGTGCCTGGAGAAGGAGCCCTCGCGTCGATACCAAGACGTGCACGAGCTGATTGCAGACATTGACCGATATCTGAAGCACGACGCAGTCCTCGCACGGCCACCGAGCTTCAGCTACACGCTGCGAAAATTAGCTCGGCGCAACCGCATTCCGTTCTTTTCGGCTCTCGCTGCGATCGTATTCATAGTTATGTTTGCAGTCACTATGGGGATACAGGCAACACGAATCGCGATAGAACGCGATCACGCAGAACGCGAGAAACAACAGGCACGAAGGGTTTCCAAAGTGGCTCTGAATGTCCTGGCGATCGCGGATCCCTTTCATACGCTCGCAAACGAAGTCAGCGCACCTGCAGTGCTCGAGCAAGCTGCAAAAAGCATCAAGCGAGAGCTACGCGAAGACCCCGGTCCTCGCGCCCGCCTGCTGCGTGCAGTAGGTCTCGCGTACGTCCGCAGGGGCGAATTCAAGACGTCTATTGGCTATCTGAACGAAGCTGTTCGTGTGCTCCGCCAAATGCCAGGAGCAGAAACCGAGGCGTTGACAGCGATGGTCGATCTCTCGATAGCACTGCGCATAAGTGGCGACTTCCAGGCTGCTCGCAAATGGCTGACAGACGGCGAGGACATCGCGAAGCGATCCCGAGCAGAGCGAACGGCGGGATATGCAAAGCTGCTTCTCAATAGGGGGCGCGTCGACATGGAAGAAAGTCGAATCCCTGAGGCGCGCGCGAACTTCGAGCGGAGTCTACAGCTGTACCAAGAAATAGTCGGCACACAAAGCGTCGAGGTCGCGGAGGTGCTGAGTGAACTATCCACGGCCCTTCAGTGGATGGATGAAACTGTTCTCGCAGAGAAAATCGTCCGCCAATCAATTGGCATTTACGAGCGCACAGTGCCGTCGATGTACCCTGATCGTATCCAAACGGAAGCACGGCTGGCCGACACACTCTATCTCCAGAACCGGCTAGACGAGGCAGCATCCATACTCCTAGACACATTGCCGAAGAGTAGTCAATTGTTTGGGGTCAATAGCGTGGAGGTCGCAGACATCCTAGACAAGTTGTCCCTGGTTCGATATTCGCAGCGGAGGCTGCGGGAAGCAGAAAGCTACTCGCGCGACGCGCTTGAAGCAGCCAGGGTTGTTTACGGTGACAGACATCCGTTCACGGCCAACATGGCGGCAGCGCTTGGAAGGATGCTCGCTGAGCGCGCGAAATACTCAGAGGCCGAAACCACCTTCCGAGAGGCCTTGGACATCTTCGCCGCAACCGTCCCGCCCGACCACCAATACATCGCTTCCGCCGAATACTTTCTCGGCGAAGTTCTACTCGCCACCAAACGTCCGCGTGAGGCTGAGGCTGTCCTCACTGCTTCGATGAAGCGGTGGGAACGCAGCGGTGCACCTCGCTGGCGCGTGATGCGTTCCGCGAGCGCGCTCGGCGAGGCGCTCTTTCTGCAAGGGCGCACGCAGGAAGCTGAGAACTATCTGGCCGAGAGCTTCCGCGAACTCTCAGGGGACGCTAAGGCCGACGCAGAGGCCAAGGAAAGAGCTCGTAAGCGCTCTGCACGCTACCTCAAGAAGTCCTCACCAACCCCGCGCATCACTTCAACCACACCCTCCGCCGGCCCGACGCAGTAAGCAAGCAACGCCCGCCGCGGCAGATTTGCGACGAGCGGAGCCTGCAGCGCGGTGGATTGCGCCGAATGCTTGCTAGCATCCGTCGCATGAACACTCCCGATTCAGCTGGCACCCTCGATCGGCGAACATTCATACAGGTCGGCGCCAGCGCTGCCGGCGGCCTGCTTCTTTCGCTTCACATCGTCCCTCGCCTCGCGCGCGGGGCTGCATCGCCCTCCTCCGCCGAAGCGACCGCTGCCATCGGTCTGTTCGTCCGCATCGAAAAGGACGGCACGACTTTCATCGGCGCCCGCTCTCCTGAAATCGGTCAGGGCGTGAAGACTTCGCTACCGATGATCATCGCCGAGGAAATGGACGCTGACTGGTCGAAGGTGCACGTCGAGCAGTTGCCGTTTGGCATTGTGCGCGCAGCCGATGGCACGTTCACGTGGAAGTATGGCGCGCAAGGCGCCGGTGGCAGCACGAACATTCCGGACGCGTGGGCCGATTTGCGTCACGCAGGTGCGCACGTGCGACAGGTGCTGCTCGCCGCGGCCGCGAAGCGCTGGAATGTTCCAGTCAGTGAACTCCGCACCGAACCTGGCGTCGTGAAGCACACCGACGGCCGCAGCATCAGCTACGGCGAGCTCGCACCGCTCGCGGCAACACTCCCACTGCCGACCGAGCAACCGCCGCTGAAGGATCCGAAGCAGTGGCGGATTCTCGGCACGCGTACGCGCGTGGTCGACACCGAAGAGATCGTCACTGGTCGTGCGCGTTACGGTATCGATTCGACGATGCCCGGCGCGCTGACTGCAGTCATCACCCGTTGCCCAACCTTCGACGGCGAGCTGAAATCCTTCGACGCCACCGCTGCGAAGAAGATCCCCGGTGTGCGCGACGTCATCGCGTTGCCAGGCCCGAAGCACGGCGAGCCGATCACCGCAAACCTGGCGCCCGGCGTTGCTGTGATCGCAGACAACACATGGGCCGCGCTTCAAGGTCAACGCGCACTCAAGATCGAATGGACACCCGGTCCGTACGCGACGGAATCCTCCGCCGGCCTCGATGCCCAATGCGCGCAGCTGTTCAAGGGAACGGGCACACGAGCTCGTAACGACGGTGACTTCGACGCCGCACGCACCGCCGCCGCACGGGTCATCGAAGCCACCTATCGCATACCGTTCGTCTCGCACGCTCCTCTCGAGCCACAGAACGCCTGCGTCGATGTCCGCAAGGACAGCGTCCACATCGTCGCGCCGCTGCAAATGCCGGGCGGTGCATCGCGAATCGCCGCGCAGCTCACGGGCATCGATCGCTTGAAGATCGACGTGCGGATGACGCGCGTCGGCGGCGGATTCGGCCGGCGGCTGTCGAACGACTTCATCGCCGAGGCCGTGATGCTCTCGAAGCAACTCGGCAAACCCATCAAGCTGCTGTGGACGCGTGAGGAAGACATGCGTCACGACTGGTACCGGCCGTTCGGTCAGCATCAGTTGATCGCGACGCTCGATGCGGATCGGCAGATCACCGGCTGGGCACACCGTCTCGCGAGCGCGTCGAAGTACTACCGCCGCCCGGACGTGAAGCCGGAAGACATGTGGACCTCCGAGCTCTATCCGGATGACTTCCCGGCGCAGCTGCTGCCCAACGTGCGGATGGAGTGGTTCGCCGTCAACTCCGGCATTACACGAGGTTCGTGGCGCGCGCCTGCACACACTGCGAATGCATTCGTCGTGCAGAGTTTCCTCGACGAGGTCGCACACGCGACGCAACAGGATCCGCTCGCCCTCCGCCTTCGTCTGCTGGGCGCACCTCGCGAATTGCCATATGGGCAACATGGCGGACCGACGTTCAATCCTGGCCGACTAGCCGACGTGCTGCGTCTAGCTGCGCAACGCATCGGCTGGGGCCGGAGCGTGTCGCAAGGCCGTGGCCTCGGCATCGCAGGGCATTTCACCTTCGGCGGCTATGCGGCGCACGCGATGGAGGTGAGCGTCGCCGGCGACGGCAGCTATCGCATCGAGCGCTGCGTGTGCGCAGTGGACGTCGGCCGACCGATCAACCGACTCGGACTCGAAGCACAGATGATGGGCGGAACGATCGACGGCATCAGCACCGCACGCAACCTGGAAATTTCGATCAAGGAAGGTCAAGTGATGCAAAGCAACTTCAACGACTACCCGTTATTGCGCATTGCCGATGCTCCGGACGTCGAAGTGGCGATCGTCGACAGCGAGCGCGACCCGTCCGGCGCAGGCGAGATCGGCCTGCCGACTGCTGCACCGGCGCTCACGAACGCGATCTTTGCGGCCAGCGGCCAGCGCGTGCGGAATCTTCCGATCGGCGCGCGCATTCGAACCGGGCAGGAAACCTGAGAAAACTCGTGTAGCGGCTGCTACACTGCGGTCTCCCACCGCAGTCTCGAGTCCTCATGCCCTCGCAGCGCGCCGCATTCCTTCGAGCCGTCCTCCTGTTCTCCAGCGTCATCGGCCTGACCGCCTGCGGTGGCAAGGCCGACACGAACGCCGAGAAACCGGTTCCTGTAACGACCCGCACCGTCGGAGTGAGCTCGGCGCCGATCGTGCTCGAGGCCGTCGGTCGCACCGAGGGCTCGAAGGAAGTCGAGATCCGCGCGCGCGTGTCGGGCATCGTGCAGAAACATCTGTATGGCGAAGGCTCGTTCGTGCGCGCCGGCGCGCCGCTGTTCCAGATCGAACGCGCGCCGTTCGAGATCGCGCTTGCGCAAGCGAAGGCCGCTGCCGACCAGGCGGAAGCGACCAATGATCAGGCACGCAGAGAGGCGGATCGTCTCGCTGGCCTGCTCGCAAGTGCAGCCGTCAGCAAGCGTCTCGCCGAGGAAGCAGCGACGGCCTATAGGTTTGCGACTGCCTCGCTGGCCGCGGCTCGTGCAGCAGTTCGCGAGGCCGAGCTGAATCTCTCATATACATCCGTGGTCGCACCGATCTCGGGCGTTACCGGACGCGCGCAGCACTCCGAAGGCAGCCTCGTCACCGCGAACACGGACAGCAGTCTGCTCACGACGATTTCGCAGACGCATCCGATATGGGTTCGCTTCGCATTGTCGGAAGCGGAGCAGCAGAGTCTGCGCCGTGCGGGCGACGAAAAGAGCACGGTGGAACTGGTGCTCGCGGACGGACAGACGTATCGCGAACGCGGCCGCTTGAACTTCGCCGGATCGACCGTCGACCAGTCGCTCGGTACCGTTCAATTGCGCGCCGAGTTCCCGAATCCAAAGCTGGAAATTCTGCCCGGTCAGTTTGCAACAGTGCGTCTCGATGCCGGCACGCAGCAGGTGATCACGGTTCCACAGACTGCCGTGCTCGAAGGAACTCAGGGTCGCTTCGTGTGGACCATCGGCGCCGACGGCAAGGCCGCGCAGCGTCAGGTCGAAGTCGGCGACTGGGTCGGCCAGGATTGGATCATCCGCAAAGGTCTGAACGATGGCGATACCGTCATCCTCGACAACCTGATGAAGCTGAATCCCGGCATCGCCGTCGTCGCGCAGGCAGAAGAGACAGGCGCGCAGCCCGCATCCGCCGCAGCGGCCAACTGACATGTTCTCGAGATTCTTCATCGACCGTCCGGTGCTCGCGGGAGTCATCGCGATCATCATCGTGATCGCGGGGCTGGTCGCGAGCGCGATCCTGCCGATCGCGCAGTATCCGGACATCGCTCCGCCGACGGTCATCGTGAACACGAGCTATCCCGGCGCGAGCGCCGAGACGATCGCGAAAACCGTCGCTGCACCGATCGAAGAGCGACTCTCCGGTGTCGAGCATCTCCTGTACTTCAACTCCAGCTCCTCCTCCACCGGTGACCTGACGATCACCGCGACGTTCGACGTCGGCACGAACATCGACACCGCAGTGTTCAACGTCAACAACCGCGTACAGCTCGCACTGCCGCGCCTACCCGACGACGTGCGTCGGAACGGCGTGACGGTACAGAAGCGGTCGAGCGACATTCTGCTGCTGGTCGCACTCGTTTCGCCCGACAACAGCCGCGACACGCTGTTCCTGTCGAACTACGCAACCATCAATCTGCTGGACGAGCTCAAGCGCGTGCCCGGCGTTGCCGACATCAGCGTCTTCGGCGCACGCGACTACTCGATGCGCATCTGGCTGCGTCCCGATCGACTAGCGCAGCTCGGGCTGACGGTCAGCGACATAGCCGACGCATTGCGGACACAGAACAATCAATACGCGGCCGGCAAGATCGGCGCGGAGCCGGCGATCAAAGGCCAGAGCCTGGTCTACACGGTCACAGCAGAGGGTCGACTCGTGCAGCCGGAAGAATTCGGCGACATCGTGATCCGTTCGGTTGCCGGCGGTGGCGTGCTGCGCCTCAAAGATGTGGCGCGCATCGAGCTCGGCGCACAGAGCTACGACACCTACAACCTGCTGTCCGGCAAGCCGTCGATCGGCATGGCCGTCTTCATGCAGTCCGGCGGCAATTCGCTCGAGGTGGCGCAAGCGGTCCGCGACAAGATGGCGGAGATGAAGAAGGCGTTCCCGACGGGCGTCGATTTCGTAACGCCGTTCGACCCGACGCGCTACGTGTCGGCGTCGATCGAGGAAGTGACCAAGACGATTCTCGAAGCCGGCGCGCTCGTCATCCTGGTCGTGTTCCTGTTCCTGCAGACGTGGCGCGCGACTCTGATTCCCATGATCGCCGTGCCCGTCTCGCTCATCGGCACCTTTGCCGGCCTGTGGCTCGTCGGTTTCTCGATCAATACGTTGACCTTGTTCGCGATGGTGCTATCGATCGGCATCGTCGTCGACGACGCGATCGTGGTGCTCGAAAACGTCGAGCGCCTGATGCGCGAGGAAAAGATGTCGCCACTCGCCGCAGCCATCGAGGCGATGCGCGAGGTGTCGAGCGCGATCATTGCCATCGTGCTGGTGCTGTGCGCAGTGTTCGTCCCCGTCGCGTTCCTTACCGGCATCGCCGGACAGCTGTACCGTCAGTTCGCGGTCACCGTCTCGATCGCTGTCGTCATCTCGGGTTTCACTGCACTCACCCTGACCCCGACTCTGTGCGCGCTGTTGCTACGCGATGCGGAACACGACTCGAAGTACTTCCGCTGGTTCAACCGCGCATTCGGCGCCACGACGAACCGCTTTCTTACGAGTGTCGGCCAGGCATTGCAGTACCGCAGCCGCGCGCTCGCGATTTTCGTCGGCGTCATCGCCCTCGCCGTACTGCTGTTCTGGTATCTGCCGAACAGCTTCGTTCCACCCGAGGACCAGGGCTACCTGATCGGCAACGTGCAGCTGCCGGATGGCGCGACGCTGGAGCGCACCGCCCAGGTTTCGTCGCAGGTTCAACGGATGCTCCCGGACTTCCCCGAATTCGAATTCGTCAACGTCATCAATGGCAACGACTTCATCGGCGGTGGCACGAAGAGCAGCGCGGGGACGCTGTTCATCATCCTGAAACCCTGGAGTGACCGGGATCGGGCCGCCGCGGACGTCGCCCGGGAATTGAACCAGCGCGCCGGCGCGATTCGCGGCGGCTTGGCAGTTGCCTTCAACCCTCCGGCGATCCGCGGCTTGGGCACCGCCGGCGGCTTCGAAGGCTACCTGCAATCGCGCGGCTCGTCGGACCCTGCAAAGCTGGGTCAGGTGCTCGGCGAATTTCAGCGCGCACTGTCCGCGGACCCACGACTGAACCCCATCAATACGTTCTATCGCGCGTCCGTGCCGCAGCTCCGGGTCGAAGTGGACCGTGAGAAGGCGCTGGCGCTCGGTGTACCTGTCTCCGAAGTGTTCGACGCCCTGCAGAGCACGATGAGTGCGCTGTACGTCAACGACTTCAATCTCTACGGCCGCACATTCCGCGTGCAGATGCAGGCCGAAGCGCCCTTCCGCAACGATCCCAACGATCTCGGCGAGATCCACGTACGCTCGAACACGAGCGTGCAGATGATCCCGCTGAAGGCGCTGATCCAGGTGAAGGAAGTCGTCGGCCCCGAGCTGCTCGAGCGCTTCAACGGCTACGTCGCGGCTCGCTTCAACGGCTCGGGGCGCGAAGGCGTCAGCTCGGGCGAGGCGCTCGCGGCTGTCGAGGAAGTCGCAGCCAAAACGCTGCCCGACGGCTTTCACGTCGCGTGGACGGGCCAGGCCTTCCAGGAGGAGCGCACGGGTAGCGCGTCGGCCTTTGCGTTCGCTTTCGCAATCGTCATGGTGTTCCTCATTCTCGCAGCGTTGTACGGACGCTGGCTGCTGCCGATCTCAGTGCTGCTCGCAGTGCCGTTCGCGGTGTTGGGTGCGCTCGCGTTCGTGGCGCTGCGGGGGATGGAGAACGACATCTACTTCCAGATCGGCCTGATCGTGCTGATCGGCCTCGCGGCGAAGAACGCGATCTTGATCGTCGAGTTCGCTCACCGTGGCGTTCAGGCAGGACAGACGCCGATCGAAGCTGCGAAGGAAGCCGCCCGCCTCCGCTTCCGCCCGATCGTCATGACTTCGCTCGCGTTCGTGCTAGGTGTCGTGCCACTCGTGATCGCGACCGGCGCCGGAGCGGCTGCGCGACAGTCCATGGGCACCGGCGTATTCGGAGGCATGATCCTCGCGACTTTCGTGGCCACCGTGTTCGTGCCGCTGTTCTTCGTGTTCGTCGAACGTCGCAAGAATGCGCAGGCGCCGCAGCCCACGCTGCCTGCAGCGGAGCAGCCATGAAACAGGCGCTGCGACAGGAAGGCTTCGGCGGGAATGGCAACACGCGCGCACGTCAACTCGCAGCCCGGCGCGAGCAGTTGATTGCGGTCGCAGAGCAGTTGTTCTTGCAGAACGGTTTCGCCAACACGAGCGTCAATGCGATCGTGCGCGAAGCGGGCGGCTCACTTGCAACGCTCTACGCAGAGTTCGGTAGCAAGGAAGCGCTGTTCGAGTCGGTGCTGAGTGAGCGCGCAGCGCGGTTCTTTCCTGAGGAGCGCTCGGCACCCAAAGAACCGCTCGATGCGCAAACCGATCTGCGCTTGCTGGCCACGCAGATGCTGAGACGAATGCTGTCCGACGATGGTCTCGCCGTGTACCGCCTTGCTGTTCACGAAGCGCCACGCTTCCCGGCGCTGCGCAAGGCGCTGCTGGAAGTTGGAATGCCCGGTCTGCTCGATCGGACTGCTCAGTATCTGCGGGTACTCGCGAATCGCGGCGCGTTGCAGATCGAGAGCGCGCCGGAAGCGATGCAGCTCGCTGCGAGCAGGTTCATCGCGTTGGTGCAGGGGCAGATTGTGTTCAGTGCTGCGTGTGGTGGGACGATCAGCGGACGCACGCGGACGGCGCATGTGAACGATGCGGTGGATGCGTTCTTGCGGATGTACGGAGTGTCGGGCTAAAGCCCGACTCTTCATCTGCGCAGGATGCGCAGGACTTCTTCGAGCTCGCCGCGGATCTGGCGCACGATCTGTTGCGCCTGCGTCAAGTCGTCGCGCGCCTCGTCGCCTTGCAGGCGATTGCGCGCGCCGCCGATCGTGAAGCCCTGCTCGTACAGCAGGCTCCTGATCTGACGGATCACGAGCACATCCTGCCGCTGGTAATAACGCCGATTGCCGCGGCGCTTCACCGGCTTCAGCTGCGGGAATTCCTGCTCCCAATAGCGCAGCACGTGCGGTTTGACCCCGCACAGATCGCTGACTTCACCGATGGTGAAGTAGCGCTTGCCGGGAATCGGGGGCAATTCGCTGTTATTGCCTGGTTCCAGCATACGCCTCGACTCGAGCTTTCAGTTTTTGTCCCGGTCGAAACGTCACGACACGGCGGGCGCTGATCGGAATCTCCTCGCCCGTCTTCGGATTACGACCCGGTCGCTGGTTCT
>Ga0075421_100005717_pt1 | contig 15062 bp, 15 predicted proteins | sample SoiMetdeltSBSDD5_FD_75292 | JGI IMG/M metagenome (GOLD analysis project Ga0075421, IMG submission 75292) | Bulk soil microbial communities from a Populus tree surrounding site in Tennessee, USA - Soil MetaG P. deltoides SBSDD5 | ecosystem: Environmental > Terrestrial > Soil > Tree plantation...
AAACCTCCTTAACCTTCCGATGGAAGCCTAACCGACGGATCTACATGAAATATTGGTTGGAGCAGGAGAAGGAGCAGCCGAACGTCAACTTTGATTTTCAGATGTTTTTCTGGCTAAACCGTGCCTCACGCGATTTCAGTCAGGGCGATTCCAATTCAATCCAATGGACCATGCGCGCCGATCTCTTCCAAAATGGATCGTGGAATACTGCGACCGGAAGTAAAGCCGAAAGAACTGCGACGATTCTAGCAGCTATCGAAGCCGAACGAGATTACATGCGGGCGAACGGTATCTCCCCGCTAAACCTAAAGGCAGAAGACTTCAGCCGCACAAAAACGCTGGCAAGCGGCCCGCTCCACATATCGCCGAAGGGGTCGGTCTTGCTCAAGATTTCGCAAAGGGAATTTGTGATCGTGCCGGCTTATCCGCAATTGCAGCAAGAAGCATTGAATTTGTGCCGCTCGAACGATATGGCGGACCGAACGCGGGGCGCTTTCATGTTACGAAGCTATCGTGGCGAAGTGAGTACCCAAATGCTCATGTCCCTCCTAGGGGACCCGGAAGCTTATCGGTGGGATATGTCGAGTAAAACCGCCTGCGCCACGTACATGGTCCGAGCTGCGGCTTACGATATTCTCCGCGACCAAGGCATTTCGGCGCCCATGCCCTTGCTGGATGAATGCCATAACCGATAGAACGCTCGGCACGGTTCCTAATTGATGAGCCCACGGGTTGCCTCAGAATAAAGAATCTTGAGGAGTTGAGCTAAACGCCTCTATAATGAAAGCCATCTACTAGGAGGTCTCGCTCGTGCTTCGTATTCTATTCGGGATAGCCCTGTTTGCCGCGTCTGCCGCCGCTCAGACGGTCACTGGAACTTTGGAAGGACGTGTCACCGATCCCGCCGGAGCCGTCGTTCCGGGCGTGCAAGTCAAGATCAAAGAAGTCAATACCGGCACAGCTCGCTCCTCAGAGACGAATGCCGAGGGACTTTACCAGATTCCCTACCTGGCCCCGGGCGCCTACGAAGTCTCGATCGAAGCCGCGGGATTTCAGCCGCAGACCGCCCACGCCGCCATCGAGCTGAACAGGACGACCGTCCTCAATCTCAATCTCGCGCTTGCGGGAACGCAGCAGGCTGTCACCGTCAACGACGCGGCGCCGATTGTCGACGTAACCAGCGGGCAGCTCCGCCGCTCCGTCAGTGAAGAGCTGATCGACACGATTCCCATCGCCGGCCGCGACTTCCGCCAATTGTTCCGCATTATCCCGGGTTACCAGACCAATCCCACCGCCGGCCAGGACAACTTCACTTTGTCCAGCGGCAGCTCGGCGTCATTCAATGGCACAGGCACGCGCTCAGCGACATTTCAGACCGACGGCATCGCCAATGACGACAATTCCGAGAACCAGAATCGCCAAGGCGTGAATATCAGCACGATCAGGGAATTTCAGGTACTGACCAACAACTTCACAGCCGAGTTCGGGCGCGGCGCAGGAGCCGTCGTACTGGTTCAAACCAAGAGCGGCGACAACGATTTCCACGGCGAAGGATACTGGCTGACCACCAACTCGGCGTTGAACGCTCGCAGCTATTTTGCGAACGCCGCCGGCAGGCGCATCGATCCCGTCACCGGCCAGAGTGTGCCGAACGTGCCGACGACAGCCTCGAAGACACACCGCGCCGGAGGCGTTCTCGGCGGACCCATCGTCAAAAACAAGGCGTTCTTTTTCGGCAGCTACGAGAAGTTCTGGGCGCCGGGGTTCACGACGTCCACAGTCAGCTTGTTCCCGCGCGAATTTCGCACTGCGCGTGTCGACCCAAGCCTGCCGGACGCCGCCGCCCGCGTCGCCTTCATCAATAGCGTCGTCGCGCGCTATCCGGACGTCACCCCTAACAATACCGTCACCAATCCTTACGGCTACACCGCCGCCGTAAAACGCACCAATGAGAACCGCGACGTGACCGGACGCGTCGACTACAACATCAGCGATAAGGATTTCCTCTATGGCCGCTACCAGATCGGCGACACGTTGATCGAGACGGGCGAGATCGTGCGCGGCACAAATGCGAAGCAGGACCATTTGTTCCAGAACGCCGGACTAACCTGGACGCACGTATTCTCCCCGCGCTGGACCGGCGAAGGCCGCGTCGGCTTCGGCCGTCGCGACATGCTGGTAGGACTTGTCGACGGCCCAAACACCCCGATCGTCTCGTTCACGGGGGCCAACACACCATCCAACATCGGCAACGCCGGTCAGTATCCGTTGACGCGAGTGCAAAACGATTTCCAATATGTCTACAATGTCGCGGCGCAGATCGGCCGTCATAATCTTCGCTTCGGGACTGACACACGCCGATTCCACCTCAACGAGAACATCGAGCAGACGCATCGAGGGCAGTGGACTTTCCGCGCGGACGGCGCGTTCTCTACGCTCGACAACTTCGCGCGGGGCGTCATGCAGGTTTACCAACAGGGCTTCGGGCCGAAGTACAACGGGTATCGCACGACGGAGGTGAACCTTTATATACAGGACCAGTTCCGGGTTAGCCGAACCCTCAGCCTGGACTTGGGCGCCCGCTTCGAGCGCGTCGGCAAGCCGACTGAGGTAAACAACCTGGTCGACATCGGCTACGGCGCCGATTCCTACATCGAGCCGCGCTTTGGGTTCGCCTACTCGCCTGACTGGCAAAGTGGCTTGCTCGGTAAGTTGAGCGGCGGTCAGGGGAATCTCGTGATCCGCGGTGGATACGGGATCTTCCACGGCCGTATCTTCCAGTCGATCTTTGCGCAGGGCGGTGTGACTGTGCGATTCAATCCACCGCAAGGCGCCACCGTCACATTCCAGGATCCCAATATGTCCGTCGCGAATCCGCTGGGCAACTATGTTTTTCGCCCGGGTCCGCCCACCAGCCAGGTTTCGCTTGTCGTTCCCGATCCTAATCTGCACAACCCGTACACGCAGCAGTGGAACCTCACCATCGAGCGGGCGCTGCCGTGGAACTCGGGTCTGTCGATATCCTATCTCGGAAATCGCGGCATCGGTTTCATTCAGTACGATGGGCGCAACCGCCCTCAATTTCCCGTCACCTCGACTGTTCCGACATCCTATGCCGGCACAAATTTCACCGGCATTCGCTTCGACAAAGTCGATCCCGACCTGTTCAACTCGACTCCTGCCCCTGGTTTCATATCTCTCAGTCAACTGCGGACCAACGTGCGCCGTCCCGATGGGCGATACGGCGCAATCTTCGGCATCACCAACAATGCCTGGAGCTACTACAACGCCCTGCAGACGCTTTGGACCAAGCGGCTGTCGCAGGGACTCTCGGCTCAGTTGAGCTACACCTGGTCGAAGAACATCGACACCGGATCGGAAGCCACGTTCGTTGGGGCCGGCGATACCAACTTTCTCGTCAGCGAGGTGCAAGGCGCCCGCGGCAATCGGGGTCCGTCCCGCCTTGATCAGCCCCAGCGTTTCGTCGCCAGCTACACCTACCAGTTTCCCTTCGGCAAAGGACAGCCCGGAATTCTCGGGCGCGTAATCGGCGGATGGGAGATGAATGGCGTCGTGACGATGGGCATGGGCAATCCGGTGACTGTTGTGCTCGGTTACGATATGAACGCCGACGGGACCGGCGGCGACAGGCCATTTCTGGTCGATTCGAGCGTCCTATTCAAATCGATGGATAACGCCCGCATCAATCCATCGACGGGCCGGCAATTCGCCATGGATCAAGTGCCGACTTCAGCGTTCTTCCCGAACGCCGCCAATGTCCCCAATCGCAGCTATCCGTTTCACCCGGGAACGGGACTCGTTGGATCGCTCGGCCGTAACACGTTCCGGCTGCATGGTCAGAAAAATTTCGACATCGTATTCGTCAAGAACACGAAGCTCTTCGGCAAGGACCGCGGCCATGAACTGCAGTTCCGGGCAGAGATGTACAACCTGTTCAATCGCATCCAGTTCGGCGCGCCGAATTTAACGCTGCTAGACACTAGCGTCGCGGGATATCGCATCAATCCCAACTTCGGCCAGATCGGCGGACTAAACAACAGCCCGCGCAGCATGCAGATGATGCTGCGCTACCAATTCTGACGCCGTTTGACTGCTGGGAGCCGGCTATTATGCCTTGCGCCAGCGGAGCGGACTTGTTTTCTCGCGCGCAATAATGGCTTTCGCTTCCAGATCGAGCTGAACGGCCTTCGACCACCAGCCGGCTTTCGCGCCTTGCGGAAATAGCCTCTCGGGCAGGTGGGCGACTACCCGATCGCAAATTTCCTCCCGGGTCAATCCCGGCGATCTTTTCGGAAGAACTTTCAGGAACGCCCGTTTCATTGCCTCGTACATGTCCGCATCGACGGGAGTGAGCTTCCCCGGCTGTTTCACATTTTCGATCTCGATTCTTTCACGCTTTTTCGTTGCCACGATCTCCTCCTTCCTAATAAGATACCAACTGGTTGGTATTTGAGGTTGTTGACCGAGACCTGCCACACTCTTGCGGATGCAGCTCGCCGCCCTCGTAGCCCTGCTAGCTTACCCCGCGTGGCTACGACAACAGTTGTGCCGCAAGCGGTAAAGATGGATTGGACGATGTATCCGATCGACCTGGTAGTGGCGGTGCAGACCAGCGCGAATTCCGGCGCCGTGCTCGACAAGCTGGGGGGCAGCGGCATTCTGTTTACACAGTTGCTTGCCGCCGACGCGGGGAAACGGCCGTGGTTGCCGTCCGGGTCGGAGCGAAGAACAGACCGGAGTTTCAAGCAAAAACGCGCGAGGGATACTGGACCTTACCGTAATGCCCTTCAGCCAAACCCGCATAAAATGGATTAGAAGAGGCGAAGCATCGACATGAGCACGGAAGCAATAACGACGTTAGCAGTGGCGGCCATAACGCCGTCAGAGGTGGAACAGGCTGTGGCGGTAATCAGTCTCGCCTTCAGCTCCGACCCGGCAGCACGCTGGACTTACCCCGATCCTTACCAGTTCCTCACTCATTTCCCGAAAATCGTGCGGGCTTTCGGCGGGAAGGCTTTCGAGCAAGGCACCGGTCACCAGGTGAGCGGATTTCGCGGCGCTGCGCTCTGGCTCCCGCCCGGCGTCCACCCGGACCAGGAGGCGCTCGGGGCAGTCATGCAGGAGAGCGTGGGCGCCGATCGGCTGGAGCAAGTATCCGCCGTCTTTGAGCAGATGGCTGGATATCATCCGAGCGAGCCCCACTGGTATCTGCCGATGATCGGCGTCGACCCGGCCAACCAGGGTAAAGGCTATGGCTCGGCGCTCCTGCGGCACGCGCTGCTGCAGTGCGACCGGGACCATGTAGCCGCTTATCTCGAGTCATCGAATCCCGCAAACGTTCCCTTGTATGAGCGGCATGGCTTCGTCGTGCTGGGCACGATTCAACTGGGTTCGTCGCCACCGATTATCCCGATGCTACGGGCGGCTCGTTAAACGCGCGAGGGCCATCGGTTGAGAATCCTTGCAGCATTGCTGCTTTGTGCAGCCGCGTCATTGGGAGCAGGACGTGAAGTGGCGATTACAATCGATGACCTACCCCGGGGCGGTGATGGTGGCCCCAGAAATCTGGCGGGCGTGCGCGCAATGACGGAACAGCTGCTCAAGATGTTCCGCGAACAAAAGATTCCGCTGATTGGTTTCGTAAACGAGGGCCAGCAAGTAGAGTACGGGTCCCAGGGGCTGCGGGAGATCCTGGACCTTTGGCTTGATTCGGGTGCGGATTTAGGCAATCACTCTTATTCGCACCTCAACATCAACAATGTGCCGCTAGCGCAATACACGGACGATATCGTCAAGGGCGAACCGATTTTGCGGTCAGCGTTAGCGGCGCGCGCCAAGAAGCTTGAATTTTACCGTCATCCGTTTCTCTTCACGGGTCCAACGGCGGAGATCAAGCGAGGAATACAGCAATTCCTGGACCAGCGCGGTTACCGCGTCGCTCCGGTGACTCTTGACAACAGCGACTACCAATTTGCGGCCCTCTACACGAGGCCCGCATACAGAGACCGCGTGAAACGAGAGTATGTGCCGTACATGGAATCCATCGTGTCGTTCTTTGAGCAAAGATCTGTAGAAGTGGTAGGACGAGAGATCCCTCAGATCTTGCTGATTCACGCGAGTCAGCTCAATGCCGATCTGATGCCGGATTTACTCGCGATGTTCCGGCGTCGCGGGTACACGTTCGTGTCTTTGGACCATGCTTTGGCTGACAGTGCTTACCGACTACCAGACGAGTACGTCGGCCGCGGTGGGTTCTCATGGATACACCGCTGGTCGAAAGCCAAAACGATGGTTCCTAAAGGGGAACCGGAACCAGCGGCATGGGTAGCAGAAGCCATTGCCGCCTTAAAGTAGCCTTGAGGCGAGCGCGTCGGCTTTCCGTTCACAACGTCGTATCCGCCAGATGCTCCCGGACACGATCGATCGCATCCTGCTGCACATCCGGATCATTTCCGAACCCAGCCAACCACTCGACCTCCCGCTCCTTCCGAAACCAGGTGACCTGCCGTTTGGCATAACGCCTGGTATTCGTCTGCGCTTCGAGCAGCGCTTCCTGCGCCGTCATCTCCCCATGCAGCATCCGCAGCGCCTGCCGATATCCGTGCGACTCAAAGGGCTTCGCAGACTCCGGCCACCCCATCGCCAGTATCCCCTTGACCTCATCCACCAGCCCCGCCGCGAACATCTTCTCGCACCGCTGATCGAGATGCCGGTAAAGCGCATCTCGCGGCGGAGCAAGCCCGATCTTCAGCGGACGAAATCCCGCCAGCGCATCGCGGCCTTCGGTGAACCAGTCCGTGATCGGACGCCTGGTCAGAAGATAAACCTCCAGCGCGCGAATCACTTTCGGAACATCGTTCGCATGTATGGCGCCACCCGCCCCCGGATCGAAGCGCCGCAGCAGCTTATGCAGCGATCCGGGCCGCGCCTTCTCGCGTGATCCCAATCGTTGCCGGATCGCTTCGTCGCGCGCCGGGGCTGGGAACAATCCGTCGAGCAGCGCACGCAAGTAGAAGCCGGTTCCGCCCACCACGACCGGCAGCGCGGTCTTTGCGATACAAGCCAGCAGCGGGCGCGCACGGCTGGCAAACTCACCCGCCGTGAACACTTCGTCCGGATCGAGGATGTCCAGCATGTGATGCGCGACTCCGCGCCGCTCCCCAGCTGGAAGCTTCGCTGTCCCGATATCGAAATGACGATAAATCTGCAGCGAATCGCAATTGACAACCTCGCCGCCAAAGGTCTCGCAAATCCGCAGCGACAGCTCGCTCTTGCCCGATCCGGTCGGTCCGACAATGGCAATTAGGGGCCGCACGATCATTTTTAGTTTAGATGGGGGCCCTGGACTGGCGCCGGGTTATAATGGGTCAAGGAGATTCCGCCACCCGAAGTGCACACGGGTCGCCGACAGACCGCATGATCAAGCCCTTTCTCGTCCTTTTGTTGTCTTTCGTATTGCTCACTGCGGCTCCGACTGCGTTCGCTCAGGCGACTCCGCCGGCCGCCGGCGCTGCCACCGATAAAGCAGGCGCCTACTATAACTTCGCGATGGGTCATCTCTACGCGGAGCTCTCTGCGGCCTACGGCAATCGCGGCGAATATTACACGAAAGCGGTCGAGTTCTACAAACAGGCGGTCAAGCTCGATCCGTCCGCTACTTTTCTGCTCGAAGAGCTGACCGATCTGTACGTCCAAGGCAATCAACTGAAGGCCGCGGTCACCGAAGCGGAAGAGTTGCTGAGGCAGAATTCGGAAAATCTCTCGGCGCGCCGCATGCTGGGCCGCATCTACATGCGCTCCATCGGCGATGGCGCTCCGCAGGGAAAAATCAATGAGGAGTATCTCCGCAAAGCGATTGAGCAGTATGTAATCATCACCGGCAAAGATCCGAAAGATATCGATTCCTGGCTGACTCTCGGCCGCCTGCAGCGTGTGGCGCAGAATTCGGTGGAGGCGGAAAAAGCCTTCAAAAAGGTGCTCGATTCCGACGCCAATAACGAGGATGCGCTGACCGGACTCGCCATGGTGTATTCGGACGTCGGCGACACCAAGAACATGATCGAGATGCTGCGCCGCGCGACCGATCGCTCGCCGAACGAACGCTCGCTCTCCACTCTTGGTTCCGCCTACGAGCAGATGCGCGATCACCAGAGCGCCGCCGAAGTGTTCAAGCGCGCCCTTGCGCTCAAGCCGGACAATGTCCAGATCAAAAAAGCGCTGGCGCAGAATCTGCTCTGGTCCGAGCAGTACGACGAGGCGCTGAAGCACTACACGGAACTGGCCGAAATGGATCCCAAGGATGGCCAGTCCCACCTCCGCATCTCTGAGATTTACCGTCGCAAAAAGGTTTTCGATAAAGCCCGCGCGGCGCTGAATAAAGCCAAGGAGCTCGACGGAAAGAGCCTGGAAGTCCGCTACGACGAAGTCAATCTGCTCGACGCAGAGGGCAAGACCGAGGAAGCCATCGCCACCCTGCGCGGCATGCTCGACGAGACGGCCAAGAAGACCTACTCGGCCGGCGAAAAAGCCAGCCGCACAATGCTCATCGAGCGTCTGGCCGAGCTTTATCGCGACGGGCGCCAATACGGCAAAGCGGTCGAGGCGGTTCGCCAGATCGGCGAGCTCGAGCCTGCCGCCGGCCCGCGCGTTGCGGCCAATATCATCGAAACATATCGTATCGCCAAGGATTACGCCGCCGCCCAGGCCGAAGCCGACGCCGCTCTCAAAAAATATCCGAATGACCGTGTGGTCAAGGTTGTGCGAGCCTCGGTTCTCGCCGATCTGGGCCGCGTCGACGAAGCCGCCAGTTCCATCCGCTCGCTTCTGGGTAATGACAAGGATCGCGAAACCTACGTGACCCTGGCGCAAATTTACGAAAAAGGCAAGAATTTCACGGAAATGGAAAAGGCGCTCGACGCCGCCGAGAAATTATCCGACAGCAAACCGGAAAAAGAGTCGATCTATTTTATGCGCGGCGCGATGTTTGAAAAGCAGAAGAAGTATAGCGCCGCCGAAGCCGAATTCCGCAAGGTGATCGAGTCAAATCCGCAAAGCGCTAACGCCTTGAACTATCTCGGATACATGCTGGCCGATCGTGACGTGCGCCTGGAAGAAGCGAGCGAGTTGATTCGAAAGGCACTGGAAATCGATCCCACCAACGGCGCTTATCTCGACAGCCTCGGATGGGTTTATTTCCGGCTCAACCGGCTCGACGAGGCCGAGCGGAACCTTCGCCTGTCTATCGAGCGCATGGCCGGCGATCCGACCGTCTATGACCATCTCGGCGACGTCTACCTCAAGCAGGGCAAGGTCAAGGAGGCCATCGCGCAGTGGCAGCTTTCGCTGAAAGAGTGGGAGAAGACTCCCCAATCGGAGCTCGATCCGAACGAAGTCGCCAAAGTAACCAAGAAGCTGGAGAGCGCCCGAGTCCGCCTCGCGCGCGAGTCCTCAGGCGCCAATAGAGAGCGCTAAGTCAGCCGATTCGCTTGTGGGTGTCTTTGAGAGAGCCGCGCGGAGCGGATTGGGGCGGCCTCTTAGCTGGCGATAGCAGCGCATCCACGGCATCCAGGAGCGCTTGGGGAAGGAAGGGCTTGGGAACAAACCCGAATCCATTCCTCGACGCAAGAACCGGGATCTCGGAGTCTTCGCACTGGCCCGAAATAAATAACACCCGAACCTTCGGATAAGCCGCGACCAAGCTTCCAGCCAGTTCAACGCCGGTCATGCCCGGCATCTTGATGTCCGTCAACAGGAGATCGATCTCTCCGTGGATTTGCTCGCAGGCGGCAATCGCCGTCTCACCGTCCGGCGCCACCAGCACTTGGTAACCCTGGCTTTCTAAAACTCGGCGCACCAAGGTACGCACATTGGGTGTGTCATCCACGACGAGAATCCGGGCCGGAACCATAGGACGCACCAGGATTCTAGCCCCAACCCAGACAAAAAGCAAGCCACTACTAGGGATCTGCCTCAGCGATAAGCCTTATCGTCTAAGTAGGTGAAATCGACGCTATCAGTCATTACTCCGAGTGTTACGGCTGCAAAAGTGAACACATTTGTGCCTGGTTCGAGGTGTCCGCCGAACGCTCTTTCCATTGTACTCAACGTGATATGAGCGTGGACCCGCCCGTTGATCACATATCCGCTCATCCCCGCGATATCCGCCGGCTCGGTGGGGTCTTTCGCAAACATATTTTTCGAGGGGAACACGCGATTGCTGACGGCATGGATGTGCCAGTTCCGAACCGAGCCGACGGCGGCCAGAATGACCGCGTTCTTGATGTTATGCTGCTTCACCATGGCCTCGATGCCGGCCAACAGCTCGGTATCGAATTTGAAGCGCAGAACCAGCACCTGCTTAAAATTGCCGGGGATGGCATAGACGCTGGGAATCTTGTCGCTGTTCGCCTTGGCGTCGTCGGCGGGATTGGTCGGGTTCGGAACCTCCCTGCGGGTTTGCTGCGCGCTGAGCACGCCAGCCGCGGTCAACAAGATTACAATCAGTTTACACATTTGATAATAGTACTCTATGGCAAAGTTTTCGGTGGAACGCTTTCCGGCGGGTTTCTTCGATGTCACTCAAGACATCAGCCGGACGCTACCGGTGGAAATTATCGAGCGTTGGGCAAAGGGCGCGCAGTCGCCTGACTCCGCCCGCCGGTTACTGGATCCGAACCGTTTTGAGGGAATTGTCGTATCGTCGGACTCCTCCGGGTTGACGCGCTTGGGTGGAAGGATGGGCCTGCTTGAGATCCTCGCCATTATCGACCATCCGAAACGGCTCCTGCATTCGTATGGGACCGCGGCTGGCGGGGAAGCTGTCGGAATCTGGGCTGCCGACAACACGGAGATGCTCTATCCAGCCGGGACCCGCGCCGATGACCTGGTTTCCATGCTTCTTACGGTACAGGACCAGATCCAGAAGGAATGCAAGACGCAGGTTGGGATAGCCGCGCATCGGGGCTGCTTCTATCGGCTGGGAGGCGGGTTATATGGCGCCGACGCCGATCGTGTGGAAGAGGTCTCTGAAACGCATACGGAGGGTGGAGAAGTGGTCATCACCGCAGAGCTACGCGCCGAACTCGGCCGGCCGGAGTGTTTTTCGCTCCAGCCGAGGACCGACATGCCGTCTGAATTAGGCGAAAACCTGCGAGTGACGGCAGGACCGAGGCGCGGCGACCTGGAGCCACAACAGACTCAATATCCGATTCCCTATTCGGATCAGTTCTATGCCGATCTGCTGCAATTTGCCGGCCGGCCGGACGATTCCAAATTGCTCGAACAGGTTCACAAGACGTACAGCCGCCAGCGCGCCGTCGTGCTGATCGAACGGGAGCGCGACGAAACGGACGCCAACGAAGTAGCTGTTCTCAATGAGCTGGCGTTGTCGTTGGCGATGAAGAAAATCGGTGTCAAAGCGCTCGGCGACCTGGGGGGGAGTGAAATCAAAACCAGCGGTTCGATCGGGATCTACACATTCGAGGAGTGCGGTCAGGCGCTGGCCTTCGCGCAGCGCTTTCGAGAGGCATTCCTGCGGCAGGGTATCGCCAGCCGGATCGGGATCGACTATGGCGAGGTGCTGGTTTTCCAGATTCGGGACGGAATCGAAGACATCGCCGGAGCGCCCGTAAATATTGCCTCAAAACTGGCGCAGGATGAAGGAGTCTTCGGCAAGATCTACATCAGCGAAGCAGCTTCCCGTACCGCCGGAGCGGGCAGCGAGTTTCAGCCGAACACGTTCAGTATTGCGGGGACCCAGATATCCGCGTTTGTGGACTAGGGAAAAGAAGTCAAAAGTCAAAAGTCAAAGTTCAAAAGTGTGTCAGCGCAGAAATTTCGCTCCCGCCGCACTTTTGACTTTTGCCTTTTGACTTTTGACTTGCTTTTACCCCCACCCCATCCGCTTCCGCAGCGACAGAACATGAGCAACATGGTGTCGTCCGTGCCAACTGTACAGACCAGCATTCCGGTCCAGAGAAACGAGCCCCAATTCAGGATGGCGAAAGGTTCGGAGCCAGTCGTCGGGCGACAGTGATCGCAAAAGCAGCGTCCAGCGCTCGTGCAAAGAGTCGAGCAGCGCGAGCGACAGCTCGAGCGGAGCCGTCCGGGCGTCCAGTAATTCCGCCCAGCGCGACTCATCATAAGGCTTGATGGTGGGCTCGTTTTCCGTCAGTGCCAGCCGGAACCGCACATAGGCGTTCATGTGGCTATCGGGGACGTGATGCACGAGCTGCCGGATCGTCCACCCGCCTTCACGATAAGGTGTGTCGATCTGCTCCGCGGACAGCCCGTTGACGGCTGCTCGAAGATTGGCCGGTGTGGCGGCGATATCGGCGATCCATTGGGCGAGCTGCCCTGGTTCGGTGGCGCCCGTAAGCTGAAATCTTCCGATTGGGTATCGTAAGTCTTCCATATTTATTCGACTCGCGCGGATGCGCCAACGCCCAGGGCGCGGCAATCCTCATCCACCATCTCGCGCACGAGTTCCTCGAAACGCACCGTGGGCTTCCATCCCAGCTTCTCGTGCGCCCTGGAGCTGTCGCCGAGGAGCAGATTCACTTCCGCCGGACGAAACAGATCCGGATCGTTGACTACGTACCTCCCGTAATCGAGCCCGACGTGTGAGAAAGCCAGCTCCACGAATTCGCGCACGGAGTGCGTCTCGCCGGTGGCGATGACATAGTCGTCCGGCTCGGGCTGCTGCAACATCATCCACATGGCTTGGACATATTCGCGCGCATGTCCCCAGTCCCGTTTCGCTTCGAGGTTCCCCAGCGGAAGCGTGGATGCCTTACCGGCGAGAATGCGAGCCGCACCCGCTGTAATTTTGCGGGTCACGAACTCGAATCCGCGGCGCGGCGACTCATGATTGAACAAAATGCCATTGCTCGCGTGCGTCTGGTACGCTTCCCGGTAATTCCTCGTCAAATCGTAGCCGGCAACCTTGCTGATGCCGTAGGTCGATCGCGGATGGAACCGTGTCCGCTCGTTCTGTGGCGCTTCGTCGGCTTTGCCGAACATCTCGCTCGATCCGGCGAAGTAGAAGCGGCACTGCGGCGCCAGATTTTTTACCGCCGCCAGAAGATAGTGCGTGCCGTTGATATTCGTGTTCAGCGTGGAAAATTCGTCGTCAAACGAGTAGCTGACAAAGCTTTGGGCGGCCAGGTGATAGCACTCGTCGGGTTGAACCTTGGCCATCACCTGGTGGATGCTGGCATAGCTTTCGAGCGAGGCGGCATGCAGGGTGATCCGGGGGCGGATCGAATGGATCCGGGAGAGCCGATGCTCGGGATCCTCGAGCGCCACGCGGCGGACAATCCCGTGGACGGCATAGCCCTTAAGAAGCAGGAATTCAGCTAGATAGGAGCCATCCTGGCCGGTTATTCCGGTGATCAGGGCACGTTTGGCTGACATTCTTCTAATGGTATCAGGGACATGGATGCGAGGGTATTGCCCTATCCTAATTTTTGCCTTTGCGTCCAAAGCCTTGTAACCTAGCTATTTGCCGGTGCGCCTTCTATCATTGAGAGCGAAGTCGTTCATTTCCGGCTACGATTGACGGAATGCTGGTCGACTTCGAGCTAATAAAGCGGGCGCAAAAGGGCGACAGCTCGGCTTTTAACGAAGTTGTCCTGGCGTATCGCAAGCGGATTTTGGGAACGATCGCCCGGCTGATTTCCCGGCCCGACGACGTGGAAGATGTTGGCCAGGAGGTTTTCCTCCGGCTGTATTTTTCGCTGGATCAGCTCAGGAGCCCGGAGGTTTTTGAGCCTTGGCTGTACCGCCTGACGGTGAACGCAGCTTACGATTACCTGCGAAAACAGAGGCGGCGGCAGGAATCGCGGATGGCGGACCTGTCCGAGCAGCAGGTGATGATCGCTGATGCGGTGGCTGGAGGCAAACTTGACCAGGAGGATCGTCGCCGGCAGCAGTTGCGGGAGACCATTGACGCCCTCTTGAGTTCGGTGTCGGAAGAGGATAGAATTTTGCTAACCTTGAAAGAGGTCGAAGGTTTATCGCTAAAGGAGCTCGAAGCGATCTACCGGGTGAATGAGAACGCCTTGAAGGTGCGGCTTTTTCGGGCCCGGCAGAGGGTGCTAAAATCAGTGGGAGCTGTAGGTAAGGTTGGTAAAGCGGGAGTCTCGAATGAATGAGTCCAGGATATCGCCGGAGCGTCGCAGTCCCGAGGATGATCGCCTCGACGCGCTGTTTCGCGCCTATCGGTCTGCATGCGAGCCGGCCGAGGTAAGCGTAAACTTCATGCCCGAGCTGTGGCAGAAGATCGACCACGTTCAGAGTCGCACGTTTTCGTTCCGAAGAATTGCCAGAGGTTTCCTTACCGCCGCGACAGCGGCTTCGCTTGTCATGGCTACGCTAGTGGTCGTGCCGGCTTGGCATCCCTCCCCCGTCAACGCTACCTACGTCGAGATTTTGGCCGCGCATTCAGATTCACCCGATACCGTAGATGTAACCCCTGCTGACAGTGCTGAGGACTCCGAAGAGATATGAAGCGCACCACACTGTCGACTGCCCTTTACATATCGCTGGTTTTTCTGAGTGGAGGCGTAGTCGGCGGCTTCGCCCACCGGCTGTACATGGTGAATACGGTCTTCACGGGCGCCGGCGCGAGCGCGACCGTTCCCAAGCCCGATGAGTGGCGCCGCAAGAATGTGGACGAGATGCGTACGCGGCTTACCTTGAGCGATCAGCAGATCACGCAATTAACCACAATTCTGGACACGACCAAGGCGCGCTTCCACGAAGTGAAAGTGAAGTGGGACAAGGAAGCGAAAAGACTGCGCCAGCCTGAGATGAAAGCGATCCAGGAAGATCAGATCCGCCAGATCAACGAGATCCTGTCCGAGCCGCAGCGCGCCGAATACGAAAAGCTGCGCGCCGAGCGGGACAAACGCCGCCAACAGCAGAACAACAATACCAAGCCTCCTGTTCCTTCCGGAGACTAGGACCCACGTCTACATAATCCTCGTCCATGACGCGCCAGCAATAGGGTGCGACCAAAACAAGCTCTGTGTATCCAACGG
>Ga0075421_100005720_pt1 | contig 15056 bp, 16 predicted proteins | sample SoiMetdeltSBSDD5_FD_75292 | JGI IMG/M metagenome (GOLD analysis project Ga0075421, IMG submission 75292) | Bulk soil microbial communities from a Populus tree surrounding site in Tennessee, USA - Soil MetaG P. deltoides SBSDD5 | ecosystem: Environmental > Terrestrial > Soil > Tree plantation...
GCGGCGAGCGCCTCGGTCCCCTTCTCCATCTCGAGGTTCATGTTGATCTTGAACAGGCGCAGGGTGGGCAGCTGCCGGATCGACTCCGCTCCCGTGAGCCGCTGGAGGACCTCGAGCGTGCCCTCGATCCCGAGTTCCGAGTCGGGCGGGGTCGCGATCGTGAACCAGAGGTTGAACTCGTGCGTGCGCAGGTAGTTGTGCGAGACGCCGGGATGCGAGTTGATGATCTTCGCCGCCCGGTGCGGGTGCTCGGCGTCCACCTTCGCCGCGACCAGCATCGAGGCGTAGCCAAGCGCGCGGGTGTCGAAGATGGGCGTGATCTCCCGGATGATCCGCTCGTCGAGCAGCCGGGCGGTGCGCTCCATCAGCTCGTCGACGTCGAGGCCGGCCTCGGGCGCCAGCGCGGCGTACGGCTCGACGGTGAGCGGAAAGCTCGACTGCAGGAGGTTCATCAGCCGCTTGTCGGTCTCGTCGAGCGGGATCGCGGCGCCGTCGCGGCGCGAGCGGACCTTGGGCTGCGGAGCCTTGAGAACAGGCGCCTCAACGGCGGCGCGGTTCGGCTTCGCTTCGCTTCGCCTCACGCCAGCCAACTTGCAGCCTCCTTGGCGAAGTAGGTGAAGATCACGTCGGCGCCGGCGCGCCGGATCGCCGTCAGCGCCTCGAGCGCCGCGTCGCGCTCGTCGAGCCAGCCGTTGGCCGCGGCCGCCTTGAGCATCGAGTACTCGCCGGAGACCTGATAGGCGGCGAGCGGGAGGTCGAGGTCCTCGCGGACGGCGCGGATCACGTCCAGATACGGCATTGCCGGCTTCACCATGACCATGTCGGCGCCCTCCTCGACGTCGAGCCGCGCCTCGCGAAGCGCCTCGCGGGCGTTCGCCGGGTCCATCTGGTAGCCACGGCGGTCGCCGAACTCCGGGGTCGACTCGGCCGCCTCACGGAACGGCCCGTAGAAGGCCGAGGCGTACTTGGCCGAGTAGGCGATGATCGGGATGTTCGGGTGCCCCTCTTCGTCGAGCTGGTACCGGATGGTGCCGATGCGGCCGTCCATCATGTCCGAGGGCGCAACCGCGTCGGCGCCCGCCTCCGCATGCGAGATCGCCGTCTGCGCGAGCAGCTCGATCGTGATCTCGTTGTCGACCTCGCCGTCGCGGACGAAGCCGCAGTGGCCGTGCGAGGTGTACTCGCAGAGGCAGACGTCGGTGATCACGGTGAGGTCCGGGTGGGCCTCCTTCAGTGCCCGCACCGCGAGCTGGACGACCCCCTCCTGGTCATAGGCGCCCGAGCCGGTCTCATCCTTTGTCGCGGGGATACCGAACAGGATCACCGCCTCGATCCCGGCCGCCTGGAGCTCCGACGCCTCGGCGACGAGCTCGCCGATCGAGAAGCGCTCGATCCCGGGCATCGACTCGATCGGCTCGCGCACACCCTCGCCGGAGACGACGAAGAGGGGCTGGACGAGGTGCCGCGGCGAGAGCTCCGTCTCGCGCACGAGGTCGCGGAGGGCCTTCGTCCGCCGCAGGCGCCGCATGCGCGTTGCGGGGAAGCTCACCGCACGGATTCTAGGACTCGAGCCCCGCCGCGGCGGGCATCGTCGCGCTGAGCAGGGGCGAGGGCTCGTCCTCGGAGTCCTGATCGCAGACGAAGGCGAAGTCGATCACGCCCGCGTCGAGCGCAGCGTGCACGCCCTCGACCTTCCACCTGCGATCGATCGTGCGCAGGCGCCTGATTTTGCCGTCGGCGTCGATCGTGCCGACCACCGAGCCGTGGATCGACCCGTCGTCGTAGCTCGAGCCACCGCCCTCGGCGGAGGCGGTGAACACGACGAGCTCGTCGGTCAGCGCCGTGGCGTCGCTGAAGGAGAGCCTCACCCCGTCCAGCTCGCCGAGATCGTAGGCGGTGATCCGCTCGAGCTCGTGGGGATCGAGGTCCTGGTCGCCGGTGAGCGAGTCACGCACCTGCTCGAGCGCAAGCTCTGCGACGGCGTTCTCGCTCTCGGCGGCGTTGCCGCGGTGAAAGAGCGCGAAGCGCCCGCCCAGCACCGCCGCGCCCTCGATGTTGAGCTCCTCGATCTCCGCCCTCAGGGCGTCATAGAGCGGTCGCAGGTCGATCGGCCGCGGCTCGCCCTCGAGCGCTCCCTCCGGCCCCAGCTCCCAGAAGAAGCCGCGGTCGCGGCTTCGCTTCGACCCGGAGCCGAGGCCGAATAGCCCGCCGTACGGGGCGCCATCGAACGGCGGCATCGCGGTAAGCGCCTCGAGGTCGGGCTTGTCGCGCTTGCGCTCGTCACCTCCGCTGGGCAGCTCTCCCGGAAGCACCGGGCGAAGCTCGCCGGGCCGTCCGGCGGAGAGCTCGAAGACCGCCAGGTCGAGCTCGTCGTCCCCGATCACATACGTGAAGTCTCCGCGGCGCACGACCGCCGACGCGGCGTAGACGTAGGGGCCGCGGGGGTCGTCGTCGGGGCGCCGGACGTCGAGGTCGCGGAGCTTTCGCAGCTCCAGCGGCGGAAGGTCCTCGGGTCTCGCTTCCTGGCGATCCATACCTCCCCTACTACCCCAGAGCGGCCTTCGCTTTCGCCCTGTCGGTGTAGAACTCCGCGCGCGCGAGCTTCCCGTCGGCGAACCGCATGAGGTGGGAGTACGGGCACTCGAAGCTGCCCGCCTTGCCCAGAGCCTCCATGTCGCCCTTGCCGAAAGCCTCGTAGATGGCCTTCGCGGTGTCGACGTTGTCCGGCATCTCTCTCCTTCGGTTGCGGTCTAGTGCTCCGAGCGGCCTTCGGCGAGTGCGGCCGAGACGCCGAGGGCGATGTAGACGACCCCGGCCGCGCGCATCAGGGCGCCGGGCCTGCCCAGTCGGGCGCGAAGACCGGCGCCCGCGGTCCCCGCCGCGAGCGCGAACAGGGTGTCGCCGGCCATCGCGATCACGTTGAACAGGCTGCCGAGGACGAGCGTCTGCAGCCACACCGGCCCGGCGCTCGGGTCGATGAACTGCGGCAGGAAGGCGAGCAGGAAGATCGCCAGCTTGGGGTTCAGCGTGCCGACGAGCAGGCCCTCGGTGAACAGGCGCCGATCGGACCGACGCGCGCGACCGACTCCCGAGAGCACCGCGCCGCCCTCGCGGAGCGCCCGGATCCCGAGCACCACCAGGTACGCGGCGCCGGCGTACTTGACGATCGAGAACGCTGCGGCCGACGAGGCGACCACCGCCGCCAGCCCGGCCGTCGCCGCGAGCACCTGGACGAAGTTCCCCGCCTCGATCCCGAGCATCGAGAGGATCGCGCCGCGGCGCCCGTGCGCGACCCCGCGGGTCACGATGTAGATGACGGCCGGCCCGGGAATCGCGACCAAGGCCGCGCTGGCGACCGCGAACAGCCAGAGCGTCTCGATCGCGGGCATGGTCCGAGGTTAGGCGAAGCGGCGCAGCGCGACGCGGGCGAGGACGCCGTAGGCCGCGACGATCGCCGCGGTGTGCAGCAGCGCGACGATCATGTCCGGGCCGCCGGCCTCGAGCGCGCTCTCCATCGCGTCGAGCGCGGGGTCGAACGGGAACAGGGCGCGGACGACCTCGATCGCGTCGTAGACGCCGCCGCTGACCGTCCCCGAGGGCACGAGCGAGAGGAACGCGATCGGCAGCGAGATCATGAACGCCAGCAGGGAGCTGGCGCGGACCTCCTTCGCCGAGCTGCCGATCGCCGCTCCGAACGCCGCGAAGCCGGCACCGCCGGCGGCGATCGCGACGAGGATGAGGGGCGCGCGCGCCCAGTCGATCGAGACGAGCACGGTGAGCGCTGCCAGCAAGAGCAGGGTGACCGCGATCGACGCGGCGATCCCGAGCGCGATCTTCTCCACGAGCAGCCCGGTCTTGCCGACCAGCCCGCGGGTGATCCGGGCGAACGCGTTCTCCTCGCGCTCGAGCGCCAGCGAGCCCGCGACCAGGAGCACGGTCACGAACATCAGGGTCACCGTGATCGCCACCGCGATCGCGAAGGTGTCGAGCGCAGAGCTGTCGCCGGCGACGACGGTCTTGTCGACCGCGATCGGCTCGGCGACGGCGCCGAGCAGGGGCAACGCAAAGTCGAGGTTGTCCCCCGCGAGCTCCCCGAACCGGATCACCCGGTCGAGGGCCTTCTGGCTCGCGGCCGGCAGCTGCTGGCGAAGCGCCTCCAGGATTTGGTTGCTGCGCTTCAGCCCGAGCACGTCGAACTCCCCGATCAGCGGCAGATCGAAGACGCCGCCGTCGATCAGCAGGTCGAGGTACGTCGCCGCCTCGTCGGAGATCCGCTGCGAGAGGATCAGGTTCGCCTCCGTTACCAGGGCCGAGATCCGGTCGTCGACCAGGCTCGCCTTCACCGGGTCGTCCTCGTTGACGAGCACCTCCACCGTCGGCTGTTGCGGGTTCAGGCTGGCAAGCGACTCGAGCTCGTCGAGGAGGTCCTCGGGGAGGATCAGGGCCGCGATCACGTCGCCGTCCTCGACCTTCTGCTCGGCCTCCTCGCGCGTGGAGACGTCGACGCACTCGACCCGCGAGCAGAGCTCGTCGCGGGCGATGCCCTGGTCGATGCCCTCCTGCTCGCCCCCGATCTGGAACTGCTCGGTCTCGGATTCGGGCACCAGGTTGAGGAACGCGACCCGCGGTTTCGAGCCGTCGCTCGACAGGGCGAAGCCGATCAGGACCCCGAGCACGACGGGGTAGGCGATCAGCAGCGCGACCACCAGCGGCGAGCGCCGCAGGATCTGCAGATCCTTGAGCAGCAGCCAGCGCATCGAACCTAGTGCCCCGTCCAGTAATGCACGCCCGACTCTGGCGAGCGAAAGCCGAGGATGGCAAGGACGCAGGGAGTCCAGGTAGCAGCGCTACCTGGACGACCGAGGACGCCGCCAGGCGAAGGCTTGCAGCCGCCAGAGCGGGTGTGCATTGGTGGGCGGGGCACTAATGACCTCGCTCCCGCAGGAAGCGGACGAACGCGGCCTCGAAGTCGCGCTCGCTGCCGCCGACCGCCTCGTGGAGCTCGTCGGAGGTGCCGTCGAAGACTGCCTCTCCGTCCGCGAGCACCAGCAGGCGATTGCCGTAGCGCTCGGCCTCGAGCAGATGATGCGTCGAGTAGATCACCGTCGTCCCCCCGCCCGCCAGATCGAGCACGAACTCCCAGAGCCGCTCGCGCTGGCGCGGGTCGAGCCCGGTCGAGGGCTCATCGAGGAGCAGCACGACGGGCTCGGTCAGCAGGCCGATCGCGATGTTCACCCGCTGCTGGTTCCCGCCCGACAGCGTGCCGATCTGATCGTCGCGGCGATCGGCGAGCCGGGTCTGCTCCAGCATCCGCTCGACCGCGCCGTCGACGTCGGCCACCTGCTCGAGGTGCGCGAAGAGGCGCAGGTTCTCGGCCACGGTGAGCCGCCGGTACAGGCCGGCTAGCTGCGGCACCCAGCCGATCTCGCCGGGCACCGTGCGGGTGCCCGAATCGGGCTCGAGGATGCCGGCCAGGATCGAGAGCAGCGTCGTCTTGCCGGCGCCGTTCGGGCCGATGACGCCGAGCAGCTCGCCGGGGCCGGCGGAGAACGAAACGTCGCGCAGCGCGGCTCGGTCGCCGAAGCTCTTCGACAGTCCCCGAACCTCGATCACCGCCGCGACGCCCTGTTCGGTCCCGTTCACCGCGGGAACGCTAATGCCCGAGCGACCCCGGCCGCGCGGATACGCTGGCCGGGATGAAGGTGCTGTTCATCGGCGACGTGGTCGGCAAACCGGGGCGGGCCGCCCTCGAGCGCGCGATGCCCGGCCTCCGCGAACGCCACTCGCCCGACCTGGTGATCGTCAACGGCGAGAACTCCGCGGGCGGCCTGGGGATCACACCGAAGACCGCGGAGGAGCTGTTCGGGATGGGCGCCGACGTCATCACGCTCGGCAACCACGCCTTCCGCCACCGTGAGGTCTTCCCCTATCTCGACCGGTCCGAGCGGGTGATCCGCCCGGCCAACTTCATGACCGGCAACCCCGGTCGGGGGCACACGATCGTCGAGGCCGGCGGGCTGCGCGTCTGCGTGATCAACCTGATCGGCCAGGTCCAACTGCGCGCGGCGCGCTCGCCGTTCACCGAAGCCGAGGCGCTGCTCGACCGGCTCGGCGCCGGCGCCGACGCGTTCTTCGTCGACTTCCACGCCGAGGTGACCTCCGAGAAGGTGGCGATGGGCTGGCACCTCGATGGGCGCGCGGCGGCGGTCGTCGGGACCCACACGCACGTGCCCACCGCCGACGCGCGCGTGCTTCCTCGGGGCACCGCCTTCATCTCGGACGTCGGGATGACCGGGTCGCGAGCGAGCGTCCTCGGGGTGCGCTGGGAACAGGCGCTGGAGAGCTTTCGCACTCAGATGGCGGTCAGGTTCACGACCGCGGACGAGGACGTCTGGGTGAACGCGGTAGTGGTCGAGGTCGGCGCGAACGGTCTCGCCGAGTCGATCACCCAGGTGCTCGAGCCGGCCCCCGACTGAGCGGCGCGGCGATCGCGAGCGCAATCAGCAGCGCGGGCAAAAACCACGGGATATAGAGGTAGAACCAGTGCTGCGCCGCGAGCTCGACGGCGATCACCACCGCGGCGGCGAGCGCCGCGACCTGGGCGATCGAGCGCCGCCGGGGAACGAACGCGACGGCCACCGCGAGCCCGACGGCCAAAGCGATCACGGCCGTCTGGAGCCAGCCGATCCCATTCGCCTGGCCCCAGACGCTGAACGGTGACGTGCGATCGAGCTGGTTTTCGACCGTCCGTTCCCAGAACGTCGCCAGGCCAGGGTCGATCGCCGGATGGGCGACCATGAGCACGACGACCGCCGCGAAGGCCGCGGCGCAGCCGAGGACGGGGCGCAGCCAACCGAGCCGAGACCTGCCGAGCCCTCGCTCCCGGCGGCGCTCGAGCAGCCCGCGGTCGCCTGCGACGTAGAGCGGCGCCAGCATCAGCGGCGCGAACTTCGCGACCGCCGCAAGCGCGAGCAGGGCCCCGCGCGCCAGCGGGCGCGCGAACAGCACCAGCGACCACACCAGCAGCGCGGCGATCAACGAGTCGTTCGAGTTCGACTGCAGGGCGAAGGCCGTATACGGGTATGCCACCCAGGCGAAGGCGAGGATCGCACCGAGCTCGCGGCCGGCTCGTCCGGGCCGAAGCCGCAGGCCGAAGACGAACAGTCCGGCGACCGCGGCGAGGTCGAACGCGATCGCGGCGGCGTGGGAGGCGGCGAGCTCGTCCCACTCGCCGCTCCAGGGCAGGGCCAGCTCGAACGGCACGTACGCGTAGTAATTGGAGGGCCCGTACGTGTCGCCGAAGCGGTTGTCCTCGGGGAACTCGCCCTCGCCGTAGATCGGCTGGCCGTGGGCAATGCGGTCCGCGCCCACCGTCCCCGCGTAGCCGACGTCGATCACCCCGGAGTCGGCGACGTTGATCGTCACCCGGAAGGCGATCAGAAAGACGGCGGCGATCGCGAGCCAGGCCGCGGGGCAGGCGGGTCGAAGCGGTGCGCCGCCGCGAAACCCGAGCCAGAGCATCCTCGCCAGGAGGTAGGCGAGCACCGGGTAGACGAGCGGCACCGAGACCCCGATCTCGCCCCGGTTGAAGAAGACGTGCGAGACGCCGAAGGCGAGCAGCGCGAGCAGGTCGAGGTGGGCGATCCGCCATGGACGGCGCCAGTCGACGAGGCCGAGGAGAAAGATCCCGCAGAGCGGTAGCCACACGTAGGGCGCGTTCAGCACGTGCCCGAACTGGCCCTCGTAGCCGCGCGCCATCGGCCACGCCACCTGATCGCCGGTCCACGACTCGCGCACGTCGCCGCTGGAGCCGTCGACGATCACCTGCGCGACTTCGGTCCCGTCGTCGCTGATGTAGCCGACCTGCCAGGCCCACCCGTCCTTTGTCTCGATCGCCGTCTCGAGCCGCCCGTGGCGCTCGCTCTGCTCCGCCACGTTGGGATCGCGCCCGGCGATCCGCAGCGCTTGCTGGGCATCGACCGCGTAGCCCTCGGGCGTCGCGGGGAGCTGGCTCGGCGGCACGGGAGCGGGCTCGGCGGCGAGCGCGCGGGCCGGCGCGAGGACGGCCAGTGTGGTGACGAGCAGCGCTAGCGCCCGTCGAAGGTCCACAGCTTGTTGCCGATGAAGTTCACCGGCATCGCCGTCGCGACGGCGAGCGCCTGCGCGGGCAGCTCGGGCAGCTCGGCGACGGAGACCAGTAGCTCGAGCACCGCGAGGTTGAAGCCGAGACCGACGAGACTGACGGCGAAGAACCGCGCCGCCTGAAAGCCGGCGTGGCCGTCGCGAGCGCGGAAGGTCCAGTGGCGGTTGAGGAGGAAGTTGTTCGTCACCGCGACGCAGAAGGCCCCGACCGCGGCGGGGATGTGGTGCAGCCCGGCCACCTCGGCGAGGAGCGCGAATACGACCAGGTTGACGACGTAGCCCGAGCCCCCGACGAGCGCGAACTTCACGAGCTGCATCCAGTTCGCGGGCTTGCGCGTGCCGAGGTGGACGCGCCGCACCAGGCTCCAGGCGCGATCCGCGATCGCCTCGTCGGGCGCCCGCGCCCCGGTCATCCCTGGACCTCCGAGCCGGTGGGTGCGTCCGCGGAGCGCATGCGCAGCGCGCCTTGCCGCCTGTCGATCCCGAAGTGGTCCAGCACGAGGCCGGCGATGTCGTGGAGCCCCCAGCGCTCGCGGATCGCCTCGGTGCCCGGCTCGAGCCCGCAGAGCAGCAGCGGCCCGAGCGAGTCGCCGGCGTCGAGCGACCCGTGGCTGCCGCCGGGGCAGTGCGTCACGCCGCCCCAGTCGACCAGCTCGTAGCCGGTCGCCGCCGAGATCAGGATGTCGCCCGCGTACGGCGCCCGCAGCGCCGACCACAGCCGAGAGAGGGCGTCCGGGTACGTCTCCGAATCGAACGTACCGTCCCGTGTCTCCGCCCGCAGGGCCCCGCGGTCGCCCTCGAGGTCCCAGCCGACGCCGCGACGGTCGGCGACCTCCGACCCCGGGCGGAAGCGAAGCTCCGCCCCGTCGCGCTCGACCGCCGCCTCGTCGCCGGCGAGCCAGGCGAACAGGTCGACGCCCTCGATCTCGCGCAGGCGTGCACGCACGCGGGCGTGGGTGCGCTCGGCGCGCCGGCCCTCGTCGAGCACGTAGACCGCGCCCGCGCGGGCGATCGGGCTCACCGCGAGCTCCGCCGGCTCGGCGCCCTCGTTGGGCTCGAGCACCCGCCAGTCCGAGCCGAGGGCCTCGGCCAGCGGCACCGGGTGCTCGACCCGCGTCTGCGCATGGTCGGCGAGCAGGACGACGGCGTTCTGCTCGAGGAACTCGTCGAGCCCCCCGGCGGCGTCCGCGAGCTCGGCGAACGCCGCGTCGGCGCGCCCGATCGACTCGATCTGCGCCTCGGGCCCGAACTTGTGGGAGTGGTAGTCGTTGTCGGGCAGCGAGAAGAGCAGGAACTCGTACAGGTCGTTGGCGACCAGCTCGCGCCCGACGCAGGCCGAGTACTCGTCGCGGGTGCCCGGTCGCGCCAGGGTGGGCTTGCAGCCCACCGCCCGGCTCGAGTAAAGCTCGCCGTAGAAGAGCTCGTCCGGGCCCCATGTCGCATGGTGGAAGCTGGCCGCCACCGCTACCCGGCGGAGCAGGCCCTCGAGCCCGAGCTCGTGGCGCGTGCGCCCGCGATAGATGAGGAACGGGGTGCAGGCGCTTCGCACGCCGTGGTCGCCGAGCCGTTCGAACAGCGTCTCCACCTCGTGCGAGAGGTGGGACATGTTCATGTTGTAGACGATGTCGTAGAGGCTCCTGAAGAGACCGAAGGCCCTGGTGGCCTCGAACGAGCTCCCGTACTCGACATATCGGCCCTCGGTGCGGTGATACCAGTTGCTGCCGCTGATCCAGTGGCGATCTGGGCGTTCGCCGGTGACGATCTCCGAGTTGCAGACCGGGGTCACCGAGGGAAACGCGGCCACGCAGTCGCCGATCAGCGAGCCCCGCTCGAGCAGCGTCGCGAAGGTCGGCGCCGTTCCACCCCTCGCCGCCTCGAGGAGCATGTCGGTGCGCAGCGAGTCGACGACGCAGAGGACGAGCTTGCGTCGGCTCACCGCAGGGTCCTGAGGCCCTCGTACTTCTGCCCCGCCCGGCGGCGCTGCCCGGCGAACAGCCACAGCAGCGCTACCAACGCGACCAGTGCGATCGGCTGCACCAGGATCGACAGCCCGGCGAGGGCAAGCGCCGCGAGCCCGATCAGCGCCGAGATGAAACCGCCACCCTCCGCCCGCCTCGCCGCCCCGGCTGCGAGTCCGCTGATGACGTAGAACGAGAACGCCGCGAGCGCAGCGCCGATCGGCCAGCCCGGCCAGGCCGGATGATCCTCCGAGCCGAGCGAGACACCGAACAGGATCGCGCCCGCGACCACGGCGAGTAGGAGCAGGTACATCCCGATCCCCTCCCGGCGACCCGGGGCGCCGGCGAGAGCGCCCACGGCCAGCGCCAAGCCGGCTCCCTGGCAGGATGCGAGGAAGAAATCCATCGCGCGGGCAGGCTAGAGGATGCGTTGAAGGTACCCGGCGGCGCGGCGAGCCCGCCGGCTCCTCCGGGGCTATCGGCATCTGCGCTAGCCCGGGCACCAGGTAGGAGCCGGCGATGCGGCGCTTGAGCGAATCTAGTCCCACGGTCGCGGCCATGCGCCAGTCGCCCGCCGCGCCGATCGAGGGTCTTGCGGCAGACTGCGGAGGTGGCCGGGACGCACGACCACGCCACGCCGCCCGCGGCGCGCCAGCCGCGCCGCATCAGTCGAGGAGCCGTCGCTCAACCGCCCAGCGGCTGAGCTCGTGCCGATTCGAGAGCTGCAGCTTGCGCAATACCGCGCTCACGTGCGCCTCGACCGTCTTCGGCGAGATCGAGAGCTCGAGCGCGATCTCCTTGTAGAGGTAGCCGCGGGCGATCAGCCGCAGGACCTCGCGCTCGCGGAGGGTCAGCTGATCGAGGTCGGGGTCGACCTCGGCCTCCGGGATCTGGCCGGCAAAGGCGTCGAGCACGAACCCGGCGAGGCGCGGGGAGAACACCGCGTCGCCGTCGCGAACCCGGCGCACGGCCTCGGCGAGGTCCGGCCCCGAGATCGTCTTCGTCACGTAGCCGCGGGCGCCTGCCCGGATCACCGCGATCACGTCCTCCGCCGCGTCGGACACCGACAGCGCCAAGAAGCGCTGCGCCGGGTTCTCGCGCGCCACGCGGCGGATCACCTCGACCCCGCCACCACCCGGCATGTGGACGTCGAGCAGAACGACGTCGGGGTGCTCGGCTGCGATCAGGCGGACGGCCTCCTCGACCGAGCCCGCCTCGCCGCGGACGTCGAGCCTGCCCTCGAGCTCCGCCCGCACGCCGCTGCGAAAGATCGCGTGGTCGTCGACGATCACGACCGCCGGCTCGGCGTCGTCCGCCCGCCTGCTCGGATCGCCGCTCATGCCGGCTCCATCTCGATCGTCAGCTCGATCTCGGTTCCCGTCCCCGGCGCCGAGCGGATCATCGCGCGACCGCCGTTGCGCTCCATCCTGCCGACGATCGACTCGCGGAGGCCGCGGCGGTCGGCGGGGACCGAGGCCGGGTCGAAGCCCGCTCCCCGGTCGCGGACGAAGACCTGCGCGCGCTCCGGTCCCATCTCGGCGTAGACGGCGATCGTGCCGGCGCCGCCGGCGAACTTCGCGGCGTTGGTCAGTGCCTCCCGGGTGGCGGCCACGAGCGCCTCACCGGGGCCGTCGAGCCGGCGGTCGCCAACCGTGACCACGTCGATCGCGGCGCCGTGGGCATCCTCGACCTCGGCCGCCGCCGACTCGATCGCCGCCGCGAGACTCGACTCGTCGCGCTGGCGACGACCGTCGAAGAGCCACGAGCGCAGCTCCCTCTCCTGCCGCCGCGCCAGCGCCGCCACCTCGCGCTCGTCTCCGGCGCGCTTCTGCATCAGGGTCAGGGTCTGGAGCACCGAATCGTGCAGGTGGGCCGCGAGCTCGGCGCGCTCCTGCGACCGGATCCGCTCGGCGCGCTCGGCGGCGAGGTTTCGGCCGAGCCGCCACAAAAACGGAGCGAGAATCAGCGCCAGCGCCATCACCCCGACGAGGACCGCGAGCACGGCCTCCCGGGTGGCGCCCAGCGCGTCGTTGGCGGAGAGGAAAAGGAGTGCCGCTCCGACCACGAGCGCGATCCCGAAGCCACCGCGATACAGGTCGGCGGGGCCGGCCCGCCGGGGGGCGGCGGTCGGCGGGTCGGCGGAGGCGCTCGGCGGCGTCGCGTCGACCGCGGCGGGTTCCATGGCGCGCGACTGGCGCCACAGCAGCGCCGCGCCGGCGGTCGCGAGGACGAGCGGCCAGACGAGCGCGTCGCTCCACCAGATGCCGAGCTCGCGAAACACGAGCAGGGCCGAGAGCGCCAGCAACCCGGCGCCCGCCGCCACCCGCCAGCCGCCGCGCCGGACGCGCGCCGGTCTCGTGGGCGCACGCTCGCGGGGGGAGGTCACGCCGTTCGCCGGGATCACCAGCCAGGCGATCGCGTAGGCGACCGCGCCGAGCCCGGCGGTTGCGATCACGAGCACGACGAACCCGACCCGCAGCAGGACCGGGTCGATGCCGAGGCGCTCGGAGATGCCGGCACAAACACCGGCGACGACCCCGTGCTCGGGGTCGCGCCGGAGGGGGGTCGATCTGGCCGGGGTTGCGCTCACTCGGATTGCCTCGCGAGCCGAGGCGGGGGGCTCGGTGGCGGCGGCGGGGCAGGGTCCCGCAGGCCGCTCACCAGCAGCACCGTGCCCAAGACCGCCGCGACCGTGGCCCCGAACCAGCCGAGCGTGAGGTCGATCGCGCCGGACTGGTCGAGCAGGAGCAACGCGCCGAGGGCTACGAGCCCGACGCCGGCGGCGAGCGAGACGTCGTCGCGCCGGTCAGCAGACCGCTGCACGATCCTCGCTCCCGTGCTCGTCGAACCTCCCGAACGGGGGTCCGTCGTGCTCGTCGTACTCGGTGAGCACCCGGAGGGTCCCAAGGTCGACCTCGCCCTCGAGCAGCAACGCCGGTCCGGCCGTGGGGGCGGTCGCGGAGACCTCGTCGAGGTCGACGCCGTCGGTCTTCCCGCTGCCGAGCTCGATCTCCCCGGCGCCGACGTGGAGGTCGGGGGAGACGCACACGCTCTCGGGGATGATCACGGCCGCCTCCCCGATACCGAGGTCGACCTCGAGCGGGACGTCGCTCGACTCGCGGCTCCAGTCGATGTCACGCAGGTCGACGACCAGTCGGCCCACCCCGAGCTCGTACCGATCGGCCAGCTCGGCCCTCGAGGGAGGCTGGTGATAGCGCTCCCCGATCCCGCCGGCGAAGCTGATGTCCGCCGCGGAGACGATCCCGAGCGGGATCGCGATCGCAAGCGCGGGGGCGATGAGCCAGCGCGCGCCGCCGCGGAAGGCCGCGATCGCGAGCATCGCGCCGACGCCGATCACGACCAGCGCGATCACGGTGCCGCTCCCGGTCGCCGCGGTGAACGCGCTCACCAGGGCCAGCGCCCCGAGGCCGATCGCGGCCAGCACTGCCAACCCGACCATGGCCAGCCCGCGCCCGACCGTCATCGGCTTGCCCGGCTCGCGGTCGCGGAGGAGCGCGTAGACACCGGCCCCGATCAAGAGCAGCACCAGCAATCCCCAGGGACCGTCGCCGCCCCAACCCCAGTCACCCCAGAAGACGAACGACCCGGCTGCCGAGAGGACGACGATCACGCCGACGACGATCACGCCGATACCGAGCAGCCGCGAGCGCTGCGCCGGTGCCAGCGACGCCTCCTGCCCCGGCTCGGGGTCCGCCGGGACGAACAGCCAGAGGGCCAGATACGCGAGCACCCCGAGCCCGCCGAAGAAGACGGAGACCGCGAAGCCGATCCTGAAGATCACCGGGTCGACCTGGAAGTACCTCCCCAGTCCCCCGGCCACCCCCGCGATCATGCGGTCGTCGCCGCTTCGTAGGAGCCGCTTCGGCTTCGAGCCTTCCTCGAGCACCGCGGTCGGCTCGGTTTCGTGCTCCTCCGCGGGTCGGTGCTCGGTCTCGGGCTCCTCCGGGGCCTGGTCTTCGGTCCGTTCCTCGTCGTTCATGTCGAGCCTCCAAATGGTCTTAGCGGTGGACGACTCGATCGTGGCGCCGGCCTGGCGTCGTGTCTATTGGGGATGACCCCGAGCGAGCCCGGATCGATCCCTGAGCGGGGCGGCCGCTCAGTCGGAGCCCGAGGCGAAGTCCTCCGGGGAGACCTCGTCGAGGAAGTCCTTGAACTTCTCGACCACCTCCTCCTGGTCCTCGACCTCGTGCTCGAACTCGATCGAGGATTCCTCGATCACCTCCTCGGCCGCGAAGATCGGCGCCTGGCAGCGGACGGCGAGCGCGATCGCGTCGGAGGGGCGCGAGTCGATCTCGATCTCGGAGCCGTTGACCGAGATCGTGATCGAGGCGTAGAAAGTGTTGTCGCGAAGCTCGGTGACCGAGACCCGCTCGCATTTGGCCTCGAGCTGCTCGAGCAGGTCGTTGAGCAGGTCGTGCGTCATCGGCCGCGGGGTCTGGGCTCCCTGCAGCTTCATCAGGATCGCCGCCGCCTCGGGATGGCCGATCCAGATCGGCAGGAACCGGTTGCCGTCCACGGTCTTGAGCAGCACGATCGGCTGTTTGCCGACCATGTCGAAGCTGACGCCGTAGATCTGCATCTGCTGCATCGTGGCTCTGGATCCTCGCCTTTCGGAGCCTCGGGGCCGCTCGAGGCCGCCCGCGGCGGCCTCCGGGCCATTATAGGTGCGGCTCTTGGGCCTCCCTTCCGGGCACCGCACCTCGGCCGCGGCGGCTGTGTTGAGGGGAACGAGATCCTCAGGCGGGGGGCCTGAGTGGAAAGCGACCCATCAGGAGGTGGGATCCAAACATGAGGATCAAGAACCTGCGCCCGAGCCCGGGCGTGCTGATCGCCACGATTGCGCTGGTGTTCGCGCTAACCGGAGCGGCGGTGGCGGCGACCAAGGTCCAGACAAACGACATCGCCAACAAGGCGGTGACCGGAGCCAAGCTCGCC
>Ga0075421_100005722_pt1 | contig 15054 bp, 8 predicted proteins | sample SoiMetdeltSBSDD5_FD_75292 | JGI IMG/M metagenome (GOLD analysis project Ga0075421, IMG submission 75292) | Bulk soil microbial communities from a Populus tree surrounding site in Tennessee, USA - Soil MetaG P. deltoides SBSDD5 | ecosystem: Environmental > Terrestrial > Soil > Tree plantation...
ACTTCCTCGTCGCGGCCGGTGAACGAGACCGGCTGGAACGACAGGAAGTTGATCCGCTTCGGGTTGTCGAGCGCGAACTCGATCACGCGGCCGACCTGCTCGTTGTTGACGCCGTTGACGATGGTGATGACGGGGACGATGTCGACGCCGGCCTGGTAGAGGTTCTCGATCGCGCGCAGCTTCACGTCGAACAGGTTGCCGACGCGGCGATGTGAGTTGGCGGCGTTGCCGATACCGTCGAACTGCAGATAGGCGTAGCGCAGCCCGGCTTCGGCGGCCGCCTTCGCGAACTCGGGACTCTTGGCGAACTCGATGCCGTTGGTCGCCGCCTGCACGCTGTTGTAGCCGACCTTGCGCGAATAGCGAATCGCGTCCAGGAAGTACGGCGACATCGTCGGCTCGCCGCCCGAGAACTGCACCGACATCTGACGGCGCGGCTTGATGGTGATGGCGTTGTCGAGGATCTGCTTGATGTCGTCCCAGGTCAGCTCGTGCACGAAGCCGACCTGGTTTGCATCCATGAAACATGGATCGCACATCATGTTGCAGCGGTTCGTGAGGTCCACGGTGAGGACCGAACCGCGGCCGTGCAGGACGGTCGAGCTGCCGTGATTATGGAGCTTTTCGTCGTTGTGCGCGCGGATGTCGCGCCCCGGGAACACCTCTTCGAGGTGCTTGAAGAACGCCGGGTCGATGGCCATCACGTCTTCGTAGTGGCCGTGGATCGGGCAATCCTTCACCATGACGATCTTGCCGTCCTTCTCGATGATGGTCGCCTTGATCTCGCCGACCTTCTCGTTGAGGAGGATGCCGACGTCTTTCTTGCCGTCGAGGATCGCCTGACGGGCCTCGCGCGTGCAGTCCGGACAGAGCGAGTCGGTCTCGCGAGGCCACCCGAGGGGGGGCTTGGTTTTCTGATACGACTTGAGGAGCGGCTTGTCCGACCAGCGCGGAGTAAACGAGGGGTTCTGCTTGATTGCGTTGGCGACGGAGAACAGTTGCCAGATACCGTTGGCGGTGACGGCCAGACCCTTCTCGACGTACTTCATTGGCGCATGCATGCGGTCGCTCTCCTGACACACGGAAGGCCCCAGGAATCAGGGGCTCCCGGCCGCTACTGCGGCCTGAGACCCCAGGTTCGTGAGGCCCTCGGTTCCTGCTCATCCTAGCGAGAAAGGCACATATTTGCGCCTGAATTCCAGTGAATGGGCAAATACGAAAGGCAAAGGGCAAAGGGCAAAGGTCAAAGGGCAGGTCAAAGGTCCAGGTCGCAGGGCGGAATGGCGGTCATTACGAAGAGGGCTAAGACCCAGCTGGACAGGATGAAGCGGCGAAGCTATGAGGCAATGAGATGGAATCTCTCAGATCATTGTATTTCCCTCATGCTCGTCAGATCGGCACAATGTGGCGACCATGGTGACATCGAGGCACAGCTTCACACCTCCTGCCCAAGGCCTGTACGACCCGCGCACCGAGCACGATGCGTGCGGTGTCGGCTTCGTCGTACACATGAAAGGCCAGCGCTCGCACGACATCGTCCGCAAAGCGCTGCAGGTGCTCATCAATCTCGAACATCGCGGCGCGTGCGGCTGCGAGGCCAACACCGGGGATGGCGCCGGCATTCTCATCCAGATGCCGGATGGCTTCCTGCGCAAGTCGGTGTCGTTCACGCTGCCGGCCGAGGGTGCCTACGGCGCCGGACTGGTCTTCCTGCCGCATGAGGAGTCGGATCGCGACCGTATCAAGGACCTGATCGGACGGATCACCGCGGAAGAAGGACAGCAGTTCCTTGGCTGGCGCGATGTGCCGACCGACAACAGCCTGATCGGCGACAGCGCCAAGGCGACTCAGCCGGTCTTCGAGCAGGTGTTCATCGGCGCGTCGTTCGAGACGTCCACCGACGAGGGCCGCGCCCGGTTCGAGAGAAAGCTCTACGTCATTCGCAAGCGGATCGAGCACGCCGTGGATGCGCTCAAGATCAACGCGCTGTCGCGCCGCTTCTTCTACATCGTGAGCCTCTCGTCGCAGCGGCTGATCTACAAGGGCATGCTGCAGGCCAAGCAGCTCCAGCCGATGTTCCCCGATCTGTCGGCCGATGATCTGCAGTCGGCGCTGGCGCTGGTCCATCAGCGATTCAGCACCAACACGTTCCCGTCGTGGCCGCTCGCGCACCCCTACCGGCTGGTTGCCCACAACGGGGAGATCAACACGCTGCGCGGCAACATCAATTGGATGCGGGCTCGCGAAGGCCTGCTCCAGAGCGATCTGTTCGGCGACGACCTGGGCAAGCTCCTGCCGATCATTCGCGAAGGCGGAAGCGATACGGCGACGTTCGACAACGTCCTCGAGCTCCTGATGATGGCCGGCCGCTCGCTGCCGCACGCGCTGCTCATGATGATCCCGGAGCCGTGGAGCAATCACGAGTCCATGAGCCCGGAGCGCAAGGCCTTCTACCACTATCACGCGTCCTTGATGGAGCCGTGGGACGGCCCGGCGTCGATTGCGTTCACCGACGGCCGGATGATCGGCGCGGTACTCGATCGCAACGGCCTGCGGCCGTCGCGGTATTACGTGACGAAGGACGACCTGGTGATCATGGCGTCCGAGGTTGGCGTCCTCGACGTGCCGCCGCAGGACGTGCTGGTCAAGGGGCGGCTGCACCCGGGCAAGATCTTCCTCGTCGACACGGTCAGGGGCCGGATCGTCGACGACGAAGAGATCAAGCGCGAGCTGGCGGCGGAGCGTCCATATCAGGAGTGGCTCGATCGCCATCTGATCGACATCAACGAGCTGCCGGCAGCGCGCGCCGAGGCGCCCGAGCACGAGACCGTCTTCAAGCGCCAGCAGGCGTTCGGCTATACGCAGGAGGATCTCCGCTTCCTGATCGCGCCGATGGCGACGGCGGGTGAAGAGCCGGTCGGCTCGATGGGCACCGACACGGCGCTCGCCGTTCTCTCGGACAAGCCGCGCCTGCTCTACGAGTACTTCAAGCAGCTCTTCGCGCAGGTGACGAATCCGCCGCTCGACGCGATCCGCGAGGAACTCGTCACCGACATGGGCTCGACGATCGGGCCGGAGCGCAATCTGCTCGAGGCCGAGCCCGAGTCGTGCCGGCAGATCAAGATCAAGTACCCGATCATCCACAACGAGCACGTGGCCAAGCTGCGCCATCTGCCGCCAAACATCCCCTTCCGCTCGACGACGCTGTCGATGCTGTTCGATCCGGAGAACGATGGTCCGGCGCTCGAGAAGGCGATGGATGACCTGTGCCGGCGGGCGAGCGAGGCGGTTGCCGCTGGTTTCGACATTTTGATCCTGTCGGACCGCGGCGTCGGGCCGCGTCTCGCGCCGATTCCCAGTCTGCTGGCGACCGCGGGTGTGCACCATCACCTGGTCCGCGAGGGTACGCGTACGCGCTGCGCGCTCGTCGTCGAGTCGGGTGACGCGCGCGAAGTGCATCACGTCTCGCTGCTGCTCGGCTACGGCGCCGGCGTGGTGAACCCCTACGTGGCGTTCGAAACGATCGACGACATGATCCGCCACGGCATGCTGCCGAACATCGATCGCCAGAAGGCCATCGACAACTACATCAAGGCGCTCAACAAGGGCGTGCTGAAGGTGATGTCGAAGATGGGGATCTCGACGCTGCAGAGCTACTGCGGTGCGCAGATCTTCGAAGCCATCGGCTTGAGCCAGTCGTTCATCGACAAGTACTTCACGCACACCACGTCGCGTATCGGCGGTGTCGGCATCAACATGGTTGCCGAGGAAGTCGCGATCCGCCACGCCCGTGCGTTTGGCAGGCAGCCGGTGCGTCCGCAGGAGCTCGAGCCAGGCGGCGAGTATCAGTGGCGCCGCGACGGCGAGTATCACCTGTTCAACCCCGACACGGTGTTCAAGCTGCAGCACGCGACGCGCAGCGGGCAGTACAGGATTTTCAAGGAGTACACCCGGGCGGTTGACGTCCAGAACGAGCGCCGCGCCACGCTGCGCGGGTTGTTCCGGTTGAAGCCGGCCGGCCAGAAGGTGCCGCTCGAGGACGTCGAATCGGTCGAGGCGATCGTCAGGCGATTTGCCACCGGCGCGATGTCCTACGGATCGATCAGCCAGGAGGCGCACGAGACGCTGGCGATCGCCATGAACCGCCTTGGCGGCAAGTCGAACACCGGCGAGGGCGGCGAAGATCCGGAGCGCTACGTGCCGCTGGTCAACGGCGACAGCCGGCGCAGCGCGATCAAGCAGGTGGCCTCGGGCCGGTTCGGCGTGACCAGTGAGTATCTGGTCAACGCCGACGAGCTGCAGATCAAGATGGCGCAGGGCGCCAAGCCCGGCGAGGGTGGTCAGCTGCCTGGGCACAAGGTGTATCCGTGGATCGCGAAGACGCGATACTCCACGCCCGGTGTCGGCCTGATCTCACCGCCGCCGCATCACGACATCTACTCGATCGAGGACCTGGCGCAGCTGATCTTCGACTTGAAGAACTCGAATCCGCGAGCGCGGATCTCGGTGAAGCTCGTCGCCGAGGGCGGCGTCGGCACCGTGGCCGCGGGTGTGGCCAAGGCGCATTCCGACGTCGTGCTGATCTCCGGTCACGACGGCGGCACGGGTGCCTCGCCGCTCACGAGCCTCAAGCACGCGGGGCTTCCGTGGGAGCTTGGGCTCGCCGAGACGCAACAGGTGCTGGTCCTCAACAAACTGCGCGATCGCATCACGGTGCAGACCGACGGACAGATGAAGACTGGCCGCGACGTGGTGATTGCGGCGCTGCTCGGCGCCGAAGAGTACGGCTTCGCCACCGCGCCGCTCGTCGTGATGGGCTGCATCATGATGCGCGTCTGTCATCTCAACACCTGCCCGGTCGGTATCGCGACGCAGGATCCCGAGCTGCGCAAGAAGTTCACCGGCACGCCCGAGATGGTGCAGAACTTCTTCCGGTTCGTCGCCGAGGAAGTGCGCGAGCTGATGTCGGAGCTCGGATTCCGCACCATCGACGAGATGATCGGCCGCGCCGACTGCCTCAACGTCGATCGCGCGGTCGAGCACTGGAAGGCCAAGGGTCTCGATCTGACGCCGCTTCTGCATCAGCCGGCGCTGCCGGCCTCGGTCGCACGCCGCAGGGTGCGCGAGCAGGATCACGAGCTCGACGTCACGCTCGACAACGATCTGATCCGGGCGGCGATGCCGGCACTCGAGCGCAAGCAGCCGGTCGAGCTGAACGCGTTCATTCGCAATGCCGACCGGACGGTCGGCACGATGCTCGGCTACGAGGTCACCCGGCGTCATGGCGGCTGCGGACTGCCGCACGACACGATCCGCATCGCCTTCACCGGGTCGGCCGGTCAGAGTTTCGGCGCGTTCGTGCCGCGTGGCATGACGATGACGCTGGTCGGCGATGCCAACGACGGCTTTGGCAAGGGACTGTCGGGCGGCAAGCTGATCGCCTATCCGCCGCGGCTCTCGACGTTCAAGTCGCAGGACAACATCATCATCGGCAACGTCGCGTTCTATGGCGCGACGGGCGGCGAGGGCTTCGTCCGCGGCGTCGCCGGCGAGCGGTTCTGTGTCCGCAACAGCGGCGCGACGGTGGTCGTCGAGGGCGTCGGCGATCACGGCTGCGAGTACATGACCGGTGGGCGGGTGATCGTCATCGGCCGTACCGGACGCAACTTCGCGGCCGGCATGAGCGGCGGCATCGCCTATGTGCTCGACACCGATGGTTCGTTCCCGCGGCGCTGCAATCGCGAGATGGTGGATCTCGAGTTGCTCACCGACGAGGATCTCGATTTCATCCGCGTCGCGATCATGAAGCACGTGACCTACACGCGCAGCCACTATGCCGAAGGGCTGCTCGCGGACACCAGCATGCTCCGCCGGATCGTGAAAGTGATGCCGCGCGAGTACAAGCGAGCGCTTGCCGAGCAGGCCGCACGCGCGAAGCAGACCGAGGAGACGGCGGTCGTGACGACCCTCAACCTCACGGGCATCTCGGCGAAAGTGGCCGTTGAGGATGCGGGGACGCCGGTCCATGGGTAATCCGACCGGTTTCATTGAAATCCATCGCAAGAAGCAGCCGACGCGTCCGGTCGCCGAGCGCGTGAAGGACTGGCGCGAGGTGTATCTGCCCTACCCGGCAGGCGAGCTCGAGTCCCAGGGTGGCCGCTGCATGGACTGCGGCATCCCGTTCTGTCATCAGGGCTGTCCGCTCGGCAACCTGATTCCGGACTGGAACGATCTCGTGTATCGCGATCGCTGGGAGGCCGCGATCGAGCGGCTGCACGCGACCAACAACTTCCCGGAATTCACCGGCAAGCTCTGCCCGGCGCCGTGCGAGGGCTCGTGCGTGCTGGGGATCAACGACGATCCAGTGACCATCAAGTCCGTCGAAGCCGCGATCATCGATCGCGCCTGGAACGAGGGATGGGTCACGCCGAGACCGCCGACCACCCGGACGTGGAAGAAGGTGGCGATCGTCGGATCGGGGCCGGCTGGACTTGCCGCCGCCGATCAGCTCAATCGGGCCGGACACTCGGTCACCGTGTTCGAGAAGTCGGATCGCATCGGCGGTCTGCTTCGCTACGGCATCCCCGAGTTCAAGATGGAGAAGCAGTATCTCGATCGCCGTCTCGCGGTGATGGAGGTCGAGGGCGTGGTGTTCCGCGCCGGCATCAACGTCGGTGTCGACGTGCCGGCCCGGCGTCTGCGCGACGACTACGACGCGGTGCTGCTCGCTGGCGGCGCCGGTCAGCCGCGCGACCTGCCGGTGCCCGGGCGCGAGCTGAAGGGCATCCATTACGCGATGGACTACCTCACGCTGCAGAACAAACGGTGCGAGGGTGATCAGATCCCGGACAGCGAGTTCATCACCGCGCAGGGCAAGCACGTGATCATCATCGGCGGCGGTGACACCGGCGCCGACTGTCTCGGCACCGCGCATCGTCAAGGCGCGCTCTCGGTGCATCAGTTCGAGCTCCTGCCGAAGCCGCCGAAGGAGCGTGCCGCGGACAACCCATGGCCGCAGTGGCCGCAGATCTTCCGCGTCTCCACCGCGCATGAAGAGGGCGGCGAGCGACTGTATGCCGTCTCGACCGAACGCTTCTCAGGCGATGCGGCCGGCAACGTGCGCGCGCTGCATGCGGTGAAGGTCGAGATGGTGAAGAAAGACGCCCGCGTGACCTTCGAGCGCGTTCCCGGCAGCGAGTCCGAGATCCCGGCCGATCTCGTGCTGCTCGCGATGGGCTTCACCGGTCCGGAGAAGAGCGCGCTGCTCACCGACCTCGGCGTGAACCTGACCGATCGCGGCAACGTCGCGCGCGATGCGGCGTGGATGACCAGCGTTCCCGGCGTGTTTGCCGCCGGCGACATGCAGCGCGGCCAGTCGCTGATCGTGTGGGCCATTGCCGACGGCCGCAGTGCCGCGCGCGCCATCGATGAATACCTGATGGGCGAGTCGCAGCTGCCGGCGCCGCTTGCCTGATCGTCGAACTCCCAATTCAGGCAGCTCGTCCATTCGGCCGCTCCCCTGAGCAGGACTGCGCAACCCCATACAGATCGATCAACTGGCGACCTTATCGTGATCGGCCGACAAGTGAAGAGTGCCTGTGCTCTTCGCCAGTGTTCTGCTGCTGAATGCGCTGCTGATCTTCTGGGTGCAGCCGCTGTTCGCCAAGATGGTGCTGCCGCTGCTCGGCGGATCGCCGTCGGTGTGGACCACGTGCATGCTGTTCTTTCAGGCCGCACTCCTGGCCGGTTATGCCTACGCCCACGCCGGAATCCGCGCGTTCGGCATGCGCCGCCACGCGATGCTCCATGCCGTCCTCGTGTGGATCCCTTTCTTGCTGCTGCCGATCGTCGTCAATCACGAATCGGCGAAATCCACCGGCCAGCCGGTCGCCTGGCTGCTGCAGACGATGGGTGTGAGCGTTGGTCTGCCGTTCGTCGTGTTGGCGTCAACCGCGCCCCTGCTCCAGCGTTGGTACTCGGCGCTCGACAATCGATCCGCTGATCCGTATTGGCTGTACTCGGCGAGCAACGTCGGCAGCTTCGCCGCGCTGCTCGCGTTTCCGATTCTCTTCGAGCCGGCGATTCCACTCGGACGGCAGACCGTCGTCTGGAAGATCGGCTACGCGATCGTCGCCGCGCTGCTGACGGCGTGCGCGGTGAGCGTGCTGCGGCGAGTCCCCTCGTCTGCCGAGGGCGAGCGTCATGATGATGCCGCGCAGTCCGCCGAACCGGTGACCGCGGCGACTCGTCTGCGATGGCTGGCGTTGTCGTTCGCTCCCTCGACGTTGATGCTGGGTGTGACGACGTACCTGTCGACGGACGTCGCGCCTGTGCCGCTGCTCTGGGTGCTGCCGCTCGCATGCTACCTGCTCACGTTCATCGTGGCATTCGGGTGGTACTCCCCGACCGTGCATACGAACGTTCGCAGGCTGCTGCCGAGTGTGCTGCTGCCGCTGGTGCTGCTCATCGTCTCCGAGGTACAGGCGGCGTTGTGGGTGGCCATTCCAATTCACGTGCTCGGATTCACCGTGCTGGCGATGCTGTGCCACGGCGAGTTGGCCGGCGATCGTCCGGGTGCGCGGCATCTGACCGAGTTCTATCTCTGGCTCGCCGCCGGCGGTGTGCTTGGCGGTGTGTTCAACACGCTCGTCGCGCCGCACGTGTTCACGTCCGTCGCGGAGTATCCGCTGGCGATCGCGTTCGCCTCGCTGGTCTGTGTGCCGAAATCACAGTTCCGCGACGCCGTCGCGAACCCGCGAACGCTGCTGCGACCGGCATTCGCGGGCGGCCTGGCGACCGTGTTGCTCGTCGGCTCGCGCCTCGTCGGCGTGGCGCGCTTCCCGACGATGGCGTTCCTCGCCATGCCGGCGCTGATTTTCTGGAACGGCGCCAAACAGAACACGGCGCGATTCTCGGTGGGCATCGTCGGACTGCTTGCCGCGCTGGCCATCGGCAATGCGATCGCACCAATCGGAGGCGTGCAGACGCTGTATGCGGATCGCACGTTCTTTGGCGTCTACCGGGTGAAGACGGATCCGGCGCGCAACTTCGTCTCGCTGGTGCACGGGACGACCATACACGGCCGGCAGGTGATCGGCGACCCGAATCCCGAACCGCAGACCTACTTCCATCGCGGAAGCCCGATCGGACAGGTGTTCAAGGTGCTGGGGGCCGACGCCACATCGGTCGGCGTGATTGGTCTGGGTACTGGCACTCTGGCCGCGTACGCGCAGCCTGGATCGAACTGGACCTTCTACGAAATCGACCCGGCCGTCGAGCGCATCGCCCGCGATACCCGCTACTTCCACTATCTCGAGCGATGCGGCTCGACGTGTTCGGTGGTGCTCGGCGATGCACGGCTCATGCTCGCGGCCACACGTGCCGTTCACGACATTCTGGTCCTCGATGCGTTCAGCTCGGACGCGATTCCAATCCACCTGCTGACAAGGGAAGCGCTGCGTACGTATCAGGAACGGCTGTCAGCCGACGGCCTCCTTTCGCTTCACATCTCGAATCGTCACATCAACCTCGCTCCGGTGGTGGCGCGCCTGGCGCACGATCAAGGTCTCACGGCGCTGATCCGCAGGGACTCGTTCGTTGACGAAAAGAAAGGGTTCGAGGGCTCGGTGTGGGTCGTGATGGCGCGGCGTCCGGAGCGCCTGCAGGCGCTCGCCGCCGACACTCGCTGGAAACCGCTCGTCGCCGACGCGCGTCCGGTGTGGACGGACGATTTTTCCAACATCTGGACGGAATTGCGCTAGTAACAAATTCCGTCGCGTCTCGTCTTCTAACAAATGCGGGTGCGCTGTTCCGCCACGGAACATGCGCACGCTCTGCCCACTCGGTCTGGATTGCCGCTCGGTGCCCGCCGTTGCCGAGAGGATCGCGCACCTCGGCCGTGGCCCCAAACTTGATGTGCTTCCTGATGCTGTTTCATCTCGGGAGGCAGAATGAAATCGACAGTTTTCGGTGCGGTAATTGGCGTTCTCGTGGCTGGGGCCGCCGGCGTCGCTGAGGCGCAGGGCCGCTCCAACGCCAACAACAACAAGATCAGCGCCGCGAGCGTCAGCGAGCTGACGACGCTTTCCGCGTGCGTCGATCGGGAACGAGGCACGATGCGTTTCCTCGCGCCTCCCGACGTGTGTCATCCGACCCGGGAGTTCCTGGTCACGTGGGTCGGCGGTGGCACCGGTCCGCAGGGGCCAGCGGGTCCTGCAGGTCCTCAGGGACCCGCCGGGCCTGCAGGTCCTGCCGGAGCGACTGGCCCTGCCGGGGCGACAGGGCCTGCCGGCCCCGCCGGGCCCGCGGGTCCTGCTGGAGAAGCCGGTCCCGCGGGGCAGCAGGGTCCTGCCGGTCCTCAAGGCGCGACGGGTGCGACGGGCGCTGCAGGCGCAACGGGCGCTACGGGCGCGACTGGGGCAGCGGGTCCGCAGGGCCCACAGGGCGAGACCGGAGCACAGGGCGCGCAGGGTCCGCAGGGCGAGCAAGGTCCACAAGGCGAGCAGGGTCCTCCAGGACCGTCCGGCGGCGCCGTCTTCGCGAGCAGCGCCGCTCTCCCTGAGCTGTCGGCACAGGTGACCACCTGCTCGGCGACGTCGCAGCAGGATGCGATGAACTACGGTGAGTCGGTCACCCTGGCACCCGGCTATTACCGTGCGGTATTCGCCGGCGACACGACGCTCCGCTATTCGAATGGCGGCTGGTCGGAGATCGCGATCTACGTGTGGACCTCGAGCGGTTTCTCGGTGACCGACTTCAACAAGCTGGTCTCGAGCAGCGGCGTGTCCGAGCACACGTTCGGGTATTTCCGCATCGACCAGCCCGGCCAGCTGCTGGTGTTCGCTCGCGCGTCGACGACCTGCGGGAACGCATACCTCTCAGGCGCGCTCGGGTTCGAGCGGGTCGGCGACTAGTCGAGGTGAGAGGCGGGTCTAACCTCTGAAAGACCCGCCTCTACGCTGCAAGGGCGGGGCGGTTTCGTCAATAATCGATCCCGCCCTATGCTCATCGTCATGAAGTTCGGCGGGACCTCGGTCGGGTCCGCCGAACGCATCATCCAGGCCGCCACCCTCGTTACCGACGCCCTCGACCGCGGACACCGCGTTGCGGTTGTCACATCCGCGATGAGCGGCGTCACCAACACCCTTATCGACGCCGCGCGCTCGGCAGCCACTGGCCGCTGGGATCCGCAGATCCGCCAGCGTCTGTTGTCTTCACACAAGGCCGCCGCCGCCGCGATCGTGTCCGACGCGGCCGGCCGTGATGCCGTTGTCGCCGACATCGATCGCCGTCTCGATCGATTCGAAAAGCTCTGTTATGGGCTGTCGATGGTCCACGAGCTGACGCCCAGGCTGCTCGATGCGATCTCGGGCATCGGTGAGATGCTCGCCGCGCCGCTCGTCGCGGCCGCAATCCGGGCGCGCGGGCGGGAGTTGACGTCGATCGACGCGACGGAAGTGCTGGTGACGACCGATCAGTTCGGCGCCGCCGAGCCGCTCATGGATGACACCCGCTCGCGGACGAGCGAGCGGCTGCGGCCGATGCTGGGCAGTGGGGTGACGCCGGTGATGACCGGTTTCATCGGCGCCACTGTCGACGGTGTGCAGACGACGCTCGGGCGCGGCGGGTCCGACTACTCGGCGTCGATTCTCGGTGCGGCGCTCGACGCCGACGAGGTGTGGATCTGGACCGACGTCGATGGCGTGATGACGGCCAATCCCACGGAAGTATCCGGCGCGCAGACGCTGCCGGAGATCTCCTACAGTGAAGCCTCCGAGCTCGCCTATTACGGGGCCAAGGTCCTTCACTACAAAACCATCCTTCCGGCGTTCCGTCAGCGCATTCCCGTCCGCATTCTCAACAGCTTCAACCCGACGCATCCGGGAACGCGCGTCAGTGTCGAAGGCGATCCCTCGACACCCGGCGTGAAGGCGGTGACGTCGATTCGCGGCGTCAGCCTGATCGGCATCAGCGGAACCGGCATGCAGGGGATTCCGGGCATCGTCGCCAAGACCTTCGACGTCGTTGCCGAGCAGCAGTCGAACGTGTTGATGATTTCGCAGGCGTCGTCGGAGAACAACATCTGCTTCGTGATCAGCGCGTCGGAGGCGCCGGGAGTGGTGCGCGCCCTGCGCGGCGCGCTCGAGATCGAGCTGACGCGCGGCCACATCGAGGAGATCACGGCGCAGCCGGTGGCCGTCGTGGCGGCGATCGGCGATCGCATGCGAGGCACGCCGGGGATCGCGGCCACGGTATTCGGCGCGCTGGGCGCCCAGCGTCTCAATGTGATTGCCATCTCGCAGGGTTCGTCGGAGCGGAACATATCGCTGGTCGTGGCCGAAGCAGACGCGACGGCGGCCGTGCGGGCGCTGCATCAGGCATTCCGCCTTGAAGTGGCGAATGCATCCGTCCAGTAACCGGTTCGTTCTGACTTATGTCCGTTCGTGACGTGATCATCATCGGTGCCGGGCCGTCGGGTCTGGCGACCGCGATCGCCGCCAAGCGTCAGGGTCTCGACTTCGTCATCGTCGAGAAAGGCGTGCTGGTCAATTCGATCTTCAACTTTCCCATGCACATGGTGTTCTTCACGACGCCGGAGTTGCTGGAGATCGGTGGCTTGCCGCTGGTGACGCCGTACGACAAGCCCACACGACTCGAGGCGCTGCGCTACTACCGCCGCGTCGTCGATACCTACGGACTCCAGGTCTCCTTTCACGAAGCCGTCGTCGCGATCGAACGCGATGACGCCGGCGTGTTCGGAGTGACGACGACGCATCGGGGCGTGACGAGACAGCGGTACGGGCGTTCAGTGGTTCTGGCGATCGGCTACTACGATCTCCCGAACTACCTCGGCGTGCCAGGCGAGGACCTGCCGCACGTATCGCACTATTACACCGATGCGCACCCGTACTACCGCCAGCGAGTGGTCGTCGTCGGCGGAAAGAACTCGGCTGCCGAAGCCTCGCTCGAGCTGTTTCGCGCCGGCGTGCACGTGACGCTGGTGCACCGCCATGCCACGCTCGGCGACTCGATCAAGTACTGGGTGCGGCCCGACATCGAGAACCGCATCAAAGAGGGTTCGATTGCGGCGCGATTCGAATCGACGGTCGTGGCGATCACCCCCACAGCGGTGTCGATCGACACGAACGGCACGCGCGAGGAGATCCCGGCCGAAGGCGTGTTCCTGCTGACCGGCTATCATCCCGATGTGGATCTGATGCGGCGCGCCGGAATCGAGTGCCATCCGGAAACACTGGCGCCGTCGCTCAATCCCGAGACGTTCGAGACCAACGTTCCGAATTTGTTCATTGCCGGCGGCGCGGTGGCGGGGCGGCACACGGGCAACATCTTCATCGAGAACGGCCGCTTCCACGGCGAACGGATCATCAACGTTCTCGTCGAGCGGCTTCCGCGGGATTGATGGCATGTCCGTTCTGCCCTGCATCGTCGCGTGTACGGTGCTGGTGGGATGCATGACCGTGGCCCAGACTGGCGAATCCGAGCTCCGTGCCCGCCGGTACGAGATGGTCGAGCAGCAGATCCGGCAGCGCGGGGTGACCGATGCCCGCGTACTCGAGGCGATGCGCTCCGTACCGCGAGAGCGCTTCGTACCCGTGGAACTGCTGCACCAGGCGTACGAGGACGGACCGCTCCCGATCGGATCCGGACAGACCATCTCGCAGCCGTACATCGTCGCCTATATGACCGAGGTCCTGAAGGTCGAGCCGACGCACAAGGTCCTCGAGATCGGCACTGGTTCCGGCTATCAGGCCGCCGTACTGAGCGAGCTGGTTCGCGACGTCTACACGATCGAGATCGTCGCGGATCTCGCCCGGCGTGCCGAAGCCGTGTTGCAGGAGTTGAAGCGGACCAACGTGCACGTGCGCGCGGGCGACGGCTATGCCGGTTGGCCTGAGCAGGGCCCTTTCGATCGGATCATTGTCACGGCGGCACCTGAGCAACTCCCGCGGCCGCTGATCGACCAGCTCGCGCCCGGAGGACTCCTGGTCGCCCCCGTCGGTCCTCAGGGTGCGCCGCAGTGGATGACCATCGTCGAAAAGACCGCCGACGGCGTGGTCGAACGGCGTACCATCCCCGTCCAGTTCGTTCCGTTCACCCGGGCCCGTTAACCTTTCCCTGGAGCCCCCGTATTTGGGGGTATGCATCGCATTGCTCACCGGACGCTGATTCTCGTTGCTCTCGCCCTCGTGACACCCGGCCTTGCCGCCCAGGAGCGGCCCGCGGCTCCAATTCCGGCGCAGGTGCCCGTGTTCCAGGAAACGGCCGATGCCAGGACCACGCGGGATCAGCTGATGAACATCCTGCGTCAGCATCCACCGGCCGTGGGCGAGGTTCTGCAGCGGGATCCGTCCTTGCTCTCCCGGGCTGATTATCTGGCGCCATACCCCGTCCTGTGGGCATTCCTGCAGAGGCATCCGGAGATTGCGCGCAACCCGTCGTTCTTCCTTGGCGACTTTCGATATTACGAGCGGCGTCCCCAGGATCAGTCCATCGAGATGTTCCAGGTGATCCTCGCGGGTACGGGGATGGCCATGGGTGTTGCGGCGTTCCTGGGCGTCTTCATCTGGGTTGTGCGGTCGATCATCGAGCATCGGCGATGGCTGCGGCTGTCTCGCGTCCAGGCCGATGTGCATACCAAGTTGCTCGATCGCCTCACAACCAACGAAGACCTGCTGACGTATATCCAATCACCGGCCGGACGTCGCTTTCTTGAATCAGCGCCCATCTCGCTCGAGCAGGAGCCTCGCGCGACGATGGCGCCGGTCTCGCGCATCATCTGGTCGCTGCAGGCCGGACTCGTCCTCGCGGCACTGGGGGCGGGGTTCTGGTTCGTGCAGCAGAACGTCTCGTCGGAGGCGGCCGAAGGCTTCTTCGTGATCGGCGTGATCGCGTTTTCGCTCGGGGTCGGGTTCACCGCTTCGGCGGTGCTGGCCTATTTCATTTCGTCCCGTCTGGGTCTGGTCGTCCGGCCGAAGAGCACGGAAGCGTGAGGAACACTATGCGTGAGCTCGTACTCACGGACCTGGAACGTGT
>Ga0075421_100005723_pt1 | contig 15053 bp, 13 predicted proteins | sample SoiMetdeltSBSDD5_FD_75292 | JGI IMG/M metagenome (GOLD analysis project Ga0075421, IMG submission 75292) | Bulk soil microbial communities from a Populus tree surrounding site in Tennessee, USA - Soil MetaG P. deltoides SBSDD5 | ecosystem: Environmental > Terrestrial > Soil > Tree plantation...
CCCGGGCCTCCTGGATCTCGGGCCTCCGTTCAGGCCGTCCTTCCAGGCGCCGGCCGCCTGCACGTGAGAAGGACGGATCGATCCACGTCCCGTCGCAACAGGCGGCGCCCCATTGTCGCATCCTCCGGAGGGGGTGGGCGCAATTCTCCCGCCGCGAAGGACGCCAATTCTGCAATCAGCGTCAACGAACCGTGCACGACTGCGGGCGAGCGTACGACCGGCAGGCCCGCCTGCCACCCGCAGCCGGCCTTGCCGAGCTCCATCCTGCGCCGTCTGTGGCGGCCAGCTGCAGCGATGCTCACACAACGGCAGCAAGGCATCCTGCGGCACACAGCCGAGCCGGCCGCCGTCGCGCGCGATGGCGGTCCAGCCGGCTCCAGGCGCGATGACGCGCACCTGGCCGGCTCAGCCCCTGCGCCGCCCGGACTTTATCCCGCCTCCGGCAGCGGCACGCCGGCCGCCGCGAACGCCGCCTTCTGCCGCGCCGCCACCTCGTCCAGCTCGAATCCCGCGATGGTCGCGTTGAACATGTCGTGCCAGTTGAGCCGCGCCGCCAGGTGCAGGAACACGCCGCCCAGCCCGATGGCGGCGCGGTCCATGAACACGAACTCGCGCGGCACCTTCACCGGGCCCTTCTCCTGCAGCTGCTTGTGCACCGTGAAGGCCTCCCTGCGCCCGTACTGTCCCGGCGTGGTGCCCTCCGCGATCTCGCGCTCGCGGTCGTCGAGCAGCGGCCCGTAGATGAACTTGGCCCAGATGTTGAGCGTATCGATCAGCTCGGCCGAAAGCGCCTTGAAGCCCCATGTCTCGTAGGCGTGCACCATCAGGTCCCGGTTGCCCTTCAGAAGCCCCGTGTAGAGGTCGATCACGCCCTGCACGAACGGCGTCGGGAAGGTGCGGATGCAGCCGTAGTCGAGCAGGTTGATGCCGGCCGGCCGCCCGAGGCTCCCCTCCGAGCCCGCGGCCGGCCCGTTCGGCGCCTCGCCGGAGAAGATGGTGTAGTTGCCGAGATGCGGATCGCCGTGGATCACCCCGTAGTGGGAGAACGGGAACCACCAGGCCTTGAACAGCGCGCGGGCGATGGCGTTGCGGTCCTCCAGCGGCGCCGCCTTGTAGTCGAGCAGACGCCGGCCCTCGAGCCACGACATGGTGAGCAGCCGCCGGGTGGAGAGCTCCTTCCTCCACGCCGGCACCCGGATCGTGGGCTCGTCCTCGAAGATCAGGGCGTAAAGCGCCATGTGGCGCGCTTCCAGGTCGTAGTCGAGCTCCTCGCGCAGGCGCGCGGTGATCTCCTTCAGGATCTCGGCCGTCTCCACCGCCGGGTTCATGCGTGCGTGCAGCGCGAACACGATCTTGAGCTGGTTGAGGTCCGCCTCCACGGCCGACTGCATGTCAGGATACTGGAGCTTGCACGCCAGGAGCGCGCCGTCGTGCGCGAGCGCGCGATGCACCTGGCCCAGCGAGGCGGACGCCGCCGGCTGCTGCTCGAAGCTCTTGAAGCGGGACGGCCAGTCCGCACCCAGCTCGGCCACCATGCGGCGGCGCACGAACGCAGGCCCCATGGGCGGCGCCTGCGACTGCAACTGCGTCAGCGCCTGCGCGTACTCCGCCGGCAGCGCCTCGGGGATGGTGGCGAGCATCTGCGCCACCTTCATGATGGGCCCCTTGAGGCCGCCCAGCGCCGCGGCAAGGGCTGCCGCATTGGCAGCGTCGTCGCCCTGGCGCCCGAACAGGCGCTGCCCGGCCACACGCGCCGCCACCGCTCCGACGTTGGCGCCGACGCGCACGTAGCGCGCGGCCCGCGCGGAGAGCCGGTTCTCCTCCTCGTCCCTGCGGTCGTTCACGGGCAGCCCTCCTGACCCTGTTGAATATCGGGGCGGGGAGGCCCTGCGTCCAGAGGACAAGATGCGCCTGTCGAAACGCGTGCTAGCTTGAGGGGTCGGCCGCGACGGGAATGGGACGCCGGAAATGCTGCATCGGCATGGACATGAGGCGAACACGGCAATCGGCCGGATGGTGCGCCACCCCGCGACGGCGGCCATCTTCGCGCTCGGCATCACCCAGATCGTCGCCTGGGGCACCACCCTTTATGCGCTCGGCGTGCTGGGCAAGCCGATCGCTGCCGACACCGGCTGGAGCCAGAGCCTGGTGTTCGGCGGCCTCACGGTGGGCCTCCTGGTGTCGGGCGCGGTGTCGGCCGCCGTCGGGCGCTTGCTCGATCGCGTCGGCGGGCGCGCCACCATGACCCTGGGCTCGGTCCTCGTCTCCGTCGGCCTCGTGCTGCTCGCGCTGGTCACGGGACCCTGGGCCTATCTGGCGGTGTGGGCCTTCCTGGGCCTCGCGATGCGCCTCTCCCTCTACGACGCCGCCTTCGCCGCCCTGGTGCAGGTGACGCCGTCGCGCGGGCGGCGGGCGATCTCCTATCTCACCCTGTTCGGGGGCTTTGCCTCCAGCGTGTTCTGGCCCATCGGCCATGCGCTCAACGCGGCCTACGGCTGGCGCAGCACGCTGCTCATATTCGCCGCCGTCAACCTCGTCGTCTGCCTGCCGCTGCACTGGCTCGGGCTTGCGCGCCGCGAGACGCCCGAGCAGGCCGAGGAGGCCCGTTCGTCGGAGGCCGCGGCTGCACCGGCGGGCCCCCCGCTGGAAGGCGCGACGCGCACCGTCGCCATGGTGCTCTTCAGTGTGATCGTCGCCGCCGGCGCTGTCGTGTTCGGGGCGCTGGCGGTGCATCTCGTGCCGATCCTGGAGGCCACCGGCCTTGCCGCCGGCACGGCCGTGCTCCTCGCCTCGTTCAAGGGCGTGGCGCAGGTCGTCGGCCGCGTCTGGGACCTCACGCTGGCGCGCCTGTGGCATCCGCTCGACGTGGGCCGCGTCTCGGTGGCGTTCATCCCGCTGTCGTTCGCAGTCTTGATGCTGGGCGGCGCCAGCTTCTGGACGACGCTGGCCTTCACCTTGCTCTTCGGGGTGTCGAACGGCCTCGTCACCATCATGCGGGGCGCGGTGCCGCTGGCGCTGTTCGGACACAAGGGCTACGGCGAGGTCCTGGGCATCCTTGCAACGCCCTACCTCCTGCTGGCGGCGATCGCCCCTGCCGCCTTCGCCCTCGTGGTCGAGCGCTGGGGCTATGCCACGGCAGAGGCGATTCTGCTGGGGGCCGGGCTCGTCTCCTTCCTCGGCATGGAGGCGATGGCGCGCTGGTACCGCCGTAGGTTGGGTCAACCCCGGCGCAAAGCCGGGGGCAGACCCAACACGATGGGGTAGTTGGGTCTGCGCTCCGCTCGACCCAACCTGCGCTGGCAAGCGCGGCGCTTGACCGGCGCCGTTGGCCGGCCGGCGCCATCGGGTGACTGGGCGTAGAACGGCGCAGAAATATGGTGTATCTGGTGCAGCAGCCGCACCGCCTCGGCCGAGGAGGATCGATCGCATGCTCCGCAAGCTCGTACTCGTCGCCGTCCTCGTCATCGGCGCCTGCGCGTTCGTGCAGGCCGCCGACATGGAGGTCTACCGCTCGGAGGACTGCAGCTGCTGCGGCAAGTGGGCCGAGTACTTGAAGAAGAACGGGTTCAAGGTGCGCCTGCACAACCTGTCGCCCAGCCGCCTCGACAGCATCAAGTCCGAGGCGCGCATCCCGGACAAGTACGCCTCCTGCCATACCGCCAAGGTCGAAGGCTATGTCATCGAGGGCCACGTGCCGGCCGAGGACATCAAGCGCCTGCTCGCCGAGCGGCCCAAGGCGATCGGCCTCGCCGTGCCCGGCATGCCGATCGGCTCGCCGGGCATGGAGGTGGGCAACCGCAAGGAGCCCTACGAGGTGCTGCTCATCAAGGAGGACGGCAGCACCGAGGTGTTCGCCAGGCACTGACCGGACTATCCCGGCCGGACCGATACTCGAGCCGCACCGCCGTGGCGCTCCTGCGCGGCGTCCCCTCATGGGTCTCACGTACGACGGACTACGTCGCGCATCCTGGCCGACTGCGTTTGCAGGAACGTGGCGAAGCTCGGCGCATCGAGATACGCTTCCACGCAGGCAAGCAGCCGGATGCGCTGACGAACTGCGGAACGGGCAAGCGCCGTTCTAACGTGCTCTGACAAGAGCGCGACGACGTCTTTGGAAAGAGTCGCCGGGCCCAAGAGGCCGATCCAGCCGGTAACCTCGAAGTCGGGCACGGCGAGCTCGGCGATCGTCGGTATATCCGGCGCCAGATCGACGCGGCGAGACGAGGTCACCGCGAGAGGAATGACGGCGCCGGCCTTGATGTGCTGATCCGCGGACGTCAGGTCGACCGACGCAAGGGGGATCTGACGGCCCAGAACGTCGGTCATGGCGGGTGCGCTGCCTCGGTAGGCCACGTGCACGAGGTTTGCCTGGGTGGCCTTCTTGAGAAGCTCGACCGCGAGGTGCTGCGCAGAGTTCACACCGGTCGAGCCATACGAGAGGCCACCGGGCCTCGTTTTCGACTGGTCGATCATCTCCTTCAGGGAACCGAAGCCGGCTTGGGGGTGCGCCACGAGCACGAGCGGAATGTCGATCAGCTTTGCGATCGGCGCGAGGTCCCGCAGAGGATCGAAATTCGCGCTGCTTTCCGCCACATGGGGGTTGATAACGAGCGCGCCGGTCGCCCCTACGCCCAGCGTGTGGCCGTTGGCTGCGGACTGCGCCAACGCCCTGAGGCCGATGGCTCCGCCCGCCCCCGGACGGTTCTCCACGACCACTGGCTTGCCGAGCAGCTGCGCGAGCTCCTCGCCGATGATGCGCGCGATACCGTCGGCGGATGCCCCGGGAGCGAACGGCACGATCAACGATACGTTCCGGGACGGATATTGCTGCGCGTAGGCAAGTGTCGGGGCCAGAAGCCCGGACATCAGCACGGCGCGTCGCGAGATCATGAATGCCATCTCCTCCCAAGCCACCGGCAGCGTTTGCCCGGAGCCGGTTCGCGATGTCCATTCAGTGGACGTTATTCTCGTTGCTCCCATAGTTCGTCGGATCGAGCACGACCGTCAATCGCAAAGCGGCGTCATGCACGCTGGCCGGGCCGCTGGCTGTGCACGTGGTGGCCGTCACGAGGCGGATGTTCGAATGAGCTGCGGGATAAATCGGGCCGTGACGCTCCTCGGGCCCGTTTTATCCTGTGCGTTCCTGTTTAGCCCTGCATTGCCGGATGGCGACTTGCCAGGTCTGACTGGAGGAGACCGCCCTCTTGAAACAGTCGAGGGTCCGGCGCGCGCTCTGCGTTCCGCCGCAAAGCACCAGGGCGTTGGACGCGACCCAGACGGTGCCGCCACCCCATTCGACCTTTCCGCGCATGATCTCCTCGAAGCACTTCGCGGGTTCCGCAGATGCCTCGGCGCCTCGGCAAAGACGGCTGAGATTGGTGATGGTCCAGGTATTCGGACCTTTGTGGCTCGAAGCGATCTTGCCCTGCACGGCCAGTGCGCAAGGCGCATTCGCCGCAACCGGCTCGCCGTCGGGAACCATGGGCTCGAGCTGCCCGACGCGCAGCTCCTCGATCTTGCCGTTCGCCGCCAGCAACGCGGACTTGGCCTCCCGCAAGTCCTCCTTGTCCATCAGATGCGTCTGCCGCTCTTTTTCGAGCTGTGCCCGCGCCTCGGCCTCCTTGCTCGCCAGCTGGTCGAGCTTGGATGCAGCTTCGGCAATCTGCATCTTCGCCGCCGCGACCTCGGCTGCGGCGCGGTCCTCGACCAGCTGGCGCTGCTCGGACAGCGCATTGGCCGCTTCGAGCGCACGCACCGCTTCGTCTTTCTCCCGGCGGAGGCCTGCCAGCTCTGCGCTGGCGCGTTGCATGGCCTGTCGGAGCTGCGCGGCAGCTTTGCTCTCTTCGGCCGACTTTGTCGCTGCCTCCCCGGAGGCGGCTTCGGCGGCCAATCGTCTGCTGCGCTCGTCCGCCAGTTGCTTGACAGTGTCCTCGAGACGGGCCGCTGCCGCCACCGATGTGGCAGCGGCCTCTTTGGAGGCACTTCGCGCGGAGCTGTCGTAAAAGGCCCATGCCCCGGCGACGGCCACGGCAGCGGTTGCAGCCGCGATCGCAATGTCCCGCAAAAGCCGGTCTCGCCGTCCCGGCTTGTAGGCAACGTCTCGTTGCAGGGGAGCGATCGGGGTGCTCGGATGGGATGGGCTCAGTTGTGCCGGTTCGAAGGCGCTGACAGCCTCGTGCGCGATCCCGTAGGTACGCGTTCCGAAGCTCCACAGGTGACCGTCCGGATCGCGGCACGTGTAGAATTGCCCGCCCAGCCCGTCGTCTTGCGGCTCGAGCTCGATCTTCGCCCCGGCCCCCACAGCGCGCGCGTGATGGCTGGCCACCTCCGGAACGGTCAGATAGCAGACCTGGGTGTTGGCGCCGCCGATCGCTTCGGGCTGCACCATGAGGTCGTCGAGCAGCAACTTGGCGATCGAACGCACGAGCACCGTGCTGTCGCCGAGCCGCAGCGAGACATACCTGACGTGGCCGTCGAGTTCTTGCGCGCGATCATGCTCCTGAAAGCCGAACGCCTCGCAGAGCCAGCGCGCCGCAGCGTCCGCATCTCGATAGCGCAATACGGGCGTTATCGACATTGCACGCGCCATGATGCCCCCTGCTCGAGCTCACAAGATCGGCGAGTGTACACGCAAGACCCGGCGGCGCACGTCACACTTCGGTTCATGGGTCCCAAAATACATGGGTCCCAAGTGTCCGACCCGCCACACCACATTGGCCCCGCGGGAGCTCTGAAAGAACGTACGCGCGCGGAATCCTCTTTCTCGTGATCAATCGATGCCAGCGCCAGAAAATCCACTGCGCCCCTCACGATCTGAAGGAAGACCGCGCTGCAGGCTCCGTGGATGCTCGACGGGTCATCAGCATGGCATCCGGTGAAACCTGACCAATTTAACCCAGCGGCGCGAGCCGGTCGAGCATTCCGTCTGGACCCGGAAGAGGTCGCCTGACACCTCTGTCTGTGGCACGAAAGTGACCCGTGAGCGTCGTTTTGCGTCGATGCGTTGGTCCGCCCTGGGCATGGAGGTGGGCAACCGGAAGGAGCCCTACGAGGTGCTGCTCATCGAGGAGGATGGCAGCACCGAGGTTCTTCGCCAAGCATTGGATTTCAGGTTTCACTGGTCTCCCGAACCCGAAACCCAGGCCCTGCTCCGGACTACCCCCGCGCGCGACCTATAGCCTCGAAGATGCGATCACGGTTGGAGGTCGCCAGGTCGAGGTGGGCGCGGGGAACTCCGCCGGGAAAGCGGCCGAGAATCTCCTTCATCTGTACCATGGTCTGCTCTCTTTCAGGCGTCGGTGGGCTGGTGTCGGCCTCGAGACGCGAGAGCTGGGCGCGCATCAGGACGATCGGATCGCGGAACCTCAGCGCGCGCTGGTCCCAGGCGCTGATGATCATCCCGACGTAGCCGGTGACCTGTGCGCACTGGTCGTAGCTGTCGAAGCCGGCGTCGGTACAGATCCGCTCCAGCTGCTTGCGCAGTTCCTCCTCCGTCTGGGGGACGGTGGCGGACATGCCGAGCTTGGCGATCTGCGGCAAGGCAATGATCGACTTGTCCAACAGGGATTGATCGAGATCGACTCGAATGGTCTGCTGCTGGGCTTGCGCGCCCGGCATTGCATGGGGCGACAGCACGAGCAGTCCCGCAGCCGTCAGGGTCAGAATGATCGTGCGTTTCATGGCACCGCTCCTGTCTGGGGTGTCGTTTCACCCTTCTTGGTCGCGGTGTCGCTCGATGTGGTTCATGCTAGCGCGTTGGTCGCACGACAGCGGCGCGCGGTTCAAAGCGCGAGGTCCGTGAAGTCGCGATCTCGTCGCGTCGCCAGATCGACTTCACGACTTCGCGATTTCACGAAGAGGTCAGACGCAGCGTCCGACCTCAGACCCGCAGGGGCTGGGCCCAGGGCGCGTTGCGCCTGAGATCGTCGGGCTGCTGCCAGGTGAGGAACTGCGGCCCGAGGCTGGCGATGCCGGGTGCCCCCATCTGCACCATGGTGCGCCCGATCTCGTCCTTGAAGATCGCCAGCGCCCGCGCCGCCCCGGCGGTGCCGCCCGCCGCGGCCCCGTAGAGCGTCGGCCGTCCCACGAACACGTACCTGGCGCCGAGGCACAGCGCCACGATGGCGTCGGAGCCGCGCCGGATGCCGGAGTCGAACATCACCGTCATCCTGTCGCCGACGGCCGCAGCAACGGCGGGCAGGACCTCGATCGAGGCGGGGCTCTTGTCCAGCTGGCGGCCGCCGTGGTTGGAGACGATGACGCCGTCGCAGCCGAGCGCCGCGCAGCGCTCGGCGTCGTCGGGGTGCATGATGCCCTTGATGACGAGCTTGCCCGGCCACAGCCGGCGGAAGGCCTCGATGTCGCGCCACAGCAGGGGCGAGGGCGTCTGCTCGGCAACGAAGTCGGCGATCTCGGACGCCGACGAGCCGGGCCTCGCGTACTGCTTCCAGTTGGAGAACACCGGCATGCCCGTGCGCAGGAACTCGGCGAGCCAGCCCGGATGGCGCAGGGCCTCGAGCCTGGTCTTGAACGTCATCCTGAGCGGGCGGGTGAAGCCGTTGCGCAGGTTGCGCTCGCGCTTGGAGTTGACCGGCACGTCCACGGTGATGACCAGCGTGGAGAGGCCGGCATCGCCGGCGCGGCGGATCATGTCCTCGGAGATCGAGCGTTCTTTCGCGGCGTAGAGCTGGTACCAGCCGTGTTGCGGCGCCAGCTTGCCGAGGTCCTCGATGAGCCCGGTGCCGGCGCCCGACATGATGAAGGGCACGTTGGCCGCCTTGGCGGCCGCGGCGAGCATCAGGTCGGCGCCCGGCCGGAACAGGCTGGCGAGCCCGGTGGGGGCAATGCCGAGCGGTCCGGAGTAGGCGCGGCCGAACAGCGTGGTGGCCTGATCGGGTGCCGTCACATCGACGCCGTAGCGCGGCACCAGATCGAAGCGGGCGAACGCATCCTCGTTACGGGCCAGCCCGCGCTCGTCCTCGAGGCCCCCCTCGATGAAGTCGAAGGCGATCCTGGGCAGCCGCCGCTTCGCCAGCTTTCGCAGATCTTCGATGTTGATGGCGCGATCGAGGTTCACGGGGCGTTGCTCCTCCACAAAGATCAGACCGTATCCTGGACGGGCAAACGTAGCCGAGTCCAGGCCTCGTACTCGAGCCTCTTCCGCACACCGCGTGAACAAGCTATAAGCGATGCTAGTCGATCTGACTAGAAAGAGGGTAGTAACAGGAGGCATGGCAGTTATGACTGCAGCTTCATCCCGCAAGTCCACCCGGCGCCCACTTGCTGCAGGCACCTGGCGGCTCCAGGATGCCAAGGCCCGGTTCAGTGAGCTCGTCCGGCGCGCCCGAGAGAAGGGACCGCAACGGGTGACGGTCCATGGGAAGGACGCCGTCGTCGTCGTCGATGCGGAGGAGTGGGACCGCCTGAAGAGACCCGTATCCGGTAAGGACATCGTGGAGGCGCTGGCCAATTCGCCGCTGAGGGACGTGCCGCTCGAGCGAGTATCGGTGAAGATCAGAGCCAGGGACGTGAAGCTTTGAGAGGCTGGCTCATAGACACGAACGTCTTGTCCGAGCTGCGGCGTCCGAGGCCGAACCAGAAGGTGCGGGCGTTTATGAACGGCCAAGGCGGCGACCTGCTGTACTCGAGCGATGTGATCTTCGCCGAGGTGCGGTTTGGAATCGAGCAAATGGACGATCCGGAGCGCCGGGCTGATCTGTCACGGTGGCTCGACCACACGCTGCGCCCTTTGTTTGCAGCACGCGTGTTGTCCGTCACGGAGGATGTGCTCTTGCGTTGGCGCCTGATGTTTGAAGGTGGCCGCAAGAAGGGACGAACGTTTTCTGACCCGGACCTGTTGATTGCCGCCCTGGCGGCGCAGGCTGACTTGATAGTTGTGAGCCGCGACACCCGCCAATTCGTAGCCGCCGGAGTACCGGCGTTCGATCCCTGGAATTGGACCCTGCGCGCCGAGGATCGAGTTCTGGACGTGGTTGATGCGGACGCGCCGGATGCGCTGGCAAAGGTGGGCGCGCTGATGGCAAATTGACGACAGTCGTAGCCTCGCAAGGTCGAGGCGAAGCCGAACACCCAACACCCCATCGGAATAGGTTCGTTTGATCTTCGCTTCGCTCGACCCAACTACACCCTGAACCGCCCCTCGATGGGATAGGCCGGGTCGGTGAAGCCGGGGGTGGAGGGATGGCCGGGCGGCACCAGGCTGTCGGCCATGGCCTCGTCCGCCGCGGTCCACGCAACGTCGAGCGCGCCGAGGTAGCCCGTCCACTGCTCGAAGGTGCGCGGCCCCGCGATCACCGAGGCGACCGCGGCGTTGGCGAGCACCCAGGCGGTCGCCCAGTGCGCCAGCGCCACCCCGCGCGTCTTGGCGTGCGCCTCGAGCTTCTCGGCGACGATCAGGCTCTCCGGACGCCACTCCGCCTCCAGCATGCGCTTGTCGCCGCGCGCGGCCCGGCTGCCGGGCGCGGCCGTCTGGTTCACCCGGTACTTGCCGGAGAGCACCCCGCGCGCCAGCGGGCTGTAGGGCACCGCGCCGAGGCCGAGGAACCTCGCCGCCGGCAGCAGCTCCACCTCCGGCTGCCGGTTCATGAGGTTGTAGTAGGGCTGCAGCGCGGCCGGCTGCGGCACGCCCATCCGGCGGCACAGATGCACCACGTGGGGGATGTGCCAGGCGCGCACGTTGGAGAGGCCCCACTCGCGGATCTTGCCGGCCCGGATGAGATCGCCGAACGCGGCGATGGTCTGCTCCCAGGGTGTGCGCGGATCGACGCGGTGGATGTAGTAAAGGTCGATGTGGTCGGTCTGAAGCCGCTTCAGGCTCGCCTCCACGGCATGCACGAGGTGGCGCCGGGACAGCCCGGCGTCGGTGATGTCGGGGCCCGTCTGCTGGGCCACCTTGGTGGCCAGCACCCAGTGCCCGCGCTTCTCCCTGATGGCGGCGCCGACGACCGCCTCCGAGCGCCCGTCGGCGTAGACATCGGCGGTGTCGATGAAGTTGATGCCGGCATCGGCGGCATGGTCGACGATGCGCCTGGCATCGGCCTCCGCGGTCGGCCCGCCGAACATCATGGTCCCCAGGCACAGCTCCGACACGCGGATGCCGCTGCAGCCGAGCACGCGATGGCGCATCTGAGCCACTTGTATTCCTCCTCCATTGTCATCCCGGAATTGCGCGAAGCGCAATATCCAGGACCCAGTTTCACAAGCGCCGCATTGCCCTTTGGTTCTGGGTCCCGGCTCCCCGGCTGGCGCCCGAGGCCGGGATGACGCTCAGGCCGAATGCCGGAGCAGGAACCGGTAGACGCCGCCCGACTCGCTGTGCTCGACGAGCGCATTGCCGGTCGCCTCGCTGAACGCGAGAAAGTCGGCAACCGCGCCCGGGTCGGTGGCGAGCACCTCCAGCGTGGCCCCCTTGGGCATCTGGGCAAGCGCCTTCTTCGTCTTCAGGATCGGCAGCGGGCAGGCGAGCCCCTTCAAATCGAGCGTCTTATCGGGCATAGATGCGCGGCCTTTCCGAGCGTTGCGTCGCGCAAAGCCTAGCAACGAACGGGAACCCCTGGCAACGCGCTCGCCCGGTCCTGCCGGGCCGTTGCAGTTGCGGGGGAAGGAGCGCCGCGCCACGATGTGGGGCACCACCTGCCCTCACCCGGCGTCGCGGCAGACGAGCCGACGCCGGTGCGAGCAACTCGAGGGGTGCCCATGGACGCCACTGCGGACCCGCCGCGACGCTCGTTCGCCTTCGGCCTGGAGCGGGCGGGGCTCGTCGGGCTGGGCCGGCCGCGCACCACGATCCTGCTCGTCCTTGCCATCTCGGTGCTGGCCGCGCTGGGGCTGATGCGCCTCAAGGTGGACGACTCGCTCTCCGAGCTGTTCCGCACCGATACCCCGGAGTTCCGGCAGTACGAGGAGATCGACCGCCGCTTCCCGTCGAGCGAGTACGATGTGCTCGCCGTCGTCGAGGGCAAGGACCTCCTGAAGCGCGAGCAGCTGGAGGCCTTCCGCCGCGCCGTCATCGATCTGCAGCTCGCCGACGGCGTCGACGGCCTGGTCTCGATGCTCTCCGCCCGCGGCAAGCCCGACGAGACCGGCTATGCCCCGCCCATCGTCCCCGACGATCTGCCGGAGGATCCCGCGGCCTACGACGACATCATCGCCAAGCTCAAGGCCAACGAGATCGTGGCCGGCAAGTTCCTCTCGGCCGACGGCGAGCTGGCGCTGGCCGTGCTGGCGCTGGACCGCAAGGCGGTGGCCGAGCAGGGCGCCAGGCAGGTGATTGCCAGCATCAACGACATTCTGCGCAAGGAGCTGGAGCCGGTCGGCCTCAAGTCGCACCTCACCGGCGCGCCGGTGATGCAGCTCGAGATCCGCAACGCGGTGGAGCGCGACCAGATCGTCTACAACGGCCTGGGGCTCCTGTTCGGCGCCATCATCGCCGTGATCTTCTTCAAGCGCGTATCGCTGATGCTGCTCGCCGCGCTGCCGCCGGTGCTCGCCGTGCTGTGGTCGCTGGGTCTCCTGGGCTGGCTCGACTTCAAGCTCAACCTGTTCCTCAACGTCATGACGCCGCTGGTCATGGTGATGGGCTTCGCCGACTCCATGCAGATGGTGTCGGCGATCCGCATCCGCCTGCGCGAGGGCGACACCAAGGCGGAAGCCGTCCGCTTCGCGGTGCGCATCGTCGGTCCGGCCTGTGTGCTGGCGCACGGCGTGGCGCTGCTCTCCTTCCTGGCCCTGCTCGTCTCGCCGTCGGCGCTGATCCGCACCTTCGCCGTCGCCGGCGCGCTGGCGGTGCTGATCTCGTTCGTCGCCGTGATCCTGGTGCTGCCGCTGATGGGCCTCTTCCTGATCCGCAACGAGGCCAAGCTCGCACGTGACCGCTCGCCCGCCGACCGGCTGATGGACGGGCTCGGCACCCTCGTCGGCTGGGTCGTCGATCGGGTGGTGCACTGGCCGTTCCTGACCACGGCAGTGGCACTCGTCTCGTTCCTGTACCTGGGACATGCCTACCTGCAGCTCGAGCCGCGCTACCGCCTCGCCGACCAGGTGCCGGACCGCGAGGAGGCGCGGGTCGGGACGAAGCGCATCGACACCAAGCTCACCGGCGCCAACCCGGTGCACGTCCTGATCGAGTGGAAGGACGGCAAGTCGCTCTATGCGCCGGCCACCATCGAGGTGATCGCCAAGGCGCACGAGATCCTGGAGAAGCAGGCGGGCCTCGGCAACGTGTGGTCGCTGGAGAGCCTGCGCCGCTGGCTCAAGGACGCCGGCGACGAGCGCATCGAGACGGTGGAGCGCTACGTCAAGGTCCTGCCCGAGCACCTGGTGCGCCGCTTCATCGCCAGGGAGGAGAACGCGGTGCTGGTGACGGGCCGGCTGCCCGACGTGGACTCGAGCCAGATCCTGCCGGTGGTTGAGAAGGTCGACCGCGCGCTCGACGACCTGCGCAAGGCGCATCCGGAGTTCAGCGTCTCCGTCACCGGCCTGCCGGCGATCGCCGCCCGCTCCTCGGCGCGCATGATCCGGCAGCTCAACGAGGCGCTGCCGCTCTGCGTGGCATTCGCCGCGGTGCTGCTCGCGATCGCCTTCCGGTCGCCGTTCGTCGGGCTCGTGAGCCTGTTGCCCGGGCTCTACCCCGTGGTGGTGTCGGGCGCGATCCTGCGCTGGACCGACGGCGGGCTCGAGTTCGCCTCGGTGGTGGCGCTGCTGGTGGTGTTCGGCCTCGCCATCGACTCGCTCATCCATTTCTTCAACCGCCTGAGCCTCGAGGAGCGCAAGGAGCCGCGCGCCGACCTCGCCATCCGCAACGCGCGCGTGCTGGTGGGCCCCGCGATCATCCTCACCACGCTGGTGCTGGCCTTCGGTCTCGGCGTGACGGTGTTCTCCGACCTGCCGTCGTTGCGCGTCTTTGGCCTCGTGTGCGGCACCACGCTGATGGCCTCGCTGCTCGCCGACCTCGTGTTCCTGCCCGCGCTCATCATGCTGGTGCGCAAGGTCTGGCGCCACCGCGTGGTCGGGTAGTTTCACCCGTCATCCCGGAAGCCGAGCCCCGGCCTCGAGCCGGGGCGAGGCTATCCGGGACCCCGTGAGGTCGGCGCGACTCGCTCGACGAGGTCCCGGATAGCTTCGGGCTGCGCCCTCAGCTTCCGGGATGACGGGTGCGCGGAGCTCAGCGGTTGAAGAACCAGAGGAGGAGGCTCAGCGCGATGCTGACGATGATCGAGGTGGTGATCGGTATGTAGATCCGCGCACAAGGGCTGAAAAGCCCATATTTTGCTGCATTTCTCTGCTCCCTTGTTGCATCTTGTCGCAATTTCCGGCGACTCGAGGGGACCCAATGGGCATCAGGCAGCGTACTTGGGAATGGAAGGGCAAGCAGAAGTCCGCATGGATCGTTGACTATTTCGACCTGAAAGGAAAGCGGCGCCTCAAGACTTTTCGCACGAAGCGCGAGGCCTCCGACTTCGCCGCCACAACTCGCATCGACATCAAGCGCGGGGTGCACGTCGCCGACTCGGCCAGCATCACCGTCGGCGAAGCTGGTCAGTTGTGGCTCGCTACCGGCAAGGAGAACGGCCTAGTCCGGTCCTCGCTCCAACAGAACCAACAACACCTCGATCTCCACATCACGCCGTTCATGGGCAGCGACAAGCTGACCAAGCTGACGGTGCCGGCCATCCGCGCGTTCGAGGGGGACCTGCGCGCTAACGGCCGCTCGGCGGCTATGACGAAGAAGGTGCTGGCCAGCCTCGGGGCCATCATCGCCGATGCCCAGGAGCGCGGCTTGGCCAGCCACAACCCGGCGCGCGAGATGCGCCGAAACCGGGGCAGGCGGCGCACCAAGGGCACGAAGGAGCGCAAGCGCCAGCTGGCGGTGGGCGTGGATATCCCGACGCCCGCCGAGATTCGCGCCATTCTGTCCAAGGCTGCCGGCTTTCGGCGCGCTTTTTTTGCCACGGCCGCACTTGCCGGGTTGCGCTCTTCCGAACTGCGGGGCCTGCGTTGGCAGGATGTGGACTTCGCCAAGGGCACGGTCAGCG
>Ga0075421_100005726_pt1 | contig 15052 bp, 13 predicted proteins | sample SoiMetdeltSBSDD5_FD_75292 | JGI IMG/M metagenome (GOLD analysis project Ga0075421, IMG submission 75292) | Bulk soil microbial communities from a Populus tree surrounding site in Tennessee, USA - Soil MetaG P. deltoides SBSDD5 | ecosystem: Environmental > Terrestrial > Soil > Tree plantation...
GTGGTCGGCGACGACGACGCGCGACCAGTCGAAGGCGGGGTCGAGGGTGACTCTCCTGAGGCGCCCGCGCGCCACAGGGCTGCGGACGGTCTTGGCGTGGAGCATCCCATCGAGCGAAATATCATCGACGTAGCGCGCCGCGCCGGTGAGTTTGTCGTAGCCCTCTTTGCGCAGGACATTTCGGCCGACTGACATGGCAGCTCCCGGGGACTGGACTTAGTCTACGCGGGGCCCCGGCGGGTGACAAGCCTGCCGGCGTCAGCGACTCTCGCCCCCGGCGCCGGAGGCCGCCGACAACTGCCGCGCCGCGGAGCGCGCCTCCGCGATGACGGCGCCTTCGTCGAGCGTCAGCAACTCTCGCCCGCGCATGACGACCCGCCCGTCGATGACGACCGTCTCGACGTCGCCCGCCACGGCGGCGTAGACAATCGTCGAGACCAGGTCGGGCCGCGGGGTCGTGTGCAATTGATCGATATTGAGTATTATCAAGTCGGCGCGCTTGCCAACCTCGACGCTCCCGACCTCGGTCTCGAGGCCGAGGGCGCGCGCGCCCGCGGTCGTCGCCAGGCGGAGGGCGGCGAGGGCGGGGAGGGTCTGCGGCCCGCGCCGGACTTTCTGGAGGAGCGAGGCGGTGCGCATCTCGGTGAACATGTCGAGCCGGTTGTTGCACGGCGCGCCGTCGGCGCCGAGCGAGACCGAGATGCCGCGCCCGAGCATCTCGGCCACCGGCGCGATCCCCGAGGCGAGCTTGAGGTTGGATGAGGGGCAATGCGCGACGTGGGTGCCGGCCGCGCGGAGGATTTCGAGCTCGCCCTCGTCGAGGTGGACGCAGTGCGCGAGGACGACGTGCGGCCCGGCGAGGCCGACGTCGCTCAGGTACTCGACGTTGCGCCGGCCCGTGAGGCGCGCGACGAGCGCGATCTCGTCCAGGTTCTCCGAGGCGTGGGTGTGGACGAGTACCTGGCGTTCGCGCGCGAGCCGCGCGACGCGCTCGAGCAAGGCGCGGGTGCAACTGAGGGCGAAGCGCGGGGCGAAGCAATAGCGGATGCGCCCGTCAGCCCGGCCATGCCAGCGCGCGAGCAGGTCGAGCGACGCGGCGATCGAGACTTCGGTCTCCTCGAGCATCGCGGCCGGGACCCCGTCGCCCTGGTCCATCATGCATTTGCCGACCGTGGCGCGGAAGCCCGACTCCTCGACCGCGCGGAAGACGGCCTCGGTGTGGTTGACCGTCTCCATGGTCAGCGCGCAGGTGGTGCCGCCCCGGATCAACTCAGCGATCCCGAGCCGCGCCGAAGCCGAGAGTGAGGCCTCGGTGTGCGCGGCCTCGAGCGGCCAGACGCGCTCGCGGAGCCAGTCGATGAGCGTCAGGTCGTCGGCTGCGCCGCGCATGAGCGTCTGGCAGAGGTGGACGTGCGTCTGGACGAAGCCGGGGAGGAGGATGCGGCCACGCGCCTCGATGACGTCGTCGGCGCCGCGCGCCGCGAACGCGCCGATCGCCGCGATGCGCGCGCCTTCGACCCAGACGTCGCCCTCGAAGATGCGGTGCTCTGCGTCGAGCGTGACGACCGTGGCTCCCCGGATGAGTAGTGTGCGGGTCATAGTGCGGCGGGGATTATACTGCAAAATAGCCCACGGATAACACGGATCGGCCAAATCAGCAAGGATCGGCACGGATCAGAATCCGTTGACGCGGCTCGGCGATCTGCTGCAAGCTGTCGGCGTCCGCCCGTTCTGATCAACGCGAGGCGCCCCCCGCGCGCTTCCGGGAATGATTCAGAGCTGGGAGAAGACTAATGTTCTTTCGACGCACATCCGGCCGCGCGGGGGCGGCGCATTTGCTGGCGCTGCTCCTGCTCGCCGGGCACGCCACCGCCGGAGGGGCCACCATGAACGAGCCGACCGAGGCCGGGCAGACCGGCAGCAGCACGATCGACGATCAGCAGAGCGTCGCGCTCACGATCTACAACTCCAACCTCGGCCTGGTCAAGGACACGCGCCGGCTGCGCCTGCCGCGCGGCGCCTCGCAACTGCGCTTCATGGACGTGGCGCAGCAGATCAACCCGACCACGGTCCACATCAAGTCGCTGACCGCGTCCGACGCCGTCAGCGTCGTCGAGCAGAGTTACGAGTACGACCTGCTCAACCCGCAGAAGCTGCTCGACAAGTACGTCGGCCGCGAGCTGACGCTCGTGCTCCGCAAGCTGGAGAACAACACCGAGCAACTCGTCCCGACGCGGGCGACGCTGCTCTCCAACAACCAGGGCCAGGTCTGGCAGCTCGGCGACCAGATCGTGATCAACCCGACCAACGTCGCCGAGATCCGCTTCGACCGCCTGCCCGCCGACCTGATCGCCAAACCGACGCTCGTCTGGACGCTCGACAACGCCGGCGCCGAGTCACACACGGTCGAGGCCTCATACCTGACCACGGGCCTGAGCTGGCGCGCTGACTACGTCGTCGTCGTCAACCAGAGCGACACGCAGGCGGACCTCAACGGCTGGGTGACGGTCAATAACCAGAGCGGCGCGGCCTTCCGCAACGCCGGGCTGAAGCTTGTCGCGGGTGATGTCAACCGGGTCAAGGACGAGCGCGAGGTGGCGAAGGTCATGCGGCAGATGGACGCAATGGCGGCCGCCGCCCCCCAGCAATTCGAGGAGCAGGCCTTCTTCGAGTACCACCTCTACACGCTGCAGCGCCCGGCGACGCTCAAGCACAACGAGACGAAGCAGATCAGCCTGCTCTCGGCGGCGGACTTCGGGATCAAGAAGGAGCTCGTCCTCAGCGGGCAGCCGCATTACTACCAGGGCTTCAACAACCCCGGCGAGCCGATCAAGGAGAAGGTCGGCGTCTACGTCGAGTTCAAGAACGCGAAGGCGCAGGGGCTGGGGCAGCCGCTGCCGGCCGGCGTCGTCCGCGTCTACAAGGCTGACCCGGCGGGCGCGCAGCAGTTCATCGGCGAGAGCCGGATCGGCCACACGCCGAAGGACGAGTCGGTGCGCGTCAAGCTCGGCGACGCCTTCGACGTCGTCGCCGAGCGGAAGCAGACTGACTACAAGGCGATCGCGCGGCGCGTTTTTGAGTATGCCTATGAGATCCGCATCCGCAACCACAAGGAAGAGGCGGTGACGGTCATCGTCAACGAGCCGATCGGGGGCGACTGGGAGATTGTCAACTCTAGCTTCCCGGCGGAGAAGACGGCCGCCTTCGCCGCGCGCTTCAGCGTGCCGGTGGCGAAGGATGGTGAGGCGGTGCTCAGTTACCGCGTGCGGGTCAAATTCTAAGGCCTTGATGGGGCGCCCGGAATTCAGCGGGGGGGCCGTTAGGCCCCCCCAGTTCAGCAGCGTCCTCAGCCATTAGGGTATTTACCGCTGCCAATTGCCGTGCATTATAGCAGACCCGACCAATTTGACAAGTCAGCGCATGGCCTTCTTAGTGATCGTTAACTGACACTCTCTCCGGCGAGTGAGCGCAGCCCGTCCTCGTCGATGACCCTGATCTTCAACTCTTCCGCGCGGGCGAGTTTGGATCCCGCCTCCTCTCCGGCGACGACAAAATCGGTCTTCTTGCTCACGGTCGAGGTGACGCGCCCGCCGCGCGCCTCAATGAACTCCTTGGCCTCGTCGCGCTTCATCGCCGGCAGCGTCCCGGTGAGGACGAACTGCTTGCCCTCGAAGACCCGCGCCACCTCGGCGCCTCCCGCGCGCGGGAGCTGCGTCTCGACGCCGGCCTCCTCGAGGCGCCGGATCAGTTCCCGGTGGCGCGGCTGGCGGAACCATTCGGCGACGCCCGCGGCGACCACTTCGCCGACCTCGTAGATTGCGGAGAGTTCAGCGGGCGTCGCCGCGGCGAGACGCGCGAGGCTTCCGTAGTGGCGCGCGAGCAGTTGCGCCGTGCGCTCGCCGACGTGGCGGATGCCGAGGCCGTAGAGCAGCCGCGCCAGGCCGGCCCCCTTGCTCGCCTCGATCTGCGCGAGCAGGTTGTCGGCCGACTTCTCGCCCATCCGCTCGAGCGCGACGAGCTCGTCGCGACGCTCGCGCAACTGGTAGAGGTCGGCGAAGTCGCGCACCAGCGGCGGGAGCGCATCGCGCGGGGAGGTGAGCTGCTCGACCAGGGCCTCGCCCAGCCCCTCGATGCGCATGGCGCGGCGCGAGGTGAAGAGCAGGAGCCCGGCGCGCAGCTTCGCCGGGCAGTCAGGGTTCGGGCAGCGGGTGACGACCTCGCCCTCCGGCCTGACGGCGGGCGTCCGGCAGACGGGGCAGCGCCGCGGGAAGACGAGGCGCGTCTCCTCGCCGGTCCGCCGCTCGGTGATCACCTTGACGACCTGCGGGATGATCTCGCCGCTCTTCTCGATGAAGACCCAGTCGCCGCGCCGCACGCCGAGGCGCCGCATCTCGTCGGCGTTGTGCAGGCTCGCCCGCGCGACGGTCGTGCCGGCGAGTGGCACCGGCTCGAGCGCGGCGACGGGCGTGATCGCGCCGGTGCGCCCGACCTGGTAGATGACCTCGACGAGGCGGGTCGAAACCTGGCGGGCAGGGAATTTGTAGGCGATCGCCCATCGCGGCGACTTGGCGGTCGCGCCGAGCTCCTCCTGGACGCCGACCTGGTTGACCTTGACCACCGCGCCGTCGATCTCGTAGGTCAGCTCGTCGCGCCGCCGCTCCCACTCCTGGCAGAAGGCGATGACCTCGTCGATCGTCGGGCAGTGGCAGTGATGCGGGTTGACCTTGAAGCCGGCGCGCGCGAGCCAGGCGAGCGACTCGGCGTGGGTGGCGAAGGCCGGCCCGCCGTCGAAGAGCAGCTGGTAGCAGAAGATGTCGAGGCGGCGCGCGGCGACGACGCGCGAATCGAGCTGCCGCATGGTCCCGGCCGCGGCGTTGCGTGGATTAGCGAAGGGGGCAAGTTCCTGCTCGGCGCGCTCGCGGTTGATCTGCTCGAAGACCGAGCCGGGTAGGTAGACCTCGCCGCGGACCTCGACCTCGCGCGGGGGCGCGGGCTCGAAGAGGCCGCGCTGCGGCGGCCGCGTCTCGGCCTTGAGGCGCAGCGGGACCGAGCGAATGGTGCGCGCATTCTGGGTGACGTCCTCGCCGCGCACCCCATCGCCGCGCGTCACGCCGCGGGCGAGCGCGCCTCCCTCGTAGATCAGCGAGATGCTCAGGCCGTCGATCTTCAGCTCGGCAACGTAGTCGAAGGGGCGCCCGCCGGCGAGCCGCTCGCAGCGGCGGGCCCACTCGCGCAGCTCGCCGATGTCGTAGCTGTTGTCGAGCGACATCATCGGCCGCTGGTGACGGTACTCGGCGAAGCCCGCGGCCGGCGCCCCGGCGACACGCTGCGTCGGGCTGTCGGGTGTGACCAGGTCGGGGCGCTGCTCCTCGAGTTCGCGCAGCCGCCGCATGAGGGCGTCGTACTCGACGTCGGCGACGACCGGGTCGTTGAGCACGTAATAGCGGTAGTCGTGATCGAGGATTTCGCGCCGCAGCTCCACGATTTCCTGCTCGGCGGGGTTGGTCTTGCGCGCGCGTTCAGCCATGGCTCGCACAATATACAGCGTTTTCCAGGCGCGAGGAATAGGGCGCGGGTGCCACCCTCCGCATCATCCGCGTTCTTCCCGATCCCGCCACTCGGGCGGCATCTGGCTGACCTTCTCGCGGCCGGTCGGCTGGTAGACCGGCTTGCCGAGCGGGCGGTAGGGCAGCCGCCCGGCGTAGAAATCCGCGATCCGCTGCCGGCCGACGCGGACGTATTGCTCGTCCCGCTCGCACCCCAGGGCGCGGCGGCCGTGGCGCAGCGCGGCGAGCAAGGCGGAGCCGACGCCGGAGAACGGGTCGAGCACCCAGTCGCCCGGGTCAGTCAGCGCGAGGACGCAGCGCTCGACCAGCTCGATCGGGAACTGGCAGGGGTGAATCGTCTTCTCCGGGTGGTTGGCCTTGACGTTTGGGATTTCCCAGAGCGCGCTCTCCCAGTCGCGCGCGACGACGGCCCAGGTATCGGCCGGGTTCTTCCCGAGCGGGTTGCCCGACGGCTGCCCGCGCTTCTCGCCCTTGAAGTAGGTCTTGCCCGGGTACTTCGACGGAACGCGCACCGGGTCGAGGCGGAAGGTGTAGGCGTCGCCCTTAGTGAACCAGAGGAGCACCTCGTAGCGCCCCGAGAAGCGCTTCCGCGCATGCAGCCCGTGGGCGAAGTGCCAGATGACGCGGTTGCGCAGCTTCAGGCCGCGCGACTTGAAGAGCGGGTAGTAGAAGACGTCGAGCGGGTAGACCTCGCTCTTCTCGACGTAGTTGCCGACCTGCCAGCAGAGCGAGCCCCCGGGCGCGAGCACGCGCACCAACTCGTCGAGGACCGGGTCGAGCGCGGCGAGGTACTTCCCGAGCCGCGTCGCCTTCTCATAGGCCTTGCCGAGGTTGTAGGGGGGCGAAGTGATGACCAGCCGCGCGAGCCCGTCCGGCAGGCCGCGCAGCGTCGGGAGACAGTCGCCGTGGACGATGACCGCCGCCGCCTCCGGGCTGAACGCGGCGGCGATGTCGGGCCCGTCTCGCACCTACTCGACCTTGACGCCGCGCCAGAAGGCGACGTGGCCCCGGATTTGCCCGGCCCCATCCATCGGTTCCGGGTAGAACCACGCCGCATCCTTATTAACATCGCCGCCGACGACCACGTCGTAGTAGCTCGCCGTTCCCTTCCACCCGCAGACGGTGTGCGTCTCACTCGGCCTGAAGAATTCCTCTTTGACCGCCTCGGGCGGGAAGTAATGGTTCCCCTCGACGATGATCGTCCGGTCGCTCTCGGCGAGCACGGTGCCGTTCCAGGTCGCTTTCATCTGATGACCTCCGTGCGCACGGCCAGGGAACTGACCCGCGCCTCGTTGACCTCGTACCCGATGCCCGGCCCCGCGGGGGCGGGGATCGTCCCGCGCGCGGTGACCTCGACCGCCGGGGTGATGATGTCCTCGCTCCAGTAGCGCTTCGAGGCCGAGACGTCGCCCGGCAGCGTGAAGCCGGGGAGCGTCGACATGGCGATGTTGTGCGCGCGCCCGACCCCGGCCTCGAGCATGCCGCCGCACCAGACCCTCACCCCGCGCCCGTGGCAGTAGTCGTGGACGCGCCGCGCCTCGGCGTGGCCCGAGACGCGCCCGAGCTTGATGTTGATGATCCGGCAGGCGCCCAAACCGAGCGCCTTGCGCGCGTCCTCGGCGCTGAGGATCGACTCGTCCAGGCAGATCGCGGTCTTGACCTGCCGCTGCAACTCGGCGTGGTCGATGATGTCATCGTAGGCGAGCGGCTGCTCGATGAGCAGCAGGCCGAACTCATCGAGCCGCGCGAGCCTCTCGGCGTCCTCGAGCGTGTAGGCCGAATTGGCGTCGACCGTCAGAGGGATCTCGGGGAACTCCCGCCGCACGGCCCGGGTCATGTCGACGTCGCGCCCCGGCTTGATCTTGATCTTGATCCGCCGGTAGCCGGCCGCGAGCTCGGTCTCGATCTTCTCGAGCAGCGCGGCGTCGGTCTCCTGGAGGCCGATCGAGACGCCGCAGGCGATCTCTTCCTGGGTGCCGCCGAGCAGCCGCCAGAGCGGGACGCCCTGCCGTCGGGCTTCGAGGTCCCAGACCGCCGTCTCGACCGCCCCGCGCGCCATGCGGTTGCCGCGGATGCGGGAGGTCAGGGCGGAGACGTCGCCCGGCGACTCGACCTCCCGGCCGAGGACCATCGGCCCGGCGAAGTCGCGGATGACGACCCAGGCCGTGTCGGTCGCTTCATGGTTGTAAAACGGGTTCTCCCCGACCGTGCACTCGCCCCACCCTGCGAGTCCGTCGGCGAAGACCTTGACGAGGATGATCCGCCGCTCGGTCGTGCGCCCGAAGCTCGTCTCGAAGGGCGCCACCAGCGGCAGGCGAATCTCGCGCAGCTCGATGCGTTCAATTTTCATGTCGGTCAATACCCCGCGGGTAATTCGCCACGCTCGTCCTTGAAGAAGAGGTACCGGCTGTGGCCGCCGCCGCGCCCGGCCTCAAAGCCGGCGCAGTAGAGCCCGTCCCCGAGGTGGCGCCGGAAGGCGGCGCGAACTTCGGCCTGCCAGCGCTGCGCCGCGGCCATGTCTTCGGCCTTGATCTGCTCGATCTCGCGCGGGATCTCGACCTCCGCCGCCGGCTCGCCCCGCCGGCGCCGCCCCGCGAGCGTCTCGGCGACGTGGCCGGAGCCGGCCCACCACTCGACGAAGAGCCGGTCGGTGTCCAGGCCGCGGTGGAGCGCGCTCGTGCTCGCGTTGCCGTAGTAGTTGGCGTAGTAGGTCCGGACCACCCCGCCGAGCCTGGCAAGGTTGAGATAGGCGTTGCGCGACTGGAGCGGGTCGAAGGTCCAGGTGAGCAGCGGGACGCCGCGCTCCAGCGCCCGATCGCGCTGCGCCAGCTTGAGCCGGACGCCGATCCCCGAGTTCTGCCACTCGCGCTCGACGGCGAGCATGTGCGAGTAGTAGTAAGGCCGCCGCCTCTCGTCGAAGGCCGCGAGCGCGTGCGCGAAGCCGAGCAGGCGCCCGGCCGGGTCGAAGGAGCCGAGCGTGAAACCGCCGCTCCGCCGGGTGATGACGAACGACCGCAGCGGCGTGATGTCGAGGTCAGAGAACTGCCAGACGCGCCGCTGCATCTCGAGGCAGGCGCTGAAGTCCTCGAACGATTCGCACTCGCGGATGAGGTAATCGGGGGCCATGGGTGCGGCGCTCATACGGTTTCCAGGTCTCCGGGACGCGGTGTCCGATACTACCCACCCGCGGCGCGAGCGTCAAATGAGTAGCGATCAGCGGACGGCTTTCAGCGTTCGGCAATTTCGCTGATCTCAGCCCCCGGTTGAGAATCTAGGCTCGGTCAATTTCATTAATTCCCAACGTTAGACGGAAGTTAGGCTCCGGAGAGTCTGGTGACCTCGTGAGATGCCGACGCCTCTTAACGGCCCATCCAACCGCCATCGACGGTCAGAATCGCGCCGTTGACATAATTCGAAGCTGCCGAAGCGAGAAAGACTACGGCGCCAGCGAGGTCGTCCGGCTCGCCCCAGCGTCCCGCCGGAATGCGCGCGAGGATCGCGGTGTTGCGCACCGGGTCAGCCCTCAAGGCGGTGGTGTTGTCGGAAGCAATGTAGCCCGGAGCAATGGCATTGACTTGCACACCCCGCCCGGCCCATTCGTTGGAAAGCGCCATCGTGAGTTGGCCGACTGCGCCTTTGCTGGCGGCGTACCCGGGTACGGTAATGCCTCCCTGAAAGGTCAGCAGTGAAGCCGTAAAAATAATCTTGCCCGCGCCGCGCGCGACCATCTCTTTGCCCAGTTCGCGGCTCAGCACAAACTGCGCATTGAGATTGATCTCCATGACCTTATCCCAATACTCATCGGGGTGCTCGGCGGCCGGTTTGCGCAAGACAGTTCCGGCGTTGTTGACCAGAATGTCAATCAAAGGGAAGTCTGTTTTCACCTGATTGATAAACGCATACACCGCCGCGCGATCGGCAAAGTCACAGGCATAGCCTTTAAACCGGCGGCCGCGACGGGCAATTTCTTTTTCCACGTCGCTGCCGGTGGCTTCGAGCGACTGACTGACGCCGATGACGTCGGCCCCGGCTTCGGCCAACGCCAGGGCCATCGCTTTGCCGATGCCGCGCCTGCAACCCGTCACGAGCGCTGTTTTTCCATCCAGCCTGAACAGATCTAAAATTCCCAAAATATATCCCCCCGCTCTCGGTTCAGGATCCTGACGAGCACTCGATTAAGACCTTCATTACTTCGCCGCCTTTCTCGAGCTGGCGGAGACCCCATTCAAGGTCGTCGAGCGGACAGACATTGGTGATCAGTTTGGCGAGCGGCAACGCGCCGGAAGCCGCGAGAGCGATGGCCTCCTCGAAATCCTGCGCTTCGTAAACGCGTGCGCCGCGCAAACTGATCTCGCGCCAGAAAAATTTGAAGAGGTCGACTTGCGGCGGTTGGCTGAAGATGGCGACGATGACGATGCGTCCGCGCACACGCGGCAACCTCGTCATCATCTCCGCGCCTGCCTTGGAACTCGTAACTTCAAAGACGACGTCGGCGCCCGCGCCGCCGGTCTGTTCCTCAACCACCGCGACAAGATCAGTTTCGGCGGGATCGGCCACCTCAATGCCGAGCCCTTGCAAGAGCATGATGCGAAACGGATTCACTTCGGACACCAGCACACGCGCGCCCTTCCGTTGGGCGACCAGCGCAATCAATGCGCCGATCGGCCCTCCGCCCAGGACGACGACAAATTCATCCGCCTTCACTTCGCCGAGGCGCACGTCATGACAGGCCACGGCGACGGGTTCGATAAGCGCGCCTTCCTTGAGCGAAAGCGCATCGGGCAAGCGGTGCAGCGTCGGCGCAGGTACTGTCAAGAGTCTTTGCATCGCGCCGGGCCGGTCAACGCCGATGACTTTCAGTTGCTGGCAAATGTGCGAATGCCCGGCCTTGCAGGCCGGGCACGCGCCGCAGGAATCCAGCGGGCGCACCGTGACGCGATCTCCCACTGCCCAGCCTGATACGTCAGCGCTGAGAGACTCGATGACGCCCGACATCTCGTGGCCGATGATGGCAGGTTTGGTCACGCGGTGATCCATCGCCCCATGAAAGACGTGCAGGTCAGTTCCGCAAATCCCGCAGTGGGAAACGCGAACCTGGACTTCACCTGCGGCCGGGGCGACCGGGATACATTCCCCGATGCGGATCAGCTCATTCCCTTCATAAAACGCGGCTTTCAATCCTGACCTCCTATCTGTCGTCCTATGTCAGAGCAATCCTGAACGTGGAAGCGTGCGGCCCGGCCGATCGAGCGGGCAGTTTGATCACCATCCCGACTTGCTTTGTGACCGTCAGTGCGGTGGGAGTAAATATTTTCTTCATGATCCGGCTCTTCAATTCGCTGGCACGGTGAGGACGACTTCTTTCGCCGTCAGCGTCAGCAACGGATGTTTGATGAGCGCCTGAAACTGGTACCGCTGCCCCGGCTCAAGGCTGCTGATCGCCTGTTTGAATACTCCCGGAGCAGCGCGCGACGTCAGCGTTGTCACCGCCCACGGACGCGAGTTGAATTCAGTCGCTTCGGGTCTGACGCGGTATTGGAAGCCGACTTCGACCGTCGCGGCCTTGCCGAGGTCATCGAGGCGGCCTTCCACGATCACGGCTTGCGCCGCCGCGTCCCAACGCGCCGCGAGCGTTTCAATCTTCGGCGGTGTCACGCCCGACGTGACGTTGGTCAGTTTGATGACGACCGGGTTCGGCCATTGGTTATTGGTGTACAGGCGGTGCGCCTTCCACGCCGTCAGCTTCAAGCCATCGGGCGTTTGTGTGAACGAAGCCTGCGGTTTGACCTGGGGGCGGTACTCAACCAACTCGCCTGTCTGCCCCAGGACGCTGATTTGTGTTTGCGCCGTCGCCGCGGCCGATTTCAGGGTCAGCGTTTTCGCCTCGCCGTACTTCCATTCGCCGCCGACAATGGCGTAAAGCGTCCCGCCGTTGCGCGTGAACCAGATGTCGCCTTCGTTGGTCACGACCCACGGGCGTGTCTTCCAAATCGCTTCGCGGTTGACGAACATCCACAACGCCACCTCGCGCAAACGGTCTTCCTGCTCGATGGGCAATTCGCCGTTCGGCTTCGGGCCGACGTTGAGCAGCAGGTTACCACCTTTGGCGCGCGTTTCGATCAGGATGCGAATCAGTTCCTGACCCGATTTATATATTTCATTTGTCGGCTTGTAAGGCCACTCGGTGCCCATCGTCAGGTTGGCTTCCCACGCGCCCGGGAGCGGCAAGCCGGGGATGAACTGCTCCGGCGTCTCAATCGCGCCGCGCGTGACGACGATGTCCGGATCGAGTTCCCAGCACAATTCGCGCAAGCCGCTTTCAGGCCCGTCAATAAAGAAGAAATCAATCTTGCCGTAGTTTGTCAGCAACTCGCGGACTTGCGCTTTGTCGAGTTCCATCAAGCCCGGGTTCTCCATCGGCGTGACGCCCGGGTGCGGGTAGCGCGCGACGGGGCGGTTGTTTTGATGGAGCCACAAAAAATCATCCGGCGAAAAGTAAAAGCCAATCGCGATACCCTGTTTGCGAAACGCCGTGACCAGTTCTTTTTGCAGGTCTTTACCGTATGGCGTATTCATGACGTTGAACGGCGTGGTCCCGGTATCCCACATGCAGAAGCCCGCGTGATGCTTTGAGGTGAAGACGACGTACTGCATCCCGGCCAGTTTCGCCAGTTCGGCCCATTCGTCAGGGCTGTATCGGCGCGGATTGAACAGCTTCGGCAGATCGGCGAAATAGCGGTCTGAATAATCCCGTGACGCGCCCGCCAGCGAATGGCTGATGACGCCCCCGAGCGTACCGTCCACGTTCCAGTGAATGAACATGCCGAAGGCGAGGTCGCGGAACCATTCGAGACGCTCCGGTTTATTGCCGGATTTTGTTTGCGCGCCGGCGTGAGGCGACGCGCCCAGTAAGAACAGCATACTTGCGATCACGATGCGAGACACGGATTTTGTCATTGAACTCCCCGAAACCGATGAATCAATGAATGCGGGGCCGTATGCCATCTTGTCTGACTGATGCCATCGCATGCGGTCTCAAACGTCAATCGCAGCGAGCCCTGCGTCACGCGCGGCAAACACGCCGCCATCGCTTGGCCGAGGCATGTGTTGACTTGCGCGCCGGCGGCGTCAATCTGCGCGGCGTTGTCCGCCGCCGTAAACTGCGTCTGGTTGAAGGTGTTGTCAATCTCCCAACGGAGTTGCAGTTTAGACTTCTCGCTGGAGAAAGGGAAGTTCTTGACGAAGGAGGTATCCCAGTTGTGAACGCCGGGCAGGCGGAATACATCTTTCGGCGCGTTAGTTAGTTGAGGCCCCGGCACAATTTCCGGGGCCAAGTTATTTGAGGCCTGGGCATAAATCCGACTTCAGGTCTTGATGCGTCAGCCAGGCCATCGTAGCCAGCGCCATCGCGACGCCGCACGCGCCCCAACCCAACAGTTGCAGCGTCCAGAACAAGGTCATTTTGTGGGTGAGCCATCTGAGCATTTGCATGACAGAGCGTAGCCCGTGATACGCCCGGTGTGAAGATATTACCATCGACGAGATCACATGTTTCAACGCCAACAAAACTAGGCTGCCAGTAATTAGCGGCGCCATCAGGCACGGTGAGCCCGCGGGGCGGGCGAGAGACGCGCGGGCGACAGCCGCCCGCTGAAGCAGGCCCACTGCAACATCCGTCAGCGGACCCAGGGCTCGCGCCCCTGGGCTAACTGCCTCCACCAGCTCCGCGGGCTCAAACCGATCTTCCTAATTGTGCCTATCCTTCAGCCTAATTTCGCGTCCATCCGCGGGCTGTTTCTGACCGCTAATTGCCTAAAATCTACCGTTCGGCGATAATGTCGGCCTCAAAGGAGGATTCAATCATGGCTGACGATAAAGATTATAAAGAGTGCGAGCATGTGAGCTGTTCTTGTCCGGCGGCGGAAGGCAGCGATTATTGCAGCGCCTACTGCGAAGGCTCCGGTGACACCACCGAGATCACCTGCAATTGCGGGCATGGGGGCTGTGCCGGGGACGCCCACTAATAAGTTCCGGTCGCCGCGCGTCCGGTGATAGAATCTGGGCTCGCTATGGCGACACAGACCAGGGACTACTATAACGTGCTCGGCGTGAGCCGCGCGGCGACCGAGGCCGAGGTCAAGACGGCCTACCGCAAGCTCGCGCGCCAGTACCACCCAGACCTTAACCCGAACGACAAGGCCGCCGAAGAGAAGTTCAAGGAGTTGCAGGAGGCCTACGGCGTCCTCTCCGACCCCGAGAACCGGAAGAAGTACGACCAGTACGGGGCGAACTGGCGGGTGGCGGGCGAGGCCCGGGCGGGCCCGCCGCCTCCTCCGACCGGCGGCCCCGTCGACTTCGACTTCGGCGCTTTCGACGGCGGCGACCTGGGGGACATCTTCGAGATGTTCGGCGGCGGGCGCCGTCGGCCGCGCAGCAATCGGGGCCGCGACGTCGAGGCAACGCTCGAACTCTCGCTCGAGGACGCGCACCGCGGAGGGCGCCACACGCTCCAGCTACAGACGGTCGACGTCTGCCCGACCTGCGGCGGGGCAGGCGTCGTCGCGGATGACGCGGTCTGCCCGACCTGCGGCGGGGCGGGGCGCGTCGCGCGCCCGAAAACGATCGAGGTCAACATCCCGGCCGGCGTGCGCGACGGCGGGGCGCTGCGGCTGGCCGGGCAGGGCGGGGCCGGGGCTGCGGGCGCCCCGTCGGGAGACCTCTTTCTGCGTCTCCGGCTGCGGCAGCATCCAATTTTCACCGTCAACCAGGATGACCTCGAAGTGACGCTCCCGGTGGCGCCGTGGGAGGCCGTGCTCGGCGCGCGCGTCCCGGTGCCGACACTCGACGGGCAGGTCGAGATGACCGTGCCGGCGGGCGCGCAGGCGGGCCAGCGGCTGCGGCTGCGCGGCCAGGGGCTCAACCGCCGCGGCGGCGGGCGCGGCGACCTCTACGTGCGCCTCTCGGTCGCGGTGCCGAAGGCGGTGGGCGAGGAGGAGCGTCGGCTTTACGAGGAGTTGCGGCGCGCTTCGGGCTTTGACCCGCGCGTCCCGGGGAGGGCGACGACATGACCGGAGACGAACTGCGGGAGCCGATCGAGTGCGGCCCGGGGGACCCGCTCACGCCCGAGGCGGTGGCCGACGCGGTCGGGGCACGCCCGACGCTGATCCTGCGCCTGGCGCGGCAGGGGCTCATCGAATCACTTTCCGGCGAGGGGGGCGAGATCTTGCTGCCGTCGCACGCCGTGGTGCAATTGCGGCGCATGCTCCGGCTGCGGCGCGACCTGCGCGTCAACTTCGCCGGGGCGGCGGTGATCCTCGAACTGGTCGAGCGGATCGAGATCCTCGCGCGGCGGCGGTAAGCAACGGGGGTTGAGGCATGTCGAATCAGGAGACGACTCGGCGGCACCAGGACTACTTGTGGAAGTGCGTGACCAACTACTACGAGGAGCCGATCGCGCTCGCGCGCGGCGAGGGGATGTACGTCTG
>Ga0075421_100005728_pt1 | contig 15051 bp, 15 predicted proteins | sample SoiMetdeltSBSDD5_FD_75292 | JGI IMG/M metagenome (GOLD analysis project Ga0075421, IMG submission 75292) | Bulk soil microbial communities from a Populus tree surrounding site in Tennessee, USA - Soil MetaG P. deltoides SBSDD5 | ecosystem: Environmental > Terrestrial > Soil > Tree plantation...
GCGTCTTCGACGTTTTTCCCCTGCGCCGGTGTGAGCTCGTCGTCGAAGATCACGAGCGACGCATCCGTCTCCTGGATCAGCGTGCCGAGCTCTTCGATCTTCCCTTTTCCGAGATAGGTCGCGGGGTTCGGGCGGTCGATCTGCTGGGTGATGCTTCCGACTACGACGGCGCCGGCGGTGTCCGCGAGCTCCTCGAGCTCCTCGAGATGCTCGTCGACGTGATGCCGCGCTGATGTCCCCTTCCTCGGCGCGCCGACGAGCAGCGCGCGCTCGATCGGTGGGGTGATGGCAATGAGATCGCGGGCGATAAGGACGCTCCTGCAGAGGCGACGATTGTCTTGGCGGACGATTGTAAGCTATCAGGCGTGGTGTGTGATGGTTAACCGCCAGCGCCGAGCAGCGTCTTACTTCGTCCCACTCAAGGTTGAAAATCGCCGCGTCTGGTCGTAGGGGCGCGTGAAGCTTCCGATCGGCGTCCCCACCGTCACGTCGCCGTACACGCGGTAATTGACCGATCCCGTGTTCATGAGCTGCCGTCCGGCGGCACCGACGCCGGCATACGTGAAGTCGAGTGGCAGCGTCACGATCGTCGAGTCGTTCTCCTGCACCGAAAAGCGGTCTTTCAACTCGCCCGAGCCGAAGCGCACGGAGTCGACGACGAGGTTGTAAGTCAGGCTCGTGCCATCGAGCCGGAACCCGTTCGGGTTGTATACGCTCAGCTTCACTTCAAGTGAGCCGCCGGTGATGCCCAGGCTCGTGATGCGCGCCTCCTGAAAGTGCACGATCGGCTCCTTGAACGTCGCGCGACCTAACGTGGCGCATCCGATCGCGCCAAGCACCGCAGGGAGCGCAAGCGCGGTGGTCATGAACTTCATCGTCCGCATGATGGGGTCCCTCTTGTTCGAGCACGGGCGGCGCGACGCGGGCGCCATCCCGACGTGGATGTGATTCGGCTGTGTGTGACGATCCCAACGATTCATCGTAACCCACGACGTCATCGCGGTTCCCGTCCCTCTTCAGGTTCCCCGGAACGATCGGCGGGACGCGCGCCCGTGCGACCCCGAAGTGACTCCCACCACGCGAGCCGCTTCGCGATCTCCTTCTCGAAACCGAACGGCCCGGGGGTGTAGTACTGCGCGCCCCGTAGCTCCTCCGGGAGATACTCCTGCGGGATGAATGCATCGGCCGAATCGTGGGCGTACTGGTAGCCTCGGTTGTAGCCGAGCTCCTTCATGAGCGCCGTCGGTGCATTGCGGATGTGCAGGGGAACGGGCGCGGCGGGCGATTCTCGCGCCGCTTCGAGCGCGGCGCCCAGCGCCGCCTTCGAGCTATTCGATTTCGGCGCGGTCGCCAGGTAGATCGTCATCTGGGCGAGCGGCAGATACCCCTCCGGTGCACCCAACATGTGATATGCATCACGTGCTGCGACCGCTAGTTTGAGCGCCTCGGGGTCCGCCAAGCCCACATCCTCCGCCGCCATTGCGATCGCTCGCCGGAAGATCGTCATCGGATCCTCGCCGCCTTCGATCATCCGCGCCATCCAGTACAGAGCGCCTTGCGGATCGCTCCCGCGTAGCGACTTGTGGTATGCGCTGAGAAGGTTGAAGTGCTCCTCGCCGCTCTTGTCGTGCCGCGCGAACCGAAGCTGCATCGCCTCACGCGCCACCGCCGTCGTGACATGCCCGCCGTCACGGACGTAGTCGGCGGCCGCCTCCAGGACCGTCAGCGCGCGCCGAGCGTCGCCATCCGCTTCCGTCGCGATCACGTCGAGCGCGTCCTCGTCGACCGTCACCCCGCGGTTCGCGAGCCCTCGCTCGGCATCCGCGAGTGCGCGCACGAGGAGTCCGCGAACATCTTCAATCGGGAGCGCGCGCAGCACGAAAACGCGACTGCGGGAGAGCAGCGCGCCGTTGATCTCGAAGCTTGGATTCTCGGTCGTCGCGCCGATCAGCGTGACTGTGCCCTCTTCGACCGCCGGCAGCAGGCTGTCCTGTTGGGCCTTGTTCAGCCGATGGATTTCGTCGATGAACAGGATCGTGCGCGCCCCTCCCTGATCGAGGCGTTCGCGCGCCTCGCCGATGATCTGACGAATCCGAGGCACCCCTTCGCTGACGGCGCTGAACGGCACGAACACTCGGTTCGTCGCGGTCGCAATCAGTCGGCCCAACGTGGTCTTCCCGGAGCCGGGCGGCCCCCAGAAGATGACTGACCCGACGGAGCCGTTCTCGATGGCTTGTCGGAGCGCTTTCCCCGGCGCGAGGATGTGCTCCTGGCCGACGAGTTCGTCGAGCGTACGCGGACGAACGCGGGCGGCGAGCGGCTGCGCCTCCCGTGCCGTGGAGAAGAGCGACGCCTCCGAGCCATCGCCCCGCGCGCGCGGACTCATCCGCCCGCGACCGCCCGCGCGGCCATGTAGAGCCCGCCCCCAGCGAAGAAGCTCACTGGCAATCGCCAGCCGCGCTTCGCCTGGAACTCGGGAACGAGATTCGACGCCGCGACGTACAGCGTCACACCAGCCGACACCGCGAGGCCGATCTCGCGAAGGGCGCCGACGTACTCCGTGAGCAGAACACCCAATACGGTAGCGCCGCCGAGCGCAGCGGCGGCGCCAAGCGCCGTGCTGCGTCGAGCGCCAGCCGCGAGAAACAGACTCGAGATCGCCAATCCCTCGGGAAGCTTGTGCAGCAGTATGGCCATGGACACCAGGAAGCCGAGCGCGGGGCTCACCGCGAACCCGCTCGCGATCGCCACGCCGTCGAAGAACGTGTGAAGCAACAACCCGACCAGCGCCGATGCACTCACAGCCGCGGTCACCTCATGTGTCTCTTCGCCGAAATGGAAATGAGTCGCGAAGGTGTGCTGCGTGAGGTGCACCAGGAGGTAGCCGGCAAGAGCGGCCAGCGCCGCCGCACGCCCGCCCCGCTCGATCGATTCGGGCAACAGCTCTCCCATCGCGACGGCGATCATGAACCCCGCCGAGAGCGCCACCATGGTTTCGAGCGCCCGCATGCTCCACTTCGCGCGCGATGTCACAGCAGCGGCGCCGAGGACGTTCGCGAGCGCGGCGAGCAGCGCGTAGCCTAACGGGGGCAGGCTCACGCCGCGGTCAACGCGAGACGCTCTGCTGCTCCAGCAACTGCCAGCACGAGGTCGGGCGCTGGCGGGAACTCCGCGCGGCGAAGCTTCCAGCTCCGCGTGCGCACCATCCGTCGCTCTTCGAGCCCCTTCCCGTGCAGGATGTAGTACCACTGGTCCGTGCGCGCGTAGATGAAGAGCTCGAGATGTGGATTGAGCGTGAGCTGGTCTTCGCTCGTGTAGACCGCGAACTCGACACCGCCAAACGTCGCGAGCGGCGACTTCATGCGCGCGATCACCTCACGCACGTCCGGCAGCGCGACGTTCTCACCCTTCCACGCGAGCCCCGAGCGGACGTCTTCGAGCGCAACGTCGACGGCCGGCGGCAGATGCTCCGTGAGCGCGTGAAAGAGGTCCACGACGCGCTCCGCGTTGGCCGCGAGATGCGCGGCGTAGTACTCGTCCTCGCGCGTGAACGAGAAGCCGTCGGTGCCGGCGCGGAACCGGCGCCAGATCGAGCCTTCCGGCTGTCTGCCTCGAAAGAACATGGAGTCTTCAGGCCGTGTCGCCTGCCGCGCCGGCCCGGGCGGCGCGAGCGAGCTCGCGCGCTCGCGCGAGCAGCGGGTCAGTGGCGTTGCGCGCCGGATCGGCCACGACCCACTCCAGCAGGCTTCGTAGAATCTTACCGAGCTCGGGGCCGTGCGCGATTCCCATTCGTTGCAGGTCCTCCCCATCGACGGCCAGGTCCGCGAGCTCGATGGGGTCGCGGTAGGCTATGCGCAGGGCACGCCGGTATGTGGCGGCCACACGTCCCGCCTCCGGCGCCTCCTCCTGCACTGCCCGCGATGCCGCCCACCGCGCTGCAGCGAGGCGAAGGAACGGCGCCAATTGCGTGCGGCCCGTGAGGGCCGCCCACCCTCGGATAGTCGCGTCGTCGGGACCGGCGGGCGCCACGAGCGCCGTCGCAACGGAACCACTCATCGACTCCCACAACTCGGCAAGGCGCGTCATCGTCCGCACGTCCGCGTTCGAGAAGCGTAGATCGTGCAGCGCGCCACGGACCGCTTTTGCGGGGAGATCGAGAAAGAGCGACAGAAGCCGCTGGAGGCGACGCGAGTCACCCCGCCCTGGCCTCCGGGTTGCGCCGGGCAGCGGAATGTGGTCCGCGGACGAAAAGGCGAGTAGGCCCTGCTCCGAGAGCGGCGGCACGAGCGACGCGAGCGCCCCGCTGCTGCGCCACATGTCGAACGCGCGGCTCGGACACCGAACCTGCTCCATTGTCTTTTCGATTTCCTGCTTCACGCGCTCTCGCGAGAGGCGGCCGAGATGCGGGGCGCTGCGCACGATCGCGTCCCACGTTGCGGGTTCGACCCTGAAGCCGAGCCGCGACGCGAATCGGATCGCGCGCAACGCCCTGAGGCGGTCCTCGCGCATGCGTTCATCCGGATCACCGACGGCGCGGATGAGACCGCGGGCGAGATCCTCACGCCCATGGAACGGGTCACGAACTTCACCGGTCGACGGCGAAACGGCGATCGCGTTGATGGTGAAGTCGCGCCTTGCCAGATCGTCGTCCAGCGACGATCCGAACTCCACCACTGCGTGGCGGCCGTCTGTCTGCACGTCACGCCGAAACGTGGTCACCTCGTGCATCACGCCGGTCTCATCCAGTACGCCTACGGTGCCAAAGTCGAGACCGACTGGAACGGTCCGACGGAAGAGCCGGCGGACCTCGGTCGGGGTCGCAGCGGACGCCAGGTCCCAATCGAGATGCGCGTGACCGAGATACGCGTCCCGTACGGCTCCGCCGACGCACCACGTCTCGAACCCGGCTTGCTCCAGGCGCTCGGCGATCCGCCGAACGGCTTCCGGCGCGTTTACCACTGCCGTGCGCCGCTCCCCGCCCCATGTGCCGACCCGGCGGTCAATTTCGTCCTCATTGGGTGCCTTGGGGAGCCTGACCGGCTGCCATCTGTTTGTATATTCCGCCCGTGCCACTCGACCTCGAATTGCTGACCCGCTCCTGCGCGACGGACGCCTTCAAAGCTGACGTCGTCGCCTTCGCTTCCCGCGCGGAAGCGCGCTCGATCACGCTGACGCGCCACGTCCCGCGGATCAAGGTGATCCGGCTCATCAATCAGCTGCTTCACTCGCACCCCGAGTTCGCGATCGAACAGGTGCACGTGGACGCGCGATCGGGATGCTCGGACTTCGTCGGGACCGTTGTCGTTGAAGGTGGAGGCGATTCGCGACGGTTCGAGTTCGCCTGGGATTGCCGCTGGCGAGCCGAACAGGAGGGCTGGGTAGACGCATTCGGCTTTCCCGACCAGATCCGCGCGGCCGACGAGTTCGGCTGGAATTGCTTCCAGCGCTGGCACGAACGGCGGCAGCCGATGGAGTCTCAACACTGTCGTACCAGCGGCGGCTAGCCGCACAGGACACTCCCCCCGTTCACGTTCAGGATCTCGCCCGTAATGTGACGCGCGAGCTCCGAACAGATGAACACGATCGGACCGGCGATGTCGCGAGGCGTTGCGACCCGGCCGATCGGGATGTTGGCGGTGATTCGATCGCGCCCTTCGCTCATGGGCTCCGCGACCATTTCAGTATCTACCCACCCGGGCGCGACGGCGTTCACCGTCACATCGCGCGGCGCGAGCTCCACCGCGAGCGATTTCACGAACGAGATCATCGCGCCCTTCGATGCGGCGTAGTCGGCGTGATACGCCTCGCCCCGCTGGCCCGCCGTGCTGGATACGAGCACGATGCGGCCGCCGCGCTCGAGTCGGCGCGCGGCCGCGCGCGTCGTATAGAACATCGCATCGACATTCTCCGACATGGTGCGACGCCACTGCTCGTCGTTCATGTCCGCGAGCGCGACATCGTTAGGCGGCCAGATCCCTGCGTTGCCCACGAAGATGTCGAGCCCGCCGAACTCGCGCTCAGCGCGGTCGAACAGCGACGTCGTCCCGGCGAGCGTCGAGAGGTCTGCCGCGTGCGCGAACGCTCGCACGCCGCGCTCCGCGAGCCGACGAACGATCTCGCTGGCGTCGGCCTGGCGCGAGCGGTACCCGACGCCAACGTCGGCACCACACTCCGCGAGCAGGAGCGCCGTCGCTGCGCCGATGCCGCGCGACCCGCCCGTAACGAGCGCACGCTTCCCCCGCAGCGAGATCACGACGCCACCTCCGCCTCGATGAGCTCACAGATCGCGTGCTCGATGCAGAGGTGGATCTCCTGCGCCCGGTCGGTACGATCGGTGGGAACCACCACCGAGTGATCGGCCGCGGCGCGCAGTGCGCCGCCATCACGGGAGGAGAAGGCGAGGACGCCCGCCCCTTGCCGCCGCGCGGCTTCGGCAGCGCGAAGGACGTTAGGCGAGTTGCCGCTCGTTGAATGGATGATCAGCAGGTCGCCCGCCCGGACGAGCGCATCGACCTGGCGGGCGAAGATCTCGTCGAACCCCAGATCGTTGCCCGCGGCGGTCAGCAGCGACGTGTCGGTCGTGAGGGCCACAGCCCGCAGCGCCCGGCGGTTCTTCATGTAACGCACAACGTATTCCGTGGCCATATGCTGGGCGTCCGCCGCGCTGCCGCCGTTCCCGCAGAAGAACAGCGTCCCCCCGTCCCGAACGACGTCTCGCATCATGGTCGCCGCCTGCTCGAGATCAGGGCCGAGGCGCTCGGCTGCGGCGAGCGCCGTCGACGCGAGCTCGCGTAGCCGTTGGGCGATGTGCTCCTTCATCGTGGTCCTCTCATCGGCGCTCCAAATAGCAATTCGCGTAACCGTGCAAACACACCGCCGCCGAGGGCGAGCGGTGGCACCGGAATCGGCGGCTCGTCGGCAAGTACTCGCGCCGCGTTGGAGTGCGTCAGCATCTGGGCGTGTTCGTCCGCTCCCATCTCGGTGAGCCAAAGGCGCGCGGCCGCCAACGATCGGAGGTCGCCATGATTGTCGCTTGCGAGGCAGTCGATCAGCCCTTCGGCCAGCATGGCTCGCGCGAGTTCGGTCATCGGCCCGCGAGCGAGCAGCATCGTCGCGTCAGTCTGGATCACGGCACCGGCGTCACGCCACGCCCGCACCGTGTGGACCGTGCAGCCGTAGTATCGCTCCGGATGCGCTACGACGGGAACGACGCCGCTTCGCCGCAGTCGACTGAGCTCCTCCGTCGTGCCTGACGGCAAATATGCCCGCGGGAACTCGACCAACACGGCGCTCGACCCGCCTAGAGCAAGGTGTCGTCCGGTGAGGTCGCACCCGGGTCGGTCGAGCATGATCTCCCAGCCGAGGCGCAGCTTTGGCTTCGCTGGAGCTGCCGCGATGAGGCGCTCGAGAAGCTCGCAATGGTGCTCGTACGGAGCCAACGCGGCTTCGGATGCGTTGAGGTGTGGCGTGCAGATCACGACGTCGAGGCCCTGGCGCGCGAACCGCTCCAGCACCCTCACCGACGTGTCGATGTCTGCCGAGCCGTCGTCCACGCCCGGCAGGAGGTGCGAGTGAATGTCGATCACGCGCGCGCGGCGAGGGCGAGGGAACGCACCGCGGTGGACGGCTCGCGCTCGAAGAGAGTGCCGACGACCACGTAGTCAGCCCCTGCCTCGCGAAGCGCGCGCGCCGCCGCGACGCTCCTGACGCCTCCGCCAACGAAGAGTGGCGCGTGGCTCGCCTGCCGCGCAGCCGCGACGACGGCCGGAGGCACCGCGCGTGTCGCGCCGCTTCCGGCCTCGAGATACGTCGCCCGCATTCCGATCAGTCGGCCCGCCTTCACATGAGCCGAGACGACACTCGCGTCCGCCGGCAACGGCTCAGTTCCGGTTACGGCCTCGACGGAGCTACGTCGCCCGCCGTCGACCAGCAGGTATGCGGTGCTGACAGCCGTCACCTCGGGATGCCGATCGAAAAAGTCGGTTGCGCGGACCTGCTCCTCGACGAGATACCGAGGGTCACGTCCGGAAAGCAGCACGAGAAACAGCACGGCATCGACGTCCGCACTAAGGTCACTCGCCGAGGCCGGAAACTGCACGACCGGAAGACCTGGTGCTTCGGTTCGAATTGCTTCGACGTGGGGTGCGAGGTGCCCTCCCAGACCGAGGCTATCGCCGACGAGAAAGCCGCACGCGCCGCCTTCCGCGGCGCGGCCGGCGAGTTCCCCGGCCACCGCTGGCGTGACACGTCCCGGGTCAACGAGCACGACGAGGCCGCCGCGGTCGTCGAACGGGAAGCGCGCTACGGTCGACCCGGTCACGCTTCGGATGGTGCGGCGAGCGCGGCAATGCGTGCGAGCGCCTCCGCCGCACGTTCCTCGAGCTGGTCGGGATCGTCGGCCGCCGCCTCGAACGCGTACGTGACGATCGCGTCAACCGCGAGCAGATCCAACGCACTGGAGCGCGTTAGGCATCCGTCCCGGAGGACCGTGCGCATGGCCGCTTCGCCGGCATCGACCAGCTCGTCGGCCCGGGACACGTTGGTGCGGTCGGCGCCACGTGGTGCAATCGCGGCGATGCGCAACGCGAGCTCGCGCGGCGGCACCAGATCGCGCGATGCCAGCCAATCGGTAACCGACTCGGGTGCTGTCATCGACGCGCGCTCACGCGGCGCCCAACAGCCCGCGCACGATGTCCGGCAGCCGATCCAGGGCCTGCGGAATCCGCGCGGCGTCTGGGACACCGGCCTGAGCCATGTGCGGTTTACCTCCGCCCCGCCCGCCCGCTGCTGCCGCCAGTTCTTTGATCACGGCATCAGCGCGAACGCCTCGACCGCGCGCGTCATCCGTGACCACCACCAGCAGCGCACTCTTCCCGTCGTCGAACGTCGTGCCGAGCGCCGCGACCCCGGTTCGGAGCCGCTCGCGCACGGCATCGCCCAGCGCCTGCAGCGACTTCACGTCAGGCACGGAGACGACGCTCGCGATCAGCCGCATGTCATCGACCGCTGTCGCCGTGGAAACCAGACGATCCACGGCGTCTCCACCACCACCGCGCATCGCCTCGTCGAGCCGCTTCTCGAGCAGCCGCTTCTCGTGGAGGAGTCCGTCGAGCCGCTGGGGGATGACATCGCTGCCGGGGCCGGCCGGCAAAATGACTTTCAGTCGCTCCGCCACGCGTGTGAGCGCCTGGTCTCGATCCTTGAGCAGCTCGAACGCACGCGGCCCCGTGAGCGCGACGATTCGGCGCACGCCCGACGCCACGCCCGTCTCGCTCACGATCTTGAACAGCCCGATTTCGCTCGTATTGCGCACGTGCGTGCCACCGCACAGCTCGACCGACAGCCCGGGAATGCTGACGACCCGAACGACATCGCCATACTTCTCACCGAAAAGCGCCATCGCGCCGTCAGCCACCGCCTCCTTGTACGCCTTCTGCTCGAGGACTACGGGGGCGGCCGACCAGATGCCTCGGTTCACTCGCTGCTCGATCTCAGCGAGTTGCTCCGGCTTGAGTGGCCCGTGATGCGTAAAGTCGAACCGAAGGCGGTCCGGCTCCACGACCGATCCGGCCTGATGCACGTGCTCGCCGACGACCTCGCGGAGCGCCGCATGAAGCAGGTGCGTCGCCGTGTGATTCCGCTCCGTGTCGCGGCGGCGATCCGACGGCACGCGCGCCACGGCGCGACCGAACGAGACCTCCCCCGCGAGCCGACCGAGTGCGGCGGTACGGCCGTCGATCTTCTTCACGTCATCGACGTCGACACGCCAACCGTCCCCGACGATCTCGCCGCGGTCGGATACCTGGCCCCCTGACTCCGCATAGAACGGCGTCTCTCGAAGCAGAACCGCCACCCGCCCTTCATCGAGATGCCGCACCGCGGTCACCTGCGTGTCGATCTCCACGGTGTCGTAGCCGACGAACCTCGTTGTCGGGAGCCCTGACGGGCTCGCGGCGCCGGCTCCTGCGCTCCGCCACGCGGAGAGGTCCGCGAGATCCTCAACGCCAACGCCGAGTTTTTTGGCCTTGCGCTCCGCCTGTGACTGACTGCGCTGCTGCGCGAGTGCCCCCTCGAAGCTCGCGATGTCGACCGTGTAGCCGCGCTCGCGGGCCATGAGCTCGGTCAGGTCGATGGGGAACCCGTAGGTGTCGTACAGGCGAAACGCATCGTCGCCGCTGATAGTGCCGCGCAGATGCGTCGACCCCTGCGTCGATCCGACCGCGGGCGCGAGCTGGTCGAAGCGCGCCATGCCGCCGTCGATCGTCGCGAGGAAGCGCTCTTCCTCGGCCTTCGTGGTCTCGATGATGTGCTGCCGTCGCTGCGCCAGCTCGGGGTAGACGCCCGACATCTGCGCAACGACTTCCTCGACGAGGAAGACGAGGGTCGGCGAGCGACGGCCGAGCAGCCACCCGTGACGCACCGCCCGCCGGAGGATGCGACGCAGCACGTAGCCCCGCCCCTCGTTCGACGGGAATACTCCGTCTGCCAGGAGGAACGCGACCGCGCGCGCGTGGTCCGCCAGCACGCGGAACGACGCCGGCTCGATGTTCGGCTGGTTGTTCACGGGCGGCGCGCCCCCCAGACCATCGGCGGAGATGCCCGTGTACGGGATCCCGACTACCTCCTCGGCCTTGCGCAGCAACGGCAGGAACAGGTCCCCGTGGTAGTTGCTCGTGACGCCCTGCATTGCCGCCGCTATCCGCTCGAGCCCCGCGCCCGTGTCCACCGACGGTTTCGGCAGCGGCACGAGCGTTCCGTCTGCCTGCCGATCGAACTGCATGAACACGAGGTTCCAGATCTCGAGGAACCGGCCTTCCTCCGCACCCTCGACGAAGGCCTCGGTCGAGAACTCGTTCCGCTCGAGCTCCGTCCATTCGCCGTGCGCGTCCTTCGGGAAGTGCCAGTCCCGCGTCAGGTACGCGAGATCCACGTACATCTCGGAGCAGGGCCCGCACGGTCCTGTGTCGGCCATCTGCCAGAAGTTGTCCTTCTCGCCCAGGCCGTAGATGCGAGAGTCGGAAAGTCCCGCAACCTCTCGCCAGAGCGCGCGAGCCTCGTCATCCTCGCGGAACACGGTGACGCGGATGTGTTGCTTCGGCACCTTCAGCTCCTCGGTAACGAACTCCCAGCCGAAGCGAATCGCTTCGCGCTTGAAGTAGTCACCGAAGGAGAAGTTCCCGAGCATCTCGAAGAACGTATGATGCCGGTAGGTGTGCCCGACCTGCTCGAGATCGTTGTGCTTACCACCGGCGCGCACGCACTTCTGGGCCGTCGTCGCTCGTCGTCCGAAGCCCGGATCTTCCAGGCCAAGGAATACGCGCTTGAACTGGACCATCCCTGCGTTCGTGAACAAGAGGGTGGGATCGTCGGCCGGAACGAGCGAAGAGCTCGGGCGTACGGCATGGCCCTGCCGCTCGAAGTAGCGGAGGAAGCGGTCGCGAATCTCGGAAGCGAGCATAGGCGTTGAATATACCCGCCGCTTGCAAGCGCACTCAAGGCAAGGAGCAGTTCTTGCAAGCACGGCCGCTCGATGCGATCGCAACGCTTCAAGGACGCGGTCTTCTCCACTGCCGCGCCATTCACCATGCTGAGCCACAGCGTGTGGCGACTGCGACTCGGCCACTCGGTCCCGCCTCGCCTGCGCAAGGGCAGCGATCACCGCATCTGGATAAACCTCGGCAGCGGCGCGTCGCCGTATCCGCAGTTCGTCAACGTGGACATCAACCTCGCGCGCCGGCCGGACATGTGGCTCGACGTGCGACAGGGGCTGCCATTCGTGACTGGAACGGTGGACGCCGTCTACACGCGACACGTGCTCGAGCACTTCTATCACGACGAGTTGACGCGCGTGCTCGCCGAGTGCCGCCGCGTACTGCGACCGGGCGGCGGGATGCGCGTCATGGTGCCCTCGCTCGAGGTTGCCTGTCGCGCCTATCTCGAGGGCGACGACTCGGTCCTCATGTCGTTCCCGCGCCCCTACCGATCGCGCGGCGGTCGCGCCGTCAACCTGCTCTTCTGCGACGGGCAGCATCGCATGGGGTTCGACTTCTCGCTCATGCACGAGCTGCTGGAGGACGCGGGATTCACCGACATCGAGCGTGCCCCGCGTGCGGAGAGCTGTCTCTTCGCGCCCGAGGTGCTTCGCGAGATGGAGCCTGACGAGGGGTGGATCAACGCGTCGCTGATCGTGGAGGCTCGTCGCTGAGGCCCCGAGCAGGCGATCCCCTCAATGCGCACCGCTTGCGCGAGGAGCTTTCCTCGCACGGAGCTTCTGCGGAATCGGCGTCATCGCTCAATCGGCGTTAGGTCTTGCTCCCTCTCTCCCGGCGCCAGACACGCTCGTGGCCGGGACGTCATGAGAAAACCTAACGCCGATTGTGCCGATGTCGCCGATTCCGCAGAAGCCCTCTGCCGGGACGGTTGCGCGCCGCAACGTGTCGTGCGAATTGCGTGAAGCTCACTACTCGTCAGCGGCCTCAGTCGTCTCCGCCCCGAGCAGCCGGATCACGCGCGACACGTCATCGGCGTCGTATCCACGGCGCGCGAGGAACGCATAGAGCCGTCGACGGCGCGTCGCCGCGTCGAGACCGTCGAGCGTCTTCCATTTTTTCCTTGCCACCCGCTCGATGGTGTCGGCATCGCTTATGCCTTCGTCCTCGAGCACTTCGGTCACGGCTTCGTCGGCCACCTCGCGCGCGACGCCGCGCCTGAACAACTCCTGATGCACGCGTCGGCGCGACGCTCCCGCCGACACCTTGGAGCGGACAAGCTGCCGCGCGAAGTCGGCGTCGTCGAGGAGTCCGAGCTCGCGGAGTCGCTCGATGACTTTGTCGACGCGGTCCGCGGCTTCGCCCTTCTGAATCAAACGGCGCCGGAGCTCACGCGCCGACCTCGCGCGAAAGGAAAGCAGGTTCAAGGCGCGATCGTACGTCGCAGCGAACTCGCCAGCCTCGCCGAGGCGCGCGGCGCACACGTCGTCCATAACGACGCCGACGTGGATCCTGGCGTCGGCAAGCGCGTCCGCGCCAACGACCGCGAATTCGCGGCCGTCGACATCGACGATGTAGCGCCCCGGTTTGCGAGGATGCTCCGTGATTCTCGTGACTACACCCATGCTGTCTACCAAAGGCTGGAGGCTGGGAGGCCAGCTTTCGGCTGAGAGGTTGCTAGCCGCGAGCTGGCAGGCTGCCACCAGCAGCTAGGTGCTGGCACGCGGCTTCATAGCTGGCAGCTGCTGACAACTACCGACTCACGACAGAAACCCACACGCTGACGCCGCGAGGGGCTGAAAAAGGCCGGAGGGGTGCCCTCTGAACGCGACGGTGATCCGGGCACCGACTCATTCAAAGAACGACCCCTCCGGCCCGATTCACCGGAGCGATGCACCGCCCCGCTCAGTCGTCTACCGCCACCTCGCCTTCGGCCTGCGCATCGCCGCGCATGCCGAGGATCCCCTTCACCTTCTCCTCGACCTCCGCCATGAGAGCGGGGTTGTCCTTGAGGTACATCTTCGCGTTCTCGCGGCCCTGACCGATGCGCTGCGAGCCGTAGCTGTACCACGCGCCCGACTTGTCGATGATGCCCGCCTCCGCCGCAATGTCGAGCACCAGGCTCGCATGGCTGATGCCTTCGGCGTACATGATATCGAACTCGGCCTGCTTGAACGGCGGCGCGACCTTGTTCTTCACCACCTTCACGCGCACGTGCGAGCCGATGATGTCTTCCTTCTCCTTCACGGGCCCGATGCGACGAATGTCCAGCCGCACCGACGCGTAGAACTTGAGCGCCTTGCCGCCCGTCGTCGTCTCGGGATTGCCGAACATGACGCCGATCTTCTCGCGCAGCTGATTGATGAAGACCACCGACGTCCTCGACCGAGCGATCGCGCCCGTGAGCTTGCGCAGCGCCTGGCTCATGAGCCGCGCCTGCAAGCCGACGTGTGAGTCACCCATCTCGCCTTCGATCTCGGCCTTCGGAACGAGAGCGGCAACCGAGTCGATTACGACGACATCAACCGCGCCGGAGCGCACGAGGATCTCGCAGATCTCGAGCGCCTGCTCACCAGTATCGGGCTGCGACACCAGCAAGCTCTCGACATCCACACCGAGCGTCTTCGCATACTCGACATCGAGCGCGTGCTCGGCATCGATGTACGCGGCGACGCCGCCCGCCTTCTGTGCATTCGCGACGACGTGCAGGCACAACGTCGTCTTACCGCTCGACTCGGGACCGTAGATCTCGGTGACGCGCCCCCGAGGAATCCCGCCGACTCCGATCGCTGCGTCGAGATTGATCGCGCCGGTAGGAATCGCATCAATGCGGACGCGCGCCGACTCGGCGCCCATCTTCATGATGGAACCCTTTCCGCAACTCTTCTCGATCTGCGCGATGGCCAGGTTCAACGCCTTTTTTCGATCGTCCTGCGCGACTGAAACCGCCATTCCGCCACCCATTGGGTTGGTGTTTGAAGCTCTGGCCACGGACCAGAATCTACGCCGGTGGACGAGCCGTCCGATACCCGAACAAAATACGAAGATAACGCCATTTTCTCAAGCCTGCTATCCAGGCTCGAAAGCATTCTCTATGTGCTTTATTCGCACCGAATTCCCTTCCATCAGGACCCCGATCACGTCGAACCGGTACGAGTCGTTCGGGCGGCCGTGCCGGTCGATCCAGACGGCGGCCGACCGCGCCAGCTCACGCCGCTTCCGCCAGTGCACTGCCTCCACCGGGTCGCCGAACTGGGCACCGTGCCGAGCCTTCACCTCGACGAACGCAACCATACCGTCGCGCTCGGCGACGAGGTCGATGTCGCGATGCCCATTCCGAAACCGGCGCTGCAGCACGCGCCAGCCGCGACTGCGTAACCACCGGGCCGCTACGCGCTCGCCCATCTCGCCGAATTCCTGCCGTGGCGCCGACATGGGCCGAAAGTAGGCTTGGCCGCGCGGCGGTGCGTCATCGAACCTACGCGAGATGGCACATTGGAGCGCGGCCAACGCCAGTCGTGAGCCGAATGGCCCGTAGTCGTTTATCGGCTCCGAACTCCCG
>Ga0075421_100005729_pt1 | contig 15050 bp, 10 predicted proteins | sample SoiMetdeltSBSDD5_FD_75292 | JGI IMG/M metagenome (GOLD analysis project Ga0075421, IMG submission 75292) | Bulk soil microbial communities from a Populus tree surrounding site in Tennessee, USA - Soil MetaG P. deltoides SBSDD5 | ecosystem: Environmental > Terrestrial > Soil > Tree plantation...
CCGCGCACGTGGTTGTCGCCGACGATGCCGGCGTTCAATGCGAAGGCGTGGCCGAGGCGGGCGCGGATTTCGGGCGGGATGCCTTCGCCGCTGTCGGAGACGGTGACTTCGACCCAATCCACGTCCGCCGCGACTGCACGCGCCGAGACGCGAACGAACCCGTGGCGGGTGTGCTTCAGGGCGTTGTTCAAGAGATTGAGAACGAGGCGCCGCACGGCGTTGGCGTCGCCGTTCATGGTCAGGCCGGCTGCCTCGGGCGCGGGTTCGATCGACAGTTCCACCGCGACGGCGTCCACCAATGGCCTAACCGTCTCCATCGCCTCCTCGCAGACGTCGCGCAGGTTGAACTGCGACCAGTTCCACTTCGCCATGCCGCTGTTGAGCCGCGCCGCCTCCAGCAGGTCGTTCACGGTGTCCGCCATCCGCACGACCTGGTCGTTCAAGCTGGCGAGCATCTGTTGCCGCGACGGGGCTCCCCCGTTGCGGCCGTCGACCCCTTCCGCCTCCCCCTGCAGGAGCAACAGTTCGCTGATCGCGCGCACGCCGGCGAGCGGCGTGCGCAGTTCGTGGCCGACGACGCCGAGCACCTGCTCCATCGACGCCACCGCCTTGCGCAGGGCCTGGCGCTCCGCCTCCAGCACCGCGGCGCGCTTCTGGTCCGTGACGTCCGTGACGGCGCCGACCATCGAAACCGGCTTGCCCTCCGGGTCGCGCAGCACCACGCCGCGGTCGAACCAGTGGCGGACGCTCCCGTCCGCGGTGACGACGCGGTACGCCTCGCGGAACGGGACGTCCCGCGCCACGTGGCGCCCCAGCGCCTGCACGACGCGGTCGCGGTCGTCGGGGTGAATCGCCTGCTCCCAGGCCTGCATCGTGCGCGGGAAGCTCCCCTCGTCATACCCGAGCTCCCGGTCGATCTTGCCGAACCACTGGAGCCGCTCGCGGGCGATGTCCCACTCGTACAGGATGTCGCTGCCGCACTCGGCGACGAGCCGGAACCGCTCCTCCGACCGCCGCAGCGCCGCCTCAACCTGCGCCCGCCGCGCCATTTCCGCTTTCAGGGCCCCCACGGAGCCGGTCCACCCCATCAGCAACATGACCAGCGTGGAGCCCCCCACCAGCGGGACGCGCCGCCTCGACAGGATCCGTTGTGCCCAATGGGATGCGTCATAGTCGACGCCGAGCCCCGCCTCGACGCGGCCGGTGGCGGGGTCGTACAGGGGGACGTAGGCGTTCACCCAGGTGCCCCAGCGGTCGGTGACGGGGGTGGCGTCGAACTTCTCTTCCCCGGCCAGCGCCCGGGCCATGTTCTCGTCCGCCTCCGGGTAAACCTCCCCGATCGGCGTCCGCGCCTCACGCTCGTCCACGTAGTCGCCGTCACTGTCGTAGTCCGTCTCCGAGTCCACGACGAAGGCGATCTTTCCGTCGACTTGTCGGCGGAAGGTGTAGACGTCGTTCACCGCCGGGCTCGCCTCCAGCCACCGAACCTGGCTCTGTACCATCTGGACGTAGAGCGGGTCGTCGGCGGGCGTGTCCCACCGGACGGAGGCGTGACCCATGCGCTGGAGTTCCTGCGCGTAAGTGCGGGCGAACGCCTGCATCCCCTCGCGCAGGGTGGCACGCTCCCAGTCGCCGACCTGCTCGGCGCGTTGGGCGACGGCGGCAATGATCAGCAGCAGCGCGCCCCACGCGATCGGCCCGGCGCCTCTGGTCCCGCGGGCGCGGCGAAGCCAAACGTGCACCGCGAGCATTCCGGCCGTCGCCAGCAGGCCGAACGCGACGACGTCGAGGCGGTATTCGAGGGCGGCCTGGAGCATGATGGGGCCGATAACTCACCGGCACGCGGGAACGCCGCGGACCATCGGCACCCATTTTTTCGGCAGGAACCGTTTAACCGTTAATCAGGCGGGCCGTTGCGCGAGCATCAAGCCGCGCGCCGCTGTTCCACGGCGGTACTCGAAGGATCGGCTGTGACCGCGCTCTGCTCGACCGCCGGCACCGGCTCGCCCTTGCGACGGAGCAGGCGCGTGACCCAGGGGCGGCTCAACACCGCCACCAGGAACATGGGGAAAATGCTGCCGTAGACGACGAGGTGCAACTGGCTAACCGCGATCAGGGCGCGCTGGCTGGCGGGGGCGGGGCTGTACATGCCCGCGTGGTCGACGGCGTACATGACCTGGAGTAATACCAGGCCCCCGAGGTAGAGGGTGGCGTACGCCAGGAGCAGCGTCCGGCCAAGCAGCCGGCGGCGCCACAGCGCGACGCTGCCGACCATCTGCATCACCTGCGACGCGATGACGGTGATCACCGCCAGCCGGTGCAGGGAGTTCAGCGTCGCGCTGTGGAACGCCCGCCCGTTGGGGGAGGCGTTCAACACGAGGCAACTGACGGCGTGGAAGGTGCCAAAGGTGCCGAGGACGAGCCCGCCGATCGCCAGCCACCGCAGTAGTCGCTCGGCGACGATCGCCCGGGTTTGGGAGGGCGTTGGCGAGGGGGAATGGGACTCGTCGGGTGTGGCGGTGAGTGACGCGCTCATCGTGACAGTTCCTCGGCTCGCCCGTCCGCCGGCAAGGACGCGGACGGTACGAGGGCAATGTACGATTCGGCGCAATGCGGTGCGCTGCTTTAGCAACCTTGCGCGAGACGCGCCGCGGGCGCAACCGCAGACCCGGCGGCGGGATAACGCCCCTGTACCACCCTTGCGGGGAGAGTGCTTTAACCGCCCCGCCGGCCGCGGCACCGGCCGTTTGCGACGCTCCGGACCATCCTGTATCTTCCCGCGATTCGCTATCGGACGTTCTGAATCGCGCTAATACGAACGCGAATACGAAGACCGCAGGAGAAGAGCGATGAGTTTCGTCAGCGCCGCGCACCGCAAGGCGATCGAGATCGGCAAGCTGTCCGTGGAGATGACCACCGCCGCCGGCAGCGGCCACCCCTCCACCGCCCTGTCGCTGGCGCACCTGGTCGCGGTGCTGATGTATCACCAGATGCGGTGGGACCCGAAGGACCCGTGGAACCCGGCGGCCGACCGGTTCGTGCTGTCCGAGGGACACGCCGTCCCCATCGTCTACGCGGCGTATGCCGACCTCGGCGGCGTCATCGGGCGCAACCGGGAGGAGGCCCGGCCGATGACGCGGCAGGACGCGATGACGCTGCGCGCCATCGAGTCCCCGATCGACGGCCACCCCCACCCGCAGGTGGGTTTCCCCTTTTTCGACGCCGCCACCGGCTCGCTCGGCCAGGGGCTGAGCGTCGCCGCCGGACTGGCCGCGGCGGCAAAAATGGACGGCGTCGACCGGGACGTCTACTGCATCGTCGGCGACGGCGAGAGCCGCGAGGGACAGATCTGGGAGGCGGTGGACTTCATCGTCGAGCACGCCCTCACCAACTGCGTCTCGATCTTCAACTGCAACGCCCTGGCGCAGAGCGACTGGGTCTCGACGCAGCAGTCCGCGGAAATCCTGGCGAAGAAGCTCGAAGCCTTCGGCTGCATCGTCCGAACGATCGACGGCCACAACCCCTACGAGATCAAGAAGGCGTTCGACGAGCTGCACGTCGTGAAGAACGGCAAGCGGCCGCTGGCGATCGTCGCCCAGACGGTGAAGGGCTGGGGCTCGATCAGCGAGCAGGGCATGGGCAAGCACGGCACACCGGTCAAAAAAGACAAGATGGACCAGATCTTCCGGGAGCTGGACCAGACCGCGCGCGACCTCGGCGTCGGAGAAGGCGCGAGCAACGGCGAACTGAAGATCGGCGCGATCGCCGTCAAGGCGACGCCGCGAGACCGCAAGCCCATCCGGATCCCGTCGTTCGACGAGCAGATGGAGAAGATGGGGTTCCTCAAGGACGTGAAGGCCGGCAAGCCGTTCGCGCCGCGCAAGGCGTACGGCGTCGCGCTCGTCGCACTGGGTGAGGCTGACAAGCGGGTGGTCGGCCTCGACGCCGACGTGAAGAACTCCACCCACGCCGAGTGGTTCGCCAAGAAGTTCCCGAACCAGTTCCTCGAGTGCCGCATCGCCGAGCAGAACATGTTCAGCGTCGCCGCGGGCGTGTCGGCCGCGGGGAAGATCCCGTTCTGCTCCACCTTTGCCAAGTTCGTTGTCCGTGGCTACGACCAGATCGAGATGGCGATCATCGGGGGGGCGAACCTGAAGATCACCGGCTCGCACGCCGGCGTCACCCTCGCCGCCGACGGGCCCAGCCAGATGTCGCTGCCGGACGTGGCGTTCTTCCGCAGCTTCACGCACGTGAAGAACTTCAACGGCCAGCCGGCGGTGCGCTACTTCTTCCCCTCCGACGCCATCAGCTGCTACCGCATCACCGAGATGATGGCGAACCTCGACGGCACCTGCTACCAGCGGACCCTGCGCGCCGAGACGAAGGTGCTGTACAAGCACGACGAGCAGTTCCCGGAGGGCGGCTTCAAGGTGCTGCGCGAGGGGCGAGACGTGTGCTTCGTCGCCGCCGGATACATGGTGCACGAGTGTTTGCGCGCGGCCGACGAGATCGCCAAGTCCGGCCGCAAGGCAACGGTGATCGACGCCTACGCGCTGCCCATCGCCGACCCGGAGCAGATCCTGTCGGTCGCGGCCCGAAGCGGCGGGACGATCGTCACGGTCGAAGACAACTACACCGGCGGCCTCGACGCCGAGATCGCCACCGCCATCGCGCGGAGCGGCGACGACGTGAAGCTCCGGAACCTCTTCGTCCGCCAGATCCCCAAGAGCGGCCGCGAGCCGCAGGACGTGCTGGACTATCTCGACCTGGGGGCCAAGGCGATCCTGCAGGCGGTGTAGGATCGCCGCGCGAGGGGGAGCCGGTCCCATGGGTGCCTGGTCGCGCCGCATTCCGTTCAAGGTCGACGTCGCCGGGATCATCGAGATCATGGGCACGTCGCTCTACAGCCGGGCGACCACGCCCGTGCGGGAGCTGATCCAGAACGCCCACGACGGCATCATGCGCCGCCGCCAGCGCGACCTGGCCTACACCGGCCGCATCGACCTCGCGCAGGACGCGGCGGCGGGTACGCTCGTCTTCTCAGACGACGGCATCGGGCTGAACGAGGCGGAGGCGGAAAAGTACCTCGGCACGCTCGGCGTCGGCATCACGGGCCTGATCAAGAAGGCGATCGCCCCCGACGCGCCGGCGCCGAGTTTCCCTCCGGGCAGCCTTCCCGTCGGGGAGGGGCATTCGCTGATCGGCCAGTTCGGCATCGGCCTGTTCAGCGCCTTCATGCTCGCCGACCGCCTCGTCGTGGAGACCCGGCGCGCCGACGGCGACCACCCGGCGGTGCGGTGGGAGGCGGGGGCGGGGACCGACATCCTCCTCAGCGCCTCCGAGCGGCGGCAGCCCGGCACGACCGTCACGCTCTACCTCAAGCCGCAGTACCGGGTGCTCGCCAGTGACCCGGCCTCGCTGGAGGAGGCGGTTAAGGAGTACGCCGAGTTCCTCCCCGTCCCCATCCACCTCAACGGCTCGTCCGCCCGACTCAACCTCATCCGGGCCGCGTGGTTCGAGCCGACGCCGGAGCGGGAGTCGCTCGAACTGGAGCTGGAGAGCTTCTTCCACGAGACGGCGCTCGACGTCATCCCCGTGCGCCTGGAGCGGCCGGCGCCCGTCGCCGGGGCGCTCTACGTCACCCCGCAGCGCACGCCGGGCTTCAGCAGCGAGGCGGTCGTGACCGTGACGGTGCGTCGGATGGTGATCTCGCGGCAGATCCGGGGGCTGCTGCCGGCGTGGGCGCCGTTCATCCGCGGGGTGCTGGAGCTGAACGGCTGCTCCCCCACCGCCAGCCGCGAGGACCTCGTCCGCGACGAACCCTTCGAGGCCGCCCGCGCTGCGATCGAGCGCGTGCTGTACGAGCACTTCGAGCGGCTCGCCGAGCGCGACCCCCAGCGCCTCGCCGCCGTCATCAACTGGCACCGCTACACCCTCGCCGGCGCGGCGCTGACGGACCAGCGGCTGCGCAGCCTGCTGCGGCGGACGTACCCGTTCCTGACCACGCAGGGGCCGCTGACGTTCGAGCAGGTCCTCTCGCGCAGCGCCGCCGACCCGCTGACCGAGCCGGAGGCGTCGCACGTGGTGTGGTACAACGCCGACCGGCGGCAGGAGCGGTGGGCGGGGCAACTGTTCGCCGGCCGCGAGGGGCCGTGCGTCAACGCCGTGCGGAGCTTCGAGGAGTCGCTGCTGGCCGCCATGGCGGGCGACGCCGCGGCCGACGAGTCGGGGGGCGGCGCGGCCGAGCACGAAGCCATCGAGCGCGTGGACGTGCGGCCGGCCAGCCCGGGCGCGCCCAACTTCGCGCGGGCGATCCTCCGGGCCGGCGAGACGGAGGACGCGCCGCCGGCGTGGCAGGAGTTCCTCTCGGCCGCCGCGGGGGGCGCGCGGATCCTGTGCGGGAAGCTGGACGAGCGCCTGCCGGTCCTGGCGTTCCTGAACGAGAAGCACGAGCTGCTTCAGACCTTCGACGAGTTGAAGAAGCGCGGCGACATCCCCGCGGGCTTCCAGCGGCTGATCGACGGCCACTTCGCCGGCGACCGCCCGGGCCGCAACGAGGTGCTCCTCAACACCGGCCACCGCCTCGTCTCCCGCGCGCTGGCGCAAAAGACGAGCCACCCGCTGGCGAGCGTGCTGCGGCTGCTGGTGGTCAACGCACTGTCGACCGCAGGCGCCAACCTGCCGCCCGAGGCCCGCCGCCACCAGGACGCCGACCTCGACTGGGTCGCCGAGGCGTTGTGGGCGAAGCCGGGGTAGGAGTATGACCCCGAACAGAAAGGCAGGCGCCAATGAGCCTTGAACCGGAAGCACCGCAGTCGGACGCCGACGACCAACTCGACGAGCTGTTCGAAGCCATCACCGACCTTCGTGAAAAGTGCCGCGTCCAGTCCGCGTACCGGACGACCGCGGAGGCAAAGCGACTGGCGAAGGCGGAGCGAAAGCTCATGCCGTACCTGCTGGCGAACTTCTACGTGATGAACCTGGCGCAGGACCTGTTCGAGCCGGAGGCGGGCCGGGAGGCGGCGGTGGAGAACATCGCGCTGCTCGAGAGCCCCGAGCGCGCCCGCGCCTTCCAGGGCGATTACGACGAGGGGGAGTACGAGCACACCGTGCAGTGGATGAGCGCCTGCTCGTACGACAACCTCGCCACCGCAACCGGCATGCTCCAGGGGTACAACAGCCCCGGCATGCAGGCGTGCATCGCCGACGGGATCCACGTGTGCCGCCGGACCGGCAAGCTCCAGTGCGTCGCCTGCTTCCGCGAGTACGCCACCAACGTCCACCGGGCGGCGGACGACCTGTCCATGGCGACGCACCACGCGCGGACGAACCTGTTGACCCGGCAGGACGCCAGCTCCGGCGACGACCGCCGGTTCGTCGGCGCCGACGACCTTTCCGAGCTCCTGCTCCTCACCGGGCACCTGGAGCCGGCGTGGGGCGCGGCGGCACAGGCGCTGGAGCTTGCGGCGACGTACCACAACCCGCTCGGCGCCCGCCGGCGGGCGCGGCACATGATGCGGCAGCTCGGCCACCTCGCCGGCCGGCGCGAGTGGGTGGAGGCCGGCGCCGACCCCGCGGCCGACCGCGCGACCCGCGGCGAGGACCCGGCGCAGGACCTGCGCGAAGACCTCGACGAGGCGCTGGCGGAGGCGGTGCGGAAAGACTATGCGGCCGCGATCCAGCGGCTCGTCCCGTGGGACCAGTTCCTGACCGATCGCAAGTGCGTGGACGAATGGTTTGAGGTGCGGCTGCGCCTGGTCGCGCTGCACCGCCTGGCGGGAAAGGCCGACCGGGCGGCGGCGCTGGCCAAGCCGCTGGACGCGCGGGCGCGGCAGGCGGACGATTTTCTGACGCTCCGCCGGCTGGAACTGATGCTGTCGGGGGCGCTGCCGCCGGCGCCGTTCCCGACGGTGGGTCCGCTGTCGATGGGGCATTTCGCGCCGTCCCCCGGCGGGTCAGATTCGGCCGCGACGGCGACCGCGTCGTCAACAACGCCCTCCGCACCGCAACCGTCCGAGGAGCCGGCGGGTGAACCCGCGGCACCGCCGCCCTCGCCGCTGCGCCCGGTGATCGAGCGGATCGGCGAGCAACTGGATGCGGTCCTGAACGCCTCCGCCAACGCCGAGGGACCTCCCGACGTTTCCGGCGTCGTCGAAGCGGTTCTGGCGATCCCGCCGGAGAAGGTGACCGATCGGCGCGACGCCGCGTCCCTGATGCACATCCTGGCGTTCGTCTCGAGGGCGCCCGTGCCGCAGGAACGCGTCTGGGCGTGGGCCGGCGCGGTGGCCGAACGGCACCCGACAGAGGCGCCGGTCGTGGCGCTACGGGCGCAGCTCGGCGACGTGCTGCGATCGGCGGAGGATTCGCCACTGGCGGGGACGACCACGCCGGCGGAACTGGAGGCATTGTTCCGGCGGGCGATGGACCTCGACCCGGACTGGGCCGGCGGCTTCTCGCGGGCCGGCACGTTCTTCCTCGGCGAGGGGAACGAAGCCGAGGCGGAGCGGTGCCTGGCCCGCGCGTTCCGGCTCGACCGATCCAACGAGCACGTCGCCACGCAGCTCGCCGACGTCTACGCCTCCACCGACCGTCCCGGCGACGCTCTGGCCGTGCTGGACATGTGCCTGCGCGAGGGGACCGAATCGGGCGATCTGCTGTGGCAGGCGGGCGTGCGGGCGTCGTCCCTCGACCGGCACGAGTCGGCGCTGACGTACCTGGACCGGCTGGAGGAGGTCGAGCCGGGCCGGCCGTGGGTGCAGTATTACCGGGGCGTCGCGCTGATGGCCCTGAACCGCGCCGGCGAGGCGCTCGAGGCGGCCGACCGGGAGAACGAGCGGGCGAGCCGGCCTGACGCACTGCACGTGCAGTCGCTCCGCGCCGCTGCCGCGGCGGCGCTCGACCGCATCGACGACGTCCGGCGGCACCTGGACGCGGCGTTGGCCGTGCCGCTGCGAGCGGTCGACGACCTGACGCTGGTCGGCATCACCGCGTGCCACGAGCGGATGTGGGCGGCGGCATTGAAGCTACCGTCGCAAGACCCAGTCCGCGGCCGAGTGACCGAGCGGCTGATCCAATCCGGGCTGACGCCGGACGCGCTGTGGGAGTGGCACCGGACGGGCGGCGGTGCCCAGAACGGCACCGAGCCGGTACAGGGGCTGACGCACTACTTGTGCGACCTCCGCCAGCCGCTGGGTCCGGAGTGGGCAGCGTCGCCGGCGTGCCCGCCGGGCTGCGAGGGGTGGTCGGCGTACGTCATCCGTTACGGGGTGCTGGCGGCGTCGGACGACGAGGCGCGCCAGACCGCCTTGAAGTGGCAGTCTCGCTCGGCCTCGCGCCGCGCGGAGGTGCTCGATGTGCAGGAAGAGGGCGGCCCCTTCGCCGACCGTCCAGGCGTCACATGGAGGACCCGACCGGCCGAGGCGGAATGAAGATTGCCGCAGCCTTTGTTGCCGTCGCCCTGCTCCCTGTTGCGGCCCCGGCCCCCGCGTGCGCCGCGGACTGGCCGCACTGGCGCGGCCCGTCGCGCGACGGGCACACGCCGGAGAATTGTCGGTGGGACACGGGTGCATGGCCGCCGAAGGCGCCTGCGTGGTCAGGGAGTTTCGGCGTCGGGAGCAGCTCGCCCATCGTCGCGGGGGGCGGGCTGTACGTGACGGGGTGGAGCGACGGGAAGGACCACGTCCATTGCGTGGACGCCGCGACGGGCAAGCCGTTGTGGCGGCAGTCGTACGAGTGCCGGCGGTACGGGCGGCATGCCACCGGCGACGAGGGGCTTTACGAGGGGCCGACCGCCACGCCGGAGTTCGACCCCGCCACTTCGCTGCTCTACACGTTGTCGGTGGACGGCCACCTGAACTGCTGGGACACGCGCGACGTCGGCCGGCGCGTCTGGGGGTTGAACCTTTACGACGAGTTTAAGGTGCCGCAGCGCCCGAAGGTGGGACGACAGGGGCGACGCGACTATGGCTACACCGCCGCGCCGCTGGTCCATGGCGACTGGTTGCTGGTCGAAGTCGGGGACGACGAGGGCGCCGTGGTGGCCTACGACAAGCGCACCGGCGAGCGGCGGTGGGTTTCACAGTACAAGGGGCACGCGGGACACACCGGCGGATTGGTCCCGCTGACTATCGAGGGAGTGCCGTGCGTCGCGGTACTGACGTTGCGTCACCTGGTCGTCATGCGGCTGGACGGGGAGAACGCCGGCAAGACGGTGGCGGAGCACGAGTGGGTGACGGACTTCGCGCAGAACATCGCCACGCCCGCCGCGTCGGGCAACCGCCTCTTCATTACCTCTGGCTACAACCGCAGCACCATGCGCGCGATCGATGTCACCCTCGCCGGCGGTGCGTCGGTGGCGTGGGAGGAGCCGGTGTATTCGTTGGTGTGCAGTCCCGTCGTACACGAGGGGCACCTCTACTGGGCGTGGCAGGAGGCGAGGTGCCTCGACCTGCGGACCGGAAAGCAGAAATGGTCCGGCGGCGCGTTCGGCGACGCCGGCTCGTGCGTCGTGACGTCCGACGGCCGTCTGATCGTCTGGGGCGGGCGGGGAAAGCTGTCGCTGGTCGAGACGGTCGGCCGGTCGCCGGACCGGTACAAGGAACTGGCGACGGTCGGCCCGCTGTTTGAGACGGACGTGTGGCCCCACGTCGCACTCAGCGACGGCCGGCTGTTCTGCAAGGACCGGCTGGGGAACCTGAAGTGCTTCCGGCTGGACACGGCGGCGAAGTGATCACGCCGACGCGCAGCCGCGCGGCAATAATTGGGCGATGAACACCCTGCGCCTGCCTTTCTTCAGCGAGCTGAAGCCCGCGCGCAACGTGCTGATCGCCGGCGCCGGCGGCGGGTTCGACGTGTTCAGCGGCCTGCCGCTCTACTTCAACCTGCACGCCGCCGGCAAACGCGTGCACCTGGCGAACCTGTCGTTCTCCAACCTGCCGCCGCAGACGGCCGGCCGGCACCTCACCGACGTCCTGGTGGAGGTGACGGCGGACTCCGAAGGCAGCAAGTACTACTTCCCGGAGAAGCACCTGTCCCAGTGGTTCCGCGACCGGGGGAAGGAGGTGCCGATCTACGCATTCCACCGCGTCGGTCCCGCGCCGGTCACGGAAGCTTACCGCGTGCTCGCCGACGCGCTTCAGATCGACACGGTCATCCTGGTCGACGGCGGCACCGACAGCCTGATGCGCGGCGACGAGGAGGACCTCGGTACGCCGGTGGAAGACATGACCAGCATCGCCGCGGCGGACGCGCTGGACCCAAATCTCGTGCCGCGGAAGATGCTTGTGTGCCTCGGCTTTGGCATCGACGCGTTCCACGGGGTGTGCCATGCGCACGTGCTGGAGGCGGTGGCGGAACTGATCCGCTCTGGCGGGTACCTCGGGGCGTTTTCGCTGCTGGACGAGATGCCGGAGGTGCAACTGTTCCGGGAGGCGACGAAGTACGTCCTGGACCGCACGCCCGACCGGTCCAGCATCGTTCTCACCTCGATCCTGGCGGCGCTGGAGGGGAGATTCGGCGACTACCACAGCACCGGCCGCACGGTCGGCAGCGAGCTGTTCATCAACCCGCTCATGGCGTTCTACTGGTGCTTCCGCCTGGCCCACGTCGCGCGGCGTGTGCTTTACCTTGACCAGATCCGCCCGCTGAGCGGCTTCGTCGAGACGGAGATGCGCATCCGCCGGGTGCAGGCGGAGCAACAATCTCTCCGTGTCCGGCGAGACCTGCCGATGTGACGCCGGCCTAATCGAAATCGAAAACGTGGCCCCCGCCGCTGCCGGACGAAGGTGGCGGCGTCTCGCCGCCGGCGATTGTGACGTACTCCCGGTAGGTCACGTCCGGGTCGTGATAGAGCACGACACCGGCACAGTCGACCGCGAGATACGCGACCTCAAAGAAGCCCAGCGACGGTAGGCGCGCCTGCGGGTCGTAGACGAGGTCCTCAGGTTTCGTCCACGGCGAAGGCTCCCGGGCCTCCACCACCAGAAACGTGAAGAACGGTCCGTCGGTGATGTCTTTCAACGCGACGCGACGGCCCTCCTCGAACACGGTGCCGGGGCCGGTGAATACCTTGTAGTAGGTTAGTCCCCCGGCGGCATCGGACTTCGCCCGGGCCACGGAAGCGGCGGCATAGTCGCCAGCCGACGGGAAGGGGCTGGGTTCCGCTCCGGAAGGGGTTGTGGCTGGCGCGGAGGTTGGACGAGTGGATGCGAGGTCAACGGAAGGGGCGGCGTAGATCTTCGGCATCCGCGGCAGGAGTCGGCGGTTGTGATCACTGTCCCACGGCTCGTCGAGCTTGAACTCACGGAACAGCGCCGCATCTTCGGGTCCGAGGTATGGAAGGATAAGCACGCGCCAGCTCAGAAGCGGCCGGCCCGCGGTATCCCGACTTGCGGCGGGCGGGAAGCAGCCGTGGGCGTCGTGGTAGGCCCGAATGGCGACGCTGATCCGGCGAAGGTTTCGGCCGCTCTGGATGCGCTCCGGGACCTTCAGCCAAATCCCTATGTCTTTCGCAACCGACGCGCCCCGCTTCGCGATCTCTGCGGCGCGAGCCGCCTTTTCCTTCATCGCCTGAACGTCTGCGGAACGGGCACGTTCTGCCGCGCGGTCGGCCTGCTTGCGAACGGTGTCACACCCCCCACACCCGCCGTCGCACCCAGTCAGGCAGAGGACGGAGACGACCAGGAGCGCCGCCGCGCGGGCCTTGGAGAGCCTGCCGCACAGGTGCCGCATCGGCCACCCCATTGGCTCCGTTCACTCGTCCCGCTTCGCCGCCTGCTGGTCTTTCTTCAGGTTTTCCTGGAACTGCTCCCGCACCTTCTTCACCTTCGGCACCGCCTGCGCGCGGATGTACGGGTTGGAGGCGTTGCAGGCGGCGTAGTCCTGGTGGTAGAGCTCGGCCTCGTAGAAGCCGTCGGGCTTAAGCGGCTCCAGGGTCGTCACAATCGGCGCGGGGAATGATTTGGCCTCGTTGAGCTGGCGAACGTACGCCTCGGCCACGCGCTTCTGGTCCTCGTTCTCATAGAAGATCGCCGAGCGGTACTGCGGACCGTGGTCGGGGCCCTGGCGGTCCTTGGTGGTGGGGTCGTGGGTGGCGAAGAAGACGCGAAGGAGCTGGGCGTACGAAATCTTCGCCGGTTCGTAGGTCACGCGCACCGCCTCGGCGTGGCCGGTCCGGCCGGTGCAGACGGCTTTGTAGTTGGCGGTCTCCTTCGTGCCGCCGGCGTAGCCGGAGACGACGTCGTGCACGCCCTCGAGCTGCTCGAACACCGCCTCGGTGCACCAGAAGCAGCCGTTGGCGAGCACGGCGGTTCGCGTTTCCCCTTCGTTGACGTTTTTCTCAGACTCCAGTTCGACCGCCGGCTTGGGCAGCACGCCCGACTCGGCGCCGTGGGCCGCCCCGCCGCCGCCGGACCCGAAGTAACCCAATATGGCCATGAGCAACGCTCCGATGAGGACGATCGCCAGGATGCGAGAGACGCGCAAGGTGCCTCCGGTGGATTCGACTTTGTGAATGGTAGGGCGCGGGGAGCGCGTGTGAAAGATCCGGGGCGGCGCTGCGCTTGTCCCGGCGTGTAGAGTATCGGTGGTGATGGTCGGACAACATTTCCCTAACGATTCGTTTGACGTCGCGCTGTTCCGTGGTAAAAGCACTGCTCCTCCAGGTCCGGGTGCCGGTCGTCACACGGTTGGCGGCGCTACAATTGGGTTGGGCTTCGGGAGACACGGATGTCGATCGAGTTGTGCGTCTTGGCGAGCGGGTCGGCGGGGAACTGCACCGTGGTGCGGACGCCGGCCGGGGTACTGCTGGTCGACGTCGGCATCGGCCCCCGGACGGCGGCACAGCGGATGGCCGGCACCGGGGTCTGCCTCGCCGACGTCCGCGCGATCTGCCTCACCCACCTCGACCGCGACCACTTCAACCGTAACTGGCTCGGGACGATTCTTTCCCGTGAGATCCGGGTCTTCTGCCACTTCCGGCGGGTGGACGAGCTCGTGCGGCTGGCGACGCTGGGGGCAGACTCGTCGCCAGAGGATGCGGAGCGGCTGAGGGCGCTGGTGACGCCGTTTCAACATGAGTCGTTCGAGCCGCTGGACGGGTTGGCGGTAAACCCGGTGCTGCTGGTGCACGACCGATTGGGATCGCACGGGTTCGTCTTCGACGGTTTCGGCTGCCGGATCGGCTATGCCAGCGACCTCGGGCGGATCCCCGAGACGTTTGAGGAGGACTTCGAGGACCTGGACCTGCTGGCGATCGAGAGCAACTACGACCGACAGATGCAGCTCGACAGCCCCCGCCCGTGGTTCCTGAAGCGGCGGATCATGGGCGGGTGGGGCCACTTGTCCAACGAACAGGCGCTCGAGGCGGTGCGAAAGGTCCTTCGGCGCAGCGAGACCCGCGGGCTGAAGTTGCCAAGCCGGATCGTGCTGCTGCACCGCAGCCGGGAGTGCAACTGCCCGGAGTTGGTCCGCCGGTTGTTCACGCGTGACGCCCGGATCGCCCCGCGCCTGGTGCTGGCCGAGCAATTCGAGCGGTCGGAATGGCTGCGGGCGAACGGTCAGGCGGCGGACACGGGCATGCAGCTCAGCCTCGCCTTCGGTTAATCGGCTTTGTTTTTTCCGCCCATTCCGTTGACCCTAGGGCTGGAAAACCCCGGCGGCTTTGCGGTATATTTTCCCGCTGATTCGTGGGGGCCGGCGGCACAGAGTACGCAGCCGGCTCTGTTGGAAACACATCCAATCTCGGACAGTTCACCGACGCGGAGGTGCCGATGGCTCTGCGGAAGTGCCCTGGCTGTAAGAACCTGATCGCCGTCGAAACCGAATCGTGCCCGATCTGCGGGTGTAACCCGCGGACGCGGATGCTGCGGCGGGTCGTCTTCTGGAGTGCCGCGTCCGTAGGGACGCTGGCGCTGGTTGGCTCGCAGTTCCGCCAGCACCTGCCTTTAGGTGGCGCTCCGGCCCCGGCCCAGTCCACCATGTCAGCCGCGGCTCGATAGCGTCACTCCCTTTTCGCATGCCTATCAATGCGGCGCACTTTCTGCGCCCTCGTT